>Ga0315289_10003669_pt1 | contig 23147 bp, 16 predicted proteins | sample YL17G11_40_MG_FD_203452 | JGI IMG/M metagenome (GOLD analysis project Ga0315289, IMG submission 203452) | Sediment microbial communities from Yellowstone Lake, YNP, Wyoming, USA - YL17G11_40 | ecosystem: Environmental > Aquatic > Freshwater > Lake > Sediment | place: USA: Wyoming | collected... | reverse complement strand
ACAGGAGGCGAGCGCGCCCCCCCCCGCCGCCGCCAGCGCCGGCGCCGGCGACCGCCCTCGTCGCCGCGTCCGAGAGGAGGCCCAGCGGCGCCGCGACGCCCGCCAGCAGCACAGAGTGGGCCACCGGCGCCGCCGCCGCCGCCCCTCCGCCGCCGCCCCTCGTTCCCCTCCTCAGGAACCTCCGCGCCCAGATCGAGCGGGCCGCGAACAGGTTGATCACCAGCAGGTGCACCCAGAGGGACGCCGCCGTCGCGGGCCTCGAGAACAGCTCCGCGACGCCGGCGAGCGCGGGGAAGAACTGCGGGTTGAACCTCCCCGCGGACAGGCCCTCGGCCAGCGACCCCGGGAGGAGGACGGACATGGTGTCCGGGGACCAGGACGTGAACAGAAGGGCGAGGTAGAGGAGGCAGAGCGGGGTCAGGGCGGCCTCGGCGCGGGAGGCGAGGGCGGAGGTGAGCGGGGCGCGGGGGGCGAGGGCCATCTGATTTTGTTTTGTTTGTTGTTGAAAAATTAAAAAAGTTTGTTGCTGTGAGGCTCTGCAAGTTTCGGAATCACGCCTCCCCTTTTCTCTCTCGTGATAAAGAGGAAGAGAGCAGAGTCTCTTTATTTTACCAGCAGCACCAGCGCCGCGGCGTGGATCGTCGCGAGCGCAAACGCCCACGAGAGCACTGCCGGAGAGAGGGCGTGCGCCGGCGAGGTCGAGGCCGACGCTGAAATCGAAGCGATGAGCGACGTCGACGCCGGCATCAGCACAGCCTTGGGGGCAATGCTGCCTCGAACAAAGACTGTCGAGGCACTTCCTCTTGCAAGCGCAGGTGTAAAGTGTTTGTGCATGCTCTGAGATCCTTGAGGGCGACGTTGGAGGAGCGAGCGCTGCGGGTTCCAGAGCGAGAAATGGCAACGACGCAGCGACGGCTTGGCGACGACGATCGAAGCCATCGTCGGAGCTCTAGCGAGCAGCGCCCGCTACGGGTGCGACTGCAATGCTGATGCAGGGGCTAGGATAGAATAGATACCGAAGAATGGATACAGAGATGAGAGCGACGACGAGAGTCGAGAGAGGTCAGGAGCAAGCGAGGAGACGAGAGCAGAACAAAAATGAAAAAGAGGACAGGCAGAGGGAGCGAGCCGGAACTCACTTTCAATTTTCGCCGTCGGGAGCGTCTTGTCGTCGCTCGCTCGCTTTGCTCGCTTCGTTCGCTCGCTTCTTTTTTTCGTTTTTTTGGAAGAAAAAAAAACCTGCCCGCCATGTTCTACTCCGCCGAGCTTTTATCGAAGCGCTCGCCGCTTGGCGCCGTCTGGTGCGTTTTGACGGGATCGGGCCGTGGCAGAGAGAGAGAAGGAAAGAGAAAGAGGAAGAAAGAGAGCGAAAGAACAGCAAAGCGTGCTCCTGCTTCTTCTTCGCTCCCGTCAAAAAAGGGGGGGGGCGCCCTTGCTCCTTTTCATTCTACCTCGGAGCCCACCGCTTGCACCAGGCGCCTCGGAATCGACTCACACGCGTCCCGATGGAGTTGGGTTGGCGAAAAAGAGCTTGTGTGTTTGCCACGAGCTGTCGGAAAGAGGCCGCCAAAAGATAGTCTTCTTCTCCTCTCACCGTTTCCCGTTCTCTCCACACTCACGTCAACTCAAACAACAGGCTTCTCGCCCACGGCAAGAAGCTCAGCAAGGTCAAGATCATGAGCGTCAACGTGGCAGAGACCTGGTAGGAGAGAGAGCCAGAGAGAGAGAGAAAGAGAGAGATAAATAGAGAGAGAAGAGAGGAGAGAGAAGAGAAAAGAGCGTTTTTTCCGTCTCTTTGTTCTTTTCTCATCGATGACGACGCTCCATCCTTGCTCAACCACCGCGACCCCAACAAAAAAAAACAATCCCCATCAAAACTCATCAACAGCGAAAGGATCCTCGACCCCGAGATCCCGCACGCCCTGCGCCTCCAAGCCATCCTCGTCGGTGAGAGGAAGAGAGTTTCTGGTTGCTAGGGCTGCTGGTTTCGGAATCGAGAGGACCGAGGAAACGCCCCCCTCCCTCTCTCAACTCAAAATCTCTCCCTCCTCAAAATAAAAACGGCAACAGGCGGCATCGTCGTCATCCACTCCAAGCAGCAGCTCTACCTCTACGACGACGCCAGGAACATGATGAGGCAGGTCGTTCTGGGACCCAGGCTCGACGAGGAGGCCGCGGGGACGGCGGCGCTGCTGCCGGCCGAGGGAGGGGGAGGAGCTGGAGTTGCGGCGGCGTCGGCGGCATCGGCCGACCTTTCGACGCTGGGGGGGCTTGGCGGCCTCGGCCCGCTCGCGCCCGGTGCCCAGGCTGCTGCCCGCGGCGGCTTCAGCCGCGCAGGAGAGATCAACCTCGCCGAAGGAGACGCCATGGTGTGTGTCTTGATTTGAGCTTTCTTCTTTGAGTATTCCCAGAGAGAGAGAAGAGAGAGGATAGAGAGAGAGAAAGAAACTCACTCTCGATGCCTCCAACCACTTTCAAATCGACAAACAGGGCACCGGCCTCAACCTGATCGACCTCGGAGCCGGCACGCAGTCCCTGCTCGCGCAGCTCGAGGAGCTCAACGGGGTGGAGATCGGAGGAGCCGCAGGAGGCGTCGGCCCTCTGACTCTGGACGAGGACCTCTTTGTCGTCGCCGCTGGCGACGCGTCCGCCGCCCTCGGAGGGGCCTCCTCGGCGTCCCGCCGGGGGGGGCGCGGAGGGAGCCCCTCCGCCCGCGTACTCGGTTCCGGGGTCGCGGCGCGCTTCGGCGGCTTCGAAGACGACGGCGGCGGCGGGGAGCCGCCCCTCGGGGGAGGGGGGCGAGCGGGAGCGCAGCAGCAGCTGCTGCGGGAGGAGACGACGGGCGCGGGGGAGGGAGCCGCCGCCGCCGCCGCAGCTGCCGCCGCCGCGGGACACACGCTCGCCGCCGGGCCCGACGACTTCCTGGACGGCCTCGGAGGATGGGGAGGAGGGGAGGCGGAGCCCCAGCATCCCATGGAGGAGGAGGAGGTCGTCGGCGGCGCGCGCCTCGCGCCCGGCTCGGCGGCCCGGGCCGCCGCCGCCGCCGCCCCGAGTGTTCGCCGCGTCGCGCGCCCGGCCGTCGACGCGGAGGCCGCGGGCCTGCTGCCCTCGTCGGTGATCCGGTCGTGGATCCAGGACGCCGGCCCGACGCTCGTGCCCGGGGGCAGGGGAATCTCCGGCGCGGGCGCGGCAGCGGCCGCGGCCTCCTTGGCGGGGCTGCCGCCGCCGCCGCCGTCGAGGAGGGCGGCGAGGGGGGGGGCCGCGCGCGGGCACGTCGACGAGCTCCGCCGCCGCCTGGCGCCGCGGGGACCCTTCTTCGCCGCTTCCGCTTCCGCTTCCGCTGTAGCTTCCTCGGTCCCTTTGGGCCCCTGGCCCACGCCCCTGCATGCGATGCTCGTGTCCCGCATGACCGTTCCGGGAGTCGCCGACGAGCCCCCTCCCGCGGGTCGCGGCAGGGGCCGCAAGAGGGGCCGCGGTGGCGGGGCCGCGGCGCCGCAGAGCCCGGCCGCCGACGCCGACGGCGCCCCCTTGGACGCCTTCGCCGAGGCCAACGCGGGCGGCGAAAACGTCCACGACTTTGGCTTCGGCGAGTTTGGCGCCGCCGGCGAGGGCAAGCAGATGCAGATACAGCAGCTAGGCGGTTTCGGCGGCGACGGCTGGGGGGGCGGGTGGAGGCTGTCCCCGGCCGACGCGCTGCTCGCCGCCGACGCCGGCGGCGAGTTTGGGACCAATTACGGAGGACACGAGGACGGGGGATACGGCGACGGCTACGACGGCGGCGGCATCGAGAGGATGCGCGCGGCGCTGCTTGCGTCCGCGGGCCGCGACGGAGGAGCGGGCGCCGCGCTCGGCCGCTCGCCGGGCTCGGCCGGTCTCGCCGCCGCGGGCGCGACGCCGGGCGGAGGGAGGACCTCCTCCGGCGACCGCCCCTCCTCCGACGCCGACGGGACCCGCAGCGGCGACGAGAACGCCGGCGCCGGCGAGGCGACCGACCGCCGCCGCCGCGGAGGGGGAGCGGGAGGAGGAGCTCCCCTCGGCGCCCTCGACGAGGAGTGGGAGACGCAGTTCCCCGCGGGCGGCTCGCTCCTCGAGGAGACGGGCGGGGAGGCCGGCGGGGAGCAGGGGGGCCCCCGCCGCGGCCGCCGCGCCCCTCTGGCGACGCGGCTGCCCAGGGTCGAGGAGCTCCCCGCCGCGACCCGCGCGGCGGTCGAGGCCATGCGCGCGCGCTTCTCCGCCATGGTCAGCTCCGGGCGCCCGCCGCGCCTCTCCCTCGACGCCGCGACGGCCGGCGCGAGCGCTACGGGAGGAGGGGGCGGCGGCGGCTCCGGCCGCCAGCTCAGCCGCCTCGACGCGGCGCGCCTCTTCTACCAGGTCTGCGCCTGCGTGTCTACGGGTTACGTGAGGGCAGCGCAGCGCGCGCCCTATGGGGACGTGCTCCTGGCCCCCGGGAGGGCGATGGGGAACCTGGAAGGAGCGGGGGGAGGAGGAGGAGGAGGAGGAGGATGGAGGAAGGTCGCCTCCGCGGCGGCGGCGGCGGCGGCTTCGGGGCGCGTCGTCTCGGCCCGCGCGTGATGAAGTGGAAAAAGTTTGCTCTCTCCCTTGCCTCGCTGCTCTTCTGCCCTTCGCCCTGCCCCCCTCTTATCGTTCATGTTTGCCAATCCATCACATCGCGCGCGCCAATGTCGACCAAAAGAGAAAACAATCTGCCCTCTCAAAGAATACAAGAAAAAAGACCGACGAAAAGAACCAACCCAACCCGGTCGCCTCCTCGTCCTCTTCTCTCTCTCTCTCCCCCTCCCTCACGGCGAGATCACGCACCGCAGGCACTTGCCGGCGTGCAGCAGGTCGAACGCCTTGTTGATCTCCCCGAGCCCTTCGAGCTCGTGCGTCACGTACTCGTCGACCCTGAACTCCCCCCTCGCGCAGGCCCTGACCAGCCCGGGGACGTCGACGCGGGACCGGTACCCGCCGAACGCCGTGCCCTTCCAGGCCCGCCCCGTCACGAGCTGGAAGGGCCTCGTCGCGATCTCCTTCCCGGCGGCCGCGACGCCGACCACCACCGACTGGCCCCAGCCCTTGTGGCAGCACTCCAGCGCGGAGCGCATCACGTTGACGTCGCCGACGCACTCGAAGGAGTGGTCGACGCCGCCGACGTCGTCCCGCTCGCTCTTCGTCATCTCGACGATCGCCTCCTGGACCGTCGTCCCCTCCGGGAGCTCCTTCGGGTTGAGGCAGTCCGTGGCGCCCCACTCCCTGGCGCGCGCGAACTTGCCCTCGTGGACGTCGACCGCGACGATGCGGGAGGCCCCCGCGAGCCGCAGCGCGTCGATGCATGCGAGCCCGACGGTGCCGAGGCCGAAGACGGCCGCGGTGTCTCCCTTCTGCACTTGCGCCGTGTTGCGGACGGCGCCGAGGCCCGTGGCGACGCCGCAGCCGAGGAGGCAGAGGCGGGAGAGGGGGGGAGTCGAGGCGCCGCCGAGGTCGGTGGGCACCACGGCGACGGAGACCTCGTGGACGACGCAGTACTGGGCAAAGGTCGACGTCCCCTGCCGGAAGATTTTTTCGATTTTTCGTTTTTTTGTTGAAAATTTGGGCTTTTTCGTCTCGGTCGACCCCGAGAGGGCCCCCCCCCCCCAAAAAAAAAAAAATCAACTCCTTACCATAAAGTGCCAGATCTTCTTCCCGGTTCCCTTGTGCGAGATCCTCGACTCCCCGTCGGCGGCCATCACTCCCTTTCCAGTAAAGGCCCGCACGCTCCCGCACAGGTTGGTCTTCCCGGACTTGCACATGCAGCACTCGCCGCAAAAGGCCTGGTAGCAGGGGATCACCGCGTCGCCGGCCTTGCAGCTCGTCACGCCCTCCCCCACGGACTCGACGATTCCCGCGGCCTCGTGGCCGAGGACGCAGGGGAAGAGGCCCTCGGGGTCGTGGCCGTCGAGGGTGTAGGCGTCGGTGTGGCACAGGGCGGTGGCGACGACCTGATTTTTTTTCGCGTTTTTGTTTTGTTTTGCAAAACAAAAAAAAGGTCGAGGGTGAGAGAAATCGTCAGCAGCACCTCGTTTGCCGTCTCGGGATGAAAAGAAAAAAAACCAAAACCCAAAACAGCCTCGTCGTTCGCACCTTGATGCGCACCTCGCCCTTTTGCGGTGGGGCGATGATGACCTCGGTGACGTCCAGGGGCTTGTTGGCCTCCCACGCCACGGCGGCGAGGCACTCGATAGGCTGTTTTTTGTTTTTGGGATTTCAGGGGAAGAAGAGGTCGAAGAACGATCGACGTTTGAGGGTCGTGGGAGCGCTTGCACAATGCTCTCCCCTTTTCGTTCCTCTTTTCTCCTTTTGAAGCTTCGCCGAACGAAAAGCATGAGAAGCGGACCTTGCCCTCGGTTGCCATCGTTGGAGTCTTTTGGGAGAACGAAAAAGGGGGAGAGAAGCGGAGCGATGGGAAAGAGAGCGAGGCTAGTTTTTTACTTTCTTGCGAGAGGAGTGAAAAATTAGGCGAACAAGAAAAAAACCAATGCTTCTCTCTCGATCGGGTCTTCACTCTTCTTTTTTCTGTTCCCCTCTCGCGAGGAGGACACAATCTGATTCCCCTCCACTGTAGCGATCTCTCTCAGCTCCTGGGATCTTCTGCTTCAGCAGCCCAGGACAAGGGGCGTCGAGAATGATGAGAGCTCGAAGAAGAAGCACGCTCCTTTTCTCAAGGCGAACGATCGTCCTCGTCCTCTTCGTCGTCGCTTCCCTCTCGTCAATCCCGATCCGCGCCCAGTTTTCGCGCCCCGTCGCCACCGCCGCGGACTCCCTGGCGCACGCGGCCCGCTCCAAGTTCTCCTCCCGGGAATCGACGGGGGACCTGGGGTCCCACCCGCTGACGGGCGAGGACGACGACGAGGATGATTCTTTCGACGATCGGCCCTCGTTCCATCACTCGTTCGCGCTCGACGCCGACGCCGGCGCCTGCGGCGCCCCACTCTCGCACCTCTGGACCGCCGACGCCGGCGCCTCCTCCATCGCGGCCACGCCGCTCATCACCGACCTGTTCTCCGACGGCTCGAAGGAGGTAATCGTCCCGGCCTTTGTCCACGAGCTCGAGGCCCTGGACGGCGCCTCGGGCGCGCGGTGGGCCGACGGCCGCTGGCCGGCCTTCCACGGCTCGTCGGCGCACGCGTCCCCGATCCTGGCCGACGTCGACGGCGACGGCGTACAGGAGGTGCTGCTGGCGACGTACGACGGGCGGGTGAGCGCCTACCGCGACACCGGGGAGAGGATCCGCTTGGTCGACGAGGAAGGAGACGGAAAGGGCGGCCTGGCCTTCCCGAGGCTGCGAGTGCGGACGCTCTGGTACGAGGGCCTCGCCGCGGACCCGACGGCGCACGACCGCCCGGACCTGGGGCATAATGCAGATGCCCAGCGGGAACTGGAGGAGAAACTGGTGGAGGAGGCGCTGGCGGCGAGGGAGAGCAGCGGCAGTGGGAGCGGAGGTGGTGGCGGTCGCCGCCGCCGCCGCCGATCTCTCATGCAAGTCGCGAACGACGCTGCTGCTTCCGCTGCTGCCGCGACGAGCGTCGAGGCCGAGGCCAAGGCGACCTTTGACGAGCTCTTCGCGGAGCGGGGCAAGGGCGGAGGGAACGGCGACGTCGCTGGTGGCGGCGGCGCCGATTCGACGACGACGACAACGACGACTTTTGCAGACGCCGACAGCGGAACGGCCTCCCTCTCCGCCTCCGACAGGCAGCAGCTCACCCCGGACCAAATGGCGGCCCTTCTGGCCGAGGGGATCGACGCCGCTGAGATCGAGGGCATCCAGGAGCGCCTCGCCAACGAGGCCGAGGCAGAGATCGAGGCCGCCGAGAACGCCCAGACCGGAGGCGGCGGCGGCGGCGGAGGAGGAGCCGAGAGCCTCGGGGGGGGCGACGACGGCGCGTCCGAGCTCTGGGGCGGAGACCGCCCCGACGTCGAGCGCCTCCCTTCCAGCGAGGATCTGAAGAGGGCAGGCGTGGACCCCCAGGCGACGGGAGGAGCCTTGCCAGAGTTCATACTCGTCGACGCGCACGTGCTCGCGACGCCCGTCGTCGCCGACGTCGACGGCGACGGCCACGACGAGCTCGTCGCTGCCGTCTCCTACTTCTTCGACGACGCCGAGTGGCCGCGCCCTCGGGTCGACAGGGAGCTGGGCCGTGGCGTCGACATCGACAAGTACGTGATGGCCGGGGCCGTCGCGATCTCGCTGCGCGGCGGCGGCGGCCGCAGGAGGGGCGACGTCGTCTGGGCGTCCCACCTGGACTCGAGCGCCTCGTCCTCGCGCTTCCAGGCGCGGGCGCTGGCGAGCCCCTCGGTCGCCGACGTCGACCGCGACGGCAGCCTCGAGGTGGTCGTTACGACGACGCTGGGCTTTGTCTACATTCTGGAGGGCGCGACGGGCAAAGCCAGGGACGGGTGGCCTCTGCAGCTGGCGCCCCTTCAGGGCTCGGCGGCCCTTGCCGACGTCGACGGGTGCGGCAGGCTGGAGCTGATCGTCGCCGACGAGGCCGGGACCGTCGCGTGCCTGAAGAGCTCCTCCTCCTCCTCCTCCTCCTCCTCCCCCGGGATCGCCGCCAACGGCACGGCGGGAGGCGAGAGCGCCTCCTTGGTCCTGTGGGAGCGGCACCTCGGCGCGGCGGTCACCGCGACGCCCGCCCTCGGCGACGTCGACGGCGACGGCGACCTCGAGGTCGTCGTCGGGGACGCGGCCGGGTCGGTCTGGTGCCTCGACGCGCGCACGGGGCTCGATGCCAACCGATGGCAGCACGGAAAAGGAGACGTGGCGGCGAGGAGAAACGCTCTGTGGCCCTGGAAGAGGGAGAGCAGCAGCAGCAGCAGCAGCAGCAGCAGCGGGACTTCTTCTTCTTCTTCTCCTTCTTCTTCTTCTTCTTCTTCTTCTTCTTCAACTTCTTCTTCCTCTCGCCGCGGCGCCCGAGGCCGAATCGTCTCGGCCCCGCTGCTGGTGCCCCTGGGCGACCCCCCGCTCCAGCAGGGCAGGTATCCGCCCTTGCGCGTCGTCGTCCCGGCCTTCGACGGAGTCCTCTACGCGATTTCGGGAGACGGCGCCTGCTTCGACTCCATCGATTTGGGAGAAGCGAGCTACTCCCGCCCGCTCGCCGACGACATTGACGGGGATGGCTCCCTGGAAATCGTTCTGGCGACGATGTCCGGCTCGGTGCACGCGCTCAAGGCCGGGAGGGCCGGGGTCAGCCACCGGGCCGACCTCCCGGCCGCGAGCGCGGCCGCCGCCGCGGCGCTGCGCCTGCCGCCGCTCGCCGCCGCCGCGCTTGCGGCCGCCGTTGCCTCCCCCTCGTCGGCCTCCGACCCGCCCCCCCCCCTCCAGCTCGACGCCGACGACCCGCCGCCCGCAGATCCGCTGGCTGTGACCGCCGAGGCCCTCCCGGACGGGAACCGTTTCGTCTGCTCGGCGCCGGCCTTCGAGGGCGTACGCGCCCTGGACCCCGACAGGCGGCCGCGCGACGTGCGCGGCCGCGAGCTCTCCGTGCGGTTCGAGGTCGTCGACCGGCGGGCCCGAAGGGCCGGGCCCGAGATCCCCTCCTCGAGCCCCATCGCGGCCCGTCCGACGGGCGACGCCGGCTTGGGCAGGGGCCCCTACAGGGTGACGGTGTCGCTGCAGGGCGTTGGCCCGGAGCAGATGATCGGAGGAGGGTCAGGCTCCTCCTCCTCCTCTGCCGGCGCCGCCGTTGTGGGGATGACGGGGACCTACCCGCGCCCTGGCATCTACAGCCTGACGCTGCCCGTGCCCAGGGCGAGGACAACGGCGACAGTGCGTGTCGAGATGGTGGACGAGGTAACGGATCGTGCTCCCCCCCCCCTTCTTTTTTCTTCCCTCTCGACTCTTTTTTTTCCCCTTTCGATTTTGTTTTCATCGCCGCTCTTTCTCACCTCTCTTCCTTTCTCTTTCTGTCCCTCTCTCTCCCCCTCTCTCTCGCTTCCTCCAACGCACGAAAAAAACAGTCCGGCACGCGCTTCTCGGACTCGTTCGCCCTCAGCTTCCACGTCCACGCGCACCGCGCTTTGAAGTTCATGGTGGCGGCCCCGGCGCTGCTGGCCGCAGTCGCGGTGGCCGCGGTCGGAGGAGGAGGAGGAGGGAGAGGCGGCGACAGGCGGCGGAGGAGGCAGGGGCAGGGGCTGCGGGGGCGGCAGCGGTTGCGCCCTGGGTCTGGGGGGGGGCTTCTGGACGCGCCGCTTCCTCTGCGGTTCTGAAAAAGGAAGTTTGTCCCTCTCCCGGGCTCTTCCTCTTTGTAAACGTAAAACGAACAAAAAAAAGCAGGGAATCGAAAACACGAGGTCGAGAAGGAGCGAACGAGGTCGAAAATGGTAACGGACGGTCGCTTTTCATTGTAAATGTCACTTTTTCCCCCCCCTTCTCGACGTCGGGAAGAAAACGAATTGGCAATTTCTTTTTCCCTCTCCTTGACCCATGCGTCCGGTCTTGTCCCTAGCGCGCTCCGGGCTGGCGCCGCCCTCCGCTGTGGGCGACGGCGGAGGGAGCAACAGCAGCAAGAAGAAGGACGGCGGCGGCAGTACTAACAAGAATCTCCCGAGACTCCACAGGCTCCCGTCGCCGTCGTCGCCTTCGCGGGCATCGGCGACGAACCGCTCGCGGGCCGCGGGGCTCACTGCCTCTCCCGAGCCGTCCAAGGAGGCCAGAGCCAGCAACAGCGCGCAGCAGCAGCAGCCTGCTGCTCCTGCTTCTTCTTCTTCCGGGGCGGCAGCTGCCTCTGCTTCGAGGTCCGCCGCGGCCTTGGCGTACGCTCAGGGGCTCTTTTCCAGGTTTCGAGGCAATGAAAGCGTGAGTCGAGAAGGGAGAAAAGAGCGGAGCAAAAAAACCCTTGCGCGATCGAGGCTCCTTGGGGCTATAGTTTGCTCTCTTTGCTGCGCAGCAGCGAACAGAGGGTCGTGTTCCCCTCCATCGCGCGGGGGAGCGGGTCGCGGAACGTGCCAGCGAGGAGCCTGTATGCGTTTTGCTTGAGCAAAAAAGGGCAGCGATGACACAGCAGCGTCGACGGTGCTTTCTCCTGCCGTTCAAGAGTTTCTTCCCCTTTGAGCACGGGGAATGGAACGCGTTCGAAGTCGTCTTCCTGTCTCCGTCTGACGCATTGGGCCCTCGATGGCGATTTCAACGCTCCCCGGGGGCTGGGAGCTCAATGAAAGGGCAGCAACGGGCCAGAGACCGCGCGAGTGCGGCAACTTCTCCTCGACGCCGCCCGTCGCAACGATGGCGACACCTCAGCCCTGTCGCTTGTTTTTCGACCTCGTACCTCTTCTCTCTCAAACACCAAAAACACATCTCCCACCTTCTCTCTCTTCCTCCCTCTCTTCCCCTCTCTCTCCCCCCCCCCCCCCCTCGTCTCAACAATTCTAGGCATCGACTTCGGCCTCCGCGTCGGCGACGATGACGGCGCCCCCTCCCCCGGTCGTCGCGGCGCCCCCGTCGCCGCCCTCGACTTCTTCGACGTCCCCGACGTCCCCGACGTCCTCCGCTTCCGCCGCCGCCGACCCCGCTCTCCAGCAGCCCGACCTCCGCCGCTTCCTCAGGCCCACGGGCGACTCCGAGACGCGCTACATCCGCATGCTGTCGTCGCTGTGCGCGCAGACCTACTACATCGAGCGGCTGACGAGCCGCTCGCTCTGGCGCCGGCACCGGCTCGAGCTGGTCTCGACCTCGCGCGCCTGCGAGCTCCGCGGCGCGCGGGGGGGGCCGCTGGCGCAGCAGCGCGCGAGCCCCTCGGGGTTCTCGTCCGCGGGGTACTCCTCGGGCTTCCCGGGCTCGTCCGCTCCCCCGTCGCCGGGGCGCGGGGCGCTGCTGCTGCCGTCGCAGGAGCGGGAGGAGAGGGAGGCCTTCGAGGACGCGTTGGGCGACAGCGACGCGATGGCGGCGTCGCCGGCGCAGGCGGCGGCGGCCGCGGCGGCGGCCGACGCCGCGGCCTCGCTGGCCTCGGCCGGCGCGCCGCCGACGGACGCGCTCGCGGCGGCGGCGCTGGCGAGGGTGCAGGCCGCCGACGCCCCCGCCGCCGCGGCCGAGGTCGTCGCCGCGGAGGAGGCCGCCGCGCTCGTCGCGAGCGGCTCTGTCCCGGCCGCCCCGCTGCCGAGGCAGTCAGCGACCGACCTGGTCGCATCGCGCCTCGCCGCCGCGGCGCAGGCCGCCGCCGCCGCCGCCGCCCCCCTGGCCTCGGCCGCCGGGTCCGCGGTGGGCTCGGCGGCCTCGGCCGCGGCCTCCAACGTGGGGTCGCTCGCGGCGGCAGCGGGCGCGGCGGCGCCGGAGCCGCTGCGCGCGGTCGCCGGCGCGGCCGCGGCCGGCGCCGCGGGCGTCGCTGGGAACCTCCCCCTCCGCGCCGTCGCGGGCTCCCTGCAGTCCGCCGCGGCGGCCGGCCACTCCACCGCCGTCGCCACCATCGCGCTCGTGACGGCCGCCGTCCAGTCGACCTGGGGCAGCAGCGGCGAGGCCTCGAAAATCAGCGGAAGCGGCCTCGACGGCTCGGACCCCGACGGCGACGGCGGCGCCTGCGCCGCGTCGCCCACCGAGTGGTTTGTCGCCGACGACCCCGGCTCGCACACGCGCTACTTCGTCATCCAGGGCTCCGACACGCTCGACCACTGGAAGGTCAACCTGACCTTCGAGCCCGTCCCGTTCGAGGACCCGGACTTGGGCGTCAAGGTCCACCGCGGCGTCTACGAGGCGGCGCTGCGGCTGTACGGCAGGTTCCTGCCGCTGGTCGTCGAGCACGTCGCGTCGAGCCCGTTCGCCAAGGTCGTCTTCGCGGGCCACTCTCTGGGGGGGTCGCTGGGGACCCTGCTGATGCTGATGTTCCTGCGGCGCGGGGTGCTGCCGCCCGTGGCGCTGTCGCCCGCGTACACCTTCGGGGCGCCGGCGGTGCTCTGCGACGCGGCGGCGTGGGGTGCGGCCCCCTCGGGCGCGGGGCCTCCGGGCGCGCCGGCGCCGCCGTCGCCGCTCGCGTCGTCGCCGATGCTCGCCAGGACGCCGCTCTCCGCCGACCCGGCCTCGCGACCGCGCGGCTGCTCCGTCTGCGGCGCGCCGGCGGGCGACTGCCTCCACGTCGCGACGGGCCCCTGCGCGGCCCCGCTTCTGGGCTCCTCCGCCGGGGGCGGCTTCAGGCCGCCGGCGCCGTTGCTGGAGCGGCTCTGCCTGCCCCCGGGCGCGGTCCGCAACGTCCTGATGGCGCGCGACATCGTCCCGCGCGCGTTCACCTGCGACTACAGCAGCGTCGCCGGCGTGCTGTGGGCCGCGGGGAGCGCGTTCCGCGGGCTCGAGTGCCTGCACACGCCCGCTTCGGCCGCGGCCGCGGAGGAGGAGGCCGCGGTGGCTGCTGCCGCGGGAAGGTCGGTGCTCGCCGCGGCCGTCGAGCGCGCCTCCGCAAAGGAGGGCAACGGCGGCAGCGGCGGCGGCGGCAGCTCCAGCACCAGCACCGCCAGCAGCAGCAGCAGCAGCAGCAGCAGCAGCAGCAGCAGCAGCAGCAGCAGCAGAGGGGCGCCAAACTCCCTCTTCTCCTCTTCGAGCACCCGCCAGGTCATGTACACCTTCGTCGGCCGCCTCGTCGTCCTCCAGCCCGATGCGGCACACGCGTTCGTCAAGGGCGAGCGCGAGGCTGCGGGGCACCCGCTGCTACCTCCGGGCCCGGGGCTGTACACGCTACGGGAGCCCGCACTGCTCCCCGGGGCGGGCGCCTCCGGCGCGAACAACATCGCTCCTCTCGTGAGGGGAGGAGGGAAGCGCGTCGTGGTCGGGAGCGGGGCGTCGTCCCCGCCGTCCGGCGCGAAGGCGACGCCCCCGAGCTGGAGCGCGTCACCGGCGACGCCGCCGCCAAAGTACGCGCCGGCGCGCCTCAGGCCCGTGCGCTCGGTCTCGGCCGCCGTCGCAGCGCTGATGGACCAGCCGCACCCGCTCGAGATGCTCGCCGACAAGGCGAGCTACGGCGACGACGGTGCCATCTCCCGGTACCACAACCCGGACCACTACACGCAGGCCGTGGGCGGGGTGCTGCGCGCGCGGGCGGGGAGCTCGCGGTGGAGGCCGCTGGCCGAGCTGGCCGAGATCGGGCGGGGCGAGCCCGGGCGGCAACGGCGGCAGGAGGAGGAGGGGGGCGGCGCGTCGTCGTGTTCTTCGTCTGCTGCCGCCGCTTCCGCTTCCGCTTCCGCTCCGGCTCCTGCGGCTCCTCCTTCTCCTGATCCTCCTGTTCCGCCCCCCTCGCCCTTCCTCGCGCGCCTGTCGCCGGCGACGCGGCCGCAGCTCGGGCGCGGGGGCGGGACGACGGTGATCCGGGCGAGGCCGGCGGAGAAGGATGAGAAAGCCGACGACGCGGAAATTTGATGAACAGCGAGGAAAAGCGAAGAAAGAAAAGACGACCCAGGCTGACTCTCGAACGACTTGAAACGAATATACGAAAAGGCGCGCGCGCACCAGCTGCTGCTGCTGCTGCTGCTGCTGCCTTTTAGATACCACGGATTGATTCAAAACACAGGAGAGATGATGGAGAGCGCTCGCGCGCGAGAGAGAATGGATAGAGAGAAACAAAAAAAATCGAGCCAGCCCCAGAGAGAGACAAGGGATATGAGGAGAGGATTTCAGAAAATAAGGCTCGCTTGCTCGTCCCTTCCCTGTTCGACATTCACGATGGGGACGGAAGGACGCGAGGCGTGTTCTTTTGTCTTCCTTGCTCGCCCCCCCCCCCTCCCCTCCCCCCCCCCCCCCAAAAAAAAAGGAAAAAACAAAAAATGTCTTTCCTTTTTCGTTGTACCTTTGTTAACAATTCTGTTTCATTAAAATAGACACTCACCCGACTTTTCCTTTGATTTTGTTTGTTCTCTCTTTTCAATCAGGATTGCGCGCTGTCTCACTTTCGCGCCAGGTGTAGCTGGGCCTCCAGAACGAGAGCGCGGCGCGAGGGAGCGCGGTTTCGTCGTCGTTGTCGTCGCCTCCGCTCTCGCTTCCGCTCTGGCGTCCGCTCCCGCCGCGTCCGCCCTTGCCTCTCCTCCTCCGGCCTCCCCCGCGGCTCCGGCGGCACCCGGACCCCGCCGCGACCAGCGGCAGCCACGGGTGGATCGCCACAGCGGCCACTGACTCCCTCGACACGCGCCAGCCGGTGGAGGTGGACGCAGGAGACGTCGACGGAGGAGGCGGAGGAGGAGGAGGAGGAGTAGGAGGGGGAGGAGGAGGACGGGGAGGGGGAGGAGCGGGAGCGGCGGGGGAAGCGGCGGCGGCGGAATCGGCGCGTTCCGCCGCCGCCGCCCGCAGGTCAAATGCCCGCACCCAGCCGTCCTCCCCGCCGCTCAGCAGGTGCCTCCCCGACACGGGCTCGACGGCGAGCGCGATGCGCTGCTGCGTCCAGCGCGACGCGCGGGACAGAGACAGGGCGCAGCCGCCGCCGAGGGTGCCGCCCCCGCCCCCCCCTCCGGCAGCGGCGGCGGGCAGGACCGAGGCCGCACCGCGGACGTCCCAGCACCTCACGGCGCCGTCGCGCCTCGCCGCCGAGTAGAGGTACCAGCCGCACGGGGACCACGTGAGGGTCGTTGCCGCGTCGGTGTGGCCCCCCTCGAGGGACAGCAGGACCTCTCCCGTGCGGGGGTCGGCGACGGAGACCAAGCCCGAGACGAAGCCGACGGCGAGCAGCGGCGGCAGGTGAGCGGCGGCGGAGCTCGAGCATGCCAGGGCGGAGACCATGGACGAGCCTCCGCGCAGCGGGCAGTGGGTCAGCGGGGATCCAGCAGCAGCAGCAGCCGCAGCGGGAGAAGAAGGCAGGGGAGCAGAGACGGCATCGTACGAACGCCCGGGGTGCCGCCTCTTGCCGAACTGGAGGGGGACGCCCGCGCCCGCGCCAGCGCCAGCGCCGCCGCCGTTGCTGCTGCTGCTCCCGAAGCCCCCGCTCCCGAACGACAACGCGCTTCGTCCCCTCGGCGGTTCACGTCTTTTGGAGTGGCGAGGCGGCGCCGGCGCGGGGACGACGGCCCTGGGCGCCCTCCCCGGGCGGGACACGTCGAAGAGCGCCACGCTTCCCGAGCGGCCGCCGAGCGCGAGCGTTGCGCCGTCCGGCGTGAAGCAGAGAGCCGTGGTCGTGGCGGGCTCCACGGCCCGGTCCAGGGGGACGAACGAGGCGACAACCGGGGGCTGTGAGGGGGGCGGCTCGTCCCGCGCCCGCGAGGAGGGCGGCAGCAGGGGCCCGAGGAGGTGGACAGGGTGGTCGCGCGCGGCGACGGCGAGCAGCGGCGGCCCAAAGCCGAGGCAGCCTCCCCCTCGGCCCCTTCCTCCTCGATCTGGGTCGTCGGCGCCCCCGAGAGGATGGAAGCAGAGGTCGTGGACGATGTCCCCCGCGTGCCAGGAGCGGGAGAGGGAGATTATGGGCGGGGCGGCCTCCGCAGCAGCACCAGCGGCGGCGGCGTCTCCGTCGTCATCGTCGTCGTCGCTGCTGCTTTCGCTTCCGCTGCCGCCTCCGCTTTCGCTCTCGTCATCCTCGTTCCTCCTCCTTCTCCTCCTCCTCCTCCTCCTCTTTGGAGGCCACGGCGCCTCTTTCCCCTGAGCCACTGCCTCGGGGGGAACCTCGAAAAGCCTTAGGTAGTTGTCATCCGAGGAGCAGGCCAGCAGGGAGCCGCAGGGAGAGAAGCGGAGGGCCTTGACGAAGTTGTCTTTTTTTTTTTTTTTTTGAAAGAGGTCGGGTTGAGAACGATGGCCAGATCGGAACACCTTCGGAAGTCTCTGACAGCTAGTCATTCGTTTGGTCAGAGGCGTACCTTCAAACTCATCAATGAAGCATCCTATATGTGTAGGATGGGTCGCGGCATCAAATGCGAGCTCGGAGAAGCCTGGAGGTCGGTCGCAAGCCTGCAGAGATGACTGCATTGACTTCGGCCTTTTTTCTAGAGAGAGTGAACCAGGCTCCACGACGTTTCATTTCCTTTTGTTTTTTTTTATCTTTCGATGGGAAAAAACGTCTCTCTCGCGGCACGCTCGGAGGCTTCCATCTTCGCGTAATTGCACTTGAGAGGCTAGAAAAGAAATATCTTCGCCCCTTTGGCACAGAGCGTGGAGAAAAAAAGACGAGAGAAAGTCGCTTGTTCGAGAAACGATGGGGCGCCCTCCCGACGACCTCGATCTCGACTCGGCCCTCGTAGAGCTCGGCCTCTCCTCGTCGACCTCCACCTCCGCCTCCGAGCCCTTCGAAGCCGCAGCAATCCGCGCCGCCTTCCGCCGCCGCGCCAAGGAGATCCACCCGGACCTTAACCCTCACGCCGGGGCCGAGGAGGCCGCGCGGCAGTTCGCGCGGCTGTCGCGCGCCGCCGAGGTCGCGCTCGCTGCGGGCCGGTCCGGTTTCTCGCACTCTCGTTCTTCTCCTTTTCAGGCAGGCCCCGCCGAGACGCTGCTCTCGTCGCTGCTCCGCCAGCGCAGGGTGGCCCTGGGCCTGTCCGCGGCGCTCGTCGCCGCCGGCGGCGGGGCGCTCTGGCTGGCTCTTGGGGTCCACCGCGACCAATATTCCAAAGTAGTGGCCGCCGTCGTGAGGCAGCCTCCCTCGGAGGCGGCGCTGGCCGTCTCGAGGATGGTCGAGGAGGCGAGGGTCGAGGCGCGGGACCTGAGGCTGAGGGCCGCGGCGGAGAAGGGGAAAGTGAAGTAGCATCCAAAGCCAGTAGATAGGGAGAGAGGCAGAGAGCGAGAGAGAGCGAGAGAGAGAGAGCGAGAGAGAGCGAGAGAGATGAAAGTGTAATTTTACATCAGAAAAGGAAAGAACTACAGGTTTATTGATGCAAGCCCGGAGAAGAATGGGGGGTCCTCCCTTTTACTTTGTCATTCGGTTGTTTTGGGAGGAAGGCGAGGGAGCGGCGAAGAGGAGATAATACAAGAGAGAGGGAGAGAGAGAGAGAGAGGGAGAGAGAGAGGGAGAGAGAGGTACTTTCAGACTGCGATGTCCTCGGACGCCGCCTCAGACGCCGGCGAGGCCACGTCGCCGCCGCCGCCACCGACGACGACGGCGTTCGCGGCGGTGGCGCCCGTGGCGGGGGGACCCTCGGAGCGGCCCCTGGTCCTTCGAGGCTGGACGGCAGCAGCAGCAGCATCGGGGGCGGCAGGAGCGGAAGCAGCAGCGACGGCCCCTCGCCGGAGCTCCTCGAGGGCCCTCTCGACGGCAGCCAGCCTTGCCCTGAGCGCCTCGTTCTCTCCGCGCAGCTCCTCGACCTCGACGGCGGCGGTGACGGCGGCGGGGGCCGCGGGGCGCGGGGGGGTCGGGCCGGAGGCTGCGGCGGCGGCCTCGGCGGCGGGTGCCGCTTTCGCCCTTTTGCTCGCCGCCCCGGCGGCCTTTTTCGTCGTCGCTGCCGCTGCCGGCCCCGAGGCGGCGCTTGCCGCTGCTGCGGCGCTCGCCGCATTCGCGGCATTCGAAGCCGTCGTCTTCCCGCGCCTCGTCGTCATCAGCCCGTCGTTGGAGCCGAAGAAGTCGAGTCCGGACACAAGGGCCGCCGCCGCCGCCGCAGCCGCCGCCGCGGCCTTGGTGGCGTCGGCGTCGGCGGCGGCCCCGGCAGCAGCGGCGCCGGCGTCTCCCTCTGCCGCCGCCCCTTCCTCCTCGACGGCGGCCACTGAGGCTGAAGCCACTTGGGCACCGCTGGATTCTCTCGCCCCAGAGGCGGAGGGCTCCGGCTCGGCAGCGGCAGGAGCGACGGCGGCCGTTGTTGCTGCCTCGGGAACATCGCCGACAGTGCCGGCGGCAGCGTCCGCCGCCACGCCTTCCGCTCCGTTCGTATTGTTGCCGTTTCCGTTGGCCATAGCCAGGGCGTCCAGGTCGCAGCCCCCACCGGGAGTCGTCGGGAACGGCCTTTCGACGAACGGGGTCGCGTCGGCCGCGGGAGGGCGCGGAGGAGGCTGGTTGCTCATGCCGATCTGGCCCTGCCCGCCCCTCCGCGCGTTTTTGTTCTTCCTCTTGCCGCTGCCTTTGGCGTTGGCCGTCGCGACGACGGTCCCCGCTGCTGCTGCTGCTGCTCCCCCTGCCGCCTCCTCGTCCTCCGGGAAAGGGTGCTCGACAAAGGGCGTTCCCTCGACGAAGGGGGTCCCCTCGGGAGTGAGCACCGGGACGTCTTTTCCTGGAAAAAAAGGTTTTAACGTTTTCAGCTTTCGAGTTAGTATTTCGTTGCTGGCTGCTCTCTCCGCCTCGTTTCTTCTCTCTTCGCTACAACGACGAAAAAAAACTTACCGTGCGAGCGAATCAAGAACGAATTCGAGTTGTAGGGCGCGTGCGGGGCAGAGGCGGGTGGCCAGGGCGAAAAGCGGACGCGGCCTCTGCCTCGACCGCCGCCGGCGCCGCCGCCGCCGCGACCTCCTGTTTTTTTTCCCCGTTTTTTTTGTTTTTAGTTTCAAAAGAGTTTGAAGTTTTCGTCCAAGTCAGACAACATAAAGTGAGCCTTTTGCCTGGGGTTTTCGCACTTGATCAGCCCAGCGACGTTGCCTTCTTCCTGCGAGGAGCGAGGCGCATGCCGAAGAGCGGGAGAGAACAAGCAAACACTTACGAATGCCTCACCCTCTCGACTCGACGCCATTCGTTTTCTATTGCCTCCCTTTGGCTTCTCTTTTCTCCGCTTCCTTCCACACACACTCACCTCGAAAGTTCCTCCGCGCGCGTTTATTGCTATTGAGAGCGTGCTGTTGGTTCTGCTGCTGCTGCTGCTGGTGGTTGTCGTGGCCGCCACCGTCGCCGCCTCCTCCCCCGCGACGTTTGCGCGGATTTTGCTGGCCAGTCGAATGCCCCGCTGAACCTCCCACTCCGCGGCCTCCTCCTCGGCCGCCACCCCCTTGGCCGCCTCCACGGCCCCCGTGTTGTGGGACCGGGCCCGGGGTAGGGCCTTCCATTTTTGAGAGGCTTGGAGAGACAGAAAGCAAGCGCGCGCGCGAGAGAGAGAGAGAGAAAGAGAGAAGCCAAGTGCGAGCACAGAAAAAAAAAAGCCAAGTGTGTTTTTTGCAAGAGCAGCAGGCGACGTCGAAACTCGAGGAAAAAAAAACTCAACAACCACCTTCTTCTACCGTACCCGCACCAGCCGCCTCGGCCTCGACCGCCCTCTGCACCGCCAGCAGCACGTCCGTCGCCGTCACGCACCCGACGACGACGCCCGTTTCCGGAGAAACGATCCAGCACCTGTGCACCCTTTCCTCGACCATTTTCGCCGCCGCGGCCCCGAGCGACGTCTGTCTCTTTTTCTCCCCTCCGCCGCCTTGACCGCCCCTCTCTTCTTGTCCTCCGTGTTCCTCCTCCTCAAACTGGGGAGCCGACACGACTCTCCCGCTCCCGACCGCCGCGGGGCCCGGAGCAGCACCTCCCAGAGGCGCCCCAGCCACAGCTTCCCCGCTCTTGCAAGCGTCCTCCACGGCCTCGGCCAGCTCCGCCTCGCCCAGCCCCGCAGCGTCGCTCGCCGCGAGCTCGGCGGCCCTCCCGGCGGCGGCCAGCAGCGGCCGCTCGGCCAGGAACGTCATCACGGGGACGCAGAGGGCCCCGAACAGCCCGGACCGCAGGTAGCGAGCGTCGGAGGCCGAGAGCGAGCCCAGAAGGACGCCCGACCCTTCCTCGACGACGGCCGCGGCGGAGACGCCTGCGGACCTCATCGCCCGCAGGGCCGCGAGCGCGGTCGCGGTCGACGGGACGGTGAGAACGCGCGAGAGCGAGGCAGCGGCTCCGGCTGCGGCGGCGGGCGTGTCCTCGAGGACCCTGCGGAGGGCAGGGGAGCTCGAGGAGGCCTCGACGAGCCACGCGAGGGCGTCCGACTGGGAGAGGAGGCCCGAGAGGCGAGGGGCCGAGGCGGCGCGGGAGGCCTCGCCCTCCTCCTTTTCTCCGCCACCGCCGAAGAGCGCGATGCGGTGGCAGGCGCGCAGCGGCGGGCCGCGGACGCTCCTCTTGTCGCCCCTTTGGCCTCCTGACCCTCCGGCGGCGACGCGCAGCGGCCACAGAAACCCTTCCGTGATGGCAGAGAGCAGCGAGAGCGGTTCGGTGTCGTCGTCCCTCTTCAGGACCCAGTCGGTACCCGCCTCGTCCGCGAGCTTGCCCTCGGGCAGCCTCTCGAGCGCCGCCGCGGCCCCGCGCGCCGAGGACGCTCCGAAAACCTCTCCGAGCGTCTTCGAGCAGAGCTCGGCCCCGCGTCTCTCGACGTCCGTAGGCAGCGGCGCGTCGAAGGTGCCCTCGGCCTCCTCGAACGGCAAGGCGTCGAGCAGCGCGTCGACGACGTCGGCGACGCCGACGAAGGCCGCGACGGCCGCGACGGGGGGCCGCCCCTCGAAGGCGAGCGAGGGCGGGCCGACGACGAGCGGTGCCGAGAGGATTTTGGACTTGGAGAGCGTGGAGAGGGCCTGGGCGACGGAGTCCTGGGCGTCGAGGGAGACGATGGGCTGTTCGTTCGTTCGTTTTGTTGGTTGGGTTTTTAAGCGAGGACGTGGTTTGAAGTGTGGGAGAGAGAGAAAGCAGAGGAAGGAGAGAGGAAGGTCAGCCGGCGATGACACAGATGTGCGACGAGCTTCATTCGAATTCTTTCCTGGGGAAAGAAATCGACATCTTTTATCTTACCGGCTTCCTCGCCAAGTCCCTTGCGCTGACGCCGGACAAGAGCGTGCGGAGGTCCGATGACATCGTGAGCTCGGGCGGGTTTGTCGGTCGGGTTTGTCGGTTTTCTCGAAGAAGAAAGAAAAGAGAGAGAGAGAGAGAGAGGTTGTTTAAAAAAGCAAGGTCTGTCGACTACAAAGGCTGCTTGAACTCTCAAGGGAAATAAAATAAGCACTCAAACTCTCTTCTCTCCTTGCTTTATCTTTTTTGTCTCTGGTTTGTGTTTTTTTTGTTTTGCGGGTCGTTCGGAAGAGAGAGCAGAGGGGGAAAAAAAGAAAAACGCGCGACGAATTCTCTCTCGCGGCGCTTCTCTCTCACCTCCCACCCCCCTTAGTCTTTTCCTCTCAAAACCCCGCTCTTCCAACCTTTCCTCCGCTTCCCTCTACTGGTAGAGCTGCTGTCCTCCGTACTGCCCCTGGTCGCCATACGTCTGGCCCAGTCCGCCGAACGCCGCGCGCTGCTGCTGCGCCTGCGCCTGCTGCTGGGCCCCGCCCTGCTGCTGCGCCCCTCCGGCCTGCCCCTGCGCTTGACCCGCCGCCGCCGTCGCCGCCGCCGCGGCGTCGAACCCGGGCTGCTGCTGCGAGCGCTGCTGCTGCTGCTGGTAGGCGTTGTAAGCGCCGCCGCCGCCGCCGACCGAGCCGCCGCGAGCGGCGCCAACGCCGGAGCCCACAGCGCCGCCACCGGCGGCAGAAACGGCGCCGAAGGGGGCGTAGTACGCGGTGCCGCCGCCGATGGCCGATGCGCCGCCGGCGGGGCTGGCCGCGACGCCGCCGATGCCGCCGCCGAGGGCCGCTGCGGACGGCAGGCCGCCGCCGTAGGAGGGCGCGGCGCCGTAGGAGCCGACGGCGGGGCCGGCGGCGGCCGCGGACGCCGGGACGTACCCGCCGAGCCCGCCGTACGCGGAGGAGGCGCCGACGGCCGAGGAGGCGGCGGGAGGGGCCGCCGAGGAAACGACGGTGGAGAGGCCTCCGAGCGCGCCGCCCGCGGCCGGCTGCTGCTGCTGCGCCTGCTGCGCCTGCTGCAGCTGCAGCTGCGCCTGCTGCTGCGCCTGCTGCTGCGCGATGGCGCCGTAGACGCCGAGCTGCTGGCTGTGCTGGTTGGAGTAGTGGTCGTTCCTGCTTTTTTTTGAAAGAAAAGAAAAACGAAATTTCCGAGAAATTTCCGAGAGAAAAAAAAGACGTGAGTTGTTTTCCTCGATGGTTCGTTCTCCCCCTCGCTCTTTCTCTCTTTTCCTCACTCGCAGCTCACCTCTGCTGGAAGCCACCGTACTGCTGTTGGTACGACGGCTGCTGGTAGTGGTCCTGGCGCTGCGAGTAGTGGTCCCTGTTTGGTCGTTTGAAGTGGAAGAGAGAAAAAGAGATAATTTTTGAGTTTTTGATGTTTTTCCCCCTTCTTTCGACAGGCTCAGAGAGAGAGAGAGAGAGAGAGAGAGAGAGAGAGAGAGAGAGAGAGAGAGAGAGAGAGAGAGAGAGAGAGAGAGAGAGAGAGAGAGAGAGAGAGAGAGAGAGAGAGAGAGAGAGAGAGAGAGAAAGA
>Ga0315289_10003667_pt1 | contig 23155 bp, 25 predicted proteins | sample YL17G11_40_MG_FD_203452 | JGI IMG/M metagenome (GOLD analysis project Ga0315289, IMG submission 203452) | Sediment microbial communities from Yellowstone Lake, YNP, Wyoming, USA - YL17G11_40 | ecosystem: Environmental > Aquatic > Freshwater > Lake > Sediment | place: USA: Wyoming | collected... | reverse complement strand
CCGTGGTGATACTCGGTGCGGACATACTCGTGGCCTTCCCGCACGCCGAAGGCATGATAAAGCAAACTCTGGCTCACCCCTCCAGCCTACCCGCCCCGCCCAAAAGAACAAACTTCCCCGATGAACCACTTATTTTACTTCCAACACCTTCGTCGTTTCTTCGCCAAATTGGCTGATGACGCGGACGGCGATCTTTTGGCCTTTCTTCACCGGGAATGGATGGCTCTTGTGGCCGTAGATGCGACTGAAGGCTTCGTCGTCAATTTCCACCTTCAAGGTCTGCTCGGCTCTCTTTTTCGTGGCGGCTTTGGCGATGTCGCTCAATCCGCGTTTCCATTCGTCGAACTCGTCTTTGTCGCCGCCGCAGAAGAAGACCTGGCGCAAGACAAAGTTTGAGCCGTCGTAAGCGTCGTCCACCATCCAGTAGGCGATGTCGTGAACGTCGCGGGATTTCACTTCGTCTTTGATCGGGTCGTAGATGTCGAGGCCAGCGATTTCTACCGTGGCGTTGTCGCCGTCTTTGTGCAGTTTGATGTCCGGCTCGCCGATGGTGACGAAGCTGGCGGCTTTCTTGTCCTTCTTCAGCAAGCCGAGTTGGAGCAAATCGTCGTGCATGCGGACGATGCTGACCTGGAAATTGCCGAAGCTGCGGCTCAATTCCGTGATGCCGCTCTCGAAGGCGAAGCCGAGAATCAGCAGCCAGTCACCGTCGCGCTTGTCGCGGCAGGCTTTGATGGCTTCCGTCACGGCCTGTTTGCTCACCGTGCCGAACTTCGGGCCGATGTGCAGATACGCCTTCTTCTCACCGGCGGCAGTGGGATACCAGCCTTCCGCGTGCAAAGTGGAATTGGCGAGGCGATCAATGCGCACGAAGACGGCATTCTCCGCTTTGACGCCGGTCTTCACGCCGGCGCTCTTGAGATGCGTGAAAATCAGGTCCTCGAAATTGCCGAGTTCCTTGTCCTCCGTCCGCTGGCGCGCCAGTTCCTCCGGGGAAATCGGCTCGTAATTCTGGAGCGTTTCCACCGTGAACGGCCCGGCCACTCGCAACCGATTTTTGTCCTCAACCGGCTGGTCGTAAAACTTCGCGTCATCTGGTCGCTCGGCATTTGCGATATTCTCCAGCATAATGTGCGAGATCGTTTTGTAGTTAAATCCCTGCCGGAGATCCGAGTTTTGCTGGTCGTAAAGTTGGTAATACGGGAACGTGGCCGTCATCAAGCGGGACTTAGCGATGTTCACAGCAATGCGCGAAGTGTCGCTTGTAATCCAGCGACGTCCAAACTTCTCTGCCACGTAGGCAGTCGTGCCTGAACCACATGTCGGGTCGAGCACTAAATCGCCGGGGTCGGTGGTCATCAAAATACAACGCTGAACGATAAGGCTGTCGGTCTGAACAATGTAAACCTTAGGGTCTGTATTCGAGTAACCCGCACTTCCGGTATCACTCCAATCGTTGCTCAGGGCGGTCGCTGGGAAGTCGTTAAAATATCGGATGTAGTTCAGTTGCTTCCCAAGACCTATCAATCGGTTTGCTGTTACAAGTCGGTCGAGTCCATCTGGATTTTTGGTTTTCCAATGTCTGTGTTCACCACAATCGTATCGCACACCCTGAAAAGTGTAATAACGTTCTTCGGGCTTTCCGGGGTCTTGCGATACGGCAAAACTTAACTGAGCCAGTCGCCAGCCCTCAGGAAGCTTTGCAGGGTCAGCCTTTTCTTCAGCAGTTGCCGGGCGGACAGACTTGGCGTCAGGAGCTACTGCATATTTGTAGCTCTTGAACGTATTCGACGCTTTCGGAAGATAAAGTTGCCGGTATTTAACTTTGCGTTTCTTTTGTGCGTCCTCCTTCTGTTTTGCATACCAAATCAAATAGTCAAATTCTGCCCCAAGCGCTTTTGCTCCTGAACCTGACGTTTTTGCGAACGGAATCAGCGACATGAAATTCTCACTTCCGAAGATTTCATCCATCAGGTTGCGGACGAGGTGGACGTTTTCATCGGAGATTTGCACGAAGCATGAACCGGATTCGTGGAGCAGTTCGCGGGCAACGAGCAGGCGTTCGCGCAGGTAGTTGAGGTAGGAGTGAATACCCAGTTCCCAGGTGTCGCGAAACGCTTTCACCTGTTCAGGTTCACCGCTAAGGCCATCATCGTTGGCTTCACCGCCCAATGTCTTGTTGTGAAGATGTAGTTGCCAGTTTTTATTGTAATTGATGCCATAGGGCGGGTCGAGGTAAACGCATTGCACCTGGCCGGTCATGCCTTCGCGTTCGAGGAGCGAGGTCATCACCAGCAGGCTGTCGCCCTGGATGAGGCGGTTGGTCCAGCCGTCGGGCGATTTGTGGTTGTAGTAGTCGGAGACTTTGTCGAGTTCCTCGTGGCCGATGGCGTTGCCGAAGAGTTCGTTGGCGGCAAAGAGTTCGTCCTGGTTCGCCGCCTTCTCGACGACGAGGCGATAGAGTCCCTTGATGAGCGTTTCCGGCGCGATGTGTTCGTGCCGATAGAGCGAACGGATGTCCACGTGCAGGGATTCATCCTCCGGCTGTTCGTAGCGTTGCGTGATGGTGTCGCGGAGAAGTTCCAACGCGGTGCGCGCGCCGGCGGTGTCACCGGCTTTGAGTTTGGCCTGAAGTTCGTCGAGGTGCGCCGTGAGTTTTTCGTCGCTGGCGTATTTGTGCATCCAGAAGAGTTCCGGGTCTTGCCCGCGGGTGATGACGGGGTTGAGGGGGAGTTCAATCGCACCGGCTTCTTTCACCTTGGCGCTGCCGGCTTCGTAACCCGCCTCTTCCGCCGACGGGATGTGGGCACGCTTGGCGTCCTTGTGCTTGAAGGATTTTATGGGTTTGCTGGTTTTCATGGGACAGATGGGAGGAATGCGATGTTATGCGTTCGGGTTTTGTCCGGCGCGGTAGTTGAGGCGGGCGCGGGTCATGCGCTCGCGGAGGCCGCCTTGTTCGAGGAAATCTTTTTCGAGGCGACGGAGTTGCTGGTCAATCAGGTAGTTGGCCTGGTGAATCAGGCAGATGGCGATGTTGGCAATAGTCTCCGGCGGGCGCGTCTCCACAAATTCACGATACAGTTCGTAGGTTTGTGGAGTTTTGCGTCCGAGCCGGCGGACGAAAAGGGCCTCTTTGGAATTTTTGTCCCATTCGCGGTGTTCGCGCACGCGGAGGTAGTCGCGGTAGTCATCGAGCAATTCCTCCAAACTGGCGCGACCCACGTTGGTGAGCTTGATTTCAGTTTCCTTGGAGGTGAGCGCGGCTTTGCTGCCCTCCAGAATGTTTTTCTTGCCGGAGCGGGCGGACTGGATCATCTGGTCCACGGTTCGGTCGCCCTTGGCCAGATACTTGTGCGCGAAGCGAAAGGTGATGTCATACACCACCTCAGCTTTGTGGAAAGAGTGCAGGGTCTGGTAATCTCCGCGTGGGGGAATGATGGGATGGGAGGAATGAGAGTCAGGGGAAGGATGTTTTCCATCGCTCGCATTCTTCGCATTGTTCCCATTGTTTTTCATGGCGGCAAAAGTTTTGACCAGTCTTCGACAGTGATGCCTTGTATGGCGTGAAAATCATTCGTGTTCAAAGTGGCGACGATGAGGTTGTTCGCCTTGGCTGTGGCAGCGATCAGCAAATCCATGTCAGCCACGGGTGCGCCTCGACTTTCGCAATCGGCACGCAGTTCGGCGTAAGCGGCGGCGACAGCAGAATCCACGGGCAACGCATCGTACCTGCCTTTGAGAATCGTTTCGTAGCTGGCGGTGAGTCTCGTCGAATTATTTTTGCGGAGGCCGAAAAGGATTTCGGCTTCACAAATGGCGGACGTGACGAGCGCGGTATCGCCGAGAGCCTGCCAGCGTTTCATGACTTCTGGATGCGGCAGTTTCTTGATCGGTTGCGAGTAAACCGAGGTGTCGAGGAGGTGGGTGACGGCCATGATCAATCCTCGATCGGGTTCTTGCCCCAGCGCATACTTTCAACGGTGCGGGCGGGAGTTTCAAATTCTTCGGTGATTTCGCCGTGGGCGGCCACGTAATCCTCCCGCTTGGCCCAGACGAGGGAAGAGAGTTTGGTGGTGGGCGGATGCTTGAGCCGTTTGATGAGGATGTTTCGCAAATCGGCCAGTTCAACGTCATTGGCAATTTCGAGGAAATCCCAGTTGTCCCAACCGTGCTGTTCACGGATGCGGTTGATGGCGGGCAGCCAGCGGTTTTCCACGGTCCATTTTTTCAGCGCCTTGTCCTTGCGCATCCCGGAAATTTCCAACAGCAGATTTAGCGGCTCACCGTTCCGGCAGCGAACGATGAAGTCAGGGAAATATTCGCGCTGCTCACCGGCGATGTCGGTGTAGGGAATGTGAAAGTCGAGAAAGGCGTTCTTGACCCACGAAACGACGTGGCCTTCCTCGGTAAGATCATCCAGAACCTTGGCGGCATTTCCCTCCCAGCCGCTGTCAATTACAACGGCGTTCACATGACTGTGCCGCGTCGGATATGTCTCACGGCTGGTCTGGCCGCGGACGAAACGCGAACTGCCAGTGGGATTGTAGTAATTCAGAATCGGACGAATCGCTTCCTCTCCGGGCTTGCCGGTCTTGATGCCACGCGCGACGTGGGCGACGAGCGGTTGCGGATTCCAGAAGTACAAAAGCTTCTTCCACTCCGGGCCTTTGCCAAGCACGCGAATTTTTGTGTCATACCAATCTCTGACGATGACGCACAACTCGTGAAAGCGGTGGAATTCGAGATTGCCTTTCTCGTCCGAGAAATGGTCGCGTAGGAGATCTTTCGTGATCCAATAGATGATTTGCTGTTCGCGAGTCGCGAGGACGCTTTCAACGGTCAGCAGAACTTCCTGTTTTGAAATGGCCGTTGCCATGATGGTCTTCGTCGGCAGTTTAGAGCCGTCAATATCGTAGTCTTCGACGCCGGAAAAATCCGAGACCAGCGGTCCTTCCGCGTATTCGAGCCGGTAGCCTTCGACATTCGGAAAGGAAATTTCATACTGCTTGGTTCGTTCCGACATCGCGAAGATACGAGTGGTGGGCTTGGGTGGTTGCGGAACAGTCTTGCCGCCTTTGAACAGCTTGAACGGCACGCCGATGATGTGCGCGTATTCCGGCGGGAATTTCCAAGCCACGATGCGGCGCTTGTCGGTCGTGGGTTCGCCAGTCTTGTCGTAGCCTTGCAGATAATAACTCTGGCGGCGGAGTGCGCGACCTGCGACCTGCTCGCACAGGAGTTGTGAGCCGAATTTACGAATGCCGCAGATATGCGTGACCGTGTTTGCGTCCCAGCCTTCGGTGAGCATGGAGACGGAGACGACGCATCGGATATGCGCGCCGAGCGCGTTGCGTTTGCCGACGGTGTTGACGACCTCGCGCAAGATAACGGAATCTTCAATGTTTTCAGCCGAACCCTGTCCGTGGACGCGGGCATATTCTTCTTTGAAGCGTTTGATCTCCGGCGCGAACACGCGCTTGAATTCGTCGTCAATCTGTTCGGAGTTTTCGAGTGCATCGCTGTCAATCAAGAGCGTCGGCGGCTTGTTGCGCGGCTGGTTCGTGGCCGGATCGTAGTTGGAGAGGAGTTCATATGTGCCGGACACAATTTGCGGCGGCTCGGATTCGTCTTCGGATGGAATCTCGTAACCCGCAAGGTATTTATAGACTTCCTTGGAAACCGACGTGTTGTTGCAGACGACGATGAAGACCGGCGGCGAATCTTCAAACAAAAGCTGGTTGGTCTGCGTTGCGGCGGCGGAGTGACGACGGTTTTCGTATTCCTCCTTGTAGTGTTCGTAGAATTGGTTGAGCGCGACCTTGAGTGTTTCTGGCAGGCGCGGCGGTTCTTCGACGAGTTTCTTGCCTTCGGCCTTGGCACGCGCTTTTGCAGTTTTCCGGCCAGCCCTCGGCAATTGTTCGCGGATGTGTTCGTAAAGATTTCGCAACACCGGCAAAGCAATTTCCTGTGTGTCATCACGCGTCGGAAGGAATGGAATTTTGACCAGCCCGGATTCGACGGCTTCAATCAAACCAAAATCGGAAACAACCCATTTGAAGAGCGAATAAGCTTCATAGCCCGAGCCAGTCAAAAAATACGGCGTGGCGCTAAGATCATAAATACTGCGGACTTTGAACCGTTGAGTGATGCGAACGAGGCCACTGAACCAAACAGCGGCGCGGCGATTTTCTTCGGCAGCGTCTTCGCCTTCGGCTTTCTGATCATCTTCGCGGGGCAAATAGCAGTGGTGCGCTTCGTCATTGATAACGAGCAGGCGTGAACCGGGGCGGAAATTCCCAAGCAAGCGACCGATGACTTGTGAATGATCTTCGACGGCTTCTTGTTTTGTTCCATCCGCCTGAAACTTTCCGTCCATTGGAGAACGCTTGTTGCCCTGGAGTGTTTTCGGCTCGAAGGCGTGATAATTCGTGATGACCAAGTGCTTGTTCAACTCCGGCATTTCCTTGCGCCAGGTTTCCGGCACGAGGTAGCGAACATGGTAATAATCTTCCGCATCCACACCCAACCGCGTGTCCACCCGCAGAACGCCAAGACGGTCGCGGATGGTGATGCCGGGCGCAATGAGGAGAAAGTTGTCGGCAAAGCGAACGTCGTTCCGATACTCGGCGCGGTTGAAATAGTGGTAGGCGATGAGCGCACCCATGACGACGGTCTTGCCAGAACCCGTCGCCATCTTGAACGCGATGCGCGGCAGATTATTTTCTGGCAACGCAGAAACTTTCCGCGCTTCTTCAAGCTGCCGAAGGATGTGCTGGCCCACGTTTGATTTTTCTGCGACTTCATTGAGCCAAATAGCGGTTTCGATTGCTTCTCGTTGAGCGAAGAAAAGGGACTGCGTCATGTCCCGTTCGGGATTGAGAAACCAAAACTGGAGCAACTCGCGGGTGATGCGTGTCGTCTGCGGATACTTTGCCTGCCGCCATGCGCCAACTTCACGCCGGAGCAAGTTGACAACATGCGAGCCGTGGTCCGCAGCGGCGATTTCGTTCAACTCCATCAAATCGCCTTGCGCACCCTGGCGCACCGGGATGGTCTGGATTTCCGGCGTGAAGATGCGGCGGCCTTTTACCGGACGTGAGTAATCCAACTCACCTTGAAGATTTGTGGCGTAATGCCAATCCGGTTCTTCGTAAGGATTATTCAGAATTGGATTTTGTTCGGTTGGCATTTGAGCAGCCGGGGCTGCGCGAAATTGATTTTGGCTAAATGTGTTTGCTTGTCGTCATGGTTTTCTGAACGCAGACGAGAGTAGCGGAGCTAGCGGCGGTTGCAAAGACGGGAATTGTGCGCCGACATTTAACGAAAACCCCTTCAATTTTGTGCTTGCCCGATATTTCTTACTGACTGCTTTCCCGCCATGCAACTCCGCCTTCAAAACCAACTCAATATGGCGGGCGCATGTATCACCGTCGCCCAGAGCTTCCGACTATAAACCAGTCTGGAATGGCAAACCGCCCGCCGACTTCGGCACGGACATGACGAAGCTTCAGACCGATTACGGCGCAGTCACCGCCACGGCCGCCCAAGCCGATGCCGCCACCGGCGGCGCTGCCGATGCCAAGTCGGTGGCCGAAACCGCGCTCGAAGATGCCGCGTTTGTTCTGGCCCGCGCGCTGGCGAATCATTTCAAGAAAACCGGCGACCTCGACCGTCACGGCAAGGTGGACGTGAGCAAGAGCGAGATCATGAAATTGCGGACGCAGGAACTCGTCAACAAGACCACCGCTATCCGCGACCTCGGCACAGCCGCCGTCGCCGAAGCCGGAGCAGCCGGTCGCGGCGTGACCGCCGCCCGCGTTGCCGCGCTCACGGCGGCCATTACCGGTTTCAGCAACGTCATGAGCAGTCCGCGCGGGGAAATCGTGAACCGCAGCGCGCTGTTGAAGGAAGTGGAAACCGACACCGCCGCGCTCGTGGAATTTGTGAATGACATGGACGACATGGCTTTGCAATTCGACGGCACGGAAGCGGGCAAGCGATTCGTCGAAGCCTGGAAACGCGCCCGCATCATCGTGGACACCGGCGGCGGTCACACTCCGCCAACACCGCCGACTCCCACGCCGCCACCGGCGTGAACAAATAATGGTAGGGTCGGCGCGCTGCGCCGACCGGACGCCGCAGCGCGGCGTCCCTACCAACGCGAACAAACCCGACGCTTGAAAGAGCGCCGGGTTTTTCATTTGGAACGTCAAGATGCGCCAAGCGGTTTGAAAATGTACCACTACCCGTTTACGCGGCTGGGCGTACGCCGGCGCAACCGCTGCCGTCCCGCCATTGCGGGACGGCGTTCCGGGGGCAGCGTCTGGATGCGCCTGTCGAGCGGCGCGCGCACGTTTCGCCATTGAAACCGCCTCTCATCGTTGGCAACCTCACGCCATGCGCCATCTCGCCCAAGCCCGCAAAGTCTTCGACATCGAACTGGCCGCGCTGTTGAGGGCTTGGTTCGAACGCCCGGCAACGCAGGTGCGGGCGGGAGGATTTGCCGCCCTTTCGCCGATTGAGTTTCTGCTCGGTTGCGGTAAGGTTGGTGCATCATGGTCACGAATCCAACGATGAAAGCGGTCGTAGAAATCAGCGAAAACGGCACGGTGCAGCTTCCGGCAGAAGTCCTGCCGCACGTCAAACATCACGTGCCTTACGAGGTGCATGCTGAGGACGGCAAAGTCGTGCTGGCCCCAGTTGTGGACACGAAGCCGTTTTGGGCAACCGCGGGCCGCCATGAGTGGGCAAAGGCCTTCGAGAAGTGGGTGCTCAGCCACAAAGAAGGACCAGGGCTGCCGGATGAAATGCTGCGCCGGGAATTCATCTACGATTGATGGCCACGTATCTTCTTGACACCAACGTGGTGCTGCGCCTTTGCGACTCCAAGGCCGCCAGTTTCCCAACCGTCTTGCGCGCCGTGTCCACACTAAAAACCCAGGGCCATGACCTCTATCTTACGCCCCAGAACTTCGTGGAATTTTGGGCCGTTGCCACGCGGCCCGTGACGGCGAACGGACTGGGTTGGGCGCCGGACAGAACGAAGAGGGAAATCAACGGGCTACTCGATTTATTCCCGGTGCTGGAAGACAGTGCAACCGTTTTCCCAATATGGCTTTACTTGGTTGAAACCCACAGTATCGCAGGCAAAAGGGCGCACGATGCCCGGTTGGTTGCCGTCATGCAGGCCCACGGCGTTTCCCACCTTCTTACGCTAAACCCGGACGATTGCAAAATGTTCCCCGGCTTGACGTTGACGCATCCGGACGACGTGACGAAGTCCTTGCCATGAGCCATCTCGCCCAAGCCCGCAAAGTCTTCGACATTGAACTGGCCGCGCTGCGAAAAGTCCGGGCGCAACTCGACGCGACGTTTGACCGGGCGGTGGACGAGATGGTCGAGGCCCTCAAGCGGCGAGGGAAAATTGTCGCCGTCGGCATCGGCAAGTCGGGCATCGTGGGCCAGAAGATTTCCGCCACGCTCACCAGCACCGGCTCGACCAGCGTCGTGCTCAACAGCGTGGACGCGTTGCACGGCGACCTGGGCATCATCGCCGACGGCGACGTGGTGCTGGCGCTCAGTTATTCCGGCGAATCGGAGGAGTTGCTCAATTTGCTCCCGGCGCTCAAGCGGTTTTCGGTCAAAATCATCGCGCTCACCGGCGGGGCAAAATCCACCTTGGCGCGACACAGCGACGTGGTGTTAAACGTCCGCGTGCCCAAGGAAGCCTGTCCGTTTAATCTCGCGCCGACGGCAAGCACGACGGCGATGCTCGCGATGGGCGACGCGCTGGCGATGGCAGTGCTGCAAGCGCGCGGATTCAAGCAGAGCGATTTCGCGAAGTACCATCCGTCCGGCGCGATTGGCCGGGCGATGCTGTTGCGCGTGGGCGACATCATGCGCACCGGCGAGCGCAACGCCGTGGCCGGCGAAAACCTGTCGGTCAAGGAGGCGTTGCTGGTGATGACGCGGGCCAAGTCCGGCAGCGTCAGCGTCGTCAACGCCCGCGGCAAACTGGTGGGCGTGTTCACCGACGGCGACTTGCGGCGCAAGATGTCGCAGGACGAGCAGGCGCTGTCCCGGCCGCTCAAGGGCGTGATGACGCGCAACCCGGTCACCGTCCGCGACGAGGCGCTGGCCGTGGAGGCGCTGAAGATTTTCGACGAACGCAACATTGACGATTTGATCGTGGTGAACGCGAAACGCGAGCCGGTGGGCTTGGTGGACTCGCAAGATTTGCCGAAGCTAAAGATCATGTAACAATGATGCGGCGCAAGCGTTCAGGATTTTCTTTGATTGAGCTTATGGTGGTGAGAGGCCAGACGGTGATGACATTGGATTGGATCGCCCAACGTTTGCAGATGGGGTGTCGGCATACGGTGGCCAATTGTTTGAAAGGGTAGTTATTTTCTACAATAGCCGGGACTGACACCTGCTATGTTATCTTTATTTACCTGCTTCAGGGGCGATCTTCCTGGCCCAAACGCGAACTCGCAGCAGTTCCTGAGTTCGTCACCGCATGGATGATCTCTTGAGCAGCTTGGATGAGGTTCGTGGTTGCTTGATTGAACGGCACAATCTGCGCCCACACCTGGTTCTGGAACGCCTGCAACTGGTTTACGCCGGAAATCGTGTTGCCTCTTTCAAAAGAGGCAGAAGCAGCTTCCAAGGACGCCAGCAGTGGACGTGGGTTCCTCGGCACAAGATTCGCTTCATCATCCAGACGGACCAGATCCATCAGTATGTCCACGGCCTCGGAAGCTTTGATCACTTTAACTGTGTCGCTGGCCGCGTTAGTAGCTATCCCATCGCTCACCTTGAGCGTGATCGTGTGGTGGCCCAGATCGAGTCTCTTCGTCGTCTTGTTGACGTCAGTGGCGAAGACGTTTGTTCCCTCTTCCCAAAAATACTGTAACGGATCATTCTCCACGTCGCTGGACTGCGAGCCGTCCAGCACCACTTCTGCGTCAGTGTTGTTCGGCGAAATCACCACCCAATTCGTTGCGTTTGGCAACTTTGCCAGAGGCGACACCACCATCTGGGCTAAGGGAGGTGTATTCCACTCCCAAACACGATAAAGCCGTCGTTCAACAGGCTGGGGAATATAGTAGCGCACCGGTAGTCCATCTGAAACCCAGCGGACGTTGGACGGCGTCCAATTGATTAAGTCGGTGCTCCATTCGACTTCATTGGTATGACCGGACTGGGCGAGAATTTCGACGGCGAGCACGGGTTGATTGGAGCACACAACGCTGGCTGCGAACTGGCCCCCGCCAGCCGGCACGAAAATAATTTTATTCTTGAGGTCAACGACAACAGGCACGGAAGCCCATCCTAGTGGCGAAAGGGTAATGGGCGAATTGGTTTCCGTGACCAAACCAATTTTCAATATTGGCTGTGGCGGGGGCACGACGGCGGCCCAACCGATGACCGCGCTTAACAGGAACACAAAAATCTTCATAGTGCCGTCGCCGGCCCACCCGTTGAAGATGGGCACGGGCGGTTCCACCCAGGTGGCTAGACGATGGTTAACTGGACGCTGCTCTCGATGATGCCCGCACCGATGGCGTAGCGGGTCAGACCGGCGGTGTCGTGAATGTTGAGCTTCTCCATGAGATGCTCGCGATGTTTTTCGACGGTCTTGGTGCTGATGCCCAGTTCCGCCGCAGTTTCTTTGTTGGCTTTGCCTTCGGCAACGAGTTGGAGCACCTCCACCTCGCGCGAACTCAGGCGGGCGTTGCGCGGCTTCGGCAATCCGGCCCGATCCGGCGACTTTCGATTGCGTTCGTGAAGACGCTTGGCAACCGAAGGGCTGAAAAACGTGTTTCCTTTTTGGACTTCCCGAATCGCCTCGGCCAGAACGTGGGCGGAGGTTTGTTTGAGCAGAAATCCCACCGCACCGAACGCAATAGCTTGCTCGACGTACGCGTCATCACCGTGCGCGGAGAGAATGAGCACCTTGGTGGCGGGAATGGCTTTGTGGATTTGCCGGGTGGCTTCCAAACCATTGAGCCGCGGCATCGCAATGTCCATGACGACCACTGCGGGACGAAGTTTTTTGACCATGGCGACCGCCTGGCGGCCGTCTTCCGCTTCGCCGACCACTTCAAGATCGTCTTCGAGCTCCAGCATCTTGCGAAACCCCTCGCGCACGATCGTGTGGTCTTCGGCCAGCAGAACAGTGATTCGTTTCTTAGACATTCAAGGTTTGGTTCCAGCGGGCTCCATCAGCGGGTTTTTCGCCCCCGCGCGCGGGCGTTGCCGGGCGGAATCTGCGCCAGAATGGTCGTGCCTTTGTCAGGTGCAGATTCGACAGCGAAACTGCCGCCCACCATCTCCAATCGTTCCCTCATGCCGAGCAGTCCCAATCGTCCGTTCCCTTTCGAGTGCAGCACGCGTTCCACGTTAAAGGATTTGCCGTCGTCTTTTATTTTCATGCAAATGCAGTCCGGCAGTTTCTGGATGCTCACTTCCACCCGGCTGGCCTGGGCATGGCGGGCCACATTGGTGAGCGCTTCCTGGGCGACGCGAAAGAGCACCGTTCGTTGGGCCGTGTCCAATCGTTCCACCGCCGCAAAGGCCGTCAAACTGGCGCGGACGCCCGTACACTTGGCAAAGCTTTTCATAAACGAAAGCAGGGCGGGAATCAGCCCCAGGTCGTCCAGCACCGCCGGGCGCAGTTCCCGGGCGAACCGATGCACGATGTCCACCGACTTCTCGACCATCCGTTGCGTGCGGGTGATTTTATTCTGGAGGCCCTTGGTGTGGAGCGTGGCCTCCGTTTTCAAGGCCGCCAGCCGGACATTGATGCCCGTCAAGGTCTGGGCAATGTGATCATGCAGTTCGCGGCTGATCCTTTTGCGCTCTTCCTCCTGGGCCAGCAGAAGCTGGCGGGAGAGCAGCCGCAATTGTTCCTGCATGTGCCGCGACTGCTCCAGCAATTGGCTGTAGTGTTGCTCGCTTTTACGGAGGGACTCCTCCACTGACTTGCGCTGGGCGATTTCCTGTTTCAACCGCCGGTTGGACGCGGCCAGATCCACGCTGCGCTGGTGCAGCGTCTGGTTCAGTTGAATCAATTGGCCATTGCCCTCGCGCGCGGTGCGATGAGTCTTCTCGATCGGGGTGATGGCCTCGGCAAAAAAAGTTCCCGCCCGCCGGACCATCGCCTCCCGGGTGCTGGGGGAGTAGCTCGGCAACACGAGGGTAATCAACGCTTGCTCGTGAATCCTGGCCAGGTCCAGCGTCTCCAGCCCGATGGTCATGGCCCGGCGTCCCAGTCCCTGCGCCGGCGCTGAGCTCGCCCGCGGACCTTGCTTCAGGTGTTTGCGCAACGCCGCCTGATAGCGTCGCGATAACCCGGTCAATTTACGTGTCATGCCGTTTGCCGAATTCACGGGCGAACCGATTCATGGTTTTGACCGATTCTACCACCAAACGTTGCGTGCTGGCAATCTCTTTTTTGAGGCCCTCCGTGTTGACCGTCGCCTCCTTTTTCAACGTCAACAGCCGGACATTGATGCCCAGCAAGGTCTGGGCGATTTCATCATGCAGCTCGCGGCTGATCCTCTTTCGTTTGTCCTCCTGCGCCGACAGAATCTGGTGGGTCAGGCGCTGCAAATGTTTCTGCAGGTGACGTGATTCCTTCAATAGTTTTTTGAAGTGTTCCCCGCTTTTCTTGAGGGCTTGCTCCACGGTCTTGCGCTGGACGATGTCCTGTTTCAGGGACCGGTTGGAGGCCGCCAGGTCCACCGTGCGCCGGCCCAGCGTCTTGTTCAGTCTGCTCAAGCGGACGTTGGCCTTGAGCGCGGCGCGATGCGTTTCCTCGATCGGGGTGATGGCCTCGGCAAAAAAAATCTCCGCCCGTTTGATGAGGCCGTCTCTGCTGCGGGAGACTTCCAGTGTGGCGAGTGCTGCTTCGTGAATCCGGGCCACGTCCAACGTCTCCAAATCAAGGGCCGCGGCCTGGCATCCCAAATCATGCGCCGGCTGCAAGCTCGCCCGCGGGCCTTGCTGCAGGTGCTTTCGCAAGGCCGCCACATATCGCCGCGACAACGCGATTAACTTTCGTTTCATTTTGTACGTCGAATTCAGGCGCGACCCTCCGGGATGTTTGATCCCTCGCAGGCGAGCCGCCAATCCAATGCCAATATCAGACGATTGCTTCAATCTGTATATGGGGTGAACACCCCATCCGCCCGGCGCGCTCATCTGTGACCATGGCCGTTGCGAAAATGAGTTCCGGCAATCCCAGGTAGGGTTACACCCCATAGCGCCCTCACCGGTTCGCGCCTTACCTTCAGGCAAAAACAACAAACGGAATGAGAGCAAATATGAAAACATTCAAACTATCGGTCTTCATGGTCGCGGTGCTGACAGCGATGGCATTGGTTCAGGGGTGTGCCTTATTGCTTGTGGGAGGCGCGGCGGCGGGGGTTGCGTACGGAACCGTGAAGTACGTCAATAATACCTTGCATGTGACCCACGATGTGTCTCTGGACAAAGCGTGGGGCGCGGCCAACGCAGCGTTGAAGGAACTGCAGATGCCTGTGACTGCATCCAAGAAGGACGGGGCGTCCGGCAAGCTGGAGGCGCGTAACGCGCAGGAGCAACCCGTGACCATCCAAATGATTCGGAAAACCGACCGCGTCACTGAGATTCAGATCACCGTGGGCACGTTCGACACCTCGGCGAACCGAACCGAAGCACAACAAATCTATGACAAGATGAAGGCCCGGTTCTGAGCAGGCATCTTGTCCAAGCGTTCCGCCAGGGATGGAATTCACGAAAACCTCAGATGGGGTGAACACCCCATAGCGCGAGCGCGGTTTCCCGGCGTATTGTCACGTGATGGGTTTATGAGGAGAACGCTACGGTCGGCGTTGGCAGAAGTCACTGAATTGGCGGCGTAGGGTCCATCTGGCTGGCTGGGGTTCATCTCGGTCCGGTCTCTCTGGCACGCTAACAAAAACGGCCCTGCGACCGCCGCGAGGCGCTTGCAGGGCAAACCAGAAACTTGCAGCTATGAAACATAACAAAAACCATGACAACGTAAAAAGCGCCGGCCCCCAACTCGTGCCCGTTCGCTTTGAATTCACTCATCCGACGGCCATCACCGTTTGTATCGCGGGGACTTTCAATCACTGGCAGCCCGAAGCCAAGACTCTGCATTCCTCCGGCGTCGGTCACTGGTGGAAGGAAACGGCTTTGGCGCCCGGCACCTACGAATACTGCCTCGTAGTGGACGGCCAATGGATGCCCGACCCGCTGGCTAGAGAAACCGTGCCCAACCCGTTCGGTGGGAGAAACTCGATTTTGAAGGTGGCGAACTCGCCGGAAGCAGCCCATCTCGCCGACGCGGAAAATTTACCACTGAAAAACGCAAACAAATAGAAAGGACGGAACAATATGGACAAACAAACACAAGCAACCAGCAGTGACATGGGCACGCTCGCCGAAGATGCGCGCGCCTTGATGGCGGCCACGGCGGACGTGGCCGGAGAAAAAGTCAGCGAAGCCCGCAAGCGTCTTGCCGCCGCACTGGAACGCGGCAAGGAAATCTATGGCCGCGTTCGCGAGAAGGCGGTCGAGGGCGCCAAAGCCACCGACGAAGCCGTGCGCGAACATCCTTATCAAGCCATGGCCGTCGCCTTCGGTGTCGGTGCGATCGTCGGTTATCTCGTCGCTCGCCGGTGTTCCCGCAACTGTGACTGATCCCGTCATGGAACCGTCCGCTAGCAGTGTCGGGCAACTCGTCGAGACGTCGAAGCGCTTCGCGCGGCGACTTTTCACCATCGTGGAAAACCGCTTGGAATTGTTGATGGTGGAAGTGCAGGAGGAGCGCGAGCGCCTCCTGCGCGCCATCCTGTTGGCCCTCGGTGTGGCGGCGTTTGGTCTGCTCGCTGGAATCACACTGACCGCTGCCATCGTGGTTCTGCTGTGGCAATATTCGCCCGTGGCGGTTCTCCTGACACTGACCGGCCTCTATGGTGTGGCGGCGGTTTGTCTTTACCGGCGACTCACCGGAATTCTTCGCGACTGGCAGAATCTTCCGGCCACCCTCGACCAGTTCAAAAAGGACCGCGCATGTTTGGAAAAAAATCTCGCGTGACTCCGCTCGAATTGCGGAAACAACTTTTGATTGCGGAAAGCGAACTCAACCGCGCCCAACTGGTCGGGGATATGGCCGCGCTGACGGCGGGCGTTCGCACGCTCACCGACCGCGCCAAATTGTTCGGTTCGATCGCCTCGTCAGCCGCGCTGCTGGTGGCGGGCCTCGCGGCTTTCCGGCGCGGCAAGTGCGTGGACGCCGACGTGAAACCTTCCTGGTTGCAAATGATTCTCAAAGGCGCGGGCATGGTTTCCACCCTCTGGCTTGCGCTTCGTGCGAAAGGTCGCGATCAAGAAAACAAGGAGGCCAAATCGCGCGCTTAACACCGACTTTTTGTGGTTACGCCCCGAAGAACTCTCCCCGTGGCAATCGGCTTGGTGCTGGGCAGCGCTTCGATGGCCCTGGCACAAATTGATCCTTATCCACGCAGCCTTCTTCAACTCGGCTACGACCAGTCCCTGTCTGGCCAAGGCCCCCAATCGCTTTACGCTTACTATTACTACAACAACCCCGAGTTCCTGCGTACCAACGTGGCGCTCCGTCTGGCCGTAGCTCCGATCTATTTCGACGGCGAGATCGGCTTCCGCCAACTCCTTCCCTACACAGATGTAGGCATTGGCATTAACGGCGGCGGCTACGGCGAAAATTATTACGAAGTGCGCCAAGGCCACTACTTCAAAGGCGAGAGTTTCGACGGTCATGGGGGCGGCGCTTCGCTGAACCTCTACCACCTGATCAACCCCGCTCGCCTCATCCCGCTCAACGTCGTGGTCCAAGGTGGTGCCCATTACTCGACGTATTCCGCAACGGATAAAACCGATGATCAATTCAAACTTCCCGATGACCGCGTGAGCACCTTCGCTCGCGCGGGCCTGCGTTTCGCGGGCAAGGAGCCGATGCTTTACGCCGATCTGGCGATGGAAGCGTCCATCTGGTTCGAGCGCCAGTGGCGGTTTGACGACAGCACTTATGGCTTTGCGGGGGATCGGCGGGTCCAGCCCACGACGGATTTCTACTGGCTCTATGCCGGCTTGAGCTACGCGTGGACCAACACCGGAAACCAAATCACGTTTGCGCTGACGGCGGGCGGATCCGACGATGCGGATCGTTTCAGCGCCTGGCGACTGGGCGGGGTCTTGCCGCTGGCCGCCGAGTTTCCGTTGACGCTGCCCGGATATTACTACCAGGAAATTTCCGCCCGGCGGTTCGTGCATCTCAGCGCAGCTTACGTCGCACCGCTGTCCGCCGATCATCGCTGGCAACTTCGCCTGGGTGTCGCCAGTGCGTATGTTGATTATCTGCCCGGGCTCGAGCAGCCCGGCCACTGGCACACGGGCGTGGGCCCCAGTCTCTCCTTCACTTCACGAAGCGAGGTGTGGCGGGTGATCCTGCGCTACGGCTACGGATTCAACGCGCTGCGCGACGGCCACGAGGGCGCGCACAGCGTGGGCGTGCTCTATCAATACGACTTCGAGCAACGCAAGCATCGGCATGCAAAAACTAAACGCACTATCAACGGCGACTGAGCCTTTCGACTCCTCAGCCGGGACACTCGAGGTACCGGTTAAAGCTGCGCCCGGCAGCGAACCACCGCCCGCTCCATCGAGCGCCGCCGCGGCGACTAAAACGACACCCGTGCAAATCGTTTTGATTGTGCTCGGCGTCATTGCCTTTCTTTACTTCGCCCGTCCCGTGGTCTTGCCGGTCTTCCTGGCTTGTGTGGCGGGGATGACCCTGAAACCGCTCATCCGCTGGTTGTCTTACTGCCACATTCCGCCAGCGCTCTCCGCCGCCGTCGTGCTTTGCCTCCTGGTGGCCGCCGTCGGGATTGGTTTCTTCCAATTGGGCCGCCCGGCGTTGACGTGGATGAACGAAGCGCCGCAACACATGACCGCGTTGAGGCAACGGGTTCAAAAAATGTTCCCGCGCATCGCGCGGATCAGTCAAGCGGCGGCGGCGGTGAATAATCTCGGCGCAACCGAGGAGGAACAAAAGAAGGCGCCCACCGTCGAGCTCAAAGACAGCCGTGGCACCAGCGCATTCATCAACTGGACTGGAAGTCTCCTCGCCGGGATGGGGGAGACGTTGGTGGTGCTCTATCTGTTGCTCGCCTCGGGCGACTTGTTCTTGCAGAAGTTGGTTCGCGTGATGCCCACGTTGCACGACAAGAAGAGCGCGGTCGAGATCAGCCACGAGATTCAGCAAAACATTTCCAAATATCTGTTCTCCGTTTCGCTGATTAACATTGGCCTGGGTCTGGTCGTGAGCGGGGGGCTGTACTTCCTGGGCGTGCCCAACGCCGCCATGTGGGGAATGCTCGTGGCGCTCCTGAATTTTGTTCCCTACTTCGGTCCTGTCGCCGGAATCATCCTCCTGGCCACCGTCGGTCTGCTTACTTTCGACACACTGTGGAAGGGACTCCTGCCACCCGCCTGGTATCTGCTGCTCCACCTTTTGGAAGCAAACTTGGTAACGCCAGTCGTGCTGGGGCGCCGCTTCACGCTCAATCCGGTGGTCATCTTTGTTTCCTTGATCTTCTGGACTTGGCTTTGGGGTGTGCCGGGAGCTTTGTTGTCGGTGCCGATCCTGGTTTCAATCAAAGTCGTTTGCGACCGCGTCCCCGCCATGTCGCACGTCAGTGAACTGCTCACGAGTTGAATCAGGAGTATTCTATCAGTGGCTCCAAATGAATCATCCTCGCGCAAAAATGGTGATCCAGGCTGGCGCGTATCAGTTTTCAGACGAGTTGCCCTGAATAATCCACGGTAGGGTTACACCCCATAGTGAAGGACGATCCGGAGGCGTAGCTTGGCTCAGAAAAATAAATCCAAATCGCAACCAGCAACCGCAAATCAAACACAAAATATGATCACACTGACTAAACGCATCGTTGTTCTACTATTCGTCACCGCGCTCCTGGCCATCGTCAGCATGGGCTGCCACACGGCCCACGGCTTCGGCAAGGACGTTTCGAGCACCGGCGACGCCATTCAGCAGGGCACGAAGTGACCACAGCTTGGGCGCACACGCGCGCAGGCAGTTGACCTGGCTGGAGCTGTGACGGGCGGTTGGCAGGGAGTGCAAGGCTCACCATGTCCGCGAAATCAACCAAAGCGCCGCTTCTCGTCTGGTTGTTCGCCCTGCATTGGACGAGTCGCTTGGGCGCGGAAGTTTGGGCGCAGTGGGATGAGGTGCGGCACGCGGCGGCGGTGATCGGGACGGTGCTTTGCGTCTGCGTTCAACCGCGATGCTGGGTGCGCACGGTGCGAAAGGCGTTTGCCCGGCAGGTGCTGGCCATCGGTGTCGAACCGCTCTGGTTTGTCGGTGCGGTGGCGGTGTTCGTCGGCATTTCGGTGGTGGTGCAACTCACCTTTTGGACCGGCGAAGCGGGGCAATCCCAACTGCTCGGGCCGCTGCTGGTGGCCGTCGTGGCGCGTGAACTCGGCCCGGTGCTGATCAACCTCGTCGTGATCGTCCGCAGCGGCAGTGCGATGACGACCGAACTGGGAGTCCTTAAAATCAACGGGGAAGTCCGCGCCCTCGAAGCGCAGGGAAGCGATCCGTTCCTGCATCTCGTGATGCCGCGCGTGCTGGGCGTGGCGGTGTCCACGTTTTGCCTGACGATTATTTTTATCCTCCTCGCCTTCGCGAGCGGTTTCTTGTTCGCGGCGTGGATGGGGAAGGGCAGTCGCGATTTGCTTCTGTTTGCCGACACCGTGTCGGGCGCGGTTCAACCCAAGGACATTTTCAACATCCTCGCCAAAAGCATCCTGCCCGCACTGTTTGCGAGCGCGTCCTGTTGCATCGGCGGGCTGGGTGTCGGCGAGTCCGACGCGGAAATCCCGCAGGCCACGCAACGGGCGCTCACCCGCTCCGTCGCCGGACTGTTTGTCATCTCCGCCGCGGTGTCGCTGCTGACTTACCTCTGACCATGAACGCAACAACGCACATCTTGAACCGTCACGACATGATGGACGAGGCCAACTGATGGAAGAGCGCTTCAAATTTCGGCACGTCAACGAGATCACCGGCGCGTTCGTCCTCGTCATTGTCGCCGTGCTGATCGCTGCTGTCGTGTGGACGGGCCGCAGCCAGCGCTGGTTCAAAAGCAATGTCACGTTGCGGATCATTCTGCCCGAAGCCGGCGCGGCGGGAATCCGGCAAGGCTCGGAGGTTTACTTTCTGGGCACACTCGTGGGGTCGGTTTCCGACGTCGTCGTGGATGAAGCGGGCTGCATGGAAGCCCGGACCAGCATTCGCCACGACTTCTTCCGGTTCGTGCGCGCGGACTCGTCGGCGGTCGTCAAAAGGAAATTCGGCGTGGCGGGCGATTCGTTTTTTGAGATCACTCGCGGCCAGGGCCAGCCGTTGCCAGAGAAGAATGCTTCCATCGTCTGCAAAGAACAGTTTCAAAGCGCGCTGGAAGCGGCCGTCGAGGAAGTCCGCCGCGAGGCAATGCTCGTGCTGAAGAAAGTCAACGGCGGCTTGGATACGTGGACCAAGTTGGGCGCGGACCTGGGCGAGACCCGGCAGCACCTGGATCAGCTCACCATCCGCCTGGAGAAAATGGCTGCTGGCGTCGAGCAGGGCAAAGGTACTGCCGGCAAGCTGATCACCGACACCACTCTGGCAGACGAGGCGCAAAAACTCCTGGCGCGGGCGAACGAAGCGATGAGCGAATTGCAGGGTGTGGTGACGAACCTGAATGTCGCGGTGAGGAACGTACAAAACGGCACGGCGCGCCTGCCGGAAATCACCGAGGCCGTGGCCAACGAAGCGAAAGACCTGCCGGGCCTTGTCCAACAAACGCAGACCTCGATGCGCGAACTGGAGCGGCTGGTAGAAGCTTTGCAACGGCACTGGCTCCTGCGCAAATACGTGAACAAGACAAACCCGCCGCCCCTGCGTCCGCTGTCCGAAACCGCAGTGCCGGAAAAGAAGCCGGTTAAGGTGTTCCGTTCGCCGGGGGATTCTGCGAACTGAGGTTCAAGCTAAATCAGTCTTCGCCGAGCAATTCCCCAAATGCACGGTAGGGTTTCACCCCATAGCAAAAGGCCAGCCCATGTTGTAGCATCCCGCCAATGTTAAAACCAAAAGCGCAAAACAACTTATGAAAAACAAAATGCTTATCGGAGGAACCATCCTGATGCTTGCCGCAAAGTCAGCCTTGGGAGCGGACAACGTGAGTAACGACCAGGGTCTGCATTATGACCAGGGCGACTATTACCGATCCAGCGAACTGTCCGTGGACGTGTTCGGGACTGCTTCTCTCGGGAAATACACCATTGATCATTGGTCTGGTTCGAGAGTCAGGCACAATGCCCGACTGGGTGCCGGACTGGGGCTCAGTTATTTCATCACCCGCAACATCGGTATTGGCGCCGACGCTTATTCTGAAAACACCACCGGAGTCTTTGTAGATAGCGCTTCGGCCAATTTGATTCTGCGTCTCCCGCTGGGCCAAAGTGGATTCGCGCCCTACGCCTTTGGCGGTGGCGGTCGCCAGTTCGATATGGCCAAAGTGTGGTTCGGTCAGATTGGCGCCGGCATGGAATATCGCTTCACCCCGAAGGTGGGTGTATTCATGGACGCCCGCTGGGTGCTGCCGGACGAAACGAAATATTACGGCGTCGCCCGACTCGGCGTGCGTTTCGCTTTCTAAATGGTGTCCCCACTGCTGCGCCGGCGGGAAGTCCGCCGGCGCTTTTTCTTTCCGCAATTTGCTGCCGGCTGGATCAGTAGTCGGGATCTCCTCCAATCATCCGCGGTAGGGTTATACCCCATAGTGAAGGGCCAGCCCGTAGCGTAGTTTACTTCCCGTCGTTACAATCAAAACCAAAACACAAAAAGACAGAAAGAAAAACATAATGAAAAGAATCTATCCGCTCGCGCTCCTAGTAGCGACGGGCGCCCTGCTAGTTACCAGCACATCGCTGCGCGCCTCCGAGACGGACGACCGCATCGAGTCCTCCGCCACGAAGTCCTACGTGTTCAAAACCTACCTCAAGAACGATTCGATCAAAACCGAGTCCAAGGATGGTGCCGTCACATTGACCGGAACGGTCGCCGAATCGTCCCACAAGTCATTAGCCGAAAATACCGTGGAGAGTCTGCCCGGCGTCAAAAGTGTTGACAACCAACTGAAAATCAAAGGTGAAAACCCCGCTGAACATTCGGATATGTGGATCAGCATGAAAGTGAAGGCCTCGCTCGCCTACCATCGCAATGTGAGCGGCATTGGCACTGACGTGTATGTGAAAGATGGCATCGTCAGCCTGCGCGGCGAAGCCTCCAGCCTGGCGCAAAAGGAATTGACCACCGAATACGCCAAAGACATCGACAACGTCAAAGAGGTCAAGAACGAGATGACGATTGCCAAGACCCCGGCCAAGCCGACCGAAACAATCGGCGAGAAGATTGATGACGCCTCCATTACCGCTCAGGTCAAGTCATCGTTGCTGACTCACCGCTCGACCAGCGCCCTAAAGACGAAAGTCTCGACGACGGAAGGCGTGGTTACGATAAGCGGCATTGCCAAAAACGCTGCCGAAAAGAGCCTGGTCACCAAGCTCGTCAACGACATCAACGGTGTGAACAGCGTGATCAACAACATGACCATCGCCGTGCCGGCGGCCAGCAACTAAACTGACGGATTGTTGTTGGCTGGCGCGAAAGCGCGCCAGCCCGCAGTGACCAAAGCAAACTGAAAGGAAATCGTATGCTGTGGACGATTGCTGTAGTACTAATACTTCTGTGGCTGCTCGGTCTGGTGAGCAGTTACACGATAGGAGGGTTAATCCATATCCTGCTGGTGATTGCCATTATCATGGTGCTTGTCAGGTTGATTCAGGGGCGCCGGGTGTAGTGATGGGTAGAAATTAACAACGCGGATCAACCCGGCACCAATCATAAACTCACTAAAAGGTCGTTATGAATAAAATCGTTTCCATCGCTCTGCTGGTGGGTGGCGTCGTGCTCATGATCTTTGGGATCAACGCCACGAACTCTTTCGGTTCCGACGTGTCCAGGTTCTTTACGGGATCACCG
>Ga0315289_10003666_pt1 | contig 23156 bp, 13 predicted proteins | sample YL17G11_40_MG_FD_203452 | JGI IMG/M metagenome (GOLD analysis project Ga0315289, IMG submission 203452) | Sediment microbial communities from Yellowstone Lake, YNP, Wyoming, USA - YL17G11_40 | ecosystem: Environmental > Aquatic > Freshwater > Lake > Sediment | place: USA: Wyoming | collected... | reverse complement strand
TCTCCCCCTCTCTCTCTCTCTCTCTCTCTCTCTCTCTCTCTCTCTCTCTCTCTCTCTCTCTCTCTCTCTCTCTCTCTGAATGCAGTAATGTTAGAAGTTCGAAAAGAGCAGTGGGTGCTGCGTTGTTTTTTGATACAAAGCGAAGAGAGAGGCCAAGTGTTTTGACAGTGTTTTGCCAAGTGTTTTGCAGCCCTCTTCTTTCTTCCTTTCCTTTTCCTTCTCTCTCTCTGTCTCTCTCTCTCTCCTTTCACCCCCTCCTCGGGTTCCCGGTCCTCGCCACGGCCTTCGTGACCTCGCCCGCGCTCTTGAACATCACCTCCTTGTAGAATTTGAGCTCGTCGATCGAATCGCAGACGTCCTTCATCGCCTCGTGCGCGTTTTGCTTACTTGGAGCAGAGTAGAACGCGTTGGGGTGCCACCGGCGCGCGACCTCGGCGAAGCTCGAGACGTCGACGAGCCGATGCGAGCACAGCGAGGCGAGGCGCGGCATGTGCCGTCTGAGGAAGGAGAAGTCGACGTGAATGGAGTTGCCGGCGAGCGTCGCCCTGTCCTGGACGATGCGGGGCGGCAGGGAAGGAGAGGAAGAGGAAGAAGAAGACGGAGGGTTTTTCCCGTCGTCGTCGTTTCCGTTTCCGTTTCCTCCTCCAACGTCCGCCCTCCCCCTCGCCTCCCGCGGGGGAGGCCTGTGCCTCTCCACGAACTCACACACCAGCCTCTCTGCTTCCTCGAGCGGGACGCTGCGCTCCCCGTCGAGGCACTTCGCCGTCAGCCCGCTTTTGCCGTGGGCGTCCACGCACCACGCGTTCATCGAGCGGAGCGTCTCTTCCGAGGCCGAGATCGCGAGGGAAGGGCCCGGGATGCGCACGTCGAGGTCGAGCCCGTCGGAGACGAGGACGGCGATCTCGAGGATGGAGTCGGTCGAGGGGTCGAGGCCGGTCATCTCGAGGTCGAGCCAGAAGAGGGGCTTGCGGAGGCGGGGCGTCGTTGAGGTCGGGGTCGGGGTTGAGGTGCGCCCGGTCGGAGATGTCGTCGCCGCCGCCGCAGCCGATGCTGCGACATCTTCCTCGGCGTCTCCCTTCTTGCCGCTCTCCTCTTCCCCCTTGTTCGATGCAGGACGGGATTCAAATGACCCAAAATCTTCCTCGGTCTTAGTTTCGGGCTCTCTAGATCCTTCTTTGTCGAGCAGCAGGGCCGCAAACTTGTTGGTCGTCGCGGCGGCGACCGTCGCTGCTGCCTTTGGCTTGCTGCTTCCGCTGCTCTTCTTCTTCCGCGGCATCGTAGCGAGCGAAGGGGGAAAAAACAGAGAGATAGCAGACGCCACCTCTCTCCCCCACGGGAGAGGATAGTTGTGCTCTTTCGTCAGAGCAGCAGCAGCAGCAGCAGCCAGGAGGGAGAAGGAGCAGCAGACGAAACCATCAAAAAGCCGCGAGAGCGAGCAAAATCGATCGAGGGAGCGAAGAAAACTGAAAAAACTTTGGGCTTGCTCGCCACTCACTCTCTTCTTCTGTCTCAACCCCCCCTTTATCTTCGAATCTGACGAACGACAAAATGGCCGCGACCCTCCGCTCCGCCGTCGCCGCCCCGGCGGCCGTGTCTTCGCGCCGCTCGGTGTCCGCGAACGCCGCCTCGCGCCCTCTGTGGGCTCCCGGTAAGGGCCAGAGGCCTGGTGAAGACTTCGCGGCGGGGAGAAGGCGATTCCTTGGAGTCAATTGACCCTTCTGCTTGCCCCTCTTCTCTCTTTGCTCTTCTCTCTGTGACTGCCTCTCTCTCCCTCTTCTCTCTCTTTGCCCTCCTCTTTTCCATCTGACCCTTTCGACCCTCTTCGCCCCCCCTCCCGCCTCCCCCCGCGTGCCACTGTTTCTCCCAATCCACCGCCACCACCATACCCCCTTCAGGAGTCGCGCCCCCGGCCTACCTCAACGGCACCCTCCCGGGAGACCGCGGCTTCGACCCCATCGGCCTCGGCGCGGACCCCAAGGCGCTCGCTTGGTAAGGAGTCCTTGATTTCTCTGCTTGCTTTCGTCGAGCAAAAGGGACGCCTCTGTTTGCCTACTGCCTCTGTTCTCCTCTCTACCCTCCCACTCGGAGTTGCGTCAGTGCGGCCTCGATGCGCGAAAGGGGCAGCTAGAACACGAAGAGGCGGAGCGGAAGAGACAGAACGTAGGCTTCGAGAATTCAGATCGGCGGCGGCGAGAGTCCGAAAACCGGGAAAAAAAGGCTCACCCTTTATCTTTTTTCCCTCGCTCGCTCCACTCGAAAATCCACTCGAAAACTTTCCCGTCTCTCCAAAAAAAACAGGCACCGCCAGGCCGAGCTCGTCCACGGCCGCTGGGCCATGCTCGGCGTCGCCGGCGTGCTGGGCCAGGAGGTGAGAATCGACGTTTCGTCCGTTTGTGAGAACGAAGGGAGAAGATGAGATAGAGAGAGAGGAAGAAGCGTCTCTCTCCTTTTCAGATCGACCGGCGCTCACCCTCTCTCCGCCCCCCCCCCACCCCCCCGACCTCGGAAACGAAAAATCTTTATAAATAAAAAAAAAAGCTCATCAAGCCCGACGTCTGGTTCTACGAGGCGGCCCTCCCGGAGAACCTGCCCAAAACGGCGTTCTTCGGCGGGCCCACGGGAGAGGTCAACCTCGGAGGCGTGCTCGCCTGGCAGGTAAGGGGGAAAAGGAAAAAGAGAGAGATTTTTTTTGAAGGGTTTGTTTTGCTCCCCTCCCCCCCCTCCCTCCTCTTTGAAACGTTTTTCTTTCGCTCATCATTTTCCATTCTCTCGACCAAAAAAAAAAAAAAACAGTTCTGCCTCATGCACTTTGTCGAGGTCCGCCGCTGGGTCGACATCCGCAAGCACGGCTCGGCCAACGACGACCCCATCTTCAAGGGGAACCGCGTCCCCAACGCGGAGCCCGGCTACCCCGGGGGCATCTTCGACCCGCTCGGGTTCTCCAAGGGCAACTTCAAGGAGCTCCAGACCAAGGAGATCAAGAACGGCCGCCTGGCGATGATCGCCTTCATGGGCTTCATCATCCAGGCGCAGGCCACGGGCGAGGGCCCGCTCGCCAACCTGGGCTCGCACCTCTCGAGCCCGTTCGAGCAGAACTGGGCGCACAACATCGGGACCTGCCACGTCCCGAGGGAGGTCACGGTGCAGGGCCTTCGGCTGCCGCTGAACTGCCTCTGGCCCGGGCAGCAGGTGGCATAGAAAGGGGGAGAGAGAGAGGAGCGGTCTTTTTTCCCTTTTTGTCCAGAGAGCGGTTGAGAAAAAAGCCCAAACAGCAGAGAGAGAGAGAAGATTTCGGTGGAGATGTGCCTTTTTTGAGTAAAGAAAAAAAAGTTTTTTTTCTCAGTTTCAAAATAAAAACCAACGTTTTTCCTTTTTGCAGTTCTTTTTCTCTCTTTCTCTCTCTCTCCCTCTTTTTCATTCGTTTTCTCTCGCGGCATCCAGCGCGTCCAAGACGGCGGCGAGGTTACCGGCGGCGTCCTCATCCGAGGAGCAGCAGTCGTCTTCTCGCTCTCCTTGCTCCTGCTTCGCGGCTGCTTCTGCTTCGGCCGGAAGAGCCTCCTCTTCGTCGTCGTCGCCGTCGTCGTCCGTGCCTCTGTTCTTCTCCTTCTTCTTCTCCAGCAGGAGCTTCTCCACGCCTTCCCCGGGAAACAGCCTCTCGAGCACGCAGCGAGCAGATGCGAGGGGCCCGTCGTCGGCGCTCAGCCTCCCGTCGGGCGGCGCCGTCGCCGCCGCGTTTCGAGGCAGAAGCGAAGAGAGCGAGAGCGAGCCCTCTCCTCCTCCTCCTCCTCCTCCCCCTCCCGTCTCGGGGCCGGTCTCCGTCACGAAAAAGGCCGCCAGGAGAGCGCTGGGCCTGTGGTCGAGGGCGCGCGGAAGAGGAGCGGGGAGGAAACGGGAGCAAAGACCCTCGGGGGGTCGGGCGATCGCGGAGAGCGCACCGAAAAGCGCCGCCTCCGCCGCCTCGGCCTCCTCCGCCGCCCTCGTCTTCTCTTCGACCCCTCCTCCTCCTCCTCCTCCTCCTCCTCCTCCTTCGTCGCTTCTCGCCAGCGGCGTCGACAGGTGCAGCAGCCGCCTCCCCTCGGGGCTCGAGGCGGTCGCCGCGCTCAGCAGCAGGCCCCTGACGGCGTCCCGGGGGCGGCTGCCGCCGCCGCCCACCGCGTTCCCCGACCCGCCGAGGCAGCGCGGGGGGAACACGAGCGCCGCCGTCGCCGCCGAGAGCAGGGACGAGCAGGGGCGCGACGAGAGCGCCAGCGGGCCGTCGAGGACGGCGACGCAGCGCGCGACGCGCGGGAGGAGGACGAGGGGCGCGGCGGGAGGAGGATCGGAGGGGGAGGCAGAGGGCAGCAGCGCTCGGAGGAGCCTCCACTCCCCGGCGAGGGCGCCGCACTCGAGCCTCTGCCCCGAGGAGAGCTCGACGGCGGTCACCCGAGGGGCGGCGGCGGAGCCCTCCTCGTCTTCCCCTCCCGCCTCGAGGAACGCGGCGGCCGCTTTCCGGCGGAGGGCCGCGGCGCCGCCGGCGACGGCCGCCGAGCGCACAAAGGCCTGCGGCAGCTCGCCGGAGCCGTGCACGGGCGCCAGCAGCGCCGAGGACCCCGCGCCGTACCTCCCCAGAGAGAGCAGGTGGCGGCGGAGGGAGAGGGCCGCAGCATAAGCGGGGAGCGGGGCCGAGGCCCAGGGAGGCGCCGGCGTCGCTGCCGCTGTCATAGCCGCCGTCGCTGCTGCTTCTGTCGCCGCGGTCTCTGCCGCGCCCGTCTCTTTCGTCGTCATCAGTTCTTCCTCCTTCTCCCAGGGACTCTGGTCGGCATCCGCCCCGGCCAGGCCGTATAGCACTGCGTCCGCGACGCCCCTGGGAAGGTTTGCGGAGGCGACGACGGCAGCGAAGGGAGCAGAGGAGGGGGAAGGAGAAGAAACTTCATCAGACAACGGCCCCGGCGCCGACTCCGGCGACGGCGGCGAAAACGGCACCGAAAGCGCTCCCGCCAGCGGGCCCCCTTTCCCCAGGACGGCGTCCGCCGCCTGCTGCAGGAACCGCATCACCGAGCGCTTGGCGGCCAGGTGCAGGGATCGGTCCCTGAAGACGTCCGCGCGCGAGGCCGGGAGCGGGAGGAGGCGGCCGCGGGCGAAGGCGTTGGAGGAAGGAGGAGCGGCCGAGGGAGCGGCAGCTGCGGTCTTGTTCTTCTTCTTCCCTTCTTCTCTCTCCGTCTCTCCCTCCTCCTCCTCCTCCTGCTCCTCCTCCTTCTCCTGCTCCTTCTCCTCCTCCTCCTCCCGCACCCACACCAGATGCGCCCCGACGAGCTTGAACTCTGCGTAGCTTCCTGCCCCGGCCGCCAGAAGCGCGTCGACGGTTTGGCCGTCGCAGTGGAGCAGCTTTGGAGAAATGTCAACCGCGTACCTTCTCGCCCTCCGCTTGTCTTTGAGTTCCTCGGCTTCGAACCTGGGGTCGAGGTAGATCGAAGACGATGATGAAGCAGAAAGAGAAGAAAGCGATAAGAGAGGCAATCGGCGCTCCTCTCGGGCGGCGCTGCTGCTGCTGCTGCTGCTAGGGGGCGACGCCGGGGTCGGGGTCGAGACAGCAGCAGCGGCAGCGCTCCCAGCGTCGCTGCCTCGATCCCGAATCCATTCCGCAAACTCGTCGAGCGCCAGCGTTCCCCATTCCCCGCCAAACCTCTCCGAGCCGTCGAGCTGGAGCACACTCTTTCCTGCGCGGGCGGCGGCACTGTTTGAAGAGAGAGAGTGGGCGTTAGAGCAGAAAAAGAAAAGGAAAAGGTGAGTCGATCGATGGGGTGATCTGTTCTTTTTCTTCTTTTCGATCTTTCACTCGTTCTTCCTCACCTAGCCACCAGCGACTCCGGCAGGCCCGTGCCCAGCACGATCAGGTCGAACGAGCTTGGCTCTATCGGGATGTCGCCGCTGCTGTGCCGATTCGTTGCCATCGCAAAGTCAGGAGATACAAAGAAAAAGAAGAAGAAGACAAAAACGAAAACAAAACAAAAAAACTGATGCTTCTTCGCTCTCTTTTCAGAAATCCTCTCTCTTTTCCCCTCCGACCTCCCCACCGCATCCGCCTCTTCCACCGCTCCTACTCGCAAACCACGTCGCTAAACATCGCCACTTGCCTCCTCGTGCAGCTCCTGACCGCCCTGAGCTGCACATCGAAGACCTCACACTGCTTCGCGCTAAAAAAGGTCTGGGGCCCGATCGGCGGGCCCAGCGCGGGGGGCACGATCAGCCTCCTCCTGCCCCCCGGCCTCATGCCCAGCAGCCCCAGCTCGAACCCCGGGATCAGCCCCCCGCCGGCCCCGACGCCGATGCGCGCCGAGGCGGGGCGCCCCTTGGCGAAGGAGGAGTCGATGCGGGCCCCCCCCTCGTTGAACGCCGTGTAGTCAAAGACGACCTCCTGGCCATCTTTCGGGGACTCGCCGTGACCCAAGACGTAGTCCTTGAAGATGAGGCCCTCCGGCGTGATCTGGTAGCCCTTGATGAGAGGGATGGAGGCATCGCCGCGAGGAGGAGGAGGAGGAGGAGGGGGAGGAACAGGGGGAGGAGATGGGGATTCTGCGGAAGCGGCTTGCTCTGCTCCGGGGTCGGCGGGAGACGAGGTCGAGGTTTCGTCTGCCGCCGCCGCCGCCGCCGCCGCTTCTCCTCCTCCTTCTCCTTCTCCTTCTCCCTCTGGAACCTTCCCCTGCTCCGCCTCCTCGTCCTCGATGGGCACCACCACCTTGATGTCGAACCCGACCCTCACGAACCCGGGGAAGTCCACGGGCGCGCCGTTGGCTGCGTGGACCTTGCGGTTGGTGTCGAGCACGACCGCCTCGCTGAGCGAGAGGCGGTCGCGGCCGTCGCCGCGCACCTTGAGCAGCGTGACCGTGCCCCCTTCGAGGTTCTGGTCCACGGCCGAGGGGTCGACGATCGCGGAGGCGGCTTTGGGGGGGAGGAGACCGGACGCGGCCGACGCGAGGGAGAGGGCGAGGGCGGCTCGGCGGGAGACGGCGGCGGCGGAGGTCGGGGTCGCGGCGGGCTCGTCGGCGGCTTGGCGACGGGCTCGCTTTGCTGCAATTGCCGTCGTCGTTCTACCGTGCCTCCTCCCGTTCGATGCTGCTGCCGCTGCGCGAGGAGGGTCGGGCGCGACGCGGCCGTGCGCTGCGCTGGCGGCGAGATTCATTGCCGCGCGCGACAGAGAGCCAAAAAAGGATAGTGATTTCTTCTTTCGATTGGATTGGTCGCCAAAAAAACAGGAGGAAGTGGTTCTGCTTTTCTTCCATTGTTTCTTCCCTTCGAGCGTGACCAGGCGTTTCTTCTCCTCGATCAAAAAAAAAAAAAACGAAATCGTCGAGTCTTCTTCCTCGATAGAATCCTCGCATCGGGCGACGACCGATTTGCTTGATTCTTATTCCCAGGGACCCTTCTTGATCCTTTACAAGCGCTGACCTTTTTTTTTCGAAGAGGAAAAGGCTCCTTTGCGTTCGAATCTTCCTCGACAAAAAGTCGAGTCCCCCGATCTCTCTGTCTCTCGTCGCTCCGATGTCGTCGTCCACCTCCTCTTCCTCGACCTCCACCACCACCTCCGACGAGGACGACCTCATTGACGTCGCCGACCCGCCCCCGCGCCCCACGGCGGCCTCTCTCGCCCGCGCCGCCTCCTTCTGGCAGAGGGCTTCGGCGATCTACCTGAGCTACAAGGCGACGCAGCTCTCTGCGGCGGCGGCGAAAGCCGCGGGAGGAATGAGCGAGGCCGACGCAAAGAAAAAGATCTGGCTGCCGCAGCACGAGCGCGCCGGCGCGGCCATGTTCGACCTCGCGTCGTCGCTCTCGGGTTTCTATCTGAAGGTCGGGCAGTTCCTCAGCGTCAGGGAGGACTTTGTGGCGCTGCCCGTCTGCAGGGCCCTGAGGCCGCTGCAGGAGAGCGTCAGGCCGATGGGCGCCGCCGAGGTCAGGGCGACGCTCGAGGACGCCTTCTGCTCGGGACCCGGGGCCCGCTTCGCCTCGCTGGAGGACGTCTTCGAGTCGATCGACCTGGAGAGGCCTCTGGGGTCAGCGAGCGTCGCGCAGGTGCACGCCGCGGTGCTCAGGCCGGAGCTCTACCGGTTCGCCGAGGACGACGCCGGCGACGACGAGGAAGAGGGGAAGAAGAAGAAGAGGAAGAAAGTAAAAAAAGTTCTCGCTTCCGACGACCGGCGCGTCGCCGTCAAAGTCCAGCGCCGCGGCGTCCTCGGCTGCTTCCTCGAGGACTTGGCGCAGATACGGCTCGCCGCGGCCTTCCTGTCGCAGCGGGAGATCAACTTCGACCTCGTCTCGGCCGTCGACGAGCTCTCGTCACAGATCCGCGGCGAGTTCGACTTCGCGAGGGAGGCCCGCGTGATGAACAGGATCGGAAAGGGGCTGAGGAGTGCCGGTTCCCCGATCGCGGTCCCGAGGTCCGTGCCGGGGCTCGTGGCGAGGACCGCGCTGGTGATGGAGCTGCTCCCCGGTGTGCCGCTGACGAGGCTGGCCGGGGACGACGTCGAGATCCCTTTCGACGTCAAGGTGGTTTCTTCTGCTGACGACAAAGCAGCAGCAGCAGCAGCTGCAGAAGAAGAAGCCGGCGAGGCGAGGAAGACAGCGGAGAGCGGCGGCGGCGGCGGCGGCGGCGGCAGCGGCAAGCTTCCTCCCCCGCCCGAGGGGATCCGGAGGCTCCTCGCGGCGAGGGTCCTGGACGCGGTGACGGACGCGTACGGCATCATGCTCTTCGAGCTGGGGCTGCTGCAGGTACGCGCGCATGGAACTGCGGCCTCCTTGTGGAGGGGTCGTACTCCAAAACGCCGCCTCGCGTCTCGGCGACTAGAGAGAGAGAGAGATGGAGACTATTTCTTTTGTTTTTTTCTTCTTTCCCTCCGAAAACCTCACACCCTTTTTTCCCGATGTCGCCGGCGGGGGGGGGGGAACTCTCTCAAAAAAAAAAAAAAAAAGTGCGACCCCCACCCGGGCAACATCATGGTCGACACAGAGTCCTCCCTCCTCCCCCGCGTCGGCCTCATCGACTACGGCCAGTCGAAGCGCGTGACGCGCTCGGAGCAGGAGCGCCTCGCCCGCCTGTTCGCCGCGATGGCCGAGGCCGGCGACGCTCCGCTCTCCGGCGTCTGCGCCGCCCTGGACGACGCCCAGTCCGAAGAGGTCGCCGCCGCCTTCAGGGCCCTCGGCATCGTCACCGAGGTCACGCCGCTGGGCCTGGCCTCGGGCCTGACCGAGCGGGACCTGATCCTCAACACGGCGTACCGGATGTGGGACTCGAGGGGCCGCGTGCAGCCCTTTGCCGCCAACTCGACGCTGCGGCAGCTCGCGACGCGGGAGCTGCCGCCCGAGCTCTTCTTCGTGCTGCGGTCCGTGCAGCTGCTGCGGGGGCTGGCCGCCGCCGCCGGCGTGGAGATGAGCGTGGCGAGGAGGTGGGAGCCGCTGGCCAGGAAGGTGCTGGAGGCGAAGGCGCGCAGGGAGCGCGGCGACGGCGGCGGCGGCGTGCGGGCGCGGTGCGGCGGAAATCACGGGCGGCCCTCGGCCTGGGCGGGCGGCGTCGTCCCCGGCGGCGTCGCGGCGGATGACGAGGCCTGGGCGCGGTCCCTGCTCAAAGGCGGGGGCCGAAGGGGCGAGCGGCTCGCCTCGGCGCTGCTATTTCCGCGGCGGGGGAGGGGGCTCGCCTCGGGGCTGTGGGCTGCGGCGCTGCTCTCCTCGGCCGCGGGCGTCACCGCCGCCGCCGCCGTCGCTCTCTCCGCTGCCGCTGCCGCCTCTGCCGCCGCCGTCGCCGCCTCCCTCGCACCGGCGCTCGCCCTCTGGGTCGCATCCCTGGCCCTGCAGGCCTCGTGGCCCGTGCTGCTGCTGGTGGCGAGGAGGCCGGGCGCGGCGCTGGCGCACGGGGCGGCGGCGCTGGCGGCGCTGGCGGCGGCCGCGGCCGCGGCCGCGGCCGCGGCCGGCGTCGCCGCCGCCGCGGGGCCCCCTCCCCCCCCGTCTTCTCTCGCCTCCGCTGCTTCTTCTCTTTCTCGAGCCGCGCCCCTCTTCTTGATGGTCCCGGCGATGCTCGGGATGCTCGCGGGCCTGTTTGTCAACCTGGAGCTGCTGGTGGCGGCGCGGAGGAGGAGGAGAAGCGGGGAGGGGAAGGGGCGGGAGGGGGGCGCCGGGCCCGGTGCTCCGCGGGCGGCGGCAGCGGACTCTGCTTCCTCCGCCGGCGCCGCCGCTTCCCGTCCCTACTCCCCTTTCGCAGTCCTTGCCTTTGGAGCAGCCGCTCCGGCGAGCTCCTCCTCTGTGGGAGGAGGAGCCTCCTCCTCCCTCGGCCGGAGGAGGCCAAAGCTGCTGCTGCTGCTGCAGCGACGACCGCAGGCGCCAGTGCTTCTTCTCCCTCGGCCACGGCGGCCAGCGGCGGCGGCGGCGGCGGCGGCGGCGGCGGCGGCGGCGCGGCCTCCTCCTCTCCCTCGCCCGGCGGCGGCGGCGACGGCGAAGGCAAGGGCGACGACGCTCGCTGCAGCAGCAGCAGCCCGCCCAGCGTTTTTTTTTTGAAGGAAAACACGCGGCAATCGTACATTTTGTTAACTTTTACATCGAGCTTTTCGTGTTTCGTCGATCCTTCAGAGGAAGCGCTCCTTCAGAGGAATCGCTCCCCTTTCCTCGCCGCCGCCGACGAGACCGCCCGCGCGGCGCTCTCGCGGACAAGGGCCGCCAGCGACCTCTCGGTCGCCGCGCCAAAGGCGTCGAAAGGGGCCGCTGCCGGAGCCTTCTCTGCTGCTGCTGCCGATGCTGCTTTGGCCTTGGACGCGCGGTAGGCCTCGATGACGGCGAGGCGCTGTTCGGGAGAGACGCCGCTCGAGGAGGAAGGAGAGGGGCGAGGGCGGCGGACCTCTGCCGCCGCCGCCGCCGCCCGCTCCTCCTCGCTCCCCCTCCCCCTCTTTCCTCCTCCCCCCCGCTGCTGCTCCCTCTCGCCGCTGCTCCTCCTCGCCTCCTCGCGGGCCACGGCAGTGGCCATCTGAGACCGGAACACGCGCGCGAGCCTCGCGGGGTCCGCGGCGGTCTCGACTCTCTGCCCGGGGAGAGGGGCAGGAGCTGCTGCTGCTGCTGCGCTCTTGGTGCTGCCGCCGTCGTCGCCGCCGCCTCCTTTCTCCTTGCTCTCGATCCAGTGCCTCCGCTTGAGCGTGACCTTGATGGGCGCCGTGGCCTGCTCTTCGAGCGCTGCTGGCCTCGGGCGGGAGCGCGCAGAAGAGAACGAAGGAGAGGGATAGACAGAGCGGCCGCCGTCCTCGCCGCCGTCGCTGTCGTTGCCCTTCGGTGCTCCCCCTCCGCTTCCCCCTTTCCCCCTCTTCTTGTCCTTCTTCTTCTGCTTCAGGAGCTTGGAGCGCGCCTTGCGCCTCTCCTTGCGAGAAGAAGGATCCTTCTCTTCCTCGAACGCCGAGGGCTTGGGCGGAGGGCGAGGAGGGCGAGGGGCGCTAGGAGTAGGTGGAGGCGGCGAAAAAGGAGGAGGAGCGGCGGCGGCGGCGGCGGCGGCGGCAAAGGCGTCGGCGAGCGAAGATTGAGGCGGCGTTGCCGTTGACGGCGATGCTTCTCGCTCCGGCTGCTGCTGCTGCTGCTGCTGCTGCTCCTGCTCCTGCTTCTCTTTTACGATAAATCCGCCGGTTCTTCCTTTCGCCTTGTCCTCCCTGATCGACTTCTCCTTCTTCTCCATTGCGCTCTGTTTGGTTTGGAAGGGGGGTTGTTGAGAGAGACGGAGGATGAGATGAGAAAAAACAACTAGCCGTCGACGCTCGAACATTTTTTCTGAGAAAAAAAACAAATCGTCCTCACTTTGAAAGCCAGCATGTTCCGGAGCGCCCGCGGGAGCTTGTCGGTCTCCGCCTTTGGCGGGGGCGGGAGCACGTTGGAGAGACCGGAGCGTTCCTGTTTTGGGGGACAAGAAAAAGAAGCAGACGAAGGAGAAGGGGACTGAGCATTCATTTTTTTGGTTTGTCAAACTAGTAAATGCTCTCTTTTTTCATTTGTACTCGCTATCCCACTTACCTGCCGCGCCTTCAGCACGTTGGCGACACGCCGGCGCTGAGATAAGCCTCGCCCCATCGTACGAAACGAGGACAGAGATTGAGAAAAGGGGGAGAACGAGAGATTGAGGAAAGGAGGAGAACAAGAGAGCTGAAAGTGTTTTCTTCGCACAAGATTTCTTTCGTTTTTTTGTTTTTTTTGCATTTCACCTCTCTCCACTCTCCCTCTCCCCTCCCTCCCTCCTCCTTCTTCCCACCCGAACAACCTCTCCTCCTCCTACTCCACCTCCGCCACGATCTTCCTCCTCCGCTCGGGCTTCACCACCACCGTCCCAGGCGCCGAGTGCCTCACCCTGCTCCTGTTCTTCCTCGCCTCCGAGTCGATCTGCACGCGCCTCGCCTTGGCCGCCTTAGCGATCGCGGGCGGGAGCCTGCGGTGCCTCTCTATCCTGCGCACCTCCGGCAGGTGCCTGTAGCGGTCGACCAGGGCGCTGCTGTATGCCGACGCGTGCAGCTCCCGAGAGAGGCGGACGCCCATCTTCTCCGAGGCGCGGGCCTTCCAGAGCCGCACGTTGGCGTCGTCCGACCCGGAGACGACGTACGCGCCGTCTCCGCTGAAGCAGACGGCGGAGACGCGCTGCATGCGCTTGAGCGTGTAGACCTCCCGCGAGTGGCCCTGTTGGCGGTGTTTTTCGGAAAGAGAAGAGAGAAAGGGAGTGACGGGGGGGGAAGCGAGCGGGAGAGACTCCAAAGTGAGTTTTTTCCCCCTTCTCTTTTGGGACCTCCCGACCTCTCGACCCCTCGAAACGAAACACAAAAACACAAAACACACACACAGGAAAAAAAAACTCACCGCCCTCGCCCCAAAGATGCGCACGGAGCGGTCGTAGCCCCCCGCCACAAACTCCCTCCCCGTCGGAGACCAGTCGACGGAGGTCACCGCGGAGACAAAGTCCTGGTGGACGCATGTCGCGCCCTTTGAAAACATCCGCGCGTCGAAGGAGTACAGGTTGGTGTCCTCGGAGGCCGCGACGAGGTTGAACGGCTCGATGGGGTTCCACGCCGCGGCCGTCGCGCGGGTCTGCATGACGAGCTTGCGCACGGGCGTGCGCGCGCGGACGTCGAAGAGCACCAGGGCGCGGTCGGCCCCGCCCGCGGCGACGAGCAGCGACGGCTCCGCCGGGTTGAAGCGCACCACGCGCACGCCGTCGGCGCCCCACTCGAGCCGCTGCACGGGCGCCGAGCGCGAGCGGGCCGCGTCCCAGAGGGCGACGCCGGCGCCACCGCCGCTGGCGAAGACGCCGCGGTGGCGAGGGTGGTGGTCGACCGACGACAGCCCGCCGCCGCCTCCGTCGAACTCGGCGACGGCCGCCGCGTCGACGACCGAGCCGGAGGCGGCGTCGCCGCCCCCGCGCACCGCGCTCGAGGACTCCGACGTCGAGACCACCGGCCCGGGGGCGGGCGGGGCGAAGGGGAGGCGGAACATGCGGACGGCGCCGTCGACGGAGCACGAAACCAGCGCGTCGCCGCCGCTCGAGACGCTCACGCCCGTGATCGCGGCGGCGTGGCCCACGAGCCGCCGGAGCTTGCGCCTCCCCGCCAGGTCCCACACGGAGAGCGTCCCGTCGGCGCAGCCCGAGACCAGCGCGTTGAGCCTCGCCGGGGACCGCGCGAGCGCGGTGACGCCGTCGTCGTGCGGGAAGGCGGCGACAAACGGCTTTGCGAAGACCCGGTCGAGCTTGACCGCGTTGAGCGCGCGCTTGGCCTCGGTGGCGCGCTCGAGGGGCCGGAGGGCCGGGTCGAGGTTGCGGTGGACCTTGCGGAGGTCGCCGGAGCGCTCGCGGGTGGCCTCCTCGGCCGAGCGGACGATGGTCTTGACCTTCATCCTTTTTTTTCTTTTTTCTTTTTGGAAAGAGGAGAGAGGTCGAGCGACGGACGACGGCGACGAAGAAGCGGCGAGCGAAAAAGAAGCCCGAATGTGTGCCCTTTTTTCTCTGCCTTTTTGGCGTTCTCTGAGGCGATGAATGCGCTCGGAACAGAGGTACGACTATCTTGGTCGCTCTCAGTGAGAGTAAAGAGGGATCCAGCCGAGCAGAAGAGAAAGCGCAGGGCGCCGAGGGAAAAGGGCAATGAGTCAGGGCCGGCGGCGGCCGTCGTTCGTCAATGCTCTTCTCGACGTGGAGAATTCTCTTTCTCTTCTAGCTCGTCCCTTCTGACGCGAGTGCTACGCAACGCGGGCGCTTTGCTGAGAGCAATAGTTTTCTCTCTCGCGCAGCAGAGCGAGAGAAGAAGAAGAAAGAAAAAGAGGCGAGAAAGCGTCGCTCTCTTTTCTTTCGCTCGAATGTGAAGTGCGACGAGAGGGAGGGAGCGCCTAGCCGCCAAACATCGCTTCGACCTCCTTCTCTCCGCCGCCAAATTCACTCCCGGGGTTTTCCCGATCAACGTGTCGTTATTTTCCATTCATTTTACACTGCGCGCACAATCTCCAGCGCCAATTATCAGGTGGCGAGAGAGAGATGAGAGCGAAGAAGGAGAAGAGCAACGCCCCCCCCAAAAAAAACTCTCTACTTCCTCCTCCCTCCTCCGCCGCGGACTACCGTCTGGAACCCGTCCTCGTCGATCTGCGGCGCGGCCTTGGAGAAGCGCGGAGCCTGAGCCATCGCAGCAGCAGCAGCAGCTCCCTGCTCTCCCTCGGACATTTCGTCGTCGTCGTCGCCCGAGGAGGAAGACTCGCCGTCGCCGTCGCCGCCCCGCCGCGCCGCCCTGGCCGCCGTCGTCGTCGCCACGACGCTGCCGTCCCTGTCGACGAGCTCCCTGAGCGAGTCTCCCAGGGGCATCAGCTCGGGAAGGGCCATCAGAGAATCGAGGGCCTGTGTGCGCCCGGAGAGGAGCTCGGAGTGGAGGTGGACGAGGGCGCGGGCGACCTGAAAACGACATTTTTTTTTTGGTAGTGGGAAAAGGTTTCTTCTTCGTTTCAGCGACGGCAACGGCGGCGACGGGCCGTGGAGCGAAAAGCATCCACGCTCCCAGCCTCTCTGCAATCGCTCGATCGCGCTTCTTCCTATACTCAGGGCACTGTCGGTTCATTTCATCTGTAGGCGCGCAAGCAGAGAAGCAGAAAAGCAGAGAATCAGAATACAAGGGCACAGGCAAACACCTCTCGGTTCAGTCATACTCCGCATCTAGCCGCCGTCGGGAAAACGTTTTTTCAATCTCACCTCCCTCGGGGACCCGTCCTCAAGCTGCGCCCCAAAGTCGTCGAGCATGGCCGCGGCAAGCTCGATCTCGAGGTCGTCGGCGTAGTGGTCTGCAGAGAGGCGGTGAGTGAATAGAGAAGGACAGAGAGGGGTGAGCGTGACATTGTGTTCGAATGGTGTTGGCGTCGGCGCCGGCGCCGGCGTCAGCGACGAGACAAACCTCCAGCGCGCCCGCCTCGCCTCCCCCCCCCCTCCCCCCCCCCGCCGCCGCCGCCTCCCCCTTCCAAAATAGGAGGAAAAAGCTCACCAGAGTCGCTCGCAAACCACGAGACGACGTCATCGAGCAGCAGCCCGGCCTTCGCCCCGCTCTCGGGGCCCCCCCACCCCCCCTCAACGGCGAGGCGGAGCGCCGTCCAGCGGCCCAGGACCCTCGCGGCGCCGCGGGCGAAGTCGCCCTGGGAGATCCGGGAGCTGCTGGAGGGGAGGGAGCCCTTGGAGCCGCCGACGACGGAGCCGTCGCGGAGGTTCATTCTATTGGGGGGCGGCGGCGGCGGCGGCGGCGGTGCTGCTGTCGTTGCCGTCGTTGGGGGATAGGGAGGAAAAGAGAAGCGGGCAATGAAGGTGAAAGAAGAAAGAAGAAAAGTGAGAGCTGAGAGAGTGCCAAGGTGGAAAAAAAAAAGTCGACCTCCACCGCGACGGCAGTCGACGCCTTTCCGTCCCGTCGCCACCCCATCCTGGCGCCGGGCACCGACGGCGTTTTTTTTATTTTTTCCCTCGCCCACCACTCTTACCGTGTCGCTTCGCACAAAATGGCGCCGTGATTGGGGACGCGGAGCCCCGTCGTTGAGGGTAAAGACCCCAGCCACGTGACTGCTTTGGCCACTAGAAAACGTTTTGTTTTCCTTCTATCTCGGCGCTCTCTTCTTTGCTCTCACTTTTTTTTCTTTTAGTTTTTTCTGGCATCACTTCCCCCCGCGGCTCTGAATAGGACCCCCCGGGATCTGAAAATGACCGCCTGAGCTCAGAGGAAGTGCTCTTTTATCGCTCTCCTGGGTCCAGAGAAGGGAGCCGAGCGCGCGGGTAGGGGCCAGAGGGCGGAATCTCTGAGGCGATTGATCGGCGACGCCGAGCGGAGACCGAGGAAAAAAACAAACTGGCCATCGCCTGCTGATTTTTTTTTCTTTGCAGGCGATCTTTACCCCGCCTCCGCAGGGCTCCATTAGTCCTCGCGCGTGGAATCTGACTATCTGAGAGGTAAGCTGATATCGAGACATCACCGCTGGCGGGGTGCGCGGAAAAGGTGGCGCCGCTGGAGCCGGACAGCGGGGGCGAGGCGGCGGCGGCTTTCCTTTCTTCGCTTTGCTCTCAAGCTCTCTCTTTGGAGAGAGCAAGAGACCGAAAGAAGAGAGGAAATTGTTGAGCGATTTGAAAGCCCTCTTCGACCACCTTTTGCCCCTCTATCTCTTCGCTCCAATCGTGGTGCAATAGCTCGTGCGCGGTTTTGGGCCTGATATTGGTGGAGGGTCAGGGCAAGGGGGCAAAGCAGACGAGAGGAGGCGCCTTTTGTTCCGTCTTCTTCTTTCTTCCATGGGGCCCGCAGCGATCGAGAACGCCGGCGCCGGCCAATTTTTTTCCTCTTTTTTTCGTTGCCATTCCTCGAGCAGAGTGGCTCGCATTCTGCCCGCTACCATTGCACCCCATCCTCACCAGTCGCTTTGATGGATAGACTTCAAGGCCCGATTGGCGTTTGATGCGATCTGGATGTCACAAACTCACTCCTTCGGCCCCGCAAACATCGCACCTCCAAAACCAAAAAAAAAAAAGGCTGAAGAATGGATCACGGCACGTCGGCCAACACGGCCTCGTCCTCCGATCTCAGGGCCTACGCCGAGGCCGAGAGGTGCGCTAGCAGATCACCCGCGCCGTACGATAGCTTTCACAGAGGTAGGTTGGTTTTTTAGAGGCGGACGGGGCTCGGGGAATTCGATCAGCGTTTTTCGCTTTTCGGGCGTTGGCTCCGCCTTCGGTTGACGGCCTGCGCTTTTTTCCGCCGCCCTTGGCACCTGCAAGCGCGAGCCCCCCACCGCCGGGCTCGTTTCAAATGCCTTCCGCGCCGCAGATTTCTCGAATTTTCTCTCGAGAGTCTGGATTCGATGTGCCGTTGTCGATTGAGCGAAGAAAATGTGGGGCATTTCACCTCGGGCGCTTTGACGGTGGCGGGGAAAGTTGGGTTTTTTCTCGTCAGTGGTTTTTTCTTTTCCACCTTGCTCTCGAGGGCGTTGCTCCCTGTTTTTTCCCCTCTCTTCTCTCTTCTCCGCGGAGCGCTCCTCACTCACCCCCCGCGTTCCCAAATCTCCCCCCCCCCTTCGCGCACGATCCGAAAAACAACGAAACCGAAAAAAGCAGGCAAGCAGCAGCGCGCGAGGTGGCACCCTGCGGTGGACAGGCGGATGCTCGTCGCAGGAAGCAACGGCACCGTCGCGAGCGGGGCGGCGGCGGGCGGCCGCTTTGGCGCCGGCATGCTGCCTCCGCCGTCGCCGCATGCGTTCAACAACGGCGCGCCCCCGCCCCTCTACGGCGGCGGGCCCTCGCACCACTCGGACGCCCCGCCGCGGCTCGACGACATCAACACGATCTGGCTCGACGCGGGGGAAGGGGAACGGTGAGGTCTTTTTTTGGGGGGGGAGAGAGGAAGGGGGAGGCGTTACACCGGCCTGGCCGAGGTTAAAGAAGCCGTCCTAGGGGGGGAAAAATCGCTCGAGAGACTCGAGAAAGCTCGCGACGAGCGGAAAACTTCATGCTCACCTTTCATAATTCGCTCTCCTGCTCCTCCAACCGAACCGACCCAACTACACAGCTACCTCCTTCTCGAGGACGCCGAGACGGGCGACGTGCTCCTGCCGCTGATCTACATGAAGGTGAGAAGAGAGAGAGAGAGGGGGGGGGGAGAGGAAGAGTTGGAGAGAGAAAAGAGTCGGCAGAGAGTGAATTGGGAGTTCGAAGCCCCCCCTCTCTCTCACTCGACCTCGGCTTCTGCTTTCTCGGGGAAAAAAAAACTCCTCTCTCAGGCCGTCTTCGAGGCCAACTACTCGCGCAAGCTCTCCTCGCTCAAGCACCGCCTCGTCGTCATGCCGGCCTCGATGCGCAGCGGAGGCGGAGGCGGAGGAGCCGGCGCTGCTGGAGGAGGTGCTGGAGCCCACAACAACAACGGGAACGCGAGCGCCGAAAACAGCGTCGGAGCGACCAATGCGGCCGGCGGCACCGCTGCCAGCGGCGGCGCCGACAACGACGAGGACGGGAGCGCCGCCGCAGCCGCCCAAGCTGCAGCAGCTCCGGCGACGCAGCAGCAGCAGCAGCCGCATCAGCCGCAGCGGCAGGGCTCCCTGGTCCCCTCGCCCTCCCCCTCGCCGGCCGCGCCTCCCGTCCCGCGCGCCCTCCCGCACCTCCTGGCCTTCCCGGGCGACGGCGGCGGCGGCGGCGGCCACAGCGGCGACCTCTGCGCCGGCGGCGTCGGCAGCGTCGGCGGCGGCCCGGGACTCAACGGCCTCTGCGGCACCTCGGCCTCGCTGCGCGCGCCCTCGGTCCTGTACTGGTCGTGGGCGTTCGAGGCGCCGCACAACGTCAAGATCGTGGTGCGGAGGCGGCTCGGGGACGACAGGGCGCCGCAGGGTGAGTTCGTGTCTTTTTTTTCCCCCTCTCTCGCGCGCTTCCTCTTCCTTTTTTCTTTTCGGAATTTCTCGAAGGGAAAAAAAAACGGGGGTGGGAAAAAACTCACTTTCTTCCTCTCTCGCGCGCGCTTCCCTTTTTTTCATTCCAGGACACCTCCGCCTCGTGCTCCTCCCGATCGTCTACAACGCCATGGCGGCCCGCGCGGACCTCAGGGCCACCAAGCTCTTCGAGACGCTCGAGAGAGCGCTGGCTTCCTCGACGTACTGGCCGCTGCTGCACTGCGGCTCGTCGGCGACGGCCGCCGCGGCGGCGGCCGCGGCCTCGGCGGCGGCCGCGGCGAGGGAGGGGTCCGTCGCCGGAGGAGGAGGCGGAGGAGGGGACCCGCCGACGCCGGCTGAGGTCGCGCTCTCTGCCGCGGCGGCCGCTGCTGTGGCGGCGGCCAACGCGGCGGCGACGACGCCGACGCCGGACCCGGCGCCCTCGCCCGCCTCCGCCGCCGCCGCGCTCGTCGCCTCCTCCCCTCCTGCGGTCGCCGCTCCGGCCTCTTCGCAGCAGCAGCAGCAGCTCTTCCACGGCCCGCGCGACTTCGAGGTGACCGCCGCCAAGTACATGACCGGCTACAGGGCGAGCGGCGGGAACGGGAGCGGCGGCGGCGGCAACCACAACAGCAACAGCCAGAGCAACGGCGGCGGCTTTGGCAGCGGCGTCTGCGGCGGCGTCGGCGTCGGCTTTGCCCCCGACAGCAACAACAACAACGGCCACGACGAGGGCATCATGCAGCAGCACCACCACCACCACTACGGGAGCTCCCTGAAGAGGCAGCGCTCGTCGAGCGTGCTCGAGAGGGTGCCCAGCGGCGGCGACAGCGGAGGCATGGATGGGATGCACGGAGGCGGCGGCGGGAGCGGCGGCGACCTCGTGTTGATGGCAGCGGCGGCGGCAGCCCAGCAGCAGCAGCAGCAGCAGCAGGGCCTGCACCACCACCTCAACAACCCGCAGTCGTTCTCGCCGCACTCGCTCCTGCTCCAGCAGCAGCAGCAGATGCAGCAGATGCAGCTCCAGCAGCAGCAGCAGCAGCAGCAGCAGCAGAGGGCGCTGATGCTACAGCAGCAGCACCACCAGCAGCAGCTTGCGCGCGCCGGAAGTGGCGGCGGCGGCTCCCCTCGGAGCGCCGGCGCGCAGGCCCAGCTCGCCCGCGCTTATCCCCAGCAGCAGCAGCAGCAGCTCGCTCCCTTCCAACACCAGCTCCAGGACGCCTCCGCGCTCCAGCTGCAGCAGCAGCAGCAGCTCCAGCAGCAGCAGCTCCAGCAGCAGCAGCAGCTTCAGCAGCAGCCTCCCCCTCCCTCCGTCTTCGACGCGAGGCTCAACGCCCTCGCCGAGGAGATGGCAGCGATGAAGGGGTGCCTGTTACAGCTGTGCCAGACCTTCCTGCCGCTCGCCGCCAACGGCGCCGGAGCTGGCGCGAGCGGGGGCGGAGGAGGCTCGATGCCTTCGCCTGCTGCTGCCGCTGCCGCGCTCCCTCCCCTGCCCCCGGCGGCCGCAGGAGGAAGCGGCGGCGGTACCGGCGGCGGGAGTGCATCTCTGCCGCAGCTGAGCCAGCAGCAGCAGCTCCAGCTCCAGCTCCAGCAGCAGCAGCAGCAGCAAGCGCAAGCGCACGCTTTCGCCCAGCAGCAGCAAGCGCAGCAGCAGCAGAAGCAGCAGCAGGGAACGGCGCAGCCGCCGCCGACGCCTGCCGGAGGCGGCGGCGGCACGGCGGCTCCGAGTGAAAGCGGCGGCGCCGGGCCGAGCTCTCGCCCGGCGTCCGCGCCTTCTCCGCCGCCGCCGCCTCCGGCGGCAGCTGCTGGCGTCAGTCGCCCCCGTTCATCGCGCCCCGCGGCGCCCTCCGCTCCGGCGGCAACGGCAACGGCGACGACGAGCGCTGGCGCCTTCTTCGCCTCCACCGCCGCCGCTGCCCCGCCCTCTTCCTCTTCGCAGCAGCAGCAGCAGCAGCAAAGCAACCAGCACTCTCTGATCCAGCAGCAGCTGCTGCACGCTTACAACGGCGGCAGCGCCGGCGGAAGCGGAGCACCTCAGCAGAGGCAGCAGCAGAGCGGCGGAAACGGAAACGGAGGCGACGCCGACGCCGAGGCCGACTTTTTCGTCGACCTCGGGTTCCGCCCCCCCTCGCTCTCTCCGGGGCCGCCGTCCTTTGGAGGAGCGGGAGGAGGCGCCGCCGCGACGAGCAGCGCGCAGCAGCAGCATCTGGTTATGATGCAAATGCACATGCAGCAGCAGCAAGCGCAGCAGCAAGCGCAGCAGCAGCAACAGCAGCAAGGCAGCCGCGGGGGAGGAGCAGGGAACCTGTTCGACCCGGCGAGCTTCCTCGTCTCCTCCGCCGGCGTCGGCGGCGTCGGTGGCGGCGGCGGCAGTGGCAGTGGCGGCGTCAGCGGCGGCGGCAACGTGGGATCCGGAAGAGGCAGCGGCAACGGCAACAGCGCGACTCCTTCCCAGCCCCGCTCGCCCGTCGGAGACGCTCGCTCTGGAGGCGCTGGAGCGGGAGCGGGAGGAGGGAGCGCGGCCGGCGGGAGCCAGAGCCGTTCGCCCGTCGGCCCCTCCGCTGCTGCCGCTGTACCGAAATGAGAAAAAACAAACGCAAAGAACCCAACATCATCATCAGAATCCGGACTGTCCCTTTTTTTCCTCTTTCTCTCGAGACTTAAAAAAACCCTTCGGGGTCGGTATAAATAGACAAGCACACACAATCCAAGCAAAGTGAAAAGACAAGGAGCCTTCGTTCCAGCTTTTTTATTTTTTTGTTTTTAAAGCACTTCTGCTTTAAAAACAAAAAAATAAAAAAGCTGGAAGATGAAAGACAGCGAACGTGCGTGGTCGCCAGAGCGTTTCTCGCCCCTCCTTCAGGCCTTTTAGGAACTCCCCTTTACGATCCCCACCCCACTCCTCCTTTTTTTTATTCTCGAAACCCGTCAGATCACAGTTCTACCCTTTTTTTTTCTTTTTTTTTTTCTATTCCCAGCGACTCCGAACCATTTGTGAACCAAAACAACAACAGTCAAAAGTCTCTCTGTCGTTTTTCGAATCTCTGTCTCTTCCCCTCTTTTAGAAATGGAAAGATATCTCTCTGTCTCCCTTTCTCTTTCGTTTGCTGTTTCTTGCACAATAGATAGTAAAAAAAGGCGAAAGCGACGAATGGGTAAAACACAAAAGCAAAAGCAAAAGCAAAAGCAAAGCAGAAAAAAACGGGGAACCGGAAAAACTTGAGGTGAATCTAAAAAACTGGTTCTCTCTTTCTCTTTTTCTCTCTCTCTTTCGCTTTCCTTCCACCTCACTGCGCCGCCACCGGCCTCGTCGGGGCCATCTCCACGCCCACGTTGTCGTTGTCCTCGAATCGCTCGAAGCGGCCACGACCCCCTCCGCCAAACGTGGGGAGGATCGACGGGCTGCCTCCTCCTCCGGCAGCAGGTGGCGGTGGGGGAGCGCCGCCGTTGTTGAAGCCTCCTGCTCCGCTCTGGAACGCAGGCTTCGCCGCGGCGGCCCTCCGCCTCGACACCGCCATCCCGATGATTCCAGCGGTGGTCACGGCGGCGATCGTGGAGACAGCGATGATCCCTGCGACGAGCGCGGGGGGCATCGTCGAGGAGGCGGAGGCGGCGAGGCCGACGCCGCCGCCGGCCGCCGCCGCGAGCGAAGGGTCGCGGACGGTCGCCGGCGGCTTCTCCGGCTTGGTCTGCTGCTCCGCCGCCGGTTCCTTGGCTTCGGGCGGCGGCGCCTCGGCGGCCACCTGCGCCTTCTTGGCGACGGGGGCGACGGGGGCCACGGCGGGAGCCGCCGCCGCGGCGCCCTTCTTCTTCTGCTGCGGGGGCCTCTGCGCGCCGCCGCCGCCGCGCGCGCCGCCGCACAGGTCGACGGAGACGCCCAGCGGCGAGCCGAGGCCGCCGAAGGCGCCGGCGACGCCGCCCCCGGCGGCGGGCGCGGGGCAGGCGGCCCTCAGGCCCGCGTTGCCCTCGAGGAAGACGTCGAGGCCGCCGACGGGGACGGGCGTGCCCGCGGGGGTCGAGTCCCCCGTGAAGAAGGCCGGGACGGGTCCTGCGAGGTCGTTGGTGGAGACGTCGAAGACCGGGACGAAGCGCGTGCCGTCGGAGAAGCCCAGCTGGTCGATTGTTTCGAGGGTGGCGAGAACGAGAGGGAGAGGGAGAGAGAGAGAGGGAGGGAGAGAGAGAGAGAGAGAGAGAGAGAGAGAGAGAGAGAGAGAGAGAGAGAGAGAGAGAGAGAGAGAGAGAGAGAGAGAGAGAGATAGAGAGAGAGAGAG
>Ga0315289_10003665_pt1 | contig 23158 bp, 20 predicted proteins | sample YL17G11_40_MG_FD_203452 | JGI IMG/M metagenome (GOLD analysis project Ga0315289, IMG submission 203452) | Sediment microbial communities from Yellowstone Lake, YNP, Wyoming, USA - YL17G11_40 | ecosystem: Environmental > Aquatic > Freshwater > Lake > Sediment | place: USA: Wyoming | collected... | reverse complement strand
GCGGCGGCGGGAATAAGAACACCCCTAATGATCAAGGCCCTGCCAACCCTGATACTAATTCGGACGAGCCTCTCCCAGACGGCGATCCACCAGTGAATCCGTACCTGGCCGACTCGCCGTGGCCGATATGGCATCGTAACCTGTATGCGCAGGCCTCCAGCCCGCTCGATGCTCCCACCGCAGCGGACGCAGCGGCGGGACTGATCACCAAGGCCTTCGTACCGCTGCCGACCAACGGCGCCACCGAACTCGGCGGTCCTTCTCCGTGGTCACAGATCTCAACGCGGTATCCGGACGGATCACGGATCGTTTGGCAGTCCAACCAGACCCAGGTATGGAAGCTCATCGAGAACGGCGCCACGTTCGAAATCGCCGGCAACTACGTCCTCGACGCCCAGGGAAGGATCCTGAACCCGCACTGGGCGATTATGATCCTCGCCGACGGCCACGTTTTGGTGTCCGATGCTTCGAAGCGGCTGCTGTACGAGCTGGCAGACAACCCCGTAGACCCCAGGTCGGCCATCACCCTGGTGCGGACCTACGAAATTGACCAAAGCCGCACTCCGGGCAAACTCATCAAGTACATCGTGTCCTACGACGGCCACATCATCTACCTGACTGATAAAAGTAAGATCGGCGCCATACGGCTTAGCGACTGGAACCTAGTCGCCACCGGCACGTTGCCAGACACCAGTTTTCACAATAACTTTCCCATGGACGAGACCGGCGGCATTTACATCGTCACCCCGACCCAGATGATCAAGGTGCAATGGGATGGCGTTTCGTTCACAACCTCCTGGACCGTCCCCTACGACTCAAGAGGCGAAACCTTGAATGGCCGTTATGGATCTGGGACTACACCGACTCTCATGGGGTTCGGGCCCGATCAGGACCACCTCGTGGTGATCGTCGACGCCCTCTCCGCGAGCAACCTCGTGGCTTTCTGGCGGGATGAAATCCCCGGCGATTGGGACGGCGTGTCCGGCTATACCAACTACAAACGCATCGCCGCCGTGCAGCCCCTGGCCGGGATCGACCCTTCCATAAGCAATTGGGCTGTCGAGAACTCACCTGTGGTCCGGGGTTACGACATCGCTATAGCTCAGTACAACGGCCTTCGACCGACTTGGACATGTGCCAACGTTCCTGGAGTCGAAAAATACACCTGGTCGCCCGCGGCGAGAAGCTTTACCCGGGCGTTCAACAACTCCACCGTGAGCATCAATTCGGTGCTCACCTACAGCGCGAAGACCAACCTGGTGTATGGTGTGGGCCTGAACGGCGAATGCACCTGGACCTTCTATGCCCTCGACTGGAACACGGGCGGGACGGCGTTCTCCTGTCCGCTCGGTGATTCTGAAGATTGGGGCGACGGTGGCGTCCAACAATCACTCAGCGATGATTGTACCTTTACCTACGGCAGCAATACGGGGACAGTACGGATCGGAGTCACTGACCCGACCAGGCAAGCTGAGTGTCGAGCGACTTACGACGAGCTTTACGGCCTCGAAAAACGCGGTTTTTAGGGCTGGATCTTCAAGGGCAGAGATTAACCTTTTCTGACAAACGTCAACCGAACCAGCCCTTGAAAAATAGAGGCCCGTAACCCGGGCCTCTATTTTAAAATCCATTCAGAATGACCCGTTCCCTCACCGGTCAGACCGGAGCTTAAAGTCCCGGATGATCACCCTTCGGCCACCCTCCCCCCAGTTCCCTCCCCTCCCCGCCTATGACGGGGTACGCAAAGGGAGGGGGAAAGTAAACGGATTAGAATTTTCCGGTGAAGGGGGGGGGCGCCTGCCCTCAGTAGCTTTAGCGTAGGAGGGGGCTGCCACCTCCAACTTTATTGAAAAAATCGAATCCTTCCATAAGAAAGATCTAATATCACGGATTTTTCATCTGCAGGATACGCCTCGAACTAGTTACCATACAACTAACAGCTATTTTAATAATGTAAGGTAATTCAATCGTTGACTTTGGTTACCATACATAATATGCTTTTCCTATATTTGTATGGTAATTAACGACAGATAAACATGAAAGTAATCAAGGGCGTCTTAGAGGAAGAATTGGGGAATTCCCTCCGGCAGGAAGCCGCCTTCCGGAAAGCCCTGAAGGCCCTGCCGCAGGGCGCATTGGTAAAAAAAGAAATCAAAGGCCACCCCTATTATTACCTGATGAAAAGGGGAGACGATCGGATCCGATTCCGTTACCTGGGTAAAATCTCCCCGGAAGAAATCAAGAAGCATGAAGATGCAAAAAAAATGAGGAAGAAATACCGGGAGCAGCTTTCTTTGGTAAAGAAGCAAATATCTTTTCTGCGAAAGGCTCTTGATGCAAAAGAAATACGCTCTGCTTAATGAAGTGCTGAACCGTTTTCAAGACGCCGGAATATTGGAAGATCTTGTTCTGGTGGGAAGCTGGTGCCTGCATTTTTACCGAGATTATTTTCCCCCGGAAATATTCCAGCCTTCAATCCGCACTAGGGACATTGACTTTCTTGTGCCTCGAATCCCAAAAACAAACAAGAAAATTGATATCGTAGAACTCTTAAAAAAAGACGGGTTTATCCCGACGTTTTCCGCGAGCGGGTATTTAAGGCTGGAGCACCCGGAAATGATAATTGAATTCCTCGTTCCGGAACGAGGGAAAGGAACCGACAAGCCTTACCCCCTTTCCCATCTCGGCATGAATGCTCAACCCCTGCGGTTTCTCGATTATCTTTTACGAAACATAATTACCATCAAATCGGGAAACTTACGGATAAATGTTCCCCACCCTGCCGCATTTGGTCTGCATAAACTCATAATCTCCGGCCGGAGAAAGAGTGAGGCAAAAGCTGAGAAAGAGGCCGGAGAGGCTATTTCAGTTCTTCGTGCCCTCATGGAATCAGGCAAAAGCGAAGAGATAAAGGAAAAATTCCAGAGCATGCCCCTTTCCTGGAGAAAAAAAGTCCGGGAAACTTTAAAAAAAGAGAAAATCAAAAAGATTGAAGAGATATTGGAGTAGGTTGTTTTTTTCTTTCCATACCAATTGGGTGCCGCCTCCACATTCCATTTATAAATTTTAAATTTGTCATTCTGAGCGGACCTGTCTTCCGAAGCTTTGGCGTAGGGAGAGCGAAGAATCTCGCTTTTCTGCTGTCAATTGCTCAATCTGGCTTCCCGACAATCCGTCCGGGCTTGATGTTTTTATTGACCCCTGCACCCAAAGTTATAGAATGGTTGGTAATCACACTTTATTTTATCGCCAGGGGGATAAACGAAAATCAGGGTTTTAGGGATTGCCCTCGCTCTCATCATATGAAAAAGATATTCACGGCCATATTGATATTTTTGCTGTTTTCTTTAGCCCTTGCTGCTCCGCTCTCTGCCTTCGAATTCAGCGCTGGACTTAAAGCTGGCCTTAACCGCTCGAGTTTTTGGGGCAAAGGTTCGGGTGCTTGGGATGGTCTAAACAGATTTACCTATGGGGCATTTTTTAATTTCGGCCTCAGCGAAATTTTTTCTTTTCAACCGGAAATATTTTATGCCACCAAGGGAGCAGGAATAATACATGTTGATTATTTGGAATTTCCTTTGTTGGTTAAAGCCGCTTTTCCGATTCCCACAAAGAAGGTCAAAACAAATTTAATTATTGGGTACGCACCTTCGGTACAATATCAAAGGTATCCTGTCGAGAATGGCCACCGAGAACCCAACACCGGAGATTTTGGTGATCACTATGATCAGGGATTAGTATTTGGGATCGGGTTAGATATTAGACTCGGAAAATATTCTATCTTGCCTGAGTTTCGCTATTCGTTTGGCTCAACCGCCGTTTATGGAGGTGGCGGTGATGATCCCAACGCTGAAAGGAATCAGGTATTTTCATTTCTCATTGGATTGGGTTTTTCTCCAATAAAATAACAGCACGATTCAAATTCTCCCATCTCCTGAAAAAAAGAGGCTCGAATCGGGGCCTCGATTTTTTCCCCATTCAGAATAGCCAGTACCCCCTTGGCCGACGCGAGCGTCAGCTCGGGCAGGCGAGCAAGGCGGGCAGGCTCCCCTCCCCGCCTTTGACGGGGCACGCCGAGAGAGGGGAGAAAGCTGATGCGCTCCATAATAAAACGTAGGGGTAGGGTTAACCTGCCTAATGCGGGAGGGCACAAGGCCCTCCCCTACAAAATAAAATTGCCCGATAAATCGGCAGACTACAAAGAACCATTCACGGAAAGAATAATGAACAAACCTAACTGAAGATTTCCGGCTAATCGTTCCGGAGCGGCATGATCAGGACCAGGTGGTCCTTCTCCTCTTTGCCCGAGATCACCAGCGGGGAAAGATCGTCCCCGAAATTCAGGGTGACGGATTCGTCTCCGAAGGATTCCAGACCCTCGCTTAGGTAGCGGGAATTAAAGTTCATCTCGATATTTTTTCCCTCGTATTCCACCGGGATCTCCTCTCGGATTTCCCCGGTGTCCGGATGCTGGGAGTGGACGATCAGGTTGCTTTTTTCCATCTTGATCCTTAGGCCCTGAACCTCGCGGGTGGAGAGAACGGTGGCCCGGCGGAGGGATTTAACCAGGCTTTCCTTGATAACCTTGGCCCGGTTTCTCTCCTCCTTGGGGATCACGGCGTTATAGTCAGGGTATTCACCATCAATGAAACGCACGTAGATCGAGTCGCTTCCAATCTGCACCCGGCCCAGGTTAGGTAAGATGTTTAACCTTACCGTCTCGGCTTCCCCCGCTTTCAGACCCTCCAGATAACCCACGATTCTCCGGACCTCCTGAATCCCCTTCTTGGGCAGGATCACCCCTTTTTTTAAAACCTTCCCGCCTCCCTTCCCTTCCGCCCTTCCATTAATCATGGCCAGGCGATGCCCGTCGGTAGCAACCATTTTTATCGCGACCTCCCGTTTTTCCTTGTCTTCCTCGCCCGAACAGAAAAAAATCCCCTGCAGATACTGCCGTCGCTCGTCTTTGGAAGTCGCGAAGATAGTTTTTTCCACCATATTAATGAGAACCTTGGAATTTAATTTTAATTCCTCCTCATCGCTTTCAAAGCTCGGAACCTTGGGATACTCGGCTGGATTCAGTCCCATCAACTGAACCAGATTCATTTTTTTCTGGCCCAGCGAAGGGTAATGAATCTCCGCCCAGAAATTCTCCTTGGTTTTTATATCGATCATCCCGTCGGGTAGTTCCTTAACCAGCTCATAAAGCCGCTTGGCCGGGAGCACTATCCCCCCCTCCTCCTTAATCTCCAGCAAACCTTCCTTGGCTTTTCGCTCCAGGTTAATGGCGATATCCAATCCCGTGGCCACCAGGGAAAGATTATCCTTATGAGCGGCAATTAAAAGATGAGAAAGAATAGGTTTTACCTCGATTGATTCCGATACCCCCTGAGAGATATACAACATCTGAAGAAAATCCTTTTGTTTTATTTTTATCCTCATATATTATCTCCTCCTTATTTTCTTAATTTACATAATAAACATAGTAAAAGTAAATATGTTTATAAAAATACCTTTGCGCCCGCAACTAATTATCATCCGTTAAATATTTCTGTTGATAACCTGGATGATAAGTTTGGAAGTTGTCCCCGTCTTAAGGGTGGGCTGTTTATAAATATTATTTTCATTCCCTGTCTTGTCCACAGTTTATCAGTCCTTAAGATCCTTGGTGATTCGATCGATGGTCATGCTTAACTGGATGTTGTTTTCCAGTTGTTTTTGTACCTTCTTGTTGGCGTGAATGACAGTGGAGTGATCCTTTCCGCCGAACTTGTTGCCAATTTCCGGGAACGAGGAGTTGGTCAGCTTCCGGGAGAGATACATGGCGATCTGGCGGGGCACGGTGAAGGCTTTTAGCTTGCGGGAGGATTTCAGGTCGGCGATCTTCAGGTTAAAATGGTTGGCCACGGCCTTCTGGATGGATTCAATCGAAACCGGAATCCCCTCGTTGTGAACGGAGATGTTTTTAAAGACCTTCTTGGCGAAATCCAGGTTGATCTCGCTGTTATAAAAGCTGGCGAAGGCGCTGATCCGGATCAGAAACCCTTCCAGCTCCCGAATGTTGGAGGAAGAGGTGTTGGCCAGGAATAAAGCTACGTCATCCGGCAGGACAATTTTATTATTCTCCGCCTTCTCCTTCAAGATCGCGATTTTGACCTCGATCTCCGGGGGCTGGATGTCCGCGATCAGGCCCCACTCGAAGCGCGAACGCAGCCTCTCGTCTAGGGCCTCCATCTCCTTGGGAAAACGGTCACAGGTGATCACGATCTGCTTCCGGAGACTGTAGAGCGAGTTAAAGGTATGGAAGAACTCTTCCTGGGTTCTTTCCTTCCCGGCGATGAACTGGATGTCATCCAGGAGCAGGACATCGCAATTGTCTCGGTACTTGGAGCGGAAGTCGGGCATCTTCTCGTAGCGGATGGAATTGATTACATCGTTCACGAAGTTCTCCGCGGGGATGAAGATCAAGCGGGAGTCGTTGAAATTCTTGGCGATGCGGTGGCCGATCGCGGTGAGGAGGTGGGTTTTCCCCACCCCTACCCCGCCGTAGAGGAAGAGCGGGTTGTAGTTGCCCCCGGGATTTTCCGAGACCGCCAGCGCGGCGGCGTGGGCGAACTGGTTGCTCGGCCCGACCACGAACTTTTCGAAGGTGTACTTGGAATCGAGAAGGTAGCCGGGGGTTTTCAGGGTGCGCAGGGATTTCTTCTGGGCGGCCGGGCTGTCCGGTTTAACTATCACCGCAAGCTGAATGGGCTTGCGGGCGGTCTGGCTCAGGCTGGCGCTGATGAAGGAGCGGTAGTTTTCCTCGATCCACTCTTTTTGGAACTGGTTCTTGACCTCGAGAACGAAATGGTCTTCCCGGAGCTCCACCGGCCGGCTCTGGTCGAACCAGACATTGAAATTCTCCGCCCCGATTTTCTCCCGGATGGAATCCTTGCTTTTTTCCCAGATCGTTTTGTGCATCGGACTATGATTTTACCGCCGCTGGACAGGTCTTTTTCGTCTTAAACAGAGTTATCCACAGCTGTGGATAACTCCAATCACCATCTCGGCGGTGGTTTTAGGTTGAATAATCTATCATGATAAAATAAGATTTCAAGTGCCGGGAGATAAATATTTTCTGCCTGGTGACCTTGACAATAAAGCGTGGCGGTTCGTTATTATAAAGAGGACTTTTTCTAGGAAAGAGGAGAAATGAAAAGAACCTACCAACCTCATAATCTCAGGCGGGTCAGAACGCACGGCTTCTTGAAGCGGATGGCGACCCCGGGCGGAAGGGCTGTGATCCGACGGCGCCGGGCGAAAGGACGGAAGAGGCTGTCCGTCCAGGCAAACCGAACCAGATAATCACTTAGCGGGGGAAGGTCCATCATCTCCACCCCAGCCAAGAAGACCAAAAGCCGGGAGATCAGGGAAGTGATGACGGGAGGGAACCGTCTGCGGATGGTTCCCCTTACTTTTATTTTTAAGCCGGGCCCCGGCGGAGCCAGGGCGATAGTAATCGGCCGCCAGATCCGAGGCGCGGTCAGGCGAAATCGGACGAAAAGGAGGATCCGGGAATTGCTGAGGCTGAACCCGGGTTGGTTCGCGCGCGGGGTCGATCTCGTGATCCGGGCCGGGGAGGGGAGTGAGAAGCTCAGTTATCGGAAACTGGGGGAGCTCCTGGAACGGGCGGGGCAGAAGCTCGCCCGGGGAGGACGCCGGGATGAATAGGATGGGGGAGTGGGGAAAAAGGATCCTGATCGGAGGCATCCGGCTTTACCAGATTTTTCTCTCGCCGGTTTTTCCCCCGGCCTGCCGGTATTACCCGACCTGCTCCGAGTATGCCCGGGAGGCGATCGCCACCGCCGGGATCGGGAAAGGTCTCTGGCTCTCACTCCGCCGGGTTTTGCGGTGTCATCCCTGGAGCCGGGGAGGCTATGATCCGGTCCGCCGGGCCGGTTAGGAACCGCGAGTCAACATGGAAAAACGCGCCATCATCGCCGTGGTCTGTTCCCTCCTGATCGTTTTTCTCTACCAGATTTTTTTCCTGGGCTCCCCGAAAAATGCCTCGAAAAGCGGGGCCCGGACCGAGGCGGTCCCGGAAAAGGCGCCGGCCGCGATCATCCGGGAAGCCCTTTCGCCGCCCCAGTTTATCTCGGAAAAAACCGTGGGCCGGAACCTCAAGGTGGCGGGAGATCTCTTTCAGCTGGAGATCGACCTGACCGGGGCGAGGATCAAGTCGATCGAGCTCGAGAAATACCGGAAGCAGGTGAACCCCGGTTCGCCCCCGGTCGACTTGGTGGAACTGGCCGGGAGCGGGGGATACCTGCCCCTTAATTTCCTGTACGAGCAGGCGGGCGAGGGGGACTTCGCCGTTAAATATACCTATCCGGCGGACGAGATCCGGATGGTCGGCGAGACCAAGGTCATCCTGGAGCCCGAGGGAGGAAAGGGGGACATCCGGGTCTATCAGTTCCACCCGGGATCCTATCTCTGGGATGTAGGCTACGCCGGGAGCGCGACCGGGAACGTGCCGCTGGCGGTGGTGAGCGAAAGCCAGGTGGTCAAGGGCAAAAGGGGAAGCTACCAGGAGGAAACCACCTTCACCGAGGCAGTGGCCCTGATCAACCGGGACGTGAAGCGGTTCCCGCTGGATAAACTCACCTCCGCCCAGACCTTCCCCGAGGGGGTCCGCTGGGCGGGGTTCGAGAACAAGTATTTCCTGGTCGCGTTCGTCCCTCCGCCGGGCTCGGCCCTCCGGATCAGCCGGAGGCAGGACGCCCAGGGGGAAAAGGCGGTGGTGTATTTCAAGCTGCCGCCGGGGGAGGGACGCCTGTCGGTTTTCGCCGGCCCCAAGGACCTGGATATCCTCGCCTCCGCCGGGGTGGAGCTCGAGCGGGCCATCAATCTGGGGTGGTTCGGGCCCATCGCCCGGCCGCTCCTGGCCCTCCTGAAGTGGCTCAATAAGGGGGTGAAGAACTACGGGATCGCCATCATTCTTCTCACGGTGATGATCAAGATCCTTTTTTACCCCTTTACCCAGATGAGCATGAAGTCGATGAAAAAGATGGGGGCGGTCGGGCCCAAGCTCAAGGAGATCCAGGAAAAGTTCAAGGACGACAAGGAACGCCTGAACCGGGAGATGATGGGCCTTTACAAGCAGGAGAAGATCAACCCCGTCGGGGGGTGCCTGCCCATCCTGATCCAGATTCCCATCTTCATCGCCCTCTACCAGGCCCTGATATATTCGATTGAACTCCGGCACGCGCCCTTTTTCGCCTGGGTCAACGACCTCTCCGCCCCCGAGCACCTGGTAGACATCCCGATCCTGGGAGCTACGATTCCCTTCCGGCTCCTGCCCCTGCTCATGGGCGGAAGCATGTTTCTCCAGCAGAAGCTCTCTCCCCAGATGGGGGATCCGCGCCAGGCCCAGATCATGATGCTGATGCCGGTGATTTTCACCTTCATGTTCTGGGGTTTTCCGTCGGGGCTGGTGATTTACTGGTTGGTCAATAACATCCTTTCCATCGCCCAGCAGTTCTGGGTCAACCGGGCCGTGCCGGCGGAAGAGCCGGGCCCGAAGAATCGAAAGGTCAGGAAAAGGATTGAGCGCTGAGCCGGAAGAAATCCTGGGAAATGTCCTCCGGCTGATGGGATTTCCCGTCCCCGTCCGGCGCGAAGACCGGGAGGGGGAGATCCTCCTCCTGATCGACTCCGAGGAGGGTATCCTGATCGGCAGAAAGGGGAAAACCCTGGAGGCCCTGGAGTGGGTCATCCGGGTGATTATCGGGGGTGAGGCGTCGGTCCGGGTGGATTGCGGCGGGTACCGGGAGCGGCAGAAAAAACAGATCGAGGAAATGGCCCTCCGGGCCATCGAGCGGGTCAAACAGCGGGGGGAGACCGTCACCCTGGGGCCCTTCCTGCCCGCGGAGAGAAGGATCATCCACCAGCTCGTGAGCCGGGAGAATGGGCTGAAAACCCAGAGCGAGGGGGAAGGGTGGGAGAAACTGGTCCACATCATTCCCGAGGGAAGCCCGCGGACGGCCTGAATATCATCTTTCGCCTCAAGGGTGGAAAGGCCGAGTCGGGGTGTTTAGAAGTCAGGCGGCAGGATTAACAAAATTTTAAATTTGATCGCGAGGCCGGGGTTGAAGCGGGCGGGGAAAAGCCTTTTATGCTGGGCCGCGGGGATTTTTCTCGCGGGTCTCTGGGGATGCTCGAGCGATATCCGGAACTGCCAGCCGGTGCCCGGGGACCAGGCCCAGCTCGAGTATCCCCTCGGGATTACCTGGTACGACCAGACCATCGTGGTGGCGAGCGCCAACTCCCGGGGAATTTACTGCTCGGCTTACCTGACCCTCTTCTCCCGGCAGCGGGAGCCGCAGGCACTGATCCCCCTGGTTTTTGACAAAAAGGAATATTCCCTCCTCGGCGAGATCCGGGCCGATCCCCGGCGGGGTTTTCTTTATGTCACCGACCGGCTGGAGGACAGCCTTTTGGTTTTCCGGATCGCGGGCGCCGGATTGGACCTGGCCCGGGTCGTCACGATCACCGGCGAGGGTGATACCGGCCGGGGCGGTTCGGATCCCTTCAGCCTGGATGTGAATCCCGCGGACGGGACGGTCGCGGTGGCAGCGACCGGATCGGGAGACGTGATTTTTTATACCGCCGGAGCGGAAAGCGAAATCGGCCGGGTCTCCCTCGGCTCGGTTTATCCCATCCGGGTCCGCTTCAATCCTGCCGGCGACCACGCCTGGGTGACGGCCGACAGCACCAATTATGTGTATCTCCTAACACTCTCTCCCCCGGCGCTGGAGGAAGGTTATGCCGGAGTGAGCCAGGCCGGGACCTTGAAGGCCCGCGGGCTCTGGGCGGGGGAAACGGAGATTTACGTGGCCTCCGGATCCCCCCAGGCAATCCTCATGTTCCGTCCCGGCACGGGTCTCTCGGGGGCGATCCCCCTGGGCGAGGGAGTTTATCCCTTCGATCTGAAAAGCCACGGGTCTCGGCTCTTCATAAGCTCCCTGGAGCGGAACGAGATCTGGGTGGTCGACCAGCAAAAGGGGGAGGTGATCAAAACCATCAGCACCCTCAAGACGGAGGGGGAGAAAGAGCACGGAAAGGGACCCTCCGAAATCATGCTCGGGCCCGAGCCGGGCCGGGCCCTGGTGACAAATTTCGAGTCGGGGGATATCACGGTTCTGGACCTGGACAGCCTGGCGGTGGAAAGCTATTGGACCCCGGGAGAGTAAGCGGTTAATAACCAAATCCCAATCTAGCCAAGGCGGGACCAATAACCTTAAAAAAAGAAAAGATTCATGCGGAAACCTTTGCTCTCCTTTAATTTTGCGTTGGCCCTGGCGGCCGGAAGCCTTCTGGTCTGCTCCGGTTTTTCCTGCGGGGGGGGAGGGGCCGCCACCGCGGAGGGCTTATTCATCGCCCCGGATATTATCCAGGGGGAAGCTTCCGGGATGATCGTCGTCGGGGAGAAAGCCCGGGGTAAAATCTGGACGGTCTCGGCGGAAAACCTGGAGGTTCCGGAACGGGTGGGCGTGGACGGGAAGAAAGCCACGCTCCCGGTCCTCGACCTGGGCGCCACCATTCTGGAACTGAGGTTAAGCCCGGACGGAAACACCCTGATTTTACTGGCGGAAGGCGAGGGGGGGCCGGTCTTACGGAGTTACGAAACCCAGGGGTTCCAGGAGCAGGGCTCCCTGGACCTGGCGGATTATCCCCTGGATTTCGTAGTAGCCAATGGGGGCGAGCTGTATCTTCTGCCGGGCGGCGCTGGGGGGACGGGAAATGTCGCCCGCCTCCCGAAGACCCTTTCCTATGCCGAGGCCCAGACCCTGGCGGTAATACCCGAACCCCAGGGCCTGGAACTCAGCCCCGATGGCGGGCACCTGTTGCTCCGGTATGGGCCGGGCGAGGACCGGTTCGGCTGGTTGGGGCTGGCTGATTTTAATCAAGTCACGGACCTTACCTGGACCCCGGAACTTTCCGGGGTGGGAGCCTACCGGGCGATTTTTTTCACCACCCAGGCGTATCCGGGGGGCGCGGTGATGATTGTCCCGGACGGCCAGGACCAGGCTTATAAATTTTCCCTGGACCAGACCGAGTCCACCACGAAGCTTGATCTCAAAGGACTGACCGGGGGGATGGAGGCCGGGGAGCTCTCCGGGGACCCGGTATTAATCTGGGTGACCCTGGCGGGATACCTTTATCTTTATGACTTTGCCACGCAGTGCTACGGGAATTTCGAGCAGTATGTGAGCCGGGCAGGAACGGCGGCCTTCACGGATGAACTCCCCCTGTCCGGTACTACGCTCGGCAAAATCAAGACCTCGGAATGCCTGGGGATAACCCGGACCGAGACCTGGACGGTTACCTATACCGAGGCGGGATGGCAGGTAGCGGGGACCGTCAGTGGGCCGCAAACAGGCCTGGCCCGGGAAGGCGAGGTCTATGCCACCCCGGGAGGCGAGGTGAGCTTTCTCCTTTCCGCCGGAGAAAACCCCGCCAGTGCCGGGGACCTGTTCACCTTTTCCACCGCAGACGGGATCAGCGGGATATACGTCGGGGCGGTGTCCCCGGATCTTTACCTGGATGAAGCCCGAGGGCTGGTCTGGGTCGCCGATACCCCTGGGGGGCGGGTCTTGGCGGTTGATCCCCTGACCGGCTCCGTCGAAAAGATAATATATTGAACCCGGGATCACCGGCTCATTTCTCAGCGACAACCGGGTTCATCCCGGCCCCCAAGCTACTTTCGAAAATCCCAGGCCGTCACAAATACCAATTTGAAATCGGAACTTAAAGCCGGCGGACGAATTCCTTAATTAACCTTAGAGACTCATGAGCGATTATTCCGATACCATTGTCGCCCTGGCCACCCCGCCCGGTGAAGGGGGGGTAAGCGTGATCCGGATCTCCGGGCCCCGCGCCCGGGAACTGGCCCGGAAATTCTTTCGTCCCCCGGGCGGCCGGAAAGGCGGGACCGGTTCGGACCCGGACTGGAAACCCCGGCACCTGTACCGGGTAGAGATCCGGGGGAAAAAGGGAGAGATCCTGGATGACGGCCTGCTGGCGTTCATGCCCGCGCCTTTTTCCTATACCGGCGAGGATGTGGTCGAGATCCAGGGGCACGGGAGCCCGGTTCTGGCCGAGGAGTTGATCGGGAACCTGGTGGAGGCCGGGGCCCGCCTGGCGGACCGGGGGGAATTCACGCTCCGGGCCTATCTCCGGGGCAAGCTCGATCTCACCCAGGCGGAGGCGGTCCTGGACCTGGTCCGGGCCCAGACCCGGGAAGGTCTCTCCCAGGCGGCCGGGCAGCTGCTCGGCCGTCTCCGGGATAAAATCGAGGCCTGGCGGGAGAAGATAATTGCCGGGCAGGCCGGCCTGGAGGCGGAGATTGACTTCCCGGAATATGTCCCGGAGGACCGGGCCGGGAGGAAGGGGCTCTTGCAGACCCTGGAAAAGGTGGAAAGTGAGATCGCGGGACTGCTTTCCAGTTTCCGGGAGGGGAAAATCCTCCAGGAGGGTTTGAAGGTGGCAATCATCGGCCGCCCCAATGTAGGGAAATCCAGCCTTTTCAACGCGCTCCTGAAAAGGGAACGGGCCCTGGTGGACCCGGACCCGGGAACCACCCGGGATGTAATCGAGGCGTCCGCCCGTATAAAAGGAAGAAAGGTCATTTATTACGATACTGCCGGAAGGCGGGAGACCGGGGGCAGGGTGGAGCGGGCCGGGATCCGGATGGCCGACCGCTTTCTAGAGGGTGCCGATCTGATTATTTTGGTTCTGGATGGCGGGGAAAAGCTCCAACCGGAGGATTTTCAGGCGGCCGAGTGGTTGAAAACCCAGAGCGAAAGCGGATTCGGAGTCGAGGGGATCCGACCTCAGGTGTTCGTAGTGGTAAACAAGGTGGACCTGCCGGGGGCGGTGCGGGAGGAAGAGGCCCGGGGCCTTTATCCCGGGGCCGGGTTTTACCGGGTTTCCGCCCGGGAAGGAACGGGGCTGGCCGGGCTGGAGGAAGGGATCCTGGCTCTGGTCACTTCCCCCAGGTCGGGAGCTGAGCTCTGGATCTCCAACCTTCGCCATTACCGGGGCCTGGTCCGGGCCCGCGGGGCCCTGGCGCGGGGGATTCTGGCCCTGGCCGAATCCCGGCCGCCGGAATTTATCGCCGAGGATCTCCGGGAAGCCGGCGGAAGCCTGGGGGAAATCCTGGGTCGGGAGTTTTTAAGCGACCGGGAAGAGGTTCTCTCAGAGATCTTCTCCCGATTCTGCCTGGGGAAGTGATAATGTTTCACGTGAAACATCTAAAAAATCAATGACCAATAACCAAGCACCGATTACCAAATAAAAATGCCGATAACCAAGCATCAAATTCCAAACGATGGATTTTTCCTTTTCTGGTTTGGTGATTGGAATTTGGGATTTGGCTAATTGCTTTTTGGGGTGTTTCACGTGAAACATTATCAAAAAATATTAAGCATAACAATAAATTGCGCGATATTTATTCTCGTGGTCGGACCCGCGGGATGGTTGCTGAACCGGGAGTGGAGGGCGGTGGAAAATGCCCTGGGCGTCAGCCGGGAGGTAAAGGTTTGGAACCTGACTGACCGGGCGGGAAAGATCCTTGATCCCTGGCAGAAATGGAAATACTGCCGGGAGATCCTGGCCCTGGAGCCAGAAAACACTTGGGCTCTCTTCCAGAAGAGCAGAATCGCGAACGAGTATGCCCGGAAAGCCCGGGAGTTAATGCAGGAGGGTCGGACCCGGGAAGCCATCCCCACCCTGGTCCTGGCGGTCAGGGTGGATCCCCAGGTCGGCTATCACGGGGTCTGGCTGGAGGACTGGATCAAAGCCTGGGCGGAGGAAAACCGGGCGCCCCGGCCGGAGACGCGATCCTCCGCGGGCAACCACAAATAACAATAGGTTATTTGTATAATAATCTCTAAAAGTCCAACAGAAAGGGAATGCGAAACACTGATATAAACAACGTAATAATCCCAGCAAATGTCATTCTGAGCATCAGCAAAGGATCTGGGTTTCAGGTCTTTTCCGTAGCAAGAGAGGTTCCTCAACCCCGCCGAAGCGGGGGATTCAGAAGGACAGAACGAGGGTGAGGTAAAGGTTTCATATTATAATTGTGAAAAAATCTTGAAGAAAAACCGGAAAAGAATTAGATTAAAAAATCTGACGCGGAAATCCTAACCAAGAAAAGGGGTAAGGAATCATGGTGAGCCTAATCCCGAAGGAAGAAAAATTCTTTGATCTTTTCGAGCAGAGCGCCGAGAACGCCCTGAAGGGCGGACGGCTGTTTCTCGAGCTTTTGAAAGACCCGGTCAACCTCGAGGCCAAGGTGGGGGCGATCAAGGACGTGGAACACGCCGGGGACCAGATCACCCACGAGACCATGGAGAAGCTGAACAAAACCTTCATCACCCCGATCGACCGGGAGGATATTCACGAACTGATCAGCCGCCTGGACGATATCATCGATCTGATCGAGACCGCGGCGGAAAAAATCATGATCTTCAAGGTCAAGAATTACGATCCCAAGTTCATCTCCCTGGCCGAGATCCTGGTGAAGTCCATGGAGGCCCTCCTCCTGGCCATCACCTGCCTGAAGAGGATGAAGAAACCGGAAGCGGTCCTGAAATCCTGCATCGAGGCCAACAAGCTGGAGAACGAGGGGGACCAGGTTTATCGCCAATTGCTTTCTTCCCTTTTTGACCACGAGACCGACCCGATCGAGATCATCAAGCAGAAGGAAATCTTTGAAGACCTGGAAAACGCCATCGACAAGTGCGAGGACGTGGCCAACGTCCTGGAAGGGGTCGTTCTGAAATATGCCTGAAGGTCTTCTCCCGCTCCTCCCGATCCTGGCCCTGGTCCTGGCCGCCGAATTCGTGAACGGCTGGACCGACGCCCCCAACGCCATCGCCACGGTGATCTCCACCCGGGTGATGACGCCGGTCCAGGCCCTGGCCATGGCGGTGGTCTTGAATTTCGTGGGCACCTTATCCGGAACGGCCGTGGCCCTGACGGTGGGGAAGGGCATCGTCCGGCCGGAGGTGATCAATGTCCAGACCATCGCGGCGGCGATGGTGGGGAACATCATCTGGGGAAGCTTCGCCCGCTACTACGGCCTGCCGACCAGCTCCACCCATGCCCTGGTTTCCGGGCTCGCCGGGGCCAGTATCGCCACCGCGGGTTTTTCCGCCCTGCAGTGGGAAGGCTGGCGGAAGGTTTTCGTGGGGCTGGGATTTTCCACCTTCCTGGGCTTCCTGGGAGGATTTCTTCTGATGCTGACAATTTACCGGGTGTTCCGGAGAGCCCGTCCGGGCTGGATCCGGAAGATCTTCGGTCGCCTCCAGATCGTTTCCGCCGCCTTCATGGCTTTTTCTCACGGCTGCAACGACGGGCAGAAATTCATGGGCGTGTTTACCCTGACCCTGGTTATCGGGGGCGTGCTCCCGGAGTTCAAGATCCCCATCTGGGTGATCGTGATCTGCGCGCTGACCATCGGGCTCGGCACCGCCCTGGGGGGCTGGAAGATCGTCCGCACCATCGGGGTCCGCCTGACCAAGCTCGAGCCGGTCCAGGGTTTCGCCGCCGAAACCGGGGCGGCCGTAACAATTGAAATCGCCTCCCGTCTGGGGATTCCCCTGAGTACCACCCACACGATCAACACCTCGATTATGGGGGTAGGAACAACCCGCAAGTTCTCCGCGATCCGGTGGGGTGTGGGAGGGGAGATCGTGACCGCCTGGATCTTCACCTTCCCCGTCTGCGCCCTGATCGGCTGGGCCACCTGCCTATTCTTTAAATTGATTTTTTAGTTCCGGATTTTAAACTTGTAATTCCCCGTGGTTTTACCACGGGGTTACCTTATTTCCGTCATTCCGCACTTGATGCGGAATCCAGTTGTTTTGTTTGTCTGGATTCCTGCTTTCGCAGGAATGACAATAGACAAGATAGGATTAGTCTTGAGTTAGATACCCCGCGGTCTTGCCGCGGGGAGCTTCATTAATACTGTAATTGCCCGATTCATCGGGCTGCCTTTCCATTTACCTTTTTCTCCCTTTCGGCGCGTGACGGTCCGGACCCTTTCTTTTTTGGTCATCCTGATTCCTCCCCCGCGGGAGAAGGGTCCGATAAATTCTGATATAATTTTTTAAAAGCGAGATTCTTCGCCCTGATTTAAGATCGGGGCTCAGAATGACTTGGCATGAACGTTAATCATTTGAGAAGAGGAGGAGGAAAATGAAAAAGCTGACATGGGTTTCCCTGGTTTTTGTTTTTATGATCGGCCTGGTCTGGGTTTCGGGTTCGATGGGAGGCGAGAAAACCGAGCCGGCGGCGCCGGTCAAGCTGGAGCCGATCAAGCTGCCTCCCCCGCAGATGACGGGGGGCAGGCCCCTGATGGAGGTGCTGAAGGACCGCAAGACCTCGAGGGATTTCAAGCCGGACAAGCTTCCCCCCCAGGTTCTCTCCAACCTGCTCTGGGCCGCCTTCGGGATCAACCGCCCGGGTTCCGGCCTCAGGACCGCCCCCTCGGCGATGAACTGGCAGGAGATCGACCTTTACGTGGCGATGGCAGAAGGCCTCTATCTTTATGACGCCAAGGCCAATGTCCTGCAGCCGGTTTTGGCTAAGGATGTGCGGGGGGAAACGGGGCGCAGTCTCATTCAGCCTTTCGTGAAGGAGGCCCCGCTCAACCTGGTCTATATCGCGGATTTTTCCCGGGTCAGCGTGATGGGGAAAATCTTCGTCAGCGAGGAGGACAAACTGGTTTACGCCTCGGCCGCGGCCGGTTTCATCGGCCAGAACGTTTACCTCTTCTGCGCCTCCGAGGGGCTGGCCACGGTCATCCGCGGGCTGATCGACAAGGAGGCCCTGGGCAAGGATCTGAAGCTCGGCCCCAAGCAGAAAATCATCCTGGCCCAGACGGTGGGATATCCAAAAACGGAAAAGTAAAAGGTGAAAAGTTAAAAGTTAAAAGTCAGAAGGATTAATAGATTAAAACTGGGGAGGGGAATAAAACACCGAGCCTTGACGTGTTATTTTCTAATTACGAATTTCTAATCACTGCCTGATAAGGAGCGATTATAAATCCCCCTTTATAAAAAGGGGGAGGCAGTCTCCGACCGGGAGGGTCTACGACCCGGAGGGGGGATTTTCATCAGAAAGACATACCCCGGGATTTCTGACGCGATGAAAATCTCCCCTATCCCCTCTTTCGACAAAGAAGGTTAATCAAAATTCATCTTTGCGAATAGAGAGGAATATTTTGGATATTTCTAAGGAAACAATACCTTTTACTTGTTTTAAATGTGGTTTCGAGTTTGTAGATATGGGGGGTGGTATATGCTCGATTTGCAAACGACCAGTTTGTATTGTTCACCTTTCTAAAACGAATGAGGGAGTTTTCGGTGTTGATTGTAAGGTAAAAAAAGAAGGAAAAGGTTGGTCTAGAAGAATTCTCATATATGTTTTTGGTTTGTCAGCTTTGATATTATTTCTGCGGATTATCCATTCGCTAAAGATTGTAAATCGGAAATTTATTGCCTATTTTCGAAAATTCAGATATTATGATAGTAGGAAAAAGTCCATTATCGGGGGTGGAGGATCATGAACAAACTGCGCCAGATCAACCAGAAGAATCAAATTACCCTCCCGGCCGGATTGCTTAAAGCGGCGGGAATAAAACCCGGAGACTTCCTCGAACCGATCGCCAGGGGTTCGGAGATTATCCTCAAGCCGGTCCGGCTGGAGGAATCCTTCTGCGAAGAGGATTGGGAAGCCCTGGAGGCGTGCGTTTGCCGGCAGGTAAAAAAGAAGAAATACCAGGAGTATTCATCTCTGGAAGATGCCCGGGAACATCTAAGGAAGCGGATGCCAAAACCCTAATGATTGTCCGCTACCTAAGTTCCTTCGACCGATCCTTCGCCGGTCTCGAGCCCAGTTTAAAAGAGAGGGTGACCCAGGCGATCAATGCGCTCTTTCGATATCTGGAAACCTCGGAGAAAACCGCGGGACTGGGTCTGAAAAAACTGCGGCATCCTTACTGGGAAATCCGGGCGGGATTGAAAATCCGGATAATTTTCTCTCTCGATAAAAACCTGCTTACCTTTATCCTGGTCGGCGATCATTCCGCGATCAAAAGGTATCTGCGCCAGGATTGAGGGTTGTTCGACCCCCGGAAAGATCCTTCCCGGCGAGTCCGAAGCGAACCCCACGCCTGGGCCGGAGGTTCCTATTTTTTCTTGGTCGTGGTCGATTCGATCGGGGAATTTTCCCGGGTTTTAATCACCCGGTCATAACCCCGCTGGTGGAAGGGGCAGACCTTCAGGCAAATTGAACAGCCCATGGCTTCGTAGAAATACCCGATGCATTTGTCCTGATCGATTCGGGTGATTATCCCGTTTTCCTTCGCCACCGGTTCTTTCAGAACCGCGCCCGCCGGGCAGGCGGAAACACACTTTCGGCATTGGTCGCAGTATTCCGAGATTCCGAGTTTAGGGGGAGCGGTTTCCGGGAGGGGGGAGGCGTTGGTCGAGACCAAGGACAGCCGCTGGCGGGGACCGCACCTTTTCGTGATCAGGAGCCCGCTTCTTCCCATCTCGCCCAGGCCGGCCCGGACTGCCATGGCCGGGTAAAGGATTGGTCCCCCGAGAGGATGGCAGGCGATCGCGCGGTAGCCCCGGGAGCGGATGAAATCGGCGAGCCGGTTGGTGGCGACCCCCAGCTCCGCGTAAATCCGCATGGCCTCCAAGCCCGCCTCCGGCCCCGGCGCCGAATCGATGGCGGTAAAATCCATTTCCATTCCCAGGACAATCCCGTTTGCGTATAACCGGTTCATCTTGCCGACGAAGTCGCTGGTGAAAATCAGGTTTTCATCCACCGGGGCGAAGCCCACCAAGCCGATCCCCAGCGATTCGGCCCGCGCGATCACCTCGTTCCAGAATTCCCGGGGGGCCGGTTTCGGCGGGCGGGAAGGGGAAGCCAGCTCTTTCCGGTAATCCCTTCTCGATTTGATCACCCCGCTGATGATCCGTCCGAAAATCCGAAAGGACCTGGTCACCATTTTCCTTTCGATGAAGGGATCGAGGTTGAATTGACTCAGGTCGATGTACTTGGATTTCAATCCTTTCGATCGTTTCAGGCCGTCAGGTCCCTTTGCGGACTTCCGGGGTCGCGGGAGTTTGCGGGCCAATTTTCCCAGCCGGCTGTTTTCCGGATCGGATAGGCCCAGGAGCCGGAGCGAGGCTCCGTTGATAACCTTGATCAGGTTTCTCATTCTTTTCTGGGCAAAGGAGATTTGGGCGGGCTTTCTTTCGGTCGCGGTGGTTTTTTTCACTTGTTTAACCTTCTGAACATCCGTCGATTGTTCTTGTGGATGTTTAAAAATTCCCGGAAAAGATCGTCATATATCTTTCGGTTACCCAGATTGGGCTGGTAAATATTGGCGAACTTGACCAGGCTGGGGATATCCTCGAATTTGATATAGCCCAGGGCCACGGAAGCCAGGAAGGCCGCCCCCCGGGCGTTGCCGAGGAGGGGATCCTGGACCTGCCGGACGGTTCGGTCAAAAACGTCCGCGAAGATCTGGCCCCAGGTATTCAGGCGCGCCCCCCCGCCGATGAGGTTAAGGGGATCGAGCTTTCTCTTGACGAATTTTTCCACGTACTGGAACACCCACCGCGAGTTTAAAGCTACGCCTTCCAGAACCGCCCGGACCAGGTCCTCGCGGCTGGTCCGCAGGGAAAGGTTGTAAAACCCGCCGCGGAGGTTCTGGTCTTCCACCGGGGTTTTCTCGCCGTTCAGCCAGGGGGTGAAGATCGCCCCGTTGCTCCCGGCCGGCACCCGGGCCGCGGCCCGGTCGAGACCTTCGAAAATATCTTCCGGCGGGGGAACGGCGGCCAGCCCGTCGGAGGGAAAAAGCAGGTTGTTGATCAGGAAAAGGAGGCTCCCGCCCGCGGTATCCTGCTCGTTGGCGCAGAAGTATTTTCCGGGGATGGCGGAGGGCAGGGAGGTGATGATGTGCAGGACGTCGGTTTTTTTAAAGGGAATATGGCAGAGAATCCAGGAGGAGGTTCCGACGTAAACGTGGGCTTCGAAGTCGCGGACCGCCCCGGAGCCCACGCAGGCCGACTGGAGATCGGCGGAGCCGACGATGACCCGGACGGTTTCGGGAAGCCCGAGGTCGCGGGCGGCCTCCGGGGCGAGCGCTCCGAGGATGTCGATCGAGGACCGGAGCGGGGGAAGTTTACTCCCGTCCACCCCCAGGGCCCGGAGCAGGGTCTGGTCATATCTGACGTTGTTGATGTCCCGGATATCCGCCAGCCAGAAAAGGGCGATGGAATCAGGGGAAGCCGCGATCTTGCCGGTCAGGCGGAGATTCAGGTAATCCTTGCTGCCCAGGAACATATGGGTCCGGGCGTATATATCGGGGCGGCGGTTTTTCCAGAAGAGGATGTGCCCGGCGTCGTCTTTTCCGGAGAGGGCGGGGGCGCCGCCGGCCCGCGGGATCCATTTCAAAATGTTGGATATAGAGTATCCCTGGAGATTGAGGAAACCTTCCATCCGGCTTTTTACCTCGGGGGCTCCCCGGGAGTCCATCCAGGTGAGGGAATTCATCAGGGGCTTTCCCGCGGCGTCCACCGCCACGGTGGACGCGAAGGTGCTCGAGCAGGCGACGGCGACAATATTCTCCCGGAGCGCGAGCTTCCTTTCCAGGAGGCGGCGGGTGGTCTGGACGATCGCCCGCCACCAGTCCTCGGGGTCCTGCTCGGCCCCGCCCCCCTCGAAGAGATGGATCGGGGTGGCTTCGAACTCGAATCCCAGGGCCTCGCCGCGGGTGGAGAAGAGGGCCGTCTTGGCCCCGGTGGTGCCGTGGTCGATGGCGAGGATGTATTTATCTTTCATCCTAATTGATTATTTGGCTGCCTGACTGCTTTGTACTTGGGTGCTTTTCTAAAGAACCGTCCGCTCGACTTTTCCGTTTTCGTCCACGCTGTCAATGATCAGGCCCTCAAAGGATTTTCCGCCCTTCTGGGGTTTGACCACCTCGTTGATCAAACCGATGAATTCCAGGGGATTGACGCAGGCTTCGGGGGGGAGGACGCCCTTCTCCGTGATCTTTCCGCGGCTCATCAGGACCACCCCGAGGGCGGCCGGGATGCCGGTGCCCTCGCCCAGGGCCTGGCTTTGCGAGGCCATGGAGAAGATGTATTTGCGGGGCTGGCCGTCTTTCCGGCCGGTCGCCACCACCTTGACGCAGCCCTTCTGGGAGCCGAACCGGGTTTCCTTCAGGATCCGTTCCCTTTCCTTCAGGATGTAGGCGATGGAGAAATCGTAGAGGCTCAGGGTTTTACCTTTCACCTGGAGTGGCTTCCGATGGTGGAGGCCGAGATCGACGATTTTCAGGATCAGGTCGTAATACTCCGCGGGGAGGACCGTGCCCTTGTTGGTGACCCGCCGGACTTTAAGGTAGCGGGGGAGCGTGATCTGCTCGGGGTGAGGATAGGGATAGACCCGGATTCCGTCACCGAGCAGGTGGAAATCCACCTCCTCCCGGAGGGCGATTCCCTCCGGGGAGAGGAAGCCGACGTATTTCAGCTCGCCGTCGATGAATTGGGGGACGTCAATGGACATGCAGTGGAAGCGGTGGGCGATCACGCCTTCGCCTTCCTCCGGCTCGCCGCCGTGGGCGTGGTAGATGTCGATCGCCTCGGTTTCCTCCAGAAGGGTCTCGGCGGCGAAGCGGGCCAGGAGGTTGGTCACCCCCGGGGAGCTCCCCATCCCGATCAGGCAGGTGATCCCCGCCTTTTTCGCGGCGGCGTCCATTTTCAGGATTTCGAGGGTGGCGTCCACGTCGTCGCAGATGTCGACGTAATTGACCTTCGCGCGGATCACGGCCTTGAGGATCGGGGAGGCGAAGAGATAAAAGGGCCCGGTGCAGTTCAAAACGATGTCCGCCCCCCGGAGGGCCTTTTTCAAACTTTCCGGACTGCGGGCGTCCACCTTCACCGCGGAGACCTTTTTCCCGGCGGCGGCGGCGATTTTCCGCGCCCCGGCCAGATCGAGATCGCCGATCACCACGCTTTCAAACTCCGGGAGCCCGGCCAGGGTTTGCACCGCCACGCTTCCCACCTTGCCGCCACCGCCT
>Ga0315289_10003663_pt1 | contig 23162 bp, 17 predicted proteins | sample YL17G11_40_MG_FD_203452 | JGI IMG/M metagenome (GOLD analysis project Ga0315289, IMG submission 203452) | Sediment microbial communities from Yellowstone Lake, YNP, Wyoming, USA - YL17G11_40 | ecosystem: Environmental > Aquatic > Freshwater > Lake > Sediment | place: USA: Wyoming | collected... | reverse complement strand
AAGTTCAAGATAAAGAATACCAGATTACCTTTATCCTGATAGATAAAGACAATGTATCCAGACAAATGGAACTTCTCTGGAATGGACAATCTTCTACAACCTCTTTAGCGCCTTTAAAGAAAATCTTTTCCTCAATCTATAGATTCTTTTCTGTGAAAGAGGTATATGCGGAATGGGTGGATACAAACACATCTAATGCCACTAGCAGTGGTGCATTTCCTCATAAAGGAGATGTTACTTTAAACCCTACTACTAATATTATTCCTTTAGGTCCAAACATTATTACTGGTGTTGATAATGGTAATTTTACTATTGCTGCAGGCAAAACTTTACAACTTAATCAAAATACTACCTTTGTCATTAACCAAGGGAACCAAATTATTAATCAAGGTGGAAATATTTCAAAAGCCTCAGGAGTTATCATTACTCATGGATATTTATGGGCTAAGGATGTTGATAATGATGGATGTTTTGTTGGGCCAGTGCAATACAGTACCACTACTGTTGCTAATGTGTCATGGGGAGCTGGCTATAGAAGAGTAAAAGACATGAATTATTCAAATGATCCTGATGATAACAGCCCTGGGGCAGCTCCTGGTTGTGCTGTCTCTTTGTATACTTTAACAGTTTCTAAAACAGGCAATGGTACTATTCAGAGTGGGGAATCTCCAAAAAAGATTGATTGTGGAACAATCTGCTCTGCATCATATAGTTACAATGCTACTGTTGTTCTTACTGCTAATGCAGATACAGGATATACTTTTACTGGTTGGTCAGGTTCAGGTTGTTCGGGCATAGGAACTTGTACGATTTTAATGGATGGGGCAAAAACAATAACAGCTACATTTACAATCAGTTCTTCTTGTAATGCTAATGGCACTAACCAATCTACTAACCTATGTTCAACAGTTTGTGGAGCCTCAAGCGATTGTGAGAATAAATCACCTTTACAATCTTGGACTGTTAGCAATACTTGTTATTGGTGCAATAGTAACTGTCTCGTTAACAATCAAGCTAAACCAGCAAGTTATGTCTTGGAAGGAGGTGTTTGTAAATATAATTGCAGTGTTAATTGTGCGACAGGAGGATGGAGTAGAAGCGGATGTAGTTCAACAGCTTGTCCTCCAGATGCCTCAGGAAATAATTGCTATTATAGTGCTAGTTGCGGTACATTAGGCTGTGCTTACATTACAGATATTAATAAACAATGCACAACTTCTGTTTGCGAAGCATCAGGCTGGGATAATACCAGTTGTACTATAGAAACATTTGATTTTTTACTTGCTTTTAATCCTGCTTCAGCAACAGTCACCAAATCTGCATCAGGCAATGTTACTGCTACAACAACTGTTGTAGCTACGTTAATCTCAGGGACAACCCAATCAGTTAATTTCATGTCAATAGAGATGTCTGCGGGCAACACTTGGCCAGAAGGAGTGCAAGTTAATAATATAGCTGGTAGTTGTAATCCAACTTGCAATAAGAGCGCAACCTTTACAATTCCATCAACTGCTCCAACCGGCACATACACTTTTAAAATAGATGCTGTTAGTGGAACAATAGTTAAAACAGCCCAATTCAATTTAACAATTAATGCAGCAGCTCCTACGGGTTGTGCCTGGACACCATGCAATCCGTACACCGCAGGAAGGAGTTGTAGTGAAACAAAGACTGGATCAGCGCCTTATTGCGAAGGCGATCCTATAGCATGGGAGAGTAGTGTAGACGATGGAATGAGCTTCTGTGGTTTGGGCGAAGTTCCATTATATGGATATTGTTTAGGTAAAAATGATGATGATGCAATTGCTCCATATGGTGAGACTAAGGTAGCAGCTGTTCCATTACCTAATACATTTCCTATTAGTACAGATTTTAAAGGACGAAGTGGTATATATTGTAAATTTACCTGTACTGGTTTATTCTGTGGTGCTGATGGATGCGGTTGGGCTTGTTGTAAGTCAGGGACATTTACAATAACAAGCATGACTATTTCAGTATATGATCTGAGTGACCATCTTGTATTTAATACAACAGTTAATAATACCAGTTCATATACATGGACAGGGAAGGATAATTCAGGAAAGAATTTAGCCAATGGGACATACTATTATATTACAGACACGACATCAGATTACGGCACATATTCATATAAAAATCAGGTATCCATAACAAGAAATCCATTGTCTGTCACAATATCAGGATCTGGGAGCGTTACTAGTAATCCAGCAGATATGAGTTGCACAAGCGGTACTTGTACATCGCATTTTGGTACAGGATCTTCAGTAACCCTTACTGCTAGTCCTACTCCTGGCAATAGTTTTAACAGTTGGTCTGGCTGTCCAAATCCTTCGGGAAATATCTGTACGGTTCAAATGGACACTGCGAAATCCGTGACTGCGACCTTTAGCACGACAGCGCCAACAACCTATACATTATCCGTTACAAAAACAGGTACAGGAACAGTAACTGGTACAGGGATAAACTGTGGCTCAGATTGTTCCGAAAATTATAATTCCGGCACATCTGTTACCTTAACTGCGGTTGCTGGTTCTGGTTATACCTTTAGTAGTTGGTCTGGCTGTACAAGTTCTTCAGGAACAAGATGTGATGTAACAATGAACTCTACCAAAACAGTAAGGGCCACATTCACTCAATCTTGTTCATGCACAGGATGGAATAGTTATGCTTGTGCTGGAGGGGGATGTTTGACTACCCAAAGATATCAGGCTCGTACCTGTACTCCTTCTGGATGTGAGGCAGAATATCAGTGCGTAACTGATCCTACTTGTTCTACTGCAACTTGGTATCCATGTACCCCAACTACTTGTACCGGTAGTTCATCATGTGGATATTTTAAGACTAGTATAACCCGAACTTGTCCTACTGGGAAAACAATCGTGACAGGTAAATGTGTGGCTATGCCTAACAACCATATCGATTTTACATATAAGAGCGGTAATGGTTGGTATTGTCAGACTGATTGCGACGGAGCAATTTGTTTTACAACTGATGGTTGCCTTTCTATTCAATGTCAATAATTATATAAATAAAAATTAATAAAATACACATATGTCTTCAGCCAAAATCTCAACTAAAGCTCTAGTAATAGGTTTAGTAATTCTCTTAATAATATTAATAGTATTACTGATAGTATTTGGTGCTTTTAAGAGAAAGGAACCAGCTCCTAATACCACCCTTCCTCAGCCTACAGTAGCCCCATATGTATTATCAGACAATGCTCATACCTTTGATGTATCTGGTACAGGAGACTATCCTGTATTTAATAAGATATATGTGGATCCGTTTGTAGGCAGAGCAGGGGATAATCAGAAGCTAGTAATAGATATAGATGAAGGAACTAATCCAGCCATGTCTGCTTTTGCCACAGTAGAAGATGATTATGGCAAAAAGAACATATCTTTAGCCATGTCTCAAAGACAAGGTACCTTAGTATCCTGGCAAGCAGACTGGACAATACAGCAAGTTCAAGATAAAGAATACCAGATTACCTTTATCCTGATAGATAAAGACAATGTATCCAGACAAATGGAACTTCTCTGGAATGGACAATCTTCTACAACCTCTCTAACCCCTTTTAAGAAACTCTTTTCCTCAATCTATAGATTCTTTTCTGTGAAAGAGGTATATGCGGAATGGGTGGATAAATTATCTGTAATAACCAAGGATAATTTTCCGCATAAAGGAGATGCTAATTTAGATGCTAATATTGCTCTTGGGCCTGGCACTATTAATAAAAGATATATTACTGGAGTAGATGGCGGCAATTTGGTTATCATGCCTGGTAAAACTTTGCAATTGAATTCATATACTGACCTTGTTATTAATCCTGGGTTTCAAGTAATCAATAATGGAGGACACACAGCTATTTCTCCAGGAACAGCTTTTATTGTTACTGGATACTTATGGGCCAAAGATGCTGATAATGATGGGTGTTTTGATGTAACAACTGTTAGATATAATGAGAGTCCGAACAATCCATCAGCTAGCTGGGGAAATGGTTTTAAAAGGATATCAACTTTAACATATTATCCTGATCCTGATGATTCCAACCCAGGACCAGCTCCTGCTTGTACTGCTTCTTCATATAATCTGAAAGTAACAAAATCTGGAACAGGCAATGGTGTTATAACCAGTTTAGCTCCTAATGAAGGTATTGCTTGTGGCAGTATTTGCACAGCTGCTTTTTCATATAATAAATCTGTAACTCTATCTGTTACTCCTAATCCTGGATCAACATTCACTGGCTGGTCAGGAGATTGCACTGGAACTGGTAATTGTACTGTTGTTATGGGCCAGGCCAGAAATGTAAGAGCTAGTTTTGATACTAATACTGTTACAATAAGTATTACTAAGAGCGGGAATGGTACAGGAAGAGTAACCAGTACTCCTAGTGGTTTAGCATGCGGTAGTATTTGTTCTGTTTCTTTTCCTTTAGGGTCAGAAGTTATTCTGAAAGCTACGCCTAGCGAAGGGTCAGTGTTTTCACAATGGCTTGATGATTGTTCAGGAACCAGAACAACTTGTACTGTGGATACTGATGAAGACAAAGAAGTAGAAGCTAAGTTCTCTTTGTCTTCTGGAGGAGGAACATATTATAAACTAACAGTTCTTAAGACTGGATCTGGAATGGTAAATAGTACCTCTATTAGCGGTATAAATTGTGGTCCAGACTGTGAACAATCATATTTAAAAGATACTCAGGTTACATTAACTGCATATCCTGATTCAGGAGCTACTTTTACTAACTGGTCAGGAGGAGTATGCAGTGGTGTTGGCACAACTTGTGATGTAACAATGAGTGCTGCAAAAACAGTAACAGCTAATTTTTCAACTCCTACCCCAACATTACATATTTTAACTGTTCAGAAAACTGGCAATGGAAGTGTTTCCAGCTGGCCATCAGGTATTAGTTGTGGAGCAGATTGCAACAATGAATATGTTGCTGGCTTGATAGTAACATTAATTGCTACTCCTGATTCTAATGCTGTTTTTGCTGGTTGGTCAGGCGCAGGCTGTACTGGAACAGGATCATGCCAGGTTACAATGGATGTAGCTAAAACAGTTACAGCTACTTTTGCTAGTCTAGGATATACAGTATCAATAGAAAGAACTGGAGGAGGAAGCGGTACAGTTACAAGTACTCCATTAGGGATAAACTGCGGATCAGATTGTTCAGAACCTTTTAGTCCAAACACGCTACTTACCTTAACTGCTGCACCTTTTGTAGGATCAAATTTTGCAGGTTGGGCAGGTGATGGATGTAATACAAATCCAACTAACACAACTTGTACTTTTAATGTTTCTTCTACTAGAACAATTACAGCAGTATTCACAATGGGATCTAATAACTATCCTTTGACAGTTACTAAGATTAATGCAACTTTAGGTCAGGTTATTAGTACCAGCCCTATTGGCATTGATTGCGGCAGCACTTGCTCTGTAAATTTTGTACCAAACACATCTGTAACTCTTTTAGCTCTGCCTGCCGCAGGGGCAAGCTTTGCTGGTTGGTCAGGAGGAGATTGTACTGGCACCAGCACATGTGCTGTAGTAATGACTGCTCCAAAAACCATTATTGCTACATTTAACTCAACTATTAGTAAATATACTTTAAATGTTACAAAAACTGGTGGAACTGGAACTGGAAGAGTTTTAAGTGCAACACCAGGTATTGATTGTGGATCAGATTGTTCAGAAGATTATGATCCAAATACTCCAGTCATTTTGGTTCCAGCGCCTGATAGCGGATCTACATTTGTAAGCTGGTCAGGAGCATGCAGCGGAAATGATATCTGTAACGTAACAATGAGTAGCGCTAAATCAGTTAATGCCAAATTTGATTTGACTTCATCTTCAGCCTATGAATTAAGAGTTTCAACTAGTGGATCTGGAACAGTTGTTAGCACGCCATCAGGTATTAATTGTGGAACTCAATGCAATAAGACTTTTGATGTTAATCAATCTGTTACATTACAAGCTGTGCCTTTAGAGGGATATATCTTTAATAGCTGGGGTAATGATTGTGAAGCCAGTGAAATGAATACAGTTTGTATTATAAGCATGAATTCTCTTAAAAATGTTAGCGCAACATTCTCTATGGCGAATCCAACAAAATATCTATTAAGCCTTATCAAGTCTGGAACAGGCAAAGGAACAGTGACTGGTAATAACATAAGCTGTGGACTTACTTGTATTAGTCAATCAGCAGCATATGATCCAGGAGCAGTTGTTACGCTAGCAGCTTCTGCATCAGCTAGTTCAACATTTGCTGGTTGGCAAGGAGCATGCACTGGTACTGGGAGTTGTCCATTAACCATGAACAGCGCTAAAGAAGTTACAGCTACATTTGACATAGCTAGTAGCACAGGAGGGGGGACAACTACTTTTGATTTCTCTTTAGCAGCTAACCCAGCAACAATTACAGTAACCAGGCCAATATCAGGCACAGCTACATCTAGTTTTGCTGTAGCAGCAACTTTATTATCTGGGACAGCTCAACCAATTACCATAGAATTTGCTAACGTACCGACAGGAGTTCAGATGGCTGGTTCTACTAGTTCTACTTGTACTCCTACCTGTTCTGTGGATTTAACTGCATATGTATCATCTACTGCTGTCCAAGGAACTTATCAGGCAGAAATCAGGGCTTATCAATCAGGTAATGTAATTAAAACAGCTAACTTAGAAATAGTTATTAATGAGAATAGTGGGGGAGGAGGTGGGAATCCTCCGACTAGCTTTGATTTTGGAATTGCTTTGAGTCCAACAACTACTACTGTGACTAAGCCAACTTCTGGTACTACGCCAGTAACAACCACAGCAACCTTATCTCTAATTTCTGGTACAGCTCAACCTATAACAATATCTGTATCAGGCGCTACTGGGATTACAACTACTATTAATCCAAATTCCTGTACTCCTAATTGTACCAGTGTCATAACATTTAATATTGGTTCAGCTACAGTAGCTCAAACCTATAATATAACAGTGCAAGGGGTAGCTGGATCTGTTACTAAAACAGCTACATTCACTTTAACAGTAAATAATGCTTCTGGTGGAGGAGGTGGTGGTGCAACTTACACTTTATATGTTTCTAAATCTGGTAGCAGTGCTACTATAACCAGCAGTCCAGCAGGAATAAATTGTGGCGCAGATTGTTATGAAAATTATACTGCTGGTACATCTGTTACATTAACTTCTAATGCGTCAACAACACAGTGGGGTGAAGCTTGCCAAGGCGCTACAGGCAATACCTGTACAGTAATAGTAAATTCAACTACTAATGTAACAGCAGTTCTTAGTGGAACCAGTGGTGGAGGTACTGGTGGAACCACAACCAATTACTTTTTAACAGTTGTGAAAAACACCAGTGGTAAGGTTACCAGTTCTCCTGGCAGCATAAGCTGTGGTTATTCAGGTAGTACTTGTACATATAGTTATTTACAAGATACAGCTGTAACCTTGACTGCTACTCCTGTTTCTGGATATGTATTTTCTAGTTGGGCTGGGGATTGTTCAGGTACAGATGTTTATATGGGTACAGGCACATGCTACCTTACAATGAACAGTGCTAAAAATGTATCTGTAAATTATGCTGTTAGTGGTGGCACAGGAGGTGGTTCAGTAAATTCTAAATTAACTGTTGCTAAAACAGGTACAGGTTCTGGTACAATAACGAGTACTCCAATAGGTATTAATTGTGGTTCAACTTGTTATTACGATTTTACTAATAATACTTCTGTAAAATTAACAGCTGCTGCCAGCTCCGGGTCTACTTTTGCGAGCTGGAGCGGTTGTAGTAGCACTTCCGGGGTTTACTGCTATGTGACAATGACTGGTGTTAAATCAATTACAGCTACATTTAATTCTAGTAGCGGAGGCGGGGGGACAACACCAGTTACCTTATCAGTAACTAAAACAGGTACTGGTACAATAACTGGTACTGGTATTAGCTGTGGCACTGATTGCTCAGAAAGTTATACTCCAGGAACAACAGTTACATTAACTGCTAATGCTGGATCTGGATATGTTTTAAGTACTTGGGGGGGTGGATCTTGCAGCGGAAGTTATCCAAGCTGCAGCGTTCTGATGAATAGTGCTAAATCAGTATCAGCTACATTTAGTGCAAGTAGTGGTGGAGGAGGCTCGACAAACTTTACCATTACTACTACGTCTTCAGTATCAGTTGTTAAACCAACCTCAGGCTCTAAAACTGTATATGCTAGTGCTGATGCCACTTATACCACTACTGCAGATAGAAACGTTAACTGGACTGTTACTGTTTCTCCATCTGGTCCAACAGCGACTTTCAATGCCCCTTCCTGTACCATGAATTGCGGAGTATCGGTTGTCATTAGTGTTGGCTCCGGCGTAGCAAAAGGACCATATACGGTCACTGTAAAAGGGACTAATACCACTGGCAGCAAAACATCATCTATCTCTCTAACCGTTAATTAAATAGCCATAACTATTAATTGATATTTTTAATAAAATGAGGAAAAAAGCTCGGAAGATAGTAAAAAAGAGAATACCTTGGTTAAGCCTTGTATTTCTGTTGTCTATGATTATCTATGTTCTGGCTTTTGGAGCAAAAACAGTAAACTTTATTAAAAATATCTGGTTAGAACAAACTGTTTTGGCAGTTGATGATATAACTTTTGGAAGTGAATATATATTTAATAATGCCAGCACTGCATATACTGATGTTGATTTTTTAACTAATACTCGTTTTGTAGTGGCATACCAGGATACTAGTGACTCTAGCGACGGTACTGCAATTATAGGTAATATTGATGGAAATAATGTTACTTATGGGCCAGAATATAAATTTAATACGGGAACTGATCTTGACATTACTGTCCTGAGTATTGATTCTGCCCGTTTTTTAACGGTTTATCGTTTTAGCACCGGCGCTATCTATGCTAGAATCGGTACTGTTTCTGGTACGAGTACTATTGCTTGGGGAGCAGAAGGTACTTTACATGGTACCTCATATTATAGCTTGCCGCCTGTTTCTCTAGCCGCATCTTTGCTTAGTCCTACTCAGTTTGCAATAGTTTATAGAGAAGGAACAATAGCGCCAGCTGTTAACCTTATTGCGAAGGTGTGTACTTTTAGTGGGACTACTATTTCTGGTTGTGGTGTAGAATATGCGCATGGCATAATGGAATACACTTCATCGGTTGCTAGTCTTGATTCTACTCATTTTGCGATAGCTTATGAACAGAGAACTTTTGGCGCAGGCAAGACTGTAATTGGTGTAGTTTCTGGAGACACAGTAAGCTATGGATCAGAATCTGCTAATTATGAAGGCCATAATCTTGCATATACGAGTGTATCCACCCTAGACTCCACTCATTTTGTGATTTCTTATTCTGATTCGGTTGACTATATAGGCAAAAGTGTTATATGTTCTGTCTCTGGCGGTACTAATGTTACTTGTGGATCGTCATATATTTTTAACAATGCACAAACTAGGTATGTTGATGTGAATGTTTTTGAAACAAATAAATTTGGTGCGGTTTATCGAGATACAACTAATTCTAGTTATGGTACGCTCATCCTTGGAACTGTTTCTGGAACAAGCACTATAGCATATGGTGCAGAAAATATCTTTAATCCAGCCAGCACTGCATATACTTCTGTCTCTTTTTACGATCCCAGTCTTTTTGCAATAGCTTATCAGGATACTGGGAATTCTAGTAAGGGCACTATTGTCCTTGGAACACTAAATGCTAGTCCAGTAATATCAGTTACTCCTACTTCTCGTGATTTTGGAAGTGTGCTTGTAGGTTCTTCTACCACTTCTCCATTTACTATAACTAATAGTGGTGCAGGCACTTTAACAGGAGCTGTTTCTGGCTTAGATGCTCCATTTTATTGTGATAGTGGTTGTTTTTATAATAATCTTGCTGCTGGTGCTAGCCAGCAGGCAATTATCAGATTTACTCCTACAGGAGCAGGCAGTTTTTCAGATACTGCTGTTTTTTCTAGCGGCGGGGGAGCTAGTAACGGGGTAAGCGGAATAGGAACTATTAACCCAACCATATCAGTTACTCCTGCTTTGCTTGATTTTGGTTCAGTAGATGTGGGATCTTATAAAGACCTATCATTTACAGTTACTAATACTGGTGGTGGTATTTTATCTGGATCATCATCAGTTTTAGCATTGCCATTTTCATATGTTGGAAATAATTCTTATAATCTTGCTTCAGGCTCAAGCACAGATATTGTCATTAGATTTACTCCTATTGCAGGTGGATCATTAAATAGCACAGTTAATTTTAGCGGTGGGGGAGGAGCAAACAGAAATATATCTGGAACAGGCAATTTAACAGGTCAGATTGTTGTTACGCCTGATCCTTTGGATTTTGGAGATATTCTGGTAAATTCTTCTTCAACAATGGATTTTATTATTTCAAATGAAGGAGCGGGTATTTTGTCAGGAACTACAACAATTCTAAACCCTCCATCCTCATTTTCTTGTATCAGTGGTTGTTCTTATAATATTTTTCCTGGTGCTACATCAACAGTATCTATCAAGTTTTATCCTAGAGCAGAAGGAAGTTTTTCTGATACAGTTAGCTTTACTGGTGGTGGGGGAACAACCAGGACTGTTATTGGTAGTGGGGTTTCAGTCATGACTTGCCAAAATGATGATAATGTCTGGGGTTGGGCTTGGTCTGATGGTTTGGGCTGGGTTAGCTTTAGTTGTGTTAACGAAGATGATCCAGACAGTTCTCCTGATTATGGAGTAAATATAGATGATAGTGATCCTTTAGCATCAGAATATGATTTATCTGGGTATGCTAGGACAGAATATACGGGTTGGATTACTTTTAATGAGTTTGAGTTAACAGGTTGTCCGGCTGGTATTTGCAAGGCATGGGTGGAAAAAGATACAGCTAAATTATATGGCTGGGCAAGAGCTTGCTCAGTATTTCAGAATGGATGCAGTGGTTCTTTAAAACCAAATGACCAAAGAGGGGATTGGGATGGATGGATTAGGTTTGATGGCCAGACAACAAGTGGACAAGACATTGATAGCCATGTTCAAAATGGAACTCCATCAGAATTCTATGGTTGGATGTGGGGAGGAAATGTGGTTGGATGGGTAAGCCTTAATCATATTACTGAAGGGAACCCTAACAGCAATTATGCTGTTTATACTGATATTGAGCTGGATTCTCCTCCGCAAGTTATTAATATGTTGGATCCTGATGGTAAAGAAGAATATTGTAATGTATCGCCAGGACAAGGGAGTGTTAATTTCCAATGGGATTATCAAGATGATAAAGGATTGGAATCAAAATTTGACTTTAAGGTTGATAACAGTGCGTCTGGCAATAGTCCGGAAATATCTAGATCTGTTAACCCTGTTTGCTTTGATACTGATCCAGGCCAAGGAGTAATTTGTACTAATACTCAGCAGGCACTGGTTGGTAGTGATTTAGATTTTAATACAACCTATTATTGGTGGGTAAGGGTTTATGATAATAATAATCTTGATTCTGGCTGGATAATAGGTCCTTCTTTTACTACCGCTTCTAATGCTTATCCTTGGGTTGATTTCTATTCAGATCCAGCAGTGCCTCCTATCAATGAAATAACGACATTTTATTCTTCTTCTACATATTCTGGTTCGCCGTCATACGAGTGGACATTTCAAGGGGGGGTGCCAGCTATTTCCTTTCAAGAGAGCCCAACAACCACATTTACTACTAGTGGAGACAAAACTGTTACCTTTAAACTTACTGATTCTGTTGGATCATGTTCTATCACAAAAGTATCATCGCCAACATTGCCATTGCCAGATTGGATAGAGATACCCCCAGAGTAAATTGGTATTGCAATTTTAAAGCTTTCTGATATATTAGAAACCAGTTTTCTTAATCATCAAAGATATGGCTGTTCCAAAGAAACATCACACTAAATCAAGCAGAAATCAGCGACGGATGCATATATACATTAAAAATCCGGGAGTTTTAAAATGTCCTAAATGCGGCAAGCCTATTTTAGGACATACTGTATGCAAGAGTTGCGGATATTATAGGGGGAAAATGATAATTGATGTTTTTGCTAAGTTAGATAAAAAAGAGAAAAAGAAGAAGGAAAAAGAATTAAAAACATCAAAGCAAGAAGCTAATAAGAAATTAAGCATGGAGGAACTTTCAAAGAAATAAGTTTATGGGAAGCCGTCACCTTTCAAGAAGTATTGTTCTTCAATCATTGTATGAGTGGGATTTCTATGGAAAGAAACCCGATGATTTAAGTCGTATTATTGAAAAAAACATCAAGGAATTTGCTACTGGGTTGGATGAATTGGATTTTATCAGGAATTTAGCCTTAGGCACTGAAAAATATATTGATAATTTAGATGAAATAATTGTTAAAACTGCTCCTGAATGGCCTTTAGAACAAATTAATATGTTAGACAGGAATGTTCTAAGACTCGGTTTATACGAGCTTTTATATTCCAACAAAGAAGAAGTTCCTCCTAAAGTAGCTATTAATGAAGCCATAGAATTAGCCAAGGTATTTGGGGGAGAATCGTCAGGAAGATTTGTTAATGGAGTAATGGGTACAGTTTATAACAAGCTTCAGGAAAAAGAAGGGAAAATTCCAGAAGATCAATTAGAAAAAAAATGACAGCCCATATTTTAAAAGACAAAAAGCAGAAACCTTTACATAGTTTTTCTCTTTTAGAGAAGAGGCTTGGTGTTTTGTTTTTGAATAAAGATATTTTAACCCAGGCATTTTGCCACAGATCTTATTTAAATGAGCATCAGAAGTTTATTACTCATCATAATGAAAGATTAGAGTTTTTAGGTGATGCAGTAATAGAACTAGTTGTGACAGAATATATTTTTAAGAATTATCCTAATACAGAAGAAGGAGTTTTAACTACCTGGAGAGCAGCCTTGGTAAATAGTAAGATGTTATCTGATAGGGCAGAGAAGCTAGATTTTGGTAAATATGTATTGCTTTCCAAAGGAGAGAAAAAAGATGCTTTAACTAAAGGCAAGGCCTACAAAGAGATTCTGGCTAACACTTTTGAAGCATTTGTAGGAGCCTTATATCTGGATTCAGGATATGTGGCTTGCCAGAGATTTTTAGCTAAACACTTGATTAGCGAGCTAAAAACGATTATAAAAAAGAATCTGTTCAGAGATGCTAAAAGCAGGTTCCAGGAAGTGGCTCAGGAAAAAGAAAGAATAACTCCTACTTACAAGGTAATCCGTGAGGCAGGGCCTGATCATAATAAGAGGTTTTTGGTAGGCATCTATTTAAATGATGCTTTAATAGCTCAAGGCCAGGGGTTATCAAAGCAGGAAGCAGAAGATGATGCAGCTCAAATAGCTTTAAAGAGCAGAGGATGGCATTAGAATTAAAAGAACTATAAAAAAACGTATGTTAACAATAAGATATTTCAGGACAGGAAAAAAACATCAGCCTTCTTTTAAGATTGTGGTTGTCCAGAAAAAGAGATCAGCTACAAGCGGTAAGTTTATAGAACAGCTTGGTTTTTATAATCCATTGCTCAAAAAAACTGATTTAAAAAAAGAAAGAGTATTATATTGGATTTCCAAAGGAGCTACTTTGTCTGATACAGCTTTTAATGTAATGGTTAAAAACGGTGTTATTAAGGGCAAGAAAAAGCCCAAACACAAACTTGCTAAGAAAAAAGAAGAAGCTAAGCCTATTCCAGCGCCTGCTGCTCCAAAAGAAGGGGATAAGGCAAATTGACAGAGCTGATGAGTAATAGTAAAATCTAATCTAGAACTTTAAGTAATGATAATATTAAAAAGGTCGGTTGTGCGGTTTAGCAATTAAATTTTGAACACTATCTTGTTTGCAAAGAAAAATATGGCTGAAGAAAGACCAGATTTAGATTTTCTGAAGTTCATAGTAGAATCAATGGTTGAACATCCTCAGGACATCACAATAGATAGGAAAGTTGATGAAATGGGAGTCTTGCTAACCTTAAAGGTTCATAAAGATGACATGGGTCAATTAATTGGCAGACAGGGCTCTACAATAAGAGCAGTTAGAACCTTGTTAAGAATAATTGGCTTAAAGAATCATGCTAGAGTTAATCTAAGGATTGAGGAACCAGAAGGCGGAAGAGGTCCTATGCCAAGAGAGGAAAGAAAAAGCCTTGATGAAGATCTAAAACTCTAAAACAATACAGAAAATGCTGGACTTAGATTGATAGTTCAGCATTTTTTGTTTAAGATGAGAAAACCCATATGAAATTTGATATTATTACAATCTTTCCTAAGGCTTTTGATTCCTACTTTTCCCAGAGCATTATTGGTCGGGCAGCTAAAAGGAAACTTATTAGTATTAAAATACATAATCTGCGTGATTTTACCAATGATAAGAGAAAAACTGTTGATGACAAACCATATGGTGGGGGAGCAGGCATGGTTTTAATGATAGAGCCAATTTTAAAAGCTGTTAAAAAGATATTAAGAACAAAAGCTAAAAGAAAGATAATTCTCCTTTCAGCTAAAGGAAAAACATTTGATCAGAAAAAAGCCAGACAATTGAGCAAATTAGATCAAATAGTGTTAATATCTGGTCATTATGAAGGAATAGATGAAAGAGTGGCTAAATATCTTGCTGATGAGGAAATATCAGTAGGGGACTATGTTCTAACTGGAGGGGAAATACCAGCTATGATAATTGTTGATGCTGTAACCAGATTAATCCCAGGCGTGATAAGAAAAGAGTCTTTGAATGAAGAATCTTTTGCCAAAGAGAATGTAAAAGAATATCCTCAATATACCAGACCAGCTGTTTTTAAGGGGTTTAAGAATAAATTATGGAAAGTACCAAAAGTCTTGTTATCTGGTAATCATGCTGATATAAAGGCATGGAGAGAGAAAAACAGATAGCTTTTCTTGAAAATATATGTTGATTATGTTAGAAAAGGTAGGTATTATTGAATATGCTGGGTAGATGGCGGAGTGGACTAACGCACGAGACTGTAAATCTCGCGGCCGTTCGGCCTTCGGGGGTTCGAATCCCTCTCTACCCACATTTAAGCCAGGATAGCTCAGTTGGCAGAGCATCCCCATGGTAAGGGGAAGGTCGCGAGTTCAACTCTCGCTCCTGGCTCAAGTAATATATATATATGGCAGCAACAAAGAAAAAACCAAAGATAAAGATACAATGCGAGGTATGCAAGAATATCAATTATCATACAAACAAACCACAGGAAATGATAATTGCTGGAGGAAAGCTTTCCTTAAAGAAATTCTGCAAAACCTGCAGAAAGCATACAATACACAAAGAAGCTAAGAAATAGCTTCTAACAAAGGGGCGTGGTGAAGCGGCTATCATGGTTGTCTCCAAAACAACCGTCGCTGGTTCGAGTCCAGCCGCCCCTGCAGGCAAAATCACTTTTAATAGAAGTGATTTTTTGGTAGAATAAATCTATAATTTAAAAATATGGATAACAATTATTATACCTATGCTTCGGGAGGTACGCAGAAAGATAATATCATGGTTAATTCTAATCGCCCTAAATTTCACAATAAAAAAAGAACAATTATAATTCTAATAGTAAGCTTAATAATAATTTTAGGGGCTACTTATTTTTTCATTCCCAAGAAAGCAGGAAATATCTGCGGTTTTTGCGCTGGTCCTCCCTATATTGTTAAAACAGAAAATAGCTGCATAGGTTTTAGATATGAAAAGCAGCCACCAAAAGAATGTAATGATTGTGGCGTAACCTTGATGTGTGTGGGGGTCGTGACTCCATGGAAAAAATGCTATACATATTCAGAAAATAATGGAGTAAAAATAAATTTTGCAGAGGTTCCTAATTGCAAAAATCCTGAAACTTGGCAAGAAGCATTAAATATATGTCCCGTTTGCTACAATGAAGCGGCAAAATTAGCCTATAACGCGGATGATTTGAATAAAGCCATCGAAATTTGCACCTCTATTAACGATTCAGATGAAAAAAATAATTGTTACATTGAATTGGCTTCATTAAAAAAAGATTCTTATGTCTGTGATCAAATATCAGATTCTACGTTAAAGAATAATTGCTTTTTAAGCTTAGGGATCAAACTTCCGATCAAGTTAGATCTATTCGTTATGTCTCAATGCATTTATGCGCCAGCATTGGAAAGTATAATGCCTAATTTAGAAAATATATGGAAAGACAAGATTAATATAGAATTACATCATTTAATATATTCAAATATCAATACTGGTTATCCAAAATATTGTATAGATAGTGCTAACAAATATTGTGATCCTCTGGGAGGAGCAGCGCAAGTAAGACAAAGCATAGTAGAATTATGTATTCAAAAATATCAAAGAGATAAACTTTGGAATTTTGTAAATGATGCTAATAGCTATGTGTTTTCAGGAAAAACCATGCCAACTTGGTCCGTAATAGCGCAACCTTTAGGCATAGATGTAGATAAAATTAAATCTTGCCAACAACAAGAATGGAGGCAATTATTAGAGGCAGAAAAGCAAGGATTGAAGACCTCTTACCAAGTAATAGATCCTTCTAAACATAATGGCACGAAAAGCATATTAATAGTGATAGATTCTTCTCCTACATTAGTAATAAATGGTATGTTTTATGATGGGAACAGAAATCAATATGATGTTATGAAATCAATATGTTCTAGTTTTGAGAACCCTCCCAAAGAATGTAAGCAGTTTGATGAATTACCTATTCCAGATGATGCCAAAGATGCACGGATTAAGTCTACTCTTTGGCAAATAATGGATATAGCAAAAATGCAATATATCAAAGAAAATTCTTTTGTTAATGTTTGTAATGGTACAGCCTTGGGAACCTCTACAGAATTAACAATAGCAGCACAAGAAATACAAAAAAATGGAGGGAATATAATTTGTTATTCAGCTGCGTCTGGGTATTGCATATATTCTACACTGAAGAGTGATCCCAATAAATCTTTCTGCATAGATAGTACGGGCGTGAGCATGGATTACTCCGCCTCAATTGGTGGATGTACGGGCATCGGTTCTCCAGCCGTTCTAACGTGTGCAAAGCATAAAAATTAATAATTAATAAGGATTCATTACAAGAAATTCATCTATTTTTTGGAATAACTTTGGAATGTACATAGATTCACCCCTATTTAAGATAATAGTTCTAATAACGCTCACGAGCCCATGCCAACACACGCTAAGTCAGGTGACCGAGACACATGATCACTTCCCAAGATCAATAATAAGTCTAAGCTTATTTAAATTTTTATGCCAATTAATCCCGACGATCCAATCACTCAAGAACTAAGGAAGAAACTTTTACCCGAGCTTGAAAGGATGTCAGAAAAATGGGGAGATTTAAGATTAGGTTCAATTAAAAATGAGGTAGCACGAGATATCAATAAAACGAAAAAACCAGGCATTAAGCCTGGTGAGGTTACCTAAAATTAGTATTTCACGTTTAATATTAAAAGTCAAGTGGATAACTCGTCTGATTAAAACTATAGTGGCCAGACTGAATGGGGTCATTTCTACACCAAACTATTCTCAATGATGCTTTGTGGGTCTAATTATCCTTGGTGCCAGACTGATATGGAGCGCCTGTTTGTGCTAAGTCGAGAGATAGAAGAAGAATAGAGGAAATATTTCTAAAGAGAGATATTTTGTTCTTGTTTTCTTTGAATAATAGTTCTAATAACCTCCACGAGCCCCTGCATCGTATAGATTATTGACACGTCTCTTGACTGTGGTAAGATTAAACCACGGAAACTAAACTTTAAAATATGAATAAAAATTTACAAAAATTTGGAGAAAATCTAAAGATGTTGAGAATAAACAAGGAGTTGAGTTTAAGGGGGGCATGCAAGTTGACTGGTTATGATCCAAGCAATTGGAGCAAAATTGAGCGTGGTAAAATTTCTCCTCCCTCTGACAAAAATATTTTACATAATTGGGCAAAGATTTTAGGAATAAAAACCAAAGCCGATATTGAAAAGTTTATTGATGAGGCAAGAGTAGCACAAGGCATCATTCCTGAAGATATTTTGTCCCGCAAAAATGTTGTTGAATATCTACCAGCATTTTTTAGAACTTTAAGAAATAAAAAGCCGACCAAAGAAGAAATTGATAGATTGATAGAGTTGATAAGAGGTGCATAGATTGTATGGATTATAAGAAGATTAAAATCCAATTTTTGAGCGACTCTTTCCTTAAGAAAGAGGCTGATTTATTCAGAAAAGAATTTTGGAATAATACCATACCGGTAGAGATTGAAGACATTATTGATTTGAAAATGAAAATGGATGTGATACCGGTAAAAGATTTAATGAAACAATGCGACGCAGATGCACTTATAAATTCAAACTGGGATTGTATATATGTTGATTATGAAAAGTATTTGGATGAAAGATATAAAAATCGTTTAAGGTTTTCATTTGCCCACGAAATTGGGCATTTTGTTTTGCATAAAAGCATTTATAGTATGTTCGGCATCAGCAATATTCCTGATTTTTATAAGCTGATAGACGAGATACCGCAAAAAGAATATTATTCTTTAGAATGCCAAGCCAATAAATTTGCGAATTATTTACTTATCCCAAGAGAAAACTTGATTATTGAAAAAGAAAAAGCTATTCAGGATAAAAACAATGAATTAAGTAGGATTGATGCAAAAGTTTTAAATTCGTATCTTGCCATCCCGCTATCAGAGATTTTCGGCGTTTCCGAAGAAGCTATAGAAATTGCATTAAACGAAACCCTTAAATCTAGGTATAAAGATTTCTGAATTATGGCTCTGACAAGTAACAAGGGAAAATAGTAATTAATAAACCAAATCCGCCACTATAATTACAGATCTGGCATGCGAATACATTCTTATTGTCTCTGAGTAATATTTCTAATGTTTTTTACAACCTTTTGTTGACTCAAATTTAAGTTGTCCTATAGGCGATTTTTTGACTCTACGATAATAATATTATATAAGACAAGAAGGCGTCGTTCCTTGTAAGGAGGTTAGGATGCTAAGCATCTTGTGGGGAGTGGTGCGTTGGCTCTGCCTGATTCCTGTTGTGGCCCTGATCATCGTTGTGATATTCCTTGTGTTGATCATTGGCATTGCGATGATCATCTGGGAGAAATTCAGAGGAGGAGCTCCAAGTGTAGCTCAGTTCGAGGATCCAGGACGGCCTGATCTCTACTAGTTTTCCTGGGCCAGCCTTCTCTCGAAACGGGAACGTTCAAATACATTGGACGCTCTCGTTTTCCTTTTATATTAATATTTGATAAAGTTAATCAAATATGAATTTAGGAATATTAATTATTCTAATTGTCTTTCTGGGATATATCAGTAATTGGCTTAATTGGCGTTATCTGAATTATTCAGTGGTGTGCTTCTTGTTTTATATCGGAGCTGTTATCCATGAACTATCTCATGTTGCTTTTTGTTTTTTAACTGGGGCAACTGTTAAAGAAATTGATATTTTTTCAAAAAAACCCCATATTATTCACTCCAAGCCAAGAATACCTCTTATTGGATCATTGCTAATATCTTTGGCTCCAATAATTGGTGGTTTATTATTTCTTTTTCTAATTAATAAATATTGTCTGGCTGACTATTTTACAATACCTCAATTCTTAGAATGGCAAGGGTTTTTAACTGCCTTGCCAGCTCTTTTGTCTCAGATAAACTTGCTTGATTGGCAAGACTGGTTAATGATCTTACTATCTTTGAATATTGGTGCCATGATTGGTCCTTCTTTGCAGGATATAAAGAATATCTGGCCAATAATAATTATCTTCTTTTTTATCAAATGGCCTTTGCTAATTAATATAGGACTATTGGTTATTGTTTTAATTTTAGCTAATATCGCAATTCAAATTATTTTGATATTAATTATCAAGACAGCAAAACTGGTAAAACTCGGCTTGACTTCTTTATAGGCAATAAGGTAATGTGAAATTATAAGTTGCTTGTTTGTCTTTCCTTGCATATTTTCTATGTGAGTCAGAGAGTACAAAACAAGACAGAGGTCGGCTTATAAATTTAATTTATGTAAGGAAAATACTATGGCAAAAAAATTATATGTTGGTGGATTATCTTATGACACAACTGAAGCTGGTTTAAAAGAGACTTTTTCAGCAGCTGGAACAGTTGAAACAGCAATGGTAATCATGGATAAGATGACCAATCGCTCAAAAGGATTTGGTTTTGTAGAGATGTCAACTGAAGAAGAGGCACAAAAAGCCATTGAAATGTTCAATGGCAAAGATATTGATGGTAGAAATGTTACAGTAAACGAAGCTCGTCCAATGGAGCCAAGAGCTCCTCGCCAAGGCGGATTTGACCGCAGGGGCGGAGACAGAGGAGGATATGGTGGTAATCGCAGAAATAGCTGGTAAATATATCATCTAGAAACGAGTAAATCATTTAGAAATCCCTCTAACCAAGGGATTTTTAAATATTTAATCATCTACAGTTTCAAATTGTCTTATGAACGATTTGGATTTTAGATTGAAAATAGATTTGACCTAATATTATAAATATCATAGAGTATAAATATCTCGTAAAAGGGGTGAGAGGATGTCATCAAAGAAAGTCCTGCATTTCGAGGGATCGGTCGAAGAGCGCAATATCGGAGACCTGATCGAGAGAATCGAGAAGGCCATCTTGGGGGATCTAAGCCAGGAGATTGAGCTTTCCATAGTTAGCCTAGGAGGGAAGTTCGAGTATGCGGTTGCGTTCTTTGATTGGGTCCGCATACGTGGCATTAGGCTTACAACCATTGCGGTTGGTGAAGTGGCCTCGGCTGGGATATACATTTTCTTGGCCGGTCAAAAGAGGAAAGCTGGAAAGAACTGTGTGTTCTTTTTCCATGAGTCTTCTCAGCTTTTCAGATCAGAAACCAGGCTTTTCACAACGGAGATAGAGCGCCTTGGTAAAGAGTTGGTCCATGACCAGGAAAGAGGCAACCGAATCGTCTCAGAAGTAACTGGTTTGGATGTGGCTACAGTTCGTACCTTCGAGACGGCAGAGAGACGTCTTTCTGCAGCAGAGGCCGTACGACTCGGGATCGCCCACGAGATCGTCTGATGATCTTTACGGGTAAGCGAGCTGCCCAGAATGCTCGAAAGGAGGTCGGAATGACCCGATGAGGGGGTTGCGAGGCAGCCCCCGTTTTTTATAAGATTACATTTTCTTCAGCAAACTTGACTAAATTGTTATAGTCTTGATATTATATACATATGCTTACTAACGAGGACATACAAAAAATAATTGAAGCTAATCAAGAAATTTTCCCCGACAAAGAAGATTTCGAAGTTTTTAAAGAAGAGATGAGGGTTAATTTCTCTACCTTACAAACTTCAGTTGATGCTTACGCCAAAAAAGCAGATACATATTTCCAAGAAATGGTTATGCTGGCTCATAAAGTTGATAGGATAGAGAAATGGGTTCAAGGACTTGCTGAAAAAGTAGGGATGAAGTTGCAATATTGAAAATATTTTTTAAGATTCGTACAGAAAAATGAAAAAACAAAGTATTGCAATTAATAATTTAGCGATAATGATTAAAAAGGGATTTGATGGAGTGAATACAAGATTAGATAAAATTGATAATCGCCTTAAGCACATAGAAATCAAGATAGACAGTATTGAAAAGTGATTTCCTGGTATATAAAAAGGGAGCGCGGGCTCCTTTTTGAATTTATTTTACACATCTTGCCAAATAATATATTTTTCCTTAGAATACATTCTTATACACTTAACTACTTGACGTAGAGGTTTTCTGGCATCAAGGTCAAGGAATTAATCAGTCAGAGATAATACTTATGAAAATCTTACAGAAAAAAGTAATTATTCCAGCAGTTATAGTCTTGGTTTTGATTTTGATTCTTATAGTCTTTTTTGGAGGTAAATCAAAAACAAAAGAAGAAATAGTGCAAGTTAAAACTGATACTGTGGTTCAGAAAATATCTGAATCTGGCATTATCAAAAAAGGGGAGAGATTGGAAATTGGCTTTGAAATATCAGGGATATTAAAGGAAGTATTGGCTAAAACAGGCCAAGCAATTAAAAGAGGGGATATTTTAGGGAAATTAGACAATACCCAGCTTGTCATTCAATACAATCAGGCTAAGGCTGATTATGCTTTGGCAAAATCCCTTTATGACAAGCTTGTAGCTGGAGCTACAGCTCAAGACATACAAATAGCTCAAACAACCTTAGATAAGGCTCTAAAGGCCTGGGAAGACTCTAAAACAAGCCTGGATAACACAAAGCAGGTTTCCTTACAAACTTTAAATAGCTATTATTCTTTAGGCATAAGTCATTTACAAGCTACCAAAATACAGCTTTTTGATGCCCTGGCTTTTATTGAAGAATTGCAAAGAGATTATTTTTACGCTGGAGATCAGACAAGCATTGCTGTAAAGAATAAAACCACTCAGGCCAGACAAGAATATGTTGCTGTTGAATCTGCTCTGCAGGATTTGAATGCTAATTTTTCTCAGGAAAAAGCAGATATTAAGTTTGTAGAAGCAAAAAACAACATATATATATTTAGCGGCATTTTTGATTTTGTAAAAGAAAAAGCCCAAGAAACTCCTTACAAGGATTTAGTATCTATCACTGAGAAAACCAGTTTAGATGCTCATAGGTCATATATATCAGCTGATTACTCAACCATAGTCAGTGACATATCTACGATTACTTTAAAGAAGTCTGTTGAAACCCAGACTATTAATACTGCTCAAGCTGCAGCAGATCAAGCCTATTATACCTATCAGAGCGCTAAAGAGGCTTTAGAAAAACTGAAGACTACTGCTAGAGTAGAGGATTTAGCCTATTATCAGGCTCAGGTTGATAAAGCCAGAGAATCTGTTGATTACTTGCAAACTCAATTAAGTAAAGCTAGCGCTAAAAGCCCGCAAGACGGTATTGTGGTAGAAGTTAAAAAAGAAGCAGGGGAGTTGGTCCAAGCCTTAACTCCAGTCTTTTATATTCTTCCTGATACTACTTATTATATTGAGGCAGATATATATGAAGAGGATGTTCCAAAAATCAGCATAGGCAATAAAACAGAGATTGAATTAGTTGCTTATCCTTTAAAAACATTTGAAGGAGAAGTAGCTTTTATAGAACCAGGAGAAAAAGTTATTAAT
>Ga0315289_10003661_pt1 | contig 23168 bp, 24 predicted proteins | sample YL17G11_40_MG_FD_203452 | JGI IMG/M metagenome (GOLD analysis project Ga0315289, IMG submission 203452) | Sediment microbial communities from Yellowstone Lake, YNP, Wyoming, USA - YL17G11_40 | ecosystem: Environmental > Aquatic > Freshwater > Lake > Sediment | place: USA: Wyoming | collected... | reverse complement strand
CTGTCAGGGGCGACAGACCTCGCCCAGCCGAAGGAACGCACTTTCGTCCCTGACGGGGCTCGGCTCCGCCAAGCTATCTTCACCCAGCGTTGAAACGCCGGGCTATTCTCTTTTGTCCTCCACGCTTTGGCTGTGGCTCCGCCGCGCTCAGCCACACTTCCGGTGGCAAATCCTGCCTTGCGTCGGCTCATGCCGCGCCAGTAACCAGCACCACAGCGCCGCGGACTTGACCGCTCCGCAACTTTTCCAGAGCGATGTTCGCTTCACTCAGCGGAAATGTCTGGACAGTGGTGCGCACTGGAACGCGAGGGGCCAGCACGAAGAATTCATCGCCGTCTTTGCGGGTGAGGTTGGCCACGGAAACGATGCTGCGCTCCTGCCAGAGCAGTTCATAGGGGAACGCGGGGATGTCGCTCATGTGGATCCCGCCGCAAACGACGCTGCCGCCTTTGCGAACGGCTTTCAATGCCTGGAGGACAAGCGAACCAACGGGCGCGAAAATTATGGCGGCGTCGAGTAGCTCCGGGGGCGCGCTGGTGGAATCGCCAGCCCACGCGGCCCCGAGGCTCCGCGCGAAATTCTGCGCGGCGCGGTCGCTGGGCCGCGTGAAAGCATAAACCTCGCGCCCTTGGTAACGCGCCACCTGCGTCACAATGTGCGCCGCCGCACCAAAGCCGTAGATGCCCAACCGCTTTGCATCGCCAGCTTTCAGCAAAGAGCGGTAACCAATCAGGCCGGCACAAAGCAGAGGAGCAGCTTCGGTGGATGAATAGCTGTCCGGGATTCGAAAACAGTAGCGCTGGTCGGCGACGGTGTATTCAGCGTAGCCGCCATCGAGCGTGTAACCGGTGAAGCGCGCCTGGTCGCAAAGGTTTTCCTGGCCGCCGCGGCAATAGCGACATTCGCCGCAAGTCCAGCCTAGCCAGGGAATGCCCACCCGCTCGCCGATGTTAAAGTGATCCGCACCTTGGCCAAGATCGGCCACGACACCAACGATTTCGTGTCCCGGGATGAGTGGGAGCTTCGGGTGTGGCAACTCGCCGTCCACCACGTGCAGGTCCGTGCGGCAGACGGCGCAGGCGGAAACGCGAACCAGCACTTGACCTGGGCTTGGCCGCGGCTCGGCAACGTCTCGGGCCTGGAGCGGTTGACGCGGCGCATCGAGAACCATCGCGCGCATGAGACAATTGAAGCTGGCAACTGACGGCGGTCAAGAAACGCTTTTGCGATGCGGACGGCCGGTTGTACCCCGCAAAGCCAAGGGACGCATGAGTACTTTCCCCCAACCGACAATGCGTAGATTCCCCGGATTGTCGCGGGCGTTGTAAAAGATTAACCTTTACTCGACTAAGCTGAGAAGCGCTGAATGATGAACCGCCTGACATCCTTGATCAACGGTTTCGGGAAAGGCCGCCTTGTGGATTCTCCCCACGAAAAAACTCGTCATCAAAATCCCCGCACTGACCGATCTTCAGGGCGGGTTCGGTGGCTGGTTTGGGCCGTTACGCTCAGTTTGGCGAGTTATGTCATTGCCAGCCACTACGTGGTCGAGTCGGTCGAGGTTGTCGGGCCGAGCATGTCGCCGACACTCAGAGACTCGGACAAGTATTTACTCAGTCATTTGGTGTATCTGTGCCGAACACCGAAAGCCGGGGACGTCGTGGTGATTCGGGATCCGGTTGACGGCCTGCTTTCGGTGAAACGCATCGTGGCCGAACCGGGCGACTCGGTTGGGTTCGCGGACGGCCAAGTGCTGGTGAACGGTGTCAAGTTGAAGGAACCTTACCTGCGGGAGAAGACGCGAACCCATGCGAAACTCGAAATCCATCTGGCGCTAAGCACCGTGATTCAATTCCTGCGCTGCCGGGAAAACGAATACTTCGTCATGGGCGACAACCGGATGAACAGCACGGACAGCCGCAACTACGGCCCGGTGCGGCGCGAAAACATTCTCGGTCTGGTGAAGTTCTGAACTGCGGGGCCAAACCCGCGGATGTCCTAGCTCGGAGATTTCACACGCTGTAGCCGCAAACTTTACCACGTGTCACGTGCTGAAGTTTGCGCCTGTCTGCCGGCAGGCAGGCCTGGCGGCCCACGGCCGGCGGGCAATCGCAACCTGAAGGTTGCGGCTACACGCCGCGGGCCATTCGAGGCGCGTGTGAAATTTCCGGGCTAGGTTCCCGGCGAGAGAGGAAATCCCTCGATTTCCCTGACCGCTTCTTGTGTCCCAGGCAAACGTCAACTATGCTGTCAACCATGGCCAAACAAACAATTGACGCCTCGAAGCAGTTAAGCGTCGTGGAACTCGGTCGGAAAGTGCTGGACGGCGGGCAGCTCACACGAGCGGAGGGGCAGGGGCTGTTTGCCACGGAAGATTCGGCGGACATCTACGACCTGATGGCGTGGGCCAATCGCATCCGCGAGAACTTCAAAGGGAACAAAGTCCATCTCTGCTCGATTGTGAACATCAAGGCTGGCGGGTGTCCGGAAAACTGCCGCTTCTGCGCGCAATCGGCGCTGTATCAGACCGACTCGGCTCGATATGGATTGGTTGACGACGCCGCCATTGGCGCGGCGGCTGACGAGGCGCAGGCGAATGGCGTAGTCGGCTTGGGCTTGGTCGCGGCCTGGCGCGGACTGGAGGAAGGCCCACTCCTTGACCAACTGTGCAGCCAGATAAAGAAACTCAAAGAAAGCGGCAAGGCACGGCCCGATGCATCGCTGGGCATGATCAAAAACCCCGGGGTCGCGCAACGCCTGAAAGAGGCAGGCCTGGAATGTTACAACCACAATCTTGAAACCTCGCGCCGTTTTTTCCCCAACGTGTGCATGACGCACACCTATGACGAACGGATTGAAACCATTAAACACCTAAAGGCTGCGGGCGTCAAAATCTGCTCCGGCGGCATCATCGGCATGGGCGAGACGCGCGCAGACCGTTGCGACTTGGCTTTCTCGCTCAGAGAAATCGGCGCAAACATCGTCCCGATCAACATTCTAAACCCCATCAAGGGAACGCCGTTTGAAAACGAGCCGCCCCTGCCGCCCCTCGAGATTTTGAAGACCATTGCCTGCTTCAGGTTTATTTTGCCCCGACAGGAAATCATGATTGCCGGCGGGCGCACCGTGAACTTGCGCGACCTTCAGCCGATGGTTTTCATGGCCGGCGCCAGCGCCCTCATGGTCGGCAATTATCTCACCACGCCCAATCAGCCCGTCGAAAAGGACCTCCAGATGCTCAAAGACCTCGGCCTGGACACGTGCTGGGACAAGCACGGCTTCACGGACCAGGAGACGGTGACGGGCTAGAACTGGTTTCGTAAGCATCAACCGGTGGGGCGAGCGTACCCGCGAGCCGTGAAATGTCCTGAGATTCGGCTTTCCCGCGGCTCGTCAGGAGCCTCGCCCCACCTTGTGAAACCACCTCTAAAAACTTCGACCTGCCGGATTGCCTCACGCAAAGCGCGCGAAGCCGCAAAACAAAAAGTTCACTTTGCACCGCTGCGCCTTTGCGCGAATTTTTCAGGCGTTGCAGCGACTCCGCAAAAAAATGGCAGCGAGGCAGAGATTCACGCCGGCGCGGCCTCTCGTTGCTTCATCCAGGCCTTGCCCAGTTCCAACAGCGTTTCGCGTTTCATGAATTCTTCAGCGAGCGGGAAAACGATGCGCTCCTCGTGGTCGAAATGTTTGCGCGACGCCAACACCGCGACGGTCAACAGCCGCCGGGCTTCGGGCAGCCGCCGCGCCGCCTTCACTTTCAGCAGGCTGGCGTCAATTTCCTGATGCTCAAGGTTGAAAGTGTCCCGCTGGCCGATCTGTTCCAGGCAATGATCCAGCGGCGCGAACACCAGGTCCTCCTCCGTTTTGGAGTGCGCGAGCAGCAGGCCCTCCATCAATCCTGCCAGCGCCTTCACCTCGGCCATGGTTTTCAGGTCGGGCAGGACCTTTTCGATGTAGTCAAAAATGTTGTGGAACACCACGTGTTCCGCCAGCAGCGCCTGAGTGATTTTCATGGCCGGTGCAAGTTCGTTTTCCCTGCAATTAACTCCGCCAGCAGCCAAAAGCCAAGCAATTACCTCACGACGAACGAAAACAATAAGCACACTGCCGCGCCGCGTTCAGCGCCTTCAGCGAAAGGAAAAAGGAAACTGTAGCCGCCGACGTAAGGAGGCGGATTTCCGAATGAACGCGCATGGTTTCGCCTCGTCACCTCGGCGGCTGCGTGCTCATGCGGGCGCAGTTCCTTTCCCGGCCACCCTTGAGCGACCCAGCACACGCGGACGGCGGGGACGCAATCCCTCCCAGCCTTCGAGGGTCGGCATCTCCCCGGCCAGAATTCCGGGGAGAATGCGCCGTCCCAACGCGCCTGTTCTCCGTCACGCGCAGCGAGCTACGCCGAATAATTCTCCATTGCCACGCAGGTGCAGACGGGGTTGCGGTCGCCACGCAGAAGCCGGAAGATTGCGATTTGCCTTTGCCAAACAAGTTAATTATGTTTGGCACACGATGAGCACGGTCAAAGAAATTGAAGCGGCGATACGGGCTTTGCCTCCAAGGGAACGAGAACAATTGGTGGAGGATTTGCCGACCATCCTGCCGGAGTTGGACGGCGACGCCGTGTGGGAACGCATTATCGCCGACCCGCGTCCCCGTCCCGCACTCACGGCGTTGGGCGATGAAATCGAAGTCCGCTATTCTGCTTCTCCTTGCGGTCTTTGATAGAGCGTCGGGAAATGTTTCTCCAGCCGCTTGGAAATGTAATTCGCGTTGCGGATGGCGAACTTCGTGACCGTGTTCATGGGAAAACTTTAAAATGCTTTTGGCGAAAAACCCTTCTCCGCGCGCAGCCGCTCGCAAGGAAAAGCGCCAGCCACGTCGAACGCGCTCCGCAGCGGGAAAAGAAACCGCCGACACCGCCCACGCCGCCACCGGCGTAAATCAAATTCAGAAAACGCGAGCGGCCTTCGGAAACAGAGGCCGCTTTTCTTTGAGCGAATTCATGGCTTATTCCTCAGGGGCGGGAGGATCGGGCAGTAGAACTTGCAGTTCAAGTTTTCCTCGCCGATTTCGGCGATGCATTCGAGCTTCGCAAAGGGAGAAATCGGCTGCTCAGTTCTTTCCACCGGGGTTTCACCATATCGGCCTTCACCGTAGCCCAAAGTGATCTTGGTAATGGTGAGCTTCCTGGCCTGCGCCAGTTTCCCGAGGGTCCCCGGGTCTTGTAATTCCTCAACCGTCGGCAATGCTTTTCCTTCTTTGACCCAAGCCATGATTTGCTCAGGCGTGGCGACCGGACTTGATTCAGAATTCTCCAAGTTGGGCCACAAAAGATAGAAGCTTCTTAGTTGGCCATGACTGCCGAAATCAGCACCAAAACCCATGTCGTTCACTTCACGACCGTCCACGATCCGGGACAAAAAAGTTCCGCGAACGCAGACCTCGGTTGAATGGTCACAGGTTTGGGTTTTCCGGCTCTCGGGTTTTTCAACCAACTCAGACCGTTCCAAGCCGAATCGGGCTGCGTATTCCCAGGCGCGCTTCGCGACCTGCTGATCGTCCGGAACACCTTCTGGCGGCCCGGCCAGACCCGCCCGCGTCCGCTAAAACGCGACCTCAAGGTCGCGGCTACAGCCTGTGGCGGTTTCCAATCGCGTGTGGATTTGCGGGCTGGAAGGCCGATTGGCAGGCAGGATGCCTGCCCGACTACTACATCGCTACTTTGATCAGCTTCATCAAATCCGCGTAGGTTTCCACGGCTTGGAACTGCGGAAATTGCTTTTTCACGGCCTCCGGCGCGCGGAAGAGCAGACCGGCGCTGGCCTCCAGCAGCATGGCGGTGTCGTTGAACGAATCGCCCGCGGAGATGACATGGTAGTTCATCCGCTTGAAAGCGGCCACGGCTTCGCGCTTCTGCTCCCGGATGCGGAGCGCGTAATCCGCGATGTGGTCGTTTTCGACCACGAGCCGATGACAGAGCAGCGTGGGCCAGCCGAGTTGGCGGAGCAGGGGAGAGGCGAATTGCTCGAACGTGTCGGAAAGGATGATGACCTGGACGAACGAGCGCAGTTCATCGAGAAACTCCTTGCCGCCTTCCAGCGGGCGGAGCGTGCCGATGACTTTTTGGATGTCAGAGAGTTTGAGTCCGTGTCGGTCGAGAATTGCCAAGCGACCGCGCATGAGTTTGTCGTAATCCGGCTCATCGCGCGTGGTGCGGCGGAGTTCCGGGATGCCGGTCTTCTCGGCGACGGCAATCCAGATTTCGGGAGTCAGCACTCCCTCCATATCCAAAGTGACGATTGATTGTTTCACCGGGCATAGCTTTCCAAAATGTAATTGCGGTGTCCAGCGGTTCTCCCACTCACTGCGCCCACGCGCGAGACGGTGTCGCTCCAATTGCTGTAGCCGGTGCCGCCGCTTGAGACACCCGCTGAGGTAAGCATCTGAAGCATTTGCCCAACTGCCGAGATCTCAGATGTTAGTTTTTGCGTCACAGGCCGGGCGATGCGGAATCAAAACTTCGCTAGCAGGCTGTTGATCTCGCTCTCCACCGCGCTGTGTTGTTGGCGCAACGCGACAAACGTCCGCTCGCTTTCCCGCGCCGCTTCCGCGGCGCTCTTCTTCCCGCGCTTGGGCATCACCACCGTGGGCACATACAGGGTTACAGCACACAAGCGTTTGAGCGTGGCATTTGGGCCCCCATCCACCAAACGTCGGTTTCGACAGCGCTGACTACGGTCGTCAGCGTCGCAAAGTATCGATTATGCAAACACCATCGGCGGGTCAGCTTCCATACCCGCTCAATTGGGTTGAGGTCGGGACTATAGGGTGGCAGAAACGCCAACTCAAAGTCCGGTTGCTGCGCTTGACGCCACTGGGCGTGCAGCGTCGCGTGATGATACTTGGCGTTATCGATGATCAGCACCACGCGCCGTCCCGCGCGACGACTGACCTGCCGCACCTGCTGCAGAAACGACCAAGTGGTTTGTGCGTCAAATCGCTGCGGCTCCTGTGCGAACGTGAACTTCCCATCGCGCAGCCGCACCGCGCCGAAACACCCCGTGCTTTTGCGAGTCGGATGATGCAGCAGCACTGGGTCCTTGACCTCCGGCGGTATCCACATTCGGCAGCGGGAACCAAAATGCACTTCGTCCACAGCCCATAGATCAATCGCCTCGTCGTTTGCCGGCTTGTGGAGTTTTTTTATAAGCGGCTTGTTGCTCCGGGTCGGCTGAGGCGACTACCGGCCGGGGCTTTCGCAGCCGGAAATTCAACTGTCGGAACAGGCGCTGACACTGCCGCACTCCCAAGGTTACTCCAAACGCTTGGCGCAGAAACGCCGCCAGCGTTTTGCCATCCCACAGATGGGCCCCCGACAAGCCGACCTCGCTGGGGCTTTGGCGCAAGGCCGCTTCGATCTTCTCCCAATGTTCAGGACGCAATCGTCCGGGTCGCCCCGATTTGGGCTGCTCGGTCAAACCGGCGAACCCTTTGGTTTCGAATCGGTTCACCCAATCCTCAACCGAACGCGGGGCATCTCCCAGAAATTCCGCCACCTGCGGGCAGGTTAGACCGTGCGCCACGAGCAGTACGCCATGTAGCCGGTGGTCGTAACATGACCCGTCAGAGCGACGGATTTCGTCTTGGAGGGCCAGGATCATTGTTTCGGCATCGGCGATGGTCAATGGTTTCATGTCCAGTGACCCCACCACTGACTTCTAACATGCGCAATTACTTATGTCGTCATGTTTAGAAGTGGTTTCACAAGGTGGGGCGAGGCTCCTGACGAGCCGCAAGCAGCCCGAATCTCAAGGCGTTTCACGGCTCGCGGGACGCTCGCCCCACCAGTCAGATACTTGTGAAACCACTTTTAGTCATGAATGGCGCATCGTTGGTCGCGGCTTGAATCTGCAAAAGTTCGACGACCGGTCGCTGAGCTTTCGAAAAGCGTCAAGCCTGCGCACTCCAAAAAGGAGCTTACAGAAGTTCAACGACTGGCTGCTGAGTTTCGGCACGCTCCCGCAGGCGTGGATTGAGAAATTCGGACTGGATTGAGAAATGCGGAAGATGGAAGGCAGAATGTGGAAATGAATCCGTGGCTTGAGGCGTTGGGTGCGTTGCTGGTTGGAGCGAGCGGGGTTTGGCTTGGTTGGTGGTTTGCGCGCCGACGGAGCTGGCACTGGGTGCTGGGTTACTTCTTTCCTCTGGCACTCATCGGCGTTTATGACGTCGCTGCTCACAAACCGTCTCTCACCCTCGTCCCACCAATTTCCTGGATGATGATGGGTCGTGGGAAATTCGCCACCATCGGTTTCATTGCCGCGATGGTTTTGGCAACGCCTTCGTTCCGACTGCCCAAACGGCGTGATCGCGCCGCCGTGTTCATTCTCATCGTGGTCATCGTTGCCGGGATGTCGGTCTGGCCGTTCCTCGCCCCGGCGTTTAACCGGGGATACTTGAACTCGATGCAAACCAAAATTGACGCCGACGGCGTCTGTCTCCAGCACACGACCTACACTTGCGGACCAGCCGCCGCCGTGACGGTTTTGCGCCGGTTGGGTTTCCGGGCGGAAGAGGGCCAAATTGCCATTCTCGCCCACACCAGTTCTGCCATCGGGACGCCGCCCGAAATCCTGGCTCAAACGCTGGAAAAGCAATATGGCAAGAACGGGCTGGTGGTTGAATACCGGGCGTTCAAAAACGTCGCTGAGTTGAGGGACGCCGGGCTTACTTTGGCCGTCGTCAAACTGAACTTCTTTCTCGACCATTATGTGACTGTTTTTGACGTGACGGACGACCAAGTCATCGTTGGTGACCCACTGATGGGCCGTGTGAAGCTTTCCCGCCAAGAATTTGAACAACGCTGGCGGTTCGTTGGAGTTGTGCTGAGGCGAAACGAAGCGCAGGCCCGATGAAGTCGCAAACGCGGTTTGTCAGGCGGGACGCCTGACCTACATTGAGACGATGAAAGTCTTTGTCACCGGAGCGACGGGCTTTGTGGGACAAGAAATCCTGCGACAGCTTCACGCGGCGGGACACGCAGTCCGCATCCTGGCGCGAAACCGCGACTCGCCCGCCGTCCGCGAACTCCGGTCGCGTTACGCCGCTGAAGTCCATCCGGGCAACGTCACCGACGCCGCTTCGCTCACCGGCGGGTTGGGCGGCTGCGATGCGGTGATGCATCTGGTCGGCATCATCAGCGAAGTTGGCGATCAAACTTTCGAGAACGTTCACGCCCGCGGTACGCAAAACATCGTCACCGCTGCCCAACGCGCGGGAGTGAAACGGTTCGTCCACATGAGCGCGCTCGGCACGCGGGTGAACGCGGCGTCGCGCTATCACCAGTCCAAGTGGGCGGCGGAAGATGCCGTGCGGCAGAGCGGACTCGAATTCACGATTTTCCGGCCTTCGATCATTTACGGGCCGGGCGATCAGTTCGTGAACTTGTTTGCCAAGCTGGCGCGGTTCTCGCCCGTGTTGCCGGTCATGGGAAGCGGTCAGACAAAGTTTCAACCCATCGCCGTTGAGGACGTGGCCGCGTGTTTTGTCAAAGCCCTGACCGAGCCGCGCGCCGTCGGCCAGACCTGCGAACTTTGCGGGCCGGAAACGTTTACACTGCCGGAGATTTTGCACGTGATTCTCGCTGTCACCGGCAAAAGGCGCTGGATTGTTCGCGTGCCGCTTGGGTTGGCACGGCTGCAAGCCGTGCTGCTCGAATTTGTCTTCCCCAGACTCCTCGGCAAAGCGCCGCCGCTCAACCGCGATCAGCTCGTCATGCTGCAGGAGGACAATGTCGGCGATCCGCGGGCGGCGATGGAAGTTTTTGGTCTGAAGCTGACGCCGTTCGCCGAGGGGATTGCGAGATACGTGAAACGTGATAGGTGAATCATGCACCGTGATCACACACTTCAAACGGTTAGGACTCGCGGAGCTCGTCCCTCCGAACCGCGAGTTAGGACTCGCGGAGCTCGTCCCTCCGAACCGCGAGTTAGGACTCGCGGAGCTCGTCCCTCCGAACCGCGAGCCTCCTCACGTCGGCTCCTACATCGCTCGGTCAAACCTCGATGCCGTAGGCCTTGATCTTGTTGTAAAGCGTCTGGCGGCCGATGCCCAGGCGTTTGGCGGTTTCGAGTTTGTTGCCGCCGGTTTCCTTGAGCATCTGGACGATGGCGTTGCGTTCCACGCCTTCCAACAGCGTGAAATTGGTGTCGCCTTCCGTCGTCTCGGTTTTTACCGCCGTGACGGAGAGGTCCGGCGCGTCCACCTGTTTGGCTTCGCACAAGAGCACGGCTCGCTGGACCTCGTTTTGCAACTGCCGCACGTTGCCCGGCCAGTCAAACGCCGTGAGCCGGTCGAGGGCCGCCTTGGTGAAGGCGGTGATGTCCTTGTTGGCCATCGCCGCGAAGAATTTCAGGAACGCCTCCGCCATCGGCTGGATGTCCTCGCGCCGCTCCCGCAAGGGTGCCAGATGGACCGTGATCTGGCTGATGCGATGGAACAGGTCTTCGCGCAGTTTGCCGACGCGAATCGCCTCGTCGGTCTCGCGATTGGTGGTGGCCACCACCCGGCAGTCGGTCTTGTAAATGGAGCGCCCGCCGACCGGCCGGACTTCCTTGTCCTGCAAAATGCGCAACAGCTTGCTTTGCGTGTCCACGGGCATTTCCGAAATCTCGTCCAGCAGCAGCGTGCCGCCTTCCGACTGGCGGAAAAGCCCTTCGCGGTCGGCATGCGCGCCGGTGAACGCGCCCTTTACCGAGCCGAACAGTTCGCTCTCGATGAGTTCGCGGGGCAAGGCGGCGCAGTTGACCTTGATGAGCGGCCCTTTGGCGCGCGGGCTGAGGGCGTGGAGGGCGTTGCAGATGACTTCCTTGCCGGTGCCGGTTTCGCCGGTGATCAGAATCGAAACGTCGCTGGCCGCGACCTTTTCCACCGTCGCAATCACCGCCTGCATGGCGGCGCTCTTGAACACGGGCCGGATGCCGCCCGTGGCGATGATTTCCTCGCGGAGCTGGCGGCGTTCTTCGCCGGCCTGCTTGTGTTCGAACGCGCGTTCGACGGTGACGGTAAGGTTGGCGAGATTGAACGGTTTGCTTAGGAAATGGAATGCCCCCAGCCGGACGGCTTTCATTGCCGCCTCCAACTTTTCATGCGCATCCAGGGCGCCGGTCATCATGATGACCTCCGTCTCCGGCCACTGTTTCTTGAGCTGCGGCAGGAGCGTGAGGCCGTCGCCGCTGGGCAACACCACGTCCAGCAACACCACGTCCGGTTGCGGCCCGGTCAGCGCGTCTTTGACTTCGCCCACGTCGGTGGCTTCGAAGACTTCGTACTGGTTGGACTGCAGTTTCTCGTTTTTGAACGCCGCCACGAGCTCTTGGCGCAGGTCTGCGCTGTCATCCACCACAAGGATTTTGGCCTTCATAGTTTTTTGTCACGGTTAAGCATACACACACGAACGAAACTGCGAAAGATTGCCAAGTGTTCCGCGTGCCGGTCCATCAGCCGCTCCGGATGAAACTGCACGGACAACAGGAATGGCAACGAATCGGTCGCCCCTGGACGCAACTGCAAGCCTTCCACAATGCCGTCGCTGCTGCATGCCGTCACCTCCAGGATGTCCGCCACCCGATCCACCGCCTGGTGGTGCGTGCTGTTGACGCCCAGCGTTTGGTTTGCGGCTATCTTGGCCAGCAGCGACCCGGCTGTCAACCGCGCTTCGTGGACGATTTCGCTCTTCCGGTCCAGGCGGCGGTGGTTGAGCGCGCCCGGACGTTGCGTGCCAATGTCCAAAAGCAGCGTCCCGCCCAGTGCCACGTTCAAAAGTTGATGGCCCCGGCACACTGCCAGCAACGGTTTGCGCTGCCAAAAAAGCTCGTCAATCACCAGCAATTCCCGCAGGTCGCGGTTGCGATCCGGCGGGCCGACCGCCCGCCAATGCCGCGGCAGCGAACCGTCGGCGTAAAGCGCCGGATTGATGTCGTCCCCGCCCGTGAGCAAGACGCCGTCCGCGCGCCGGACACATTCCGCGACCATTTCGCGCGAGGTCGTGCAAGGCATCACCAACGGCAGTCCGCCACAGGCCATGACGGCGCGGTCGTACATTTCGGACAAGCTCAGGGACGTGTCGCCAAACTCGACGCCCTTCTGCTCCGTGCTCGGCGTGACCAAAATCAACGGTGGCTTTGCCATGTGCCGCTTCTACTGGCCGGCCAGTGATTGAATCACAATCTGCCGGGCTTGTTCAACAATCGCTTCGAGGTGCGCCTGGCTCTTGAAGCTCTCGGCGTAAAGTTTGTAAATGTTTTCGGTCCCCGACGGCCGGGCCGCGAACCAGCCGTTCTGCGTCACGACCTTCAGCCCGCCAATCTCCGCTTGGTTGCCCGGCGCGCGCGTGAGTTTCGCGAGGATCGGTTCGCCAGCCAGGTCCTTCGCAGTGACGGCGTCGGGCGACAACTTTTTGAAAGCCTGCTTTTGCTCCGGCGTTGCCGGCGCGTCAATTCGCTGGTAGCAAGACGCGCCGAACTCCGCCGTCAATTCCTGATAATGCCGGCCCGGGTCTTCGCCCGTGCGCGCGGTGATTTCCGCGGCCAGGAGGCCCATGATGAGGCCGTCTTTGTCCGTAGTCCACACCGTGCCGTCGCAGCGCAGAAAGCTCGCCCCGGCGCTTTCTTCGCCGCCGAAACAGATCGAGCCGTCAAACAAACCCGGCGTGAACCATTTGAACCCCACGGGCACTTCCCACAACTTGCGCCCCGAGCTGGCCACGACGCGGTCAATGATGCTGCTGCTCACCAGCGTCTTGCCCACGGCGGAAGTCTTTGGCCACCGCGGCCGGTGCGTGAGCAGGTAGCGGATGGCCACGGCCAAGTAGTGATTCGGATTCATCAACCCAGCCGAGCGCGTGACGATGCCATGCCGGTCGGCGTCCGGATCGGTGCCGAACGCGATGTCGAATTTGTCTTTCAACTTCACCAAGCCCGCCATGGCGTACGGGCTGGAGCAATCCATCCGAATCTTGCCGTCGTGGTCCACGGTCATGAAGCGAAAGGTCGGGTCAATCTTCGGGTTCACGACCGTCAGGTTGAGTCCCCAAACCTGTTTGACCGGTTCCCAGTAGCCGGTCGCCGCGCCGCCCAGCGGGTCAATGCCAATCCTGAGTCCCGCCGACCGAATCGCCTCCATGTCAACGACCGCGTTCAGGTCTTGCACGAATGGCAGGATGAAATCGTGCTCGTGCGTCGTGGCGGCTTTCCGCGCCGACTCGAACGGCATGCGTTTCACGTCGCGGTTGCCGGCTCGGAGCAATTCGTTCGCGCGGTTTTGAATCCAGCCGGTCACGTCGGTGTCCGCCGGGCCGCCGTTGGGCGGATTGTATTTGAACCCGCCGTCGCTTGGCGGATTATGCGACGGCGTGATGACGATGCCATCCGCCAAGCCGCTTTTGCGCCCCCGATTGTGGACCAGGATGGCGCGCGAAATGACCGGTGTCGGCGTGAAACCGTCGTCGCGCTGGACGAAAGTCTCGACGCCGTTGGCTGCGAGCACTTCGAGGGCGGTGCGCTGCGCGGGCGCGGACGCGGCGTGCGTGTCTTTGCCCATGAACAGCGGGCCGTTGATGCCCTGGGCGCGGCGGTAATCGCAGATGGCCTGCGCGATGGCGACGATGTGCGCCTCGGTAAACGTGCCGTCAAACGGCGTGCCGCGATGTCCGCTGGTGCCGAAGCTCACCAGTTGGTTCGGGTCGGCGAGGTCGGGTTTGCGGGCGTAGTATTCGCGTTCGAGTTTGCCGACATCAATCAGCAACTCGGCAGGCGCCGGTTTGCCGGCCAGAGGGTGCAGTGCCATAAAGTCATTCCGCGTGAGCAACGGCGGCTAAATCTTCACCTTGAACCTGAAAAACTGAGTTGGGGAGCGCGCCCGCCCTCGGGCGTCGCTGGACGCGCCTCGCGTCCAGCACGTTGTGCCGTGCTCCGCCGGGACCAAGCTTGCCGTCAAGACCGTGGCGGCCGCGTTTTCCGCGAGGGCGCGGAAAACTGCACCCGAGGGGTGCGCTCCCCACTCCAACTTCGTTTTTTGGGTTGAATGAAACCACAAGGTCGCCCTCCACGTAGAAGACCACGCGCAAATCGCCTTCGATTGCCGCCGCATAGACGGTCCGCCGCGTGAGGGCCGAGAGCCGGTGAATCTTGTGAGCGCGCAAGCGCGGATCAAACGGGTCTTGCTTGAAGATCTGGAAAGCACTCTTTGCCGCCCGCTTCTGCTCAGCCGAAAGTTTGCGCAGCGCTCTCCGAAACTGCGGGGTGGTCTTAAACCGGCGCGTGCTCAAGGCCGCTCCAATTCGCTCAACGCCTCGTCCAAACCGATCAGTTGGCCGTCCTCGGCCTCCTCAATTCCCCGCCAGACATCTTCCGGAATGTCCGGGTTCTCAATGCGCCGCATGATACGCTCGACCACCTTGCTGTCCGGGCAGAGGCTTGCCAGCACCCGCTTGGCAACGTTCGCCCGCTCAGGCCGGGGCAAAGCTTCCAGCTCTTTAGCAATCTCCGCCGCGCTCACGCCGCCAATGTCCCAGATTCCTGCCCGCCACGCAACCCGAAAGCACTCAGGCTCGAATCTTCACCTTGAACTGCTCGCCTTTTTTGAGCGACAGCGCGAACGCGGCCAGCAGTTGCGGAATCTGGTCGAGGTCTTTCAGGCTCACCACTTCCACCGGCGAGTGCATGTAGCGGTTGGGCAGGCTGATGAGTGCGCTGGCAATGCCGCCGCGCGTCCGGGATAGAGCGTCTCGATCACACGCCGAGCAATGCTCGTCCGCTCCGATTCCGGCAAAGCTTCCAGCTCTTTAACGATCTCCGCCGCGCTCATGCCGCCAATGTCTCAACTCTTCGCCCGTGACGCAAGCGCCGTGCCGGGCGGCACTGCGATCTACGGCATTTGCACCGCACGGCAGAATCGCGTTTGTGAATTGGTCCAAGCCGTCAGACACAGCTTTCACGAACTGCCACAAATTCCATTCGTGGGAATTGGTGGAATCTGTGTCTCGCAGCGTTTCGGCTACCGCCTTCTCCGCTTCACGCGACCGAAGAAGTAGCCGCCGTGCACACGGATGCCGACCGTGCGGCTTTGCGCCGCGCGCGGCTGGCCGGGTTTGCCTTCCTCGAACAGCGCCGTGTATTTGTAATTGAAATTCTCCAGTTTCACGCGGGCAATTTTCTGGCTGATGAAACGTTCGATGGCCGCCACGTGCTTGGAATCCTCCGCCACCATCAGCGTGAAGGCGTCGCCTTTCGCTTCCATGCGGCCCGTCCGGCCAATGCGGTGGATGTAATCCTCCGGATGCTGCGGCACGTCGTAGTTGATGACGTGGCTCACGTCCGCGATGTCCAGCCCGCGCGCGGCGATGTCGGTGGCCACGAGCAGTTCGTAGCGGCCTTCGCGGAAGCCGCGCAGGGCCTGCTCGCGCTCGCGCTGCGTGCGGTTGGAATGCAGCACGGCTACGGCATGATTGTCGCGCTTGAGCATGTGCGCGATGCGGTCGGCGCGATGTTTCGTCCGGCAGAACACGATCACGGAATCGTAATTCACCTGGTCGAGCAGCGCGCGGAGCAAATCCGATTTCTGGTCTTCGGCGACGGCGTAAATCACGTGTTTGACCGTCTCCGCCGGCGTGCGGCGCGCGCCGATTTGAATGGTCTGCGGGTTTTGCATCGCCCAGCGGATGAGCGATTCGATTTCCGGCGGGATGGTGGCGCCGAAGAGCATGGTCTGCCGTTCGCGCGGGCAGCGCCCGATGATGCGTTTGACATCGGGCAGGAAACCCATGTCGAGCATGCGGTCGGCTTCGTCGAGCACGAGATGCTGGACGCGGTCGAGCCGGCAGGTGCCGCGCTCCAGATGATCGAGCAGGCGGCCCGGCGTCGCGACGACGATGTCCGCGCCTTGCTTGAGGTCGTCCAACTGCCGGCCGTAACCGACGCCGCCAAACACCACCGTCGTCCGCAGGTTGGTGAAGCGCGCCAAATCGCGGATGGCGGTCTCGACTTGCGCGGCGAGTTCGCGCGTCGGTTCGAGCACCAAAACGCGCGTGGCCGGGCTGTGGTGGCCAAGCTTTGTGAGAATCGGCAGGGCGAAGGCGGCGGTTTTGCCGGTGCCGGTCTGCGCGCTGCCGATGACATCCTGTCCGGCGAGGATCAACGGAATGGCGCGAAGTTGAATGGGTGTGGGATCCACGTAGCCCACGGCTTTGACGCCTTGGACGACCGTCGGTGAAAGCCCCAGTTTGGTAAATGGCATGACTGAGTCTGTGATGGCGGAGGGGAAATGTCGAATCCGCAAATCCCGCAGGTCGCTGCCACCGACCTTGGCCTGTAGCGGCAAGCTTTACCACGTATCACGTGGTGAAGCTTGCGCGCATTAGCGAGACGGAAATCCAGACTCGATCCCACGCCGCGGGAGTGCGCCATCGGCGTGCAAAAAACCAGACGCAACCTAAAGGTTGCGGCTACAGGTGGGAGATCCCCGTCGCAGCGCGCGTCTTTCCATTCCCGCCGACCTCGCGTCACATCCTGTGGCGCGCCATCTGCCACACGATGGTAACGCCATGACCGACGGCCAGCGCCAGCAGCCCGACGCCCGACGCCCGCTCCGTGATCAGCAGGGTGCGTTCGCTGAATTTGCGACGGCCCAGCGACACGGCCCAGCTCAATCCCAGAAACCAGAGGCTGGCGCCGACCGTCACGCCCGCGATGCAGGCCAGTTTGGTGCCGCGCCGGCTGGTATCCACCCATTCGCGCGAGATGAAGTTCGCCGCCAGGATGATCCAAAACGCCAGCACGCCGGGGTTGGCCATCACGCGCACAAAGCCGGTCATGAACGCCGAGTGCGGGTGGAGCTTTTCCTCGATGCGCTCCTCAAGGCGTTCTTCCAGGCGGCTATTGGCCGGCATGAGATGCGTGGGGGCGGTGATGGATTTGGCCAGGAGGAATTTGATCCCGAGATACAGCATGAACACGAAGCTGAACAGTTCCATGGCCGCCTTGACGTAGCCTTGAGTGAAGAAGGAGGCGAAGCCGGTGAACGCCAGGGCGCAATAAATGATTTCCATCGCCACCGCGCCCAGGCCGATCAGCAGCGCCCAGGCGAATCCGCGACGCGCGCCTTCGTTGATGATGGTCAGGTTGATCGGGCCGACCGGCATGGACAAAAGCAGGCCGCTGATGAGCCCGGTCAGGCCGGCCAGCACGATGGGAGAGAGTTGGAACATGCCCGGTTACGGCGCCGCGGCCTGGTTTTCCTCTTCCTCGTCTTCTTCGATTTCCCGGCGGATGCGCCGCGAGATGTGCGGTCGGACGAAGCCGTAAATCAGGTAAGCGGTGAAGAACGTGGGCAGGACGAACACCAGGATTTTTTCCCGCAACACCACGATGCTGCCGACAAACAGGATGGCCACCAGCGTCTTGGTGAATGTCCGTGTGGCGCGCAAATCGAGCGATTTGAAGCTCGGGTATTTCACCTGGCTCACCATCATCCACGACAGGAACAGCAACAGCACGGGCAGCAGATAGCGCCACTTGCCCACGGCGAACTCCTTTTCATCCCACCACATCATGAACAGCGTTAGCGAGGCCACCAGCGCCGCCGCCGAGGGGATCGGAAAGCCGACAAAATCCTTGCCGGTTTTACTCTCCGGCAACGCGGACAGGCAATTGTAGCGCGCCAGGCGAAACGCGCCGCAGATCAGGTAAATGGAGGCGATGAACCAGCCAAACTCCGGGTGCGTCACGAACACGTCCTTCAACACAATGCGGTGCACAAGGAACGCCGGCGCGGCGCCGAACGAAATCAGGTCCGCCAGCGAATCGAACTCGCGCCCGAACGGGCTGTCCACGCCGCCCATCCGCGCCACGCGCCCGTCGAACAAGTCGAAGATGCAGGCCAGCAGGATGAAGGCGAGCGCTACTTTGATCTGGAGGAAGTAGTTTGAGCTGGCGGCGTCGGCTTCGACAATCTTCGTCAGCGCCACGAAGCCGCAGAACAGATTGCCGGCGGTGAGCAGGTTGGGCAGGAAATAGATTTTAATCCTGCTCTCGGTCGAGTTGTTCGGTGGTGGATTGGCTGTAGTGGCCATGGCGAAAATCTTATTGAAAGGTGGCGATGACTGTCTCGCCGCCCGTCACTTTGTCGCCCAGCTTGACTTGAATCTTGGCGGCGGGCGGCAGATAAACCTCCACGCGCGAGCCGAACTGAATCAGGCTGATGCGCTCGCCACGCCCAACTTCGTCGCCGGCCGCAATCCACGGCACGATTCGGCGGGCCAGCACGCCGGCGACCAGCCGGACGCCCAGCTTTTCGGCTGGCCGCTCCTTCGGCTCGAAACCGATCAGGACGTTTTCATTCACGGAGGCGCAGTCGGTCCGGAGGGCGTTCAAGAACTGACCGTGCTTGTGTTTGAAGAAGGCGACCTTGCCATGCACCGGGGCGTTTTGCACATGCACGTCGAAGAGAGAAAGGAAAATCGAGATGCGCTGGCACGGGCCGCCCATGAATTCGGGCTCGGTTGTTTCGCCGACCACGTCCACCTTGCCGTGCGCGGGCGCGACAATCAGCCCCGCGCCTTCCGGCACCCGTGGGTCGGGATCACGGAAGAAGTAGAGCGTGAACAGCGTAAACAGCAGCCAAAGCGCCATCAGCCCGGTCGAGATTGCCAGAAAAAGTAAGCCGCCCAGTTTGGCCACCTTCGCGGCCAGCAGGATGATCCCCAGCAGTGCTAACGTCCACAGAAACGGTCTCTTGGCCGCCAGATAGGCTTTGCCCGCATGTTTCATGCGGAGACAGTTTAGCGGCGGCGGCGGCAGGTTCAAAGTTCAAACTTTGGCAGGTGATTAGTCGCGCGCATCTCACTTTATTGCAGGGGAGATGTCCTCCTCTCATTAGATGAGTGGGCGGAAAGAACGGAACGGTTTCAACCGTTTCCTCGTCCCGGATTTGTGCCGCGCATGGCCCAAGCCGTTGAAACGGCTTCAAACTTTGTAGCCGCCGACGTAAGGAGGCGGAGGCGCAATTGACCCGCAACGGTACGCCTCCTTACGTCGGCGCCTACAGTCTGTCAGCGATCCCATCGGCGTGTGAAGTATTCGGGCTAAAGCCGGGGGCCAATGAGCGGGAGCAGGAAACTGTGATGCGCCCGATTATCGTGCGCGGCACGGCCACCTATGAAGCTGCCCCGACTTGGTTGATTGACTGCCGTAGCAACCGCTCAATCTGCTTTTGCCGTTCGGGCTCCTGAATCTTCCGGCCGTCGAGGTCGTTGACGTAGAAGCTGTCAATGGCCGCGCCCTTTTCGGTGCAAATGCGCGCGGCGGAAATGTTCAAGCCGAGTCCGGTCAGCGTTTGAGAGATGGCGAAAAGCAGCCCGAGGCGGTCTTCGGTCTCAATCTCGATGATGGTGCGGTCTTCCGATGTCTCGTTGTCGAAGACTATTCGGGTCGGCATTCGCTCGCCTTCGTAAGATTGGTAAAGCGGCCGGGCGGTTCGCTGCCGCGCAATGAGTGCGCGCAAATCAACGTCCTCGTGGGTCAGGACTTTGACGAGGAGCGCGTCGAAGTGGTCGCGCTGCTCGCGGGTGGCCAGCGCGCCGGTGCGGGCGTCAGTCACGAAAAACGTGTCCAGCACAATGCCGTCGGCGCGGGTAAAAATCTGGGCGCTGAGAATGTTGAGGCCGGCGGCGCTCAGTGAGCCTGCAATCTTGCTGAACAGGCCGGCGCGGTCCCAGGTGCAGATTTTGACGGCATTGCAGCCGCGGTCAGGGTGGTTGTGCCATTGGATGACCGGCGCCAGGGCGCCGGCTTCTTCCGTCACTTGCAGGCGCAGGAATCGGTGGGCCAAGAGCAGGTCGTCGAGGATCTCTGGGGCGGCATGGACTTGGGAGTACCGCGCGCCGAGCGCCGCGAAATGGGCGCGCAACTCTTCCTCGCTCAACGGCTCGGGCATTTGTTTGCGGACATCGTCCATCAGGGACTCCCGTTGCTTTTCGCCGGCACGGACGAATTCGGTGCCGCCGGTCAGCAGGTCCATCGTTTTCCGGTAAAGCGTCCAGAGCAGTGAATCCTTGAAACCGTTCCAGAGTTTGTCGCTGGTAGCCTGCGAGTCGGCAAATGTGTGCAAGGCGAGGGCCGCCAGCGTTTCCGGGCTTTGCACCGTCTTGGCGAAGGTGCGAATGACCGCGAGGTCGCCCAAGTCGCGGAGCTGGGAAATCCGGGCCATCTGCAGATGATTTTCGATAATTCGACGCAGGGTTTGATTGGTGGCTTCGTCGAGGGCCAGCCGCCTGGCGACGCGCATGGCCAGCCGGCTGCTCAGGGCGACATGGTAGCCGTGCCCTTCCGCTTTGCCGACATCGTGAAGCAGCAACGCCAGGTAGAGAATGACGGGGCGCTCCAGGCTGTGGAACAACTGTGCGTATTCCGCGCGTGGCGGTTCCTTGGCTTCCCACACCCGGTCCAATTGTTCGAGGCACATCAGGGTGTGTTCGTCTGCGGTGTATTGGTGATAGAACTCGTGCTGCACCAGGCAGGTCAGTTTGCCGAATTCCGGGATGTATTTGCCCAGCAGGCCGACTTCGTGCATGGCGCGCAAGGGCGGCGCTACGTTGCCGCGCTGATTGAGGATGGTTAAAAAAGTCTCGCGCACGTGCTCGTCGTGCAAAAAGGCGCGGTCCACCAGGTCAAGCTGGTTGCGAATAAGCTGCGCCAGGTCGGGATGCAATTGCAGCCCGCGCTGCTGGGCGTGAAGAAAAACCCGCATGAGCCGGCGCGGCTGGTCGCGGAAGACGCGCGCCGTGCCGTGAATGATCTGGCCGTCCACGAACCGGAAACCGTCCACTAACTGGCCTTCTAGCCCGGAGATTTCACAAACTTCGTAGCTGCCGACGTAAGGAGGCGGCGGCGCAATTGACCCGCAACGGTACGCCTCCTTACGTCGGCGCCTACAGTCTGTCAGCGATCCAATCGGCGTGTGAAATTTCCGGGCTGGTTCGGGCTGGCCGGCGACGCGGAGCAGGCGGCGAAACAGCAGGCCCGAAAGCCTTCGGGGTTGCAGCGACAACGCCAGCCGCTGCTCGAGCGTGCGTGTGAGCAAATATATGTTGCGCGTGTGGGTATAGACCTGCCGCATGAATTTTTCCAGCCGCCGGCTGGGCGACCGGTCGGTGTAGCCGAAGTTGTGAGCGACGGCCGGCTGGAGGTTCTTCGTCAGCACGTCCACGGGCCGGTTGGCGTGGTAGTGCAATTCGGTGCGCACGCGGAGCAGAAAGTCGTAAGCCGCGTCCAGTTGCTTGCGTTCCGCCACGCTGATGAACTCGCGCTGCTGCAACTCGAGCAACGACCGCGCACGGTATTTGAACCACGCCATCCAAAGCAGGTTCTGGTAGTCGCGCAGTCCGCCGCAGCCGCTCTTGATGTTGGGTTCCTGCATGCAGGCCGAGTTGCCGAACTTGGCGCGCCGCGCGGTCTGGTCCTCCAACCGCGCCGCAATGTATTTGTCCTCGTGGCCGTTGACGCATTTGGCCAACACCGCCTTCTCGAACTTTTCGAACAGCGCCTCCGCGCCGACGATCAGCCGCGCCTCGAGGAGCGAGGTCTTGGATTGCATATCAGCGTTGGCCAGCCGCACACATTCGTCCACGCTGCGCACCGAATGTCCGACTTTCAGGCCGATGTCCCAGAGCGGGTAGAGGATGGCGCCGACGGTTTTCGCGAGGTGAGGCAACGGCCTGCCGCCCGCGCCAACTTGGCCCGAATGTAGAAACATGAAATCAACGTCGCTGTGCGGATTCAGTTCGCCCCGGCCGTAGCCGCCCAGCGCCACCAAAGCCGGCGGCGGGAACTCTTTGCGACCGTGCAGTGACAGCGTGTTCCTGGCTGCGTCCCACAGATGCCGGAGCAGCAAATCCATGATGGCGGCGCGGGCCTGGCAGACCTCGCGTCCGCCGCCGCCCGCGCGGTGCAACAGCTTGAGCCGGTGGGTTTCCACCTTGAGAAACGCCTTGTAGCGGGCCAGTTCCTGCGCCGCCGTGCGGCCTTCCGGCAACGGCAGGCGCGCGGCGGCGTCGGCTTCGATCTTTTCCAGCAGCGTCGGCATTCGTGGGTAACTTTGGTTGCAAACCCATTTGAACGCAAGCGCCCGGCGAACGGTCTGCACTTGCTGCGGGCCTGAATTGCGGGGAAAGGTCAACTGGCTAAAAGACGGCAGGCTAGTATTGAATCAGGTAGTTGTCTTGCGCCTTGATTCGCTTGCGGACGTACCACGAATCGAGCACGGCGGGGCCTTCGACACCGTAAGGAAAATCCAGACCGTAGTCTCGCGTTATCAGCGTGAACGAGTTGGTCGTTATGGGTGCGGCCTTGTTGAAGTAAGTGTAGAGCGTAAAGTCCACTGGGACTGGGGTGCCCAGCTCATAATCATAATAGTCCACATAGAAAACCATGTCTCCGCTTAATGGGGTGTGCCAAGTCAACCATCCATAGTCATAAATAGCGCTGCTTCCGGAATATTGTGGAGGATACCAGTAATCGTAATTATACACGCCCGCGTTGTCTGCTCCTTTCTCCCAAGCGACAAACTGCATCTCAGTGTTGGGATGATCTGCAAAAACTTGAAAACGCAGAATGCTGAATGGCAGAACCGCTATCGCCAAGTTCTCGTCAACGGGGTCTATGGCCGCTCCGCCCGAGGTCCCGATTGTGCCCTTATAGACAAGGACAAACTGCTTGGTGTCCTCCGCTGGCGGTGGGAAGTGCAGGTAAAAGGCATCCCAATCGGCTAGAGTTCCACCGTATTCCGAAATGACACCCGAAACCGGCGTTCGGTTGCCGTTGGCATCGTCCCGATAAAGAGTGAAAGTTCCTCCCTTAAAATCTTGTCCGGATACATTCACTATCTCCAACGTGTACATGCCAGGTTCCACCAGTTCCCAAGACACTTGGCCAACAATGAAGCCGCGGAAGAAGTACTCAAGAATGCCAGTGCTGTATTCAATCGCTTTGGGGATCAGAATCGAGTGGTAATCTTGCAGCACATTCGTGTCGTTCACCGTGCTGGAGACTTTGGCGACCGCTCCTCCTTTTCGAGGAAACATCGCGCCCAAATAATTCAAAACGCTGTGATGCGTGACG
>Ga0315289_10003660_pt1 | contig 23173 bp, 24 predicted proteins | sample YL17G11_40_MG_FD_203452 | JGI IMG/M metagenome (GOLD analysis project Ga0315289, IMG submission 203452) | Sediment microbial communities from Yellowstone Lake, YNP, Wyoming, USA - YL17G11_40 | ecosystem: Environmental > Aquatic > Freshwater > Lake > Sediment | place: USA: Wyoming | collected... | reverse complement strand
TGCCCTCCTCCTCGACGTTCGACGCCCGAAAAAGCAGAAAATTTCCGTCGTCGAGTCGAGCGATCGGTCGAGGAGCCATGCTCTCATCCCTCCGCCCGCCCTCGCTGGTGCCTCGTCCGCCGCTGCTCCGGCGGCGACGACAGCACCCCTCGATCCGGGACCGGCACCTGCGACTCCCCGAGGCGGCCACGGCGGCCGCAAGAGAGCACGCGCACGGCGACTCTGACGACGACCCGCTCGCCCGCCTCGGCGCCCTGCTCGCCCGCGCCGACGACCCCGAGGCCGGTGAGCCAGAGGTCGACGCCGCCGAGGAGGCCGCCTCGGCGCTCGCGCTCGAGCTGTCCTCCCGCCGGGGCGACGACGACGAGGAGGCGGAACAGCGGAAGACCCCCCTGCTGCGGGGCTTTGGCCGCGCGGCCCCGCCGCCTCGCAGGCCCTACTCGCTCGCCGACCTCAGGCTCGCCCGCGTCGAGCCGTCGCGGGTGCTGTCGCCGGTCGACGCGACGCTCGACTCGGTGCGGGACAAGGCGCAGCTCGCCGCCGCGGCGGGGGCCGTCGCCGCCGCCGCGGCCCTGCGGCCCACCGTGTCGCAGGGGGTCGCGGCGGCGGCCCTCCTGTTCTTCCTGGCGACGCTGGACGCGGTCGCCGCGGGCGGCGGCGTCGGCTTCCTGGTCCTGGACTCGGCGGCGCGGGCCTTTTCCCCGACCTACGCGCGGCGCGTCGCGGCCCACGAGGCGGGGCACTTTCTGGTCGCCTACCTTCTGGGCCTGCTCCCGCGCGGCTACGACCTCTCCTCGCTGTCCGCGTTCCGAAGGGCCCACGCGCTCAACCAGCAGGCCGGGACACGACTCTGCGACGTGGCCTTCCGGCGGGAGGTGGCCTCGGGCAGGCTGTCGTCGTCGAGCGTCGACAGGGCGGCAGCGGTCGCGCTCGCCGGGGTCGCGGCGGAGTACTGCCTTTTTAAGAGGGACGGGAGCAGGGAAAAGGCGAAGGAGGCCGGGAACGGAGACGAGGCGATCGGAGAGAGCGCCGAGGGCGGGCTCGGTGAGTGGAGAGAACAGTTTTGATCGCGAGATCAGCGTTTTTTTTCGTTTTTTTTCGTTTCTTCTTCTTCCTCTTCTTTCTCAACCTCGACCCCCTGCATCGGAACCACCTGTTGACAACGGAACAAACCTCCTCTTCAGGCGACATTCAGCAGCTCGACGCGCTCCTGAAAGCCCTGGCCTTCTCTCAGGCCAAGGCCGACTCCACGGTGAGGTACGCTCTTCTGACCGCCGTGACGCTGCTGCGGAGGCACTCGAGTGCGCACGCGCAGCTGGCAGAGGCGATGCTGCGCGGAGAAGGGGTCGTCGAGTGCGTCGCGGCGGTCGAGGACGCGCTGGCCTCGGTCGCGGACGACGACATTTGAAGATTCGAAGAAGAAGAAAAAAAGTAATAGAAAAAAATGAAAAAGAAAAACAAGAAGTAATTTTTTTGACAAAAATGATTGAAGAAAAACCAGAACCTCCTCTCTCTCCCATCACGCGTTCTTCTCCCTCTGCACCACCACCTTGAACGCCCCCACCACCTCCGGGTGCAACTTGACCGTCGCGTCGAACGTTCCGACGGTTTTGATCTCGGGGAGCGTCACGGCCCGCTTGTCGAGCACCTTCCCCGTCTGCTGCTCGACGGCGGCGACGACCTCGGCGACCGAGACCGAGCCGAAGATCTCGTCGCCGTCGGGGGCCGTCTTCTTCTTGATGACGAACTTGCCGATCGTGGCGAGGGCGGTGGCCATGGCCTGCGCCTTGGCCTTGATCTCGCCCAGGCGCGCGAGCTCGGCCTGCTTCGCGGCCTCGATGTTGCGGAGCGCGCCGGCCGTCGCGGGCGTCGCGAGGCCGCTGGGCCGCAGCAGGTTGCGGAAGTGGCCGAGCGGGACAGTGACGAGGGCCCCCGCGTCGCCCAGGTTGGGGACGCTCTTGGTGAGGACGACCTTGTTTGGGTTGGTGTTTTGGGTGTCGTTTTTTTTGGGGGGTTGGTGGTGGTGGGAGGAGAGCGGGGAGAGAGAGAGGGGGGGGGGAGAGGTGAGGAGGAGGTCTCCGCCGTCGCTTGGAGGGGGGAAAGCTAGCCGACAAAACGGGAAAAGACCTTTTATCCCCGTGATTCCCCGGCCAGGCAACGCTCGATCCCGCTCCGAATCCTCACCTGAGTCTTCTTGACGACTTTCTTGTTGGCCTCGCAGTGCAGAGAGGACTGCCTCCCCTGGCGCGAGGGGCGGGACACCGCCGAGGTGGAGAAGGATGCCGAAGCCTGTCGAAGAGATTTTCGTTTTTTTGTTTTGGGAGGGGGGCGACATTTCGTGCGTCAGAATGCGAGGTCAAGGAGGTCGATCTTGCATTCTCTTGCAAGCTCCAGGAATTTAAGAAGAAGCGTCACGCTGTCGGGCGGCGAGAGATCGATGAAAAGAACGCCAGGGAGAAGGAGAGAGGGAGAGAGAGCAGGAGAAAGTCTCAAGCCGCCGAGCGACCGACGACGGCTGCGTCGTCGAAGGGATTCCCTTTGCTCTCTCTCTCTCTCGTCTCTCGCTGCTGCAGGCAGCAGCTGCTGCTGCTTTCGAGCTCGATCTCGGGCGCTCCAGTGAGCGACACTGAGAGGAGGCTGCTCGTCTTCTTACCGCGAGCATGGCGATTGGCAGCGAGGGAGGGAGAAACGGAGAAGGGGGGAGAGGAGCAAAGAAAGGTGATCAGTGAGAGGCATCGACTTTTTTTTTTTGCTTTCGTCGTCGATTTTCTTTTTCGCCGTCGTCAGATTTTTCAACTTCGTCCTGAGCGAGCCTTTTTTCGAGAGAGAAGAAAGGCGCGCTCTTTCTCTCTCTCTCTCTCCTCACGTTTTCTCCGTCTCTCTTTCTCTCTCTCGGGGGCGAGAGAGAAACGGCGAGGGAGACACCAACCATGCCGCCTCGCCGGTCCGCGCGGGGCCCCTCGTCGAGCGGAGCTGCTGCTGCTGCAAAGACCGCTCCAGCTCCTCGGGCAATCGACTTTGACGTCGACGTCGACTCTGGCGTCGCCGCCTTCACTCCCGGCCGCCTCTCCCCTTCCGCTTACCTCGAGAGGAAGGAAGCGACGACGTCAGCGCAATTGGCCAGGTGAGTTTTCCCGAATCGATGCTCTCTGGTCTCGAGTGGCACTATTCAGAGAGAGAGAATCGAGAGAGCGGGAAATTCAAATGTCCCGTCTCCGTCGAGGCCATCGATCCGCATCACTCAAAACCCCTTTCTCTCTCTCTCTCCTCAATTCCCCCTCACACTCAGGCTCCAGTCCACCCCCGAGTACCTCGCGTGGGCGAGGCACGCCAAGGTGAACCCCTCGCTGCGCGTCGGAGGCGGAGCCTCGCGCGCGACCGCCCCCAACCTGGCGCTCTTCGGGCATCGTCAGAGCTCGTCATCGAACAGTCGCGTCGCCGCTCTCGCCGAGGCGCTCGCCGAAACGCTCGAGACTCTCTCCGAGACGCTCCGCCGGGCGGCTCCCGTCCTGCTCAGCCCGCGCCGCGCCCGCGCGGCCCTCGCCGGCGTGCTGGTGGGGGCCCTGCTCTTGTGCGGCTGCGCGACAGGGTGGATGGTGCTGTCCTCCTCTTCGCCGTCGCCGTCGGCGGCGGCGGCGGCGAAGAGCAGCGTCGTCGTTGCTCCTCTTGCTGTGCCGACGGCGACTGCTGACACCACTGCCGCCGAAACCTCTGCTGCCGCCGAAGCCGCCGCGAGCAAGGCCCTCGTCGATTCGGCGCAAGCGGAGGCGAGGAGGGCCTCCGCCGCCGCGGCGACCGCCTCCTCCTTCAGAGTGGACGCCGAGCGCAGGCTCTTGCGGGAGAAGGAGGAGCGGAAGGCGGCAGAGGCGGCCGCCGCGCTCGCGCTCGCCGCGGCCGAGGCGGACGCCTCGAGGCTGCGCAAGGAGGTCTCGGCCCTGAAGAAGAAGAAGGAGAAGAAAAGGGCTACTATCGTCCCTTCTCCCCCCTCTCCTTCGAGCATTCTCCCTCTTGGTCTCGCGAACAAGCGCCCGGAGACGCTCGCGGCGGCCTCCTTGCTCGTCCTTTCAGCCGCCCTCGTCCTTCGGAGGGCGCTCCGCCGCTCGCTGGTCGCTCCGGCGGAGGCCGCGGCGAGGAAAGCGGCGACGGGAGAAAACTCGACTCCCTCCTTCGACGCCCCCGCTTCCTGTCCTTCCTCCTCCTCTCTCCTCGCCGAGAAGGAGGCCCAGCTCGCCACGGCGCGCGCCTGCTTCGACGAGCTCGCGACTCTGCAAGCGAGGCTCGCCTCGGACAACGCCGAGCTCGAGACCAAACTCGTCGAGGCGGAGGCCAGGGCTGCCACCGCGGCGGCGGCGGCGGCGACGACGGCGACGACGGCGACCGCGGCCGCGCTGGTGGGCTACGACGGCGCCGACGCGGAGATGGACGCGGCGGAGGGCAGGGAGGCGGAGCTGCTGGAGAGGGCGCGGAGGGCGGAGGCCGAGGTCGGGAAGCTGCTCGAGGAGCAGCAGCAAAGGGCGAAGAAGAAGGAGAGGGACGTTGCCGCCGCCGCCGACGACGACGAAACCGAGACAGCAACGGACCCCCTCCACGGCATTCCTTCGCCTCGCCGCCAGATCCTCGAGGCCCAGCTCGAGCAGGTCACCGCGGCCCTTGCAGACGCCGACGCGCGCCGCTCGCGCGCTGACGCGTCCCTGGCGCGCTCGGCCGCCGAGCTCGACGCCGCCGCCGCGCTGCTCGCGCGCGCCGAGGGCGAGCGCAGGGCGCTGGCATCGGAGCTTGACGCGCTGCGGGCCTCCGCGGGCGCCTGCGCCGCCGAGCTCGAGGCCGCCGCCGAGGAGGCGGCCGAGGAGGCCGGCGACGACGGGGACGGGGGCGACGACTTCGGGAGGAGGGCCTTTGCCTACTCGTCGCCTTCTGTCGCGGCGCTGGTCGACGCGGCGAGGAGGGCCGCGGCGGTCCTCGGAGGCGGGGGCAGCGGGGCTCCGGCCTCGGCGGCGGCGGCGGCGGCGACGCCGGACTCGGCGGCCCCGGGCCAGCGAGAGCAGCAGCAAAAGCAGCAGCAGCGAGACGGGCCACAGCAGCAGCAGCAGCGGAGAGAGCGGCCGTGGCGCTCCCCAGTCGGCGACGCCTTTGCCGCCGGGCCGGCCGCTGCTTCGGCCGACCTTCCGTCGTCGTTCGCAGCCACGGCCGCGGCAGTGGCGGCCAGCTTCGGTCCCCCGCTCGACTTCTCGCCGGCGGAGGCGGCCGCCGGCGAGGAGGACGATGGCAACGACGCCGCGTCTTCCTTCGGCGGCGGCAACGGCGACGACGAGAGCAACCGAGGCGGCAGCAGCAGCAGCGCCGCTTCCTCCTCCGCCGCCGCTGCCGTCAGCGAGAGGGAGCTGGTCGCCGCGGCGCTCGAGAGGGCCGCGACGAGGCTGCTCGCCTCGGCCTCCTCGTTCCCGGCTCTCTCCGCCTCTGCAGCGGCTCTCTCCGCCGCGCCCCCGCCCTCACTCTCCGCCGCCGCCTCCGAGGCCTCCGCCGCGGCCCTCGCCGCCGCGCGCGCCTCGCGCGAGGCTTCTGGAGCAGCTCGCAGGCTCGAGAAGCTCCTCTCGGCGCGGGACGGCGCCGAGCGGGCCCTGGGCGACCTTCGCGCCGAGGCCGACGACGCCGCACGGGCGCTCGCGGCGGCGTCGGGCGCGCGCGACGCCGCGGCCGCGGCGCTCGAGGACCAGAGAATGTCCGCCGCCGTCGTCGGCGACGGCGCCTTCTTCTCTTCCTCTTCCTCTGCTCGCCCTCCCTCGGCATCCGCCTCCTGGGCCGCGCGCTCCGAGGCGCAGGCGGCCTACGCCGCCGCGGCGAGGGCGCGCGCCGACGCCGCCGCCCGCGTCGAGGCCGCCGCGGCCTCGAGGGCGCAGCTGCTGCGGGCCGTTGAGCGGGCCTGCGAGCGCGTCGCCGACAGGGACCAGGCCGCGGAGGAGGCCGCGGAGGCCGCCGCGGGAGCGCTGCGGGCGCTCGACCGGGCGGCGCGGGCGGCGCTGGCGGGGGCGGTCGAGGTCAGGAGGGAGGTCGGGGGAGGAGGGAGAGAGGGCGGGCAAGAAGGGGCGCGCGCCGCCGACGACGACGACGGCGAAAACGCGCCGCCTCCGCCGGCGCAGGTGACTCTGGCGGCGGCGGGTCAGAAGCGCTTCGCGGCCGCGGACGCCCAGCCTGTCTCGCCGCAGTTCCAGAGGCCCAGGGTGGTTTGATGCCTGGTTTTTAATTTTTCCAAGAGAGAGAGACAGAGGGAGTGTTGTAAAAACGAATGACAGTCGGACTGATCCCGGCCTTGAGGATTATCCGATAAGAAGATAACGACGAAAACACAAATCGCTGTTTTTCTCTCTCGCTTCAAAACTATTTTTTTGGAGCGGCAGTTCTTCTTCTCCGTCTCTTTCTCTCCCTGTGTCTGCCTGCGAGGGAGAGGAACGCACTCTTCTCCTCTCTCCATCGCATAGTAACCAGAGAGAAACGCAAAAAAAAACGATGCACTCTACACTCGCGTCTTCTTCGTCGACGACGCTGACGACGGCTGCTCGATCCTCCCGCCCCGTCGCAGCAGCCTTATACCGCTGCGCCCGGTGCGCCGCGCCCGCCGCCGGACGCTTCGCGTCCTCTTCGACGCCTCAGACGAGGATCGGAGGCAGCAGGAGCAGCAGCAGGCTCCTTCGCCTCTCCCGCTTGCCAAACGTGTCCGCATCTGCTGCGACGTCGACCGTCGCGCCGCCGGGCAAGACGCCGCCGATGCCGTTTGTCCGCCTCGCCGGCCAGGAGGAAATGAAGCTCGCTCTCTTGCTCAACGTCATCGACCCCGGGATCGGCGGCGTGCTGATCATGGGTGACAGGGGGACCGGGAAGAGCGTGGCGGTGAGTAGAGGGAATCGGCGATCGGATATTTGGAAAAGAGAGGAAGAGGGGGGGGGGGGAAGGCTAGCGGCAACGGCTCTCTCTCTCCCTGACCCCTTCGACCTCCCGACTTGGACCTCTCGGCCCTCTGCCAAACAAAACAAAACACCACCAGGTCCGCGCCGTCGCGGAGCTCCTCCCGCAGATCGACATCGTCCAGGACGACCCCTTCAACTCGCACCCCTCCGATCTGTCGCGAATGGGGCCCTGGGCGCTCGACCGCGTGAAGGCCGGCGAGAAGACGCCGCTGCCCGCGACGAAAGTCAAGACGCCGCTGGTCGAGCTGCCCCTGGGGGCGACGGAGGACCGCATCTGCGGCACCATCGACATCGAGAAGGCCCTGGGCCAGGGGATCAAGGCCTACGAGCCCGGGCTGCTCGCCAGGGCCAACCGCGGCATCCTCTACGTCGACGAGGTGAACCTGCTGGACGACGGCCTCGTCGACGTCGTCCTCGACGCGGCCGCCGGGGGCGTCAACACGGTCGAGCGGGAGGGGATCTCGATCCGCCACCCGGCCAAGTTCATCATGATCGGGTCCGGGAACGCCGCCGAGGGCGAGCTGCGGCCGCAGCTGCTCGACAGGTTCGGCCTGTCCGTCGACGTGCGCACGATGCCGGACGTCGCGATGCGCAGCGCGATGGTGCGCGACCGGATGGGGTACGAGGCCGACCCGCTGGCCTTCTGCGCGTCCGTCGAGGCCGAGCAGCAGGAGCTCAGGGACAAGCTCGACGCGGCCACGGAGGCCCTGAAGCGGGTCGAGATGCCGCGCGAGGTCAGGCTCAAGATCAGCGAGATGTGCTCGCTGCTCGGCGTCGACGGCATCCGCGGCGACATCACGACCAACCGCGCCGCGAGGGCCCTGGCGGCCCTGGAGGGCAGGGCGGAGGTCTCCCTCGAGGACGTCAAGCGCGTCGCGGGCCTGTGCCTCAACCACAGGCTGCGGAAGGACGTGCTCGACGTGATCGACGGCGGCGCGAAGGTGGCGCTGGCCTGGCGGCGCGTGACCGACCCGGCGCGCGCCGAGCGCGAGGCGACGGCGGCGGCGGAGAGGGCCGCCGCGGAGGCGGCCGAGGCCGGGAAGTCCAAGGCCGGGAGCTGGGGCGGGCTCCCGTCGGCGGTTCCGGGGGCGGCGGCGCCCGCGAAGCCTGGCTCCTGGGGCGGGATTCCTGGGCGGTGAGAAGAAGAAAGCGAAAGGAGGGGTTCTTTTCGTTCAGTTTTTTTTTTTCCACCTTTGTCAAACTCGACTTTTCACATTTCCCCCACCGCTATTCAACCTTCTATCTTCCACTGCGACGAAAGGTCAAAAAAAAAAAGTTTTGTGCCGGGAGTGGGGTTCGAACCCACGCGTCATACGACAGACGATTCGCTTTTTTTGGAAAGTGAGAGGGAGGTTTTGACAAGCATGCGAGAGGAGGAAGAGAGAAAAGAGAAGAGGGAGGATAATCCTCCCCCCTCTCTCTCACCTCTGCTTCCCTTGCGCCCCGCCCCCCCCGCGAAACCTTCCCCCTTCATTTTCTTTTCTTAAGTCGTCCCCCTTAGACCAACTCGGGCATCCCGGCGAGATGAGCGCGGCGGGAGAATCGCGCCGCCCCAAACTAAAAAAGTGAAATGAATCGCTTTTTTTAATAATGGCAAAAGTGAATTTCCAGAGGTCCTTAACAAAACGGTCGCGAAAAGAACCTCGAGCGTTCAACGACGTCGAGGTTTTTCTGCTCCCCTTCCTTTCTTTCCCGCTTCAAATCTCTCGACGAGCTCTCTTCTTTGTTCCCCGTCGAGATCAATAAGGGAGAGAGCGAGTTGATAAAAAGATTTGTTTGTTTGTTATTTTGACAAAATGGGGGGTTTCTCTGGCAAACGAAAAGGGGGTGGGGGAACGTCTCTCTTCTCTCTCTTCTCTACCTCCTCGCCGTGAAAGAAACAAAAAAAGGACTCCGCAGCAACTGCTCTGCTCAAATATGGGGAAAAGAAAGAAACACGCGGGCGCTATGAACCTCTCCCTCTCTCTCTCTCTCTCTCTTTCATCTCTTTCATCTCTCTCTCTCTCTCTCCCTCTCTCTCTCTTCTAAAAAGAAGACTCGGAAGAGAAGGAGCAAAGCGTCGAGATCGAAAAAAGATATCTCAATCACTGGTACGGCACCGTCACGGCGGGCTCGTCGCTCTTGAGGTACTGCTCGGCCTGCGACTCGGCCACGATGCGCGCGAACTCGTCGCCGTCCATCTGCTCGCTCTCGAGCAGCCTCTCGGCCGTCCGGTGCAGCACGTCGATGTTGGACGAGACCAGGTCCTTGGCGCGGCGGTAGGCGCGGACCACGAGAGCCTTGACCTCCTGGTCGATCTCGTCCTGCGTCTCGCCCGAGCACTCGGCGGGCTGGCCCATCGACGAGCCCAGGAAGGAGGGCCCGCCGCCGCCGGACCAGGCGACCTGCCCCAGGCGCTTCGACATGCCCATCGAGGTCACCATCAGCCTGGCCGTGCGCGAGACCTGCTGGAAGTCCCCCGAGGCCCCCGTCGTGACGTCGTCCTCGCCGAAGATGAGCTCCTCGGCGACGCGGCCGCCCAGCGCGACGGCCATCTGGTTCTCGAGGTACGACCGCGAGTAGAGCCCGGACTCGAGGCGCTCCTCCGAGGGCGCGAAGAAGGTCAGGCCCCCGGCGGCGCCGCGGGGCACGATGCTGATCTTGGTCACGGGGTCGTACTCGGGCATCAGCGCGCCGACGAGCGCGTGCCCGGCCTCGTGGTAGGCCACCAGCTTGCGCTTGGCGTCGGTCATCACGGCGCCCTTCTTCTCGGGGCCGGCCACGATGCGCTCGAGCGCGTCGCCGACCTCCTCCTTGGAGATCTCCTTGAGGTTGCGCCTCGCGGCGAGGATCGCGGCCTCGTTCATCAGGTTCTGCAGGTCCGCGCCCGTGAACCCGGGCGTGCGGCGCGCGATCTTCTCGAAGTCGACGTCCTTGCCGATCGTCTTGCCGCGCGAGTGCACCTTGAGGATCTGCACGCGGCCCTGCACGTCGGGCCGGTCGACCGTGACCTGCCGGTCGAAGCGGCCCGGCCGCAGCAGCGCCGAGTCGAGCACGTCGGGCCTGTTGGTGGCGGCGAGCACGATCACGCCCGTGTTCCCCTCGAAGCCGTCCATCTCGGTCAGCAGCTGGTTGATCGTCTGCTCGCGCTCGTCGTTGCCGCCGCCCATGCCGGCGCCGCGCTGGCGGCCGACGGCGTCGATCTCGTCGATGAAGACGATGCACGGCGCCTTGGCCTTGGCCTTCTCGAAGAGGTCGCGCACGCGCGAGGCTCCCACGCCGACGAAGAGCTCGACGAACTCGGAGGCGGCGCAGGAGAAGAAGGGGACGCCGGCCTCTCCCGCGATGGCCTTGGCGAGCAGCGTCTTGCCCGTCCCGGGGGGGCTGTTTTTGAGGTCGAGGTCGAAGGGGAAGGGGGGGGGGGGGGAGCGGAATGTGAGTTTTTTTTCCTCGTGATCGCCCTCTCTCGCGCGCGCTTTCTCTCTCGCGCGCTTTCTCTCTCTCTCGCCTTCTCTCTCTCTCGCCTTCTCTCTCTCTCGCTTTCTCTGCCCCGCGTAAATCAAAACACGAAACTCACCCGACCAGCAGGCACCCCTTGGGGATCTTGGCGCCGAGCGTCGTGTACTTCTCCGGGTTCTTGAGGAAATCCACGACCTCGCGCAGCTCGAGCTTGGCGCCGTCGACGCCGGCGACGTCGTCAAACTTGACGCCCGTCTCGGGGACCTCCTGGAACTTGGACTTGTTCTTCGCAAAGTCCATGGGGCCGCCCATGCCGCCTGTGACGAGGGAATTTTTTGTTTGGGGGGAACAAGCAAGGGAGAGGGGAGAAAGAGAGAGGGAGGGAAAGGAGAAAAGTGAGCCTTTCTTTTCTTTTCTTCCTGGAGTGATGGAAGCGGAAGAAAAAAGTCTGAGGAAAAAACAAATTATCATAACGCACCTCCGAGCGGGCCGCCGCCGCCGCCGGCGCCCCCGGCCCCGCCGCGGCGGAACAGGAAGAACAGACCCGCGAACGCCACCAGCGGGAACAGCAGGTTGCCCAGCAGGGACGCGTAGTTCCCCTGCGCGTCGCCCTCGGAGACCGAGATGTCGACGCCGGCCTTGGCCAAGATGTCGACGAGGTCGGGGTCGTTGGGCAGCACGACCAGCGCGCGGCGGCCGTCGACCGCCGTCAGCTGCAGCTGGCTGCCGTCCTTGGCGAAGCGCACGCGCTCGACCTTGCCCGCGGTGACTGCGTTGATGAACTCGGAGTAGCGCCACTGGTTGCCCTCGGGCAGGGCTCCCGCGTCCTTCAGCGCGGGCGCCGCCGGGGCCGGCGCGGCGAACGAGCGGGAGTCGGCGGTAGCCTGGGCGGCGGCCTCGGGCGCGGGCTGGAAGTCGAGGGCCAGAGCCGGGGGGGCCGCGGAGGAGAGGGTCGCGAGCGCGGCGAGGCCCGCGGCGGCGAAGAGCTGGGAGAGGTTGGAGCAAGAGAGAGACAGAGAGAGAGAGAGAGAGGAAGAAGGAGAAGGAGAAGAGAAGCTGAGAAAGAGAGGAGGTTCGGGAGGAGGAGCGCTCAAAGGAGAGCGATCGGAGAGAAAACGGAGGCGGACGCGTGGCCGCGCGAGGACGCTGCACCGGGAATCGCGCCGCGCAAGGCCGGCTTTGCGGTCATTTTCGTGGCTTTCTTTCCGCGTGGATCCGCAGGGAACGTCGACAAAACAGCTCCGGTGCGATCAAATGTCCCTCGAGAGGCGTAAGAGAGGGCTGCGCGCGAGTGCGAAGAGAGGCAAGTTGGATCGGGACCTGCTGATAGTCGACGCCGACTCGGCGTTCCGTCGGCGTTGCCACCACCACCCCCATCGCCGAAAGCAACAAACGCCGTTTCCTGGTCCCTTTCCCTCTGTTAAACTCACCTGCTCTCCACCGTTCTTGGAAGATGCGCGCGCGACGACACGGGCCGCGGGGCGAGCTGTTTTGTTTGATCGGGTGGAGGGTGGGGAATCGAGGAAGGAGGAAGAAGAAGAAGCAACGAGAGGTCAGCTAGCGAGCAAGAAGCGAGGAGAATCGAGCGCGTTCCTCTTCCTCCTCGGCCTCTCTCGATCTCTCTCTTTCTCACCTGCAGCTTCGCGGGTCGAGCCGGCGAGGCCGCGGACCGCGGGGCGGGCCACGGAAAAGGCCATGGTTGGAAAAGAAATGTAAGGGAGAGGAAGAAGAAGGAGAAAGAAGGGGAAGGGCTTGGAACTTCTTCGCTTGTGATTCGCTTGGGGTGTCGCTCGGGCCACGGAGAAGAAAAAATCACTCCTCGCCTCTTGTTTGCTCTTCGAATCTGCTAGTGGAGACGCGAGCACCCCTCTCGCACCTTCCTCTTCTCTGGCTTCCCTCTCCCGCTTTCCTAAATGCAGGCCCCTCCGGACCTCCCTGCCGCCCAGCAGGCCGAGCTGATGGAGCGCATCGACGCGATGCAGGTCCGGGACAGGTGCGCTATGTTCTTTTTCTCTCTTTCTCTCTCTTGTTCGATCGACGACGGCGGCCCGGAACGCAAAACGCCACTTCGACCTCCTCTCCTCCTCACACTCACTCCACCCCAAAAAACACAAACAAACCGGAAACCCCAAAAAAACGCGCGCGCAGCCTGCGCATGTACAACTCGCTCGTCGAGCGCTGCTTCAAGGACTGCGTGGACTCGTTCCGGAGGAAGGATATGGAGCCCGCGGAAGAAAAGGTGAGATAACTTTTTTCTTCTTCCGTCGTTTTTGGTTTTTTTATAACGTCTTTCCTTCCCGCGCTCACGATGAAACGAACCGCAAACAAACCATAAACACAAAAAAACAAACAGTGCGTAACCAAGTGCTGCGAGAAGTACATGAAGCACAGCGCGAGGACGGGAGTGCGCTTCGCGGAGCTGTCGTCGCAGGCCGAGCAGCAGATCGCCCAGGCGATGAAAAAGTGATTTCCTCTTTTCTTTTTCTCTTCAACCTCCCCCCCCCTGTAATCAAACGAGACTGAGCCTCGGTGCCCCCTGCGGAGAGAAAAGAGAAGAAGAACGGAGAGCAGAGATGGAGGATTCGAAAAAGAAGGACAGGAGAAAGCCTCTCTTTTTTGAACTGTCTCAGTCCTCGTTTCTTCTTCTATTTCTTTTTTGGTTTTACAACAAAAGGGGCGGCGCGAGTATCACCTCTCCTCCTACTATCCCTCTACTCGGGCACCTCCGTCATCGCCGTGAAAAACGCCTCCACGGGCCCGGGGGGCCTCGGCAGGTTCCCCTGCTCGTCGGCCTCGAGGTCGGGAAGCGTTGGCGACTCGTCTTCGTACTGGTCGAGTTTGCGCTCCACGGCCTGGATCACTCTCGAGTAGGATTTGACGGATCCGTAGCGGAGGGCGTCGCGGCAATGTCGCGAGATGACCTGGTAGCGCTTGTAGGCGGTGAGGTGCCTGTTTGTTGAGGTTTTTTTGTTATCTCTCTCTCTCGAGTTGAATTCGGGTCGTCAGAGTTTGAGCGCGCGAGAGAGAGAGAGGGAGAGAGGAAAGAAGATCGAAGAGAAAGAACCTTTCTCACCTAGAAGCCGCCGTCGAGGGCTTTGAGTAGTTCTGCAGACCCGAAACGAGCGTCGCGGCGTACCCCAGAACGGGGGACAGCAGCGCCGCCGTGTGGCTGCCCGAGGCGTTGGCAGCGTTCGCGGCGGCGGTCGCGGCCGCCGCGGCGGCGGCCTCCCTCGCGGCCTGCGCCGCGGCCGACGTCATCCCGTGAAACATCGAAGCGTCGGGGACCAGCCCCGAGAACCCCCCGCCCGCCGGAGGAACGATCGAACTGGTCGCCTGCGTCAGGCTTATGAGGCCGCTCGTGCCGCCCGCGGTGGTGCACGCGAGCACGACCGCGGACAGCAGGTTGCTCTTGGCGCTCTGGGCCTTGTAGTACCGCCAGTGGTAGTCCCTCCTCGCGGCGGACTGGGCAGCCAGGTCCTTGAGCCGCGCGACCTGGGATCCGGGGAGGGCCGCGTCGGGGAAGCCCGGCTCGAGGCCCGACGCGTCCTCGTCGTCGCTGAACGAGGCGTCCGAGTAGGGTTTTCGCTTCCTCTCCCCGTCGCCGAAATCTGCGTCGTCGTAGTCCGCGTCGTGCCCGTCGTCGTCGTGCTCGTCGTCGTCGTCGTCGTCTTCGTGGCGGCGCCGCCTGGCAGCTTTCCGCCGCCGGCGGTCGTCGTCCGAGGCGCGTTCGTAGTCGAGAGACTCGATGGGGATGCGCGAGAAGGAGGAGCGCGCCGGAGGGAGGGGGAGGCGGCGGCGAGAGGAAGAAGGAGTCGGGGTCGGCGTCGGGCTGGGAGAGGAAGACGAGAAACGCCGGTGAGGAGGCCGAGCGTTGCCGCTGCTGCTCAAGTTGCAGCAGCAGCTTCCGCCTGCCTTTCTCGGCCCCAGAGGGGCACCTCTCCTCGCCACTGCGTCCAAGAAGCTCGAGATTTGCGCGACGCCGCGGGACCGGCCCGGCGCGGCGTGCATCGGGCGTGAAAAACGAGAGGCGGAAGAAGTGGGCGAAGAGAATTCGACGAAAACTGTTGAGCCTCAAAGGCAATCAAATTTTTTTGAGCTCGGGGTGAGGAACTGTTTGCACTCTCTCACTTCTTGTCTTTCTCTCTCTCTAAAGCCTTCTCGCGGCGCATTCTCTCCCGTGAGAGCGACAGGAAAACAGAATGAAGACAATCATCGCGACGCGCGTTGGCGTGCCTCTCGCCTCTGCTGCCAAGGCCCAGGCGAGGAGCAAGGCTCCTTCCGCTCCGGCTCGAATCCCCGGAGCGACGGCGCCGGCGAAGAAGTCGCTTGGTGCGTTTTTTGTTTTCCGCCGACTCGATCCGCCGCTTTGGTGCTCCTCTCGATGGGCCTCGTGCCTCCATCGACCATACGCAGGCGCAAATCTTCTTGGTAGTGAGCGGCTATGCGACATAAAATGCTCTGAATGATCCAAAAAGGGCGTCGAGTTGCTTTCTCTTTTCTTCAGACGCCGATCGCTAGCTCTTTCCTTGCTACTAGCCCTTTTTCTTGCTTCCTTATCTCTTTATCCCTTCCTCCTTCTCCTCCTCCAACCTCCCTCCCTCTCCCTCCTCTCCCGCCCATGAGCAGGCCGCCGCAACGCCACCCTCCCCGCGCGCGCCTCCACCAAGGAAGAAACGAAAGGAGAAAAAAGCACCAAAAACGCCCAGGACTTTGTCAAGAAGGACGTCGCGCAGCTCCTCGGCGTCAAGGGCGCCGCCGATGACGTCGACTCGCTCTGGAAGATCCGCCTGCAGCTGACGAAGCCCGTGACCTGGGTGCCCCTGATCTGGGGCGTGCTCTGCGGGGCCGCCGCGTCCGGCAACTTCCACTGGACGCCCGAGGACGTCGCCAAGTCCGCGCTCTGCATGACGATGAGCGGCCCGCTGCTCACGGGGTACACGCAGACGATCAACGACTTCTTCGACAAGGAGATCGACGCGATCAACGAGCCGTACCGGCCGATCCCCTCGGGCAAGATCTCGGAACCGCAGGTGATCGTGCAGATCGTGACGCTGCTGCTGGGGGGGCTGGCGGTCGCCGCCGTGCTGGACGTGTGGGCGGGGCACGAGCAGCCGACGCTCTTCGGGCTCGCGGCGTTCGGGTCGCTGATCTCGTACATCTACTCCGCCCCGCCGCTCAAGCTCAAGCAGTCGGGGTGGATCGGGAACTACGCGCTGGGGTCGTCGTACATCACGCTGCCGTGGCTGGCTGGGCAGGCGCTGTTCGGGGAGATCTCCTGGTGAGTTGATGAGAGTTGGGATTTATTCTTTTTCCTTTTTTTTGGGGGGGGACTTTTCAAAATGCTCACCTCTCTCTCTCTCTCTCTCCTTACCTCTCTCTCTTTTCCGAAATTGCCCCTTTCTCTCCAACAAACAGGGAGATCACCATCCTGACGATGCTCTACTCGATCGCCGGCCTCGGCATCGCGATCGTCAACGACTTCAAGTCGATCGAGGGCGACCGCGCCATGGGCCTCCGGTCGCTTCCGGTGGAGTTCGGCGTGGACGTCGCGAAATGGATAACGGTGGGCACGATCGACGTCACGCAGGTGGCGGTCGCGGCCTACCTGGCGTTCGGGCTCGAGGAGCCCGTGTACGGAGCGGTACTCTTGGCGTTGATCATCCCGCAGGTGTACGCCCAGTTTGCGTTTTTCCTGAAGGATCCGATCAAGAACGACGTCGCGTACCAGGCCAGGGCGCAGCCCTTCCTGGTCTTCGGGCTTCTGGCCACGGGCTTGGCGATCGGGCACCACAACGCGGCGCTGGGGCTGTGAGTGAGAGTGGGGGAGGGGCGAGAATGGGAGGAGCGGAGGGAGGAAGGGGAGGGAGGAGGAGGGAGGGAGGGTTTCTTCGCGCGCCGTCTCTCCTTTTGGAATCCTTCCTTGCCTTCCTCCCCCCGTAGATGGGCGCCCATTCTTTCTTTGCTTTTCTCCTTCCTCTTGCGTGTGTGTGTGTGTGTGAAATGCTTCTTTCTTCTCTTCTGTTTATCGACGAACAGAGGGGGGAAAAGAGTTGGCGAGGGTTTTTTTTGTCTCTCGCTCTATCTCCCTCTTTTTCTTCTCGCTTTTCTCTGCACTTTTTTTTTGTTTCTCACTCACTTTTTTGAAAAAGAAGAAAGCGAAGGTTTCGCTTTTTCTCTGTTCGCCGCCTTCTTTGTTCTCGCCTTCCGAATGCAGGGCTGGGGCGCCCTGCTCGGCCCCGAAGCCCCGGGAGACTTTGATTATGACGGCGTGGTGAGGAATGCAGGAGCGCGACTCGTCGCCCTTTCTCGATTTCCTTTCGATTGCTGACGACAAACGCGTCGCATGCGAGCTGCCCCCGAACCGTTCCTCTTTCCGGCCTCGCCCTCCCCTCGCCTCTTGCTCCAAACGAAGCGCCGAGCTCTCTATTTGTTCCCTCGGCGCGTCTTTTTTTATCCGAGAGCAAGAGAATTGAACCGCAGGGAGCGCCCTGAGGGCGAATGCACAAGGCGAAAACGATGTCGAGCAGGAAAAAAAAAAACTCGACGCCGCAATTTCGTCTCTGACGAGGTTGTTCCCCTTTTCTCACCCTGGGACCAACCACGACTTCTCCCTCTCTTCCCACTCCGCTCTCTCCCTCTCTCCAGGCCACGTTCAGCCTCAAGCCCCGACGGGACCTGGTCATCTCGGACCTGCCCGAGGACCTCATAGACCTCATATTCAAAATCGCGGAGCTCCACAAGGCCGAAGGCAAGTTGAGAAGAGAGAAAGGAAAAGAGGGAAAAAGCGAAAAGAGAGAACGACGACGGAAGAAGAAAAAAAAAACGGGAAAAAACTCACCACTCACTTTTTCTCTTCCAAACTCCCCCCTCCCCCCCTCCTTTTCATCAAACAGGCACGGGAGACCGCATCCGGTGCGCAGCCGTCTGTAAGGAGTGGGCCTCGATCCTCTCCGCGCCGTTCTACTGGCGGGAGCTGCAGCTCGACACCGCCGACTTTGACGGGCAGCTCCGAAGGCAGCAGCGCCGCCGCGAGGCGCAGCGGCGAGCGGAGGCGGCGGCGAAGAACGGGGCCTCCTCTTCTTCTTCTCCCTCTTCGGCCCTCGCGCGGCCGCCCCTCGCCAGCAGCGGCCTCCTCCTCCGCCGCCACCACCACCTCGACCGGGCCCCCGCCGACGCCGGGGCCCGCGCGGCCTTCGCGGACGCGCTCCTGAGGCTCGCCGAGAGGGCCGGGGGCGCGCTCGAGAGGGTGCGGGTCGTCTCCGCGAGGGCCAGCGACGTCGCGGGAGGCGGAGGAGGAGGAGGAGAGGGGATCTCTGGCTTTGGCGGCGGGCCCCGGAGGGACGGCGGGGGCGCCTTTGCCCTCTTCGATTCTTCGACTCTTCGACTCCTCGACGAAGAGGACGAGCAGCTCGGAGGAGAAGAGCAGGAGCCCCCGATCGAGGACGAGCAAGGGGCGGGCGCCTCGAGGAGGGGCGCGCCCCCGCGGCTCTTTTACGGCGACGGCGTCTCGCTCGAGCCGTTCCCGGGGGCCCGCGTCGGCTTCTGCGGCCCGGGAAGGGAGCTCGAGGCCTGGCTCTCGGCCACGGCGATGAAGCTCTCGGCCCTCTCCCGCGTCAGGAGCAGAGAGGGCGGGGCGGAGGCGGCTCAGAGAGATGGCTCCCCCGCCGGGGACGCCGACGACGACCAGCTCATCGCCGCCGGAGTCTTCGGCGCCGAAGACGCGCGCGCCGCGGAGCGGGCCGAGCTCGCCCGCGCCGAGGCCGCCGCGTCCAGGGAGCGGGTCTCGGCGTCGGCGAGGCTGCAGGCGGCCCTGTGCGGGAAGCCCTTTGGGGGGAAGCGCAGGTTCTCCGGCGCTGGCGGCCGCGGGCGCGGCGGCTTCGGCGGCGGCGGCTTCGGCGGCGGCGGCGGGCCGGGGAGGGCCGAGCTGCTGCCCGGGCCGTCGACGGGGGAGCCCCTCGCCGGCTGGGCCCTCCGCGTCGCCGCCTACCTCTGCTTCCGGGCCTTCCGCGGCGCCCTCCGCGGCGTGCTCCGCTGGCGCAGGGGCCGCAGCGCGCGCAGCCGCGACGGCAGCTACTCGAGCCGGAGCTACTCCTCCTCGGGCGCCGGGGCCGGGTCGGCGGCTGTCGATGGCGCCTTGACCCTCGCGGCGGTCGCGCTCGCGGCCCGCGTTCTTGTCGCTGCATTTGCCCTGCCCGCGCTGGCTGTCACTGCCGCGAGGGGGGCGCTGTCGCTGCTCGCTGTTGCTGCTGCTCCCGTTGGTGCTGTTGCGGCGTGAATATTTTGTTTTGAGTTTTTTCAACTTTTGTGTTGCGGCCGCGTTTTTGGTCCCCCGACGCGCCCAACGGTCCCCCTAGTCCCTTCTGAACTACTCCTTATAAGTATTTCCGGTTGTAAAAAGAGTCGATGCATGATTTTCACACGCTGGGAAGAAGAACACAAAGCCTCTGCCTCCCCAACCACGACCAAAACCGGTATTTCGATTTATTTGGGCATTTTTTTCTCTCCTTCAACCTCTCCCCCCTCTTCTCTCTCTCTTCAAAAACCGTCTTCAAACCGTCTGTCCCGCCGGCCTCATCAACACGTCGTTCACGTCAACGCCGGGAGGTGCCGCGAGCACAAACAGCACAGCCCCGGCGACGTCCTCCGGGGACATCGCCGGAGAGGGGCCGGGCGAGCCGTCGACGGCCGGAGGGAACGGCCGCGGCGGCGCCCCGTCGTGCATCGCGCTGAGAAACTCCGTCGCGACGCGCCCGGGCGAGACCAGCGAGACCCTCAGCGGCAGGCCCGCGGCCCTCGCCTCGAGCCTAAGCCCCTCGGTCATCGCCCGCAGCGCGTGCTTGGTGGCTGAGTAGAGGCCGCCGCAGCCCGGGTACACGTAGACGCGGTGGGCCATCATCGATGAGACGTTGACGACGTGCGCCGGGCGCGCGTGCGACGGGACTGAAGAGGCGCCGCTGGCCGCGGCCGGCGGCGCCCCGGTGCTCGAGGTCGCCTTCTTGTCGCCCCTCTCCTTGCTCGTCGCCGCGGCCTCTTCGCTCTCCGCTTTCGCTGCTGCCTTGGCGATCCTCCCCCTCAGGTCAGCCACGAAGACGCGCGTCAGCAGGGCCGGGGCGAGGACGTTGACGTTGAGCATCGCGGCCCACGAGGCCGGGTTGCCGTCGAGCAGCGCCGAGTCGTGGCGGGACATGCCGGCGTTGTTGATCAAAACGTCGACTCCCGCGGCGTCGCCCCACCTCGCTCGGACGATTCGAGGGAGGGCAGCGACCTCGCCCTCGCGGGTGACGTCGCAGATGACCGGGAGGAACTCCGGAGAGAGAGGCGAGGAGGCGGCAGAGGTCGAGGCGGCCCTCTCGCTCTCGTGCCTCTTTCTGATCTCGTCGGCGAGCCCCTCGAGCCTGTCGCCGCGCCGCGCGAGCCCGACGACGCGCACGTTGGGCAGCGCCGCCAGCTGCAGGCACAGGGCCCTGCCGATTCCCGCTGAGGCGCCGGTCACGGCGACGACGCGCCCCTCGAGGCAGGTGGAGGGGGAGTATCCCAGTGGCCACGAGCGAGACGAGGAGGAGGAGGGCGAGGGACAGGGCGCGGCAGCTGCTGCTACTGCTGCTGCCTTTCCGGGCGCGGAAGCAGCGGCAGCTCCTCCGTCGGAGCTGCTGCTCCCCAAGACCCTCCCAGCGGCCGCCGCGGCGGCGCCATTGGAGGCTGCGAAGGCCGCGAGCGAGGTGGTACCGTTGGGCGTCATCACCTCTTCCCTCGCGACCTCTCCGCCTCGCTCCTCCCCCTCCGCCGCCGCCTTCTCCCTCCCCGGCTCCGCGCCGTTACTGCTCCTCGTCCCGTTGCCTGTGCAGCCCGCCAGCGCCCTCCTCGCCACCGATCCCAGCTGCGCGCTGGCCTCCGCGAAGTCGTCGTTGACGATCACAAAGTCCCAGAGGCCGGGGTCGTCGTTCAGCGACTCGATCTCGCCGCGCGCCGCCGCGAGCCGGCGCTCGACGGCGGCGCCGTCCTCGGTGCCCCTGCCCCTGAGCCGCGCCTCCAGCTCGCCCAGGCTCGGCGGCGCGACGAACGCGAAGACCGCCGGCAGGCCCGAGGCTTTGACGGACCGCGCCCCCTGCACGTCGATGTCGAGTACGCAGCACCTCCCGTCGGCCGCGACGCGCTCGACCGCCGCGCGCGAGGTCCCATAGCAGTTGCCATGCACCGACGCGTGCTCGAGGAAGTGGCCAGCGGAGACGCCGGCGAGGAAGTCTTCTTTCGGGACGAAGTGGTAGTGGACGCCGTTCTTTTGGGTGTTTCGGGGGGGTGGATGGGCGGAAGAGGTGGGTGGGCGGAAGAGGTGGGTGGGCGGAAGAGGTGGGTGGGCGGAAGAGGTGGGCGGAGAGCGAAGAGAGCGATTGGGGGTCGGGGTCGAGAGGATTTGGAGGCGCCTTCGCCCAATCGAGTCGAGAACCTTCGATCTCAAGCCCAGTCGAGTCGATCGAAGCCGCCCCCTCTCGCGGGCGCGCTCTCTTTCCCCCCCCTCTCTCTCGCTTCCTCCCTCGATCCATCTTCAGAAAAACAATCTTCTCACCTGCTCCCCCTCCCGCGGGGCCCTGGTCGTGTGCGAGCACGAGAAGCCGAACTTCCCCTCGTACTTGTCCATCAAATGCTTGATCAGCGTTCCTTTCCCGACGCCGCTGGGGCCGCAGACGACGAGCGCCGCGGGCGGGCGCTGCTGCTGCGAGGAGGTCGAGGGAAGAGAAGACGTCTGGTCGCCCTCGGGCGAGGAGGTGGCTGCTCCCATTTTCAAAGCGTGGAGTTTGGAATACGGGGGGAGAGAGTTGAGAAAAACGAACTTTCTGATTCCATCGGCCTTCCGGCCAATTGCTTTTTTTTACAGCTCTCTCTCTCCCCTCTCACTTCGCGAGCTTGACCCCTCCGGCGCCCCGTTTCCCTTTCAGCACGATCCGGCCCCTGCTCCCGCCGTCCCACTCCTCGCCCTCCTTGATCGTTATGTACTTTTCTCCCTTGCTGGTGACGGCGACTCCGTCTCGGAAACGCTGCTGTTGCAGTTGTTTGCCGCCGCCGCCGCCGCTTCCTTTCTTCGCCTCGTCGCCCCAGAGCCGCACCGGCGCTCCTCCTCCTTTCCCGCCGCCGCTGCTGCCGCACCCGCCCTCCCCCGAGGTCACCACGGCCGTGGCGTCAAACTTCTCCAGCAGCGCGGCGCGAGCAGCCTCGTCGGCGGCGCGCTCGGCGCGCCTGCGCCGCCGGCGCTCCTCCCTCGCGGCGCGCCAGGCCGCCTCCCCGCGGTCGCCCCCGCTCCTCGAATCGCCGTCGACCGCGGAGCTGGAGACGCTGCCAGTGCTCGAGAGGAGCCAGGCGGCGGCCTCGGAGGTGTCGGCGCCGTTGATTCTGAGCGCGTGGGCCAGGTAGTCCCGGCCCCTACCCGGGAAGAGCTCGAGCAGGGAGTCGACCCCGGCGCCGTCGCCTTGTCCTTCGCCGTCGCTGCCGTCGCAGCTGCCGCTGCCGCCCTTTCGCCTTTGCCCTCTGCCGCCGCCGACTCCGCCGCCGCCTCCTCGCTCTTCTTCTTCCTGCTCCTCCTCCTCCTCGACTTTGGTGCTCCTGAGCTCGAGGGCACGCAGCAAAGCAGATGGAGACACCTGGAGGTGTCTTTGTTGGGAAGAAGAGGTGTCGGGAGGAGGAGGAGGACTGCTGGTGCCTCCTTTGCCGCCGCCGCTGCTTCGCTCAATCAATTGGAAGAGGTCGTCGAGTTCGACGCAGTCCGGGCACGCCTCGATGATGAATTCACGCAGCGCCTCCGGGTCGAAGTCATCGTCATCATCCTCGACGCATGCGAGCGAAGAGGCGTAGTCCGCGGCGTCGGAGTCGACGCCGTGCGCGAGGAGGAAGTCTCGAACGAGAGAAGAAGCCGACATGAAAAAAAGAGTTTTGGTCGATGGAGAGAAAAGTGTTCAGAATCGATTTGCCTTTTTGTTTTCCTGCTTCTCCGTCTCTCGCTCTCGCTCTGCTCGCGCGCCCTCTTCTCCTCCGTCGACACCTCGCCGGAGACCAGTGAGAAGATGGACCAGCCTTCTCTGCGAGCCGCGCCTCCCCAGGCTGGACAAGAATCAGCCCTCGACAGCCTCCTCAGAACGTTCGCGTCGACGGCGACGAATTTCGAAGTCCCTCCGGCGCTCGCGGCGGCGGTCTCCTCCCACGGCGCGACCCTCGCCGGGGCGCTCTTCGCCGCCGGCTGGAGCGCCCAGGCCGACGCCGCGGTCACCGCGCCGGGCCGCCTCCCGTTCGTGCGGTACCTTCCGGGGATCCTGTCGACGGTCGCGATGGTTCTGATGGCGACGGTGCGGAGGTCGGACATCGACGCGTACGCCCAGAGCGGCGACGACGACGGGGTTGTCTGTCGAGCTCGCGGCGCCCTCTTCCTCGCCTACTGCCTTTCCTTCGCCGCGCTGGCGCTGGCGGCCTCGGGGCTGCTGCTGAGCGGCGGCGGGTGGGTCGGCGCGGCGGGAGTGCTCAACTGCCTGTTCGTCCTGGCTGCGGGTCTTGTCACGTTTGTCGCGGGGGGCAGCAGCGACGGCGACGGCGCTGACTTTGGGTACGGCGGGCTTTAAGAGAGACAGAGAGAGAGACGGTGAATGGTTCGTGTAAAAACTAGGAAAAGAAACGGAAACGCGGAGTGTCATTTTGGTGCTACAGAGGGGGGGGGAAGAAATCAAAAAAAAACTCATTTAATGCTTCTTGTCTGCTGCCGCCGCCCCGCCCTTGTCTCCGCCAGCTGCTGC
>Ga0315289_10003659_pt1 | contig 23183 bp, 23 predicted proteins | sample YL17G11_40_MG_FD_203452 | JGI IMG/M metagenome (GOLD analysis project Ga0315289, IMG submission 203452) | Sediment microbial communities from Yellowstone Lake, YNP, Wyoming, USA - YL17G11_40 | ecosystem: Environmental > Aquatic > Freshwater > Lake > Sediment | place: USA: Wyoming | collected... | reverse complement strand
CTATGAAAAAGTCTTTAAAAACTTTAAATATATGTATAGCGTGCAGTGCTGGCGGGCATTTAATGGAAGCGCTACAGCTACTTCCAGCATTACAAGGCCATAAAAGATTCTTTGTAACATTTGAGCGTAAGCAAGTTCGCGACATGTTGAAAGGAGAGAAAATTTATTTTATTATCGATCCGAAAAGAAACCCCAAAAAATTATTGAAGAATTTTTATCAGGCCACAAAAATCATGAGGAAAGAGAAGCCAGACGTTGTCGTGTCGACTGGAGCTGCCGCCGCCGTTCCGTTGTGCTATGCAGCTAAAATACTTGGTATTAGGATAATTTTCATTGAAAGCCTAGCGGCAGTCAATAAACCGTCGCTTTCAGGACGCGCAGTTTATCCAATTGCAGATATGTTTGTAGTTCAGTCAAAACGCTTGATGAAGAATTACAGAGATGCAGTTTATGGAGGATCACTGATATGATTCTAGTCACAGTCGGCACTCACAACCAGCCTCTTGACAGGCTCTTGAAAGAAATTGACAGACTCGTAGAACGAGAGGAAATAAAAGATAAAGTCATCGCGCAGATTGGATATTCTAAGTACAAACCTAAAAACTATCAACACTTCGCTTTCACATCATGGAAAAAAATTTTGAAACTTAACAAGATGGCAGACATTGTGGTTACTCATGGCGGTGCAGGTAATCTGATATTGGCTTCCCATCTCAGCAAACCAATCGTGGTAGTGCCGAGGATGAAACGTTATGGCGAACATGTAGATGATCACCAACTCCAACTTGCCAAGGAACTAGAAAAGCAAGGAAGGGTCGTCGCAGTTTATGATATAAACGAGCTTGGAAGATCCATAAAGAAAGCTAAAACTAAGGCCGAAGCACTTAAATCAAGAAAAAGAAGTAGAGAAAAAGAGAAAAGAATTGTTTCGATTGTTAGACGTTATATAGAAAAGATTGCAGAATCAAAAGTTTAAAGAAGTTTAAAGAAATTTAAAGAGGTTTATTTCATGGGATTTGGAAAAAAGCTAATTTCAAACACATCATTCCTTTTGATGGACTGGTTTTTGGTAACAATATTTTCGTTTTTATTCTGGCTCGTGATAGGAAAATTTTTATCGAAGCAAGATGTAGGAATCATAACGACTTGTGTAAATACAGCAATCATATTATCAACAATTAGCTTTTTAGGATTTAGTGGAACAATCACTAAACTCTTATCAGAATATTCACAACGTAGGCAACTAAAACTTTCAAACACTCTTATAAAATTTTCAGCTAAAATTTTGCTTGTAAGTAACATCGCAATATTTATTATTCTTACTCTTTTTTCCCCTCAAATTGCATCTCTTCTAAAAATATCGCCAATTCATGTAGTTTTAATTAGCATAGCAACTTTTACAATGTCTTTAGCCAACTTTACAGGGTCTGTGTTGATAGGATTTCAAAAGATGGTAAAAATTGCTGTTACTGACACTATTGGTTATGCATTAAAAGCGGGCGGCACCTTCATTCTTTTGCTTCTCTTCTTTGATAATATAGTGCCACTAATTCTTTTCGCGCTCTCATATATTGTAATATTTCTATTACGAGTAAAGATGGGCTGGTTTTTATCAAAAGGGGACAAAATAAACTATAAAGAAATAATTTCAAACTATGCTTTGCCGACATTCGTAGCTTCATTGGCATGGCTTATTTTCACGAACGCTCAATATGTTATACTAACTTTTATACAAGACCCAGCCACAACAGGAGTTTTTTCTATTGCTGCAATTGTTACAACACTTATAGCGGTCATACCAGTCACAATGTCATCTGCATTTTTCCCAATTCTTTCTCAACTTTCAGTCAGCTCAACATTTAAGAAAAATCAAGAATACTTAATTTCAAATGTTTTACGTTACGCTTTGTTTATAGCAATTCCGTTAGCACTACTCTTTACAACTTTTCCTACAAAAATTATAATATTGTTTTCTCGAGCCGAATTCCTTGACGCCCAACATCTATTTCCAATTCTTTCGTTAGCTGCACTATTAAATGGAATAGGAATATTCTTTTTAAGCAGTTTGTATGCCTTGAAAAAAATTAAACAAAATAGGAACATAATTATTGTCACAGCATTAATTTTTCTCTCACTTGCAATAGTACTCACAAAAATGTTTTCTTCTCTCGGCCTTTCAGTAGCTTACACAACAGCAATGTTCTTCATGTTTTTTGCAAGCCTTTACTATCTTAGAAAAATTGTTAATGTAAAAATCCCATTTTTGAATATTTTGAAAATTCTTTTTGCTACTTCTATATGGCTTATAACATTTAGTTTCCTTTCAAGGTTAGTTTTTAATAATGTTTTAGAATTGATTCTCCTCGTCTTGTCTGCAGTTTTATATCCACTCATTCTTTTGTTTTTGAAGTTTTTCAGAAAAGAAGATGTCAAGATTTTAGAGCATGTTAAAAAATATGTGCCATCATTTGGAAAGTTCTTTGTTAATACAGTGATTAAAATAATTTCTAAATTTTCTTAAGAAACTTAAATGATATTTAGGAAAGGAATTACTGCAAATATGACCTGAATCAGAATAAGTATTGCAGTCACCTGCTTTTCAGAAAATTTTCCTAAGTTCATGACAATATGACTCAGCGAGTAAACCTTCTTTCCATAAGGAGCGTCAAGTTTTCCATCCAGCCTGAGTTTTCCCAAGCAGCTTGCCTCGAATTTCGACATTGCTTTTAATATTCCCTCTATGATGAATGGAAACATAACAATTATTCCGATCTTCTCCATGTTGCCTGTAATAACTCCTGCTGCTACTATTGCCCCAAGGAGATATGTCAGACTGTCACCAGGAAGAATTTTTGCTGGAAATAGATTGAACTTCCATGCGCCAAGCAAGGCAGCGAATGTAATGAGAAATATTATTGCAGCAAAGTTTCCTATCTGCAATGCATAAATTCCAAGAGCGAATGTGTACACAAGACCCATTCCGATCTCTGCCCCGTTAAATCCACCAAGCATGTTGACCATATTCGAGGAAAAAACCACCCCTAGTGGGACTATGAGGAGAGGATAGAGAATTCCGAAATTGAAACTTCCAAAGAAGGGTATTGTCAGAGTAGACACACCAGCATTCACAGCCATGAGAGGAATCGCTGCTGGCAACGTCAGCAACGGTTTGAGCCATTGCGGCAGCCCGATTCTTATGTCCCTCTCGCCATTCTTGTTTGTAAGAAGCTTTCTTCTGCTTAAGTTCAAGTCATCGAAAAATCCGACGAAAGCAATTATCATGACGCTTGATATGACAGCAAGAAGATCCTCAAGATTTTCCTGAGCAAGACTTTTGACGACAAAAGTTTCCAGTGCAATAAACAAGAACAAGCCTGTGAGAATGCCGACCGTGACCGGAATGCCGATGCTAGTTGGTAGAATCGGAGTATTCTTTTTGTGAAGATCTAATCCAACCAAACGTATTGCGCGAAAATATTTCATGAACCATGGCGTCACATAGAGTGTTGCAAAAAGAGCAGCTGCAAGTGACACCATTATTGTTAATCCAGCCATAATAAACATCAGTAAACTATTTCATAAATAATTGTTCCGTCGCATCCGCCCTGTCTGGTACATGTGAGCAAATCAGGGCCATTTTCAAAAACAACTTTGAAACTATTTGTGTTTTGGTTAAGCATATCTAAGAAACCAGTCCAATAGCCACCACTTATTTTTTGAGATGTAATGGCGAACTTCTGTACGAATATATGGGAGAAACCATTTGCTTTCAGCCTTTCCTTTGCAAGCGTCACATTCTGGCTTAGCAGGATGTCAGCCCCATCTGTAAGGTCCCACTGAGCATGCCTGTCACAATTGTAAACTGTTGCAGCAGTGTAGAATGATAGAAGTAAAGAATTCTGTGGCAAGTTTTGATTTGCCCAGCTGCATGCCTGGATAAACGAAGGCGAAAATTGTTTTACGCTGGTCATTGTATCAATCCTGTTATGAGCGTTGAAGAATGATATTATAAAGACAAATATGATTAATATCCAGACAGTTTCTTTGTGATATTTCTTCAAGAATTCCGCTATTTCGTTTGCATATAATCCAGCAAACAAAGCGACTATTGGGGTTGATGAAACTAAATTTCTCATCAAATCTTCAACCCTGCCAGCAAGAGACTGATAGAATATCAGCAAGAAAACAAACAAAGATATCAACAATAAAATATCAGAAACTTCCCTTCTATATGCAGACAAAACTATACCAGCAATCGCAAAAAGAGGGGCAAGAAAGACATAGCCATATGCAAAGTTGAAGTAATTAACAACCCCAAAACGTAAGAACTCAGCACTTGTCGAAGTACTGCTTAATACCCCTTCAAATTTAAATTGTGGCGTATAGTTTGGATTAATATTGCAATGAATTGTGCTGAAGATGTTTGGAAACTGGCATGTAACCGTTTTATAATAAACAACATTTCTTATGAAATGCGGGGTTAAAATTATAGCAAAAACAACAATTGCAGGAATCCAAAACTTCATGTTGTGAACAATGCTCCTTTTTTCGAACATTTGATAAAGGAAGGCAAGTGCAAGAAAAGGAATTGTGACATAGCCAGACGCATCGGTCAAAACCGACAATGCAGCAAAAATACCAGATAAGAAGAGATATTTTCTTCTATTTGTTTTGAAAGCAAGAAATGTGGTGAAAAAAGTTATTGTCATAAATAGAACAAGGAGGCATTCTGGATAGAAAAGAACGGAATAAGTGATGAATGATGGAACAGATATTGCAATTATTGCGGATATTATTGCAGCATTTTGCGAATAAAGTTTGTTAACAAGTGCATATATTGACAGACTTGTCAGAACAGCTATGAAGGGAACCAAAAATTTTACTATCATGTCGCTAAAACCAAACAGGAAATAAAAGCTTGCCTGTAAAATATTCCACAAAGGCGATCTGAAAAATCCGTTTTTAAAAATGTTTGTTCCGTATTCAGGGAGATATATAGGATATTCTTGATGGCTGGCAATCCATCTGCTCACGCTGGTGTGAAACGCCTCATCACCAAACGCAATGGGAGAGCTGAAGGTCAGAATCATTTCATAAACAGCTACAATTCCAAGAAAGACCAGAAGAACTGCAAATTTCATTTTTTTCATGTCAATTGTAAATTCAACATCAGTCATAACACTCTCTACTCACAATTCATTCTTCTTTGTTTACATTCTTTTTTGATTATATTTATTAAATTTTTTTAAGGATATTAAATAGTACAAAGATCATTGTTAGGAACGAGACTAAGTAGAAAAACGAATAATATTCTGGATTTTGAAATGTAAGGACGATTTTACAGCTTCCTACAAAATTGCTGTTTAATTTTATAAAACCGTTTTCATTGAAGGAAACTTCCTGCGGGCTGTTGTTAATAGTTGCTTGCCACATTTTATGATAGCTTTCCTTCGCAACCACATCCCCTTTTTGACAGGTTGTATTAATTTCAATCTTGTCATCGGTTTTTTTCACTGAACTCTGGACTGGTCGGCCATTAACTTCCACATATGTTGATTTCGGATTTATTTCATATGCGACAAACATTTCGTCAGAAAAAAGTTCTTTGAACTTCGGATTTTTAAAATAATTCACGATTTCCGAGCTATTCTTGTTTACAACAACATAATTTATATAGGCTGCCTTCAAAAGATTGTAATAATCTTCTTTTGTCGCATTAAGAGGGTTGCCGACATCGTTCAGATAGCTGACTTTTACTGAAGCCGCTTTTCCAATAAATTGGGACTCGTCGTGCCATCCACGAATGTTTTCTTGCCCATTCATAGGCGAAAGAACCACTGAATAATAGTTTTTCATTTGCATTTCGCTTTGTCTATATTCCGCCCCAAGCGGAAAGAAAATCACTCTCCCATCCTTCGGTATGCTGGGATATTCTGGAATCTCAAATACCTGCGGCCGTATGAGAAGATAAGAAGCGACTAGAATCGCTATAAACAGCACGCTCACAAAAATTCTCAAATTTTTCTTTAACAAACTCAATCCTTCAGCGACAATGAAAGAGATTGGAATAGCAGCAAAAATAATTGATCTTTCATAACGTATGACAAAAATCATAAACACGATAAAAATAAGAAGCAATATGAAATCGCGATTTGTCTTATCATTATACTTTGCCAAGGCGAGAAGCGAAAGTGCTGACATAAAAACAGCAAGAGCAATTAGTAAGTAGGGTTCAAACCCGCTTGCATAACTTGCATAATACTGCAAGACGGAAGTTTTTAATCTATAGACAACATCACTAATATAAACCCCGCCAACAACTCTTAGATACAGCCCAGTCTTTTCAGTTGTTACTGTCTCTAGGAAAAATGGGGCTGACCACCAGGCCGTCAAAGCAAGCGTCAAAATAAAAATTGTCAGAAGTTTCTTTATTGTCTCGAAATTTGTTTTGTAAATAAACGCCCATACTGTCGATATCATGATGAAAAGGAATGTTGTTGTATGATGAGTTATTAAGGATAGGCCCAGCAATAATGCAGCAATGGATATGTTGTAAATTTTCTTCTTGTTTTCATCATCAAGACTTCTTTTTAGAAACTTCCAGTACAGCAAAGTAAAAAACACATTTATGATAGTTGGAAATCTTCCGTCGACCAAAAAATAAGCAAAGATTGGAATAAACGAAAAAGTTAGCAAAGCGACAATCTCCTTTTCTCTTGAAAGTTTGAATTCTCGAACGAACAGATAGAATGCAAGCGGAATGAGGGCGATGAACAAGTCGTTCACGAACTTGTATGCGAATAAAACTCCGAAGACTTTTGCAAGCGACCCAGTTATCAAAAACGCCAACGGGGGATAGTATCGCAAGAATGGAAAACCACCATACCAATAATTATTCCATTTCGTCAGCCCGTGAGTCGTGACATACCATGTGTTTGTCAGGAAGTGCGCGACATCCGTCCCTCCAGGAATTGTTGTGTTGTCAAGCGGGAAGCCTGCCACAAACTTGAGTATAAAGACCGCGGCCAGAGAAATTAACAAAAGTTTATCTGCTTTCATATCAACTACTATTAAAATATAAACGTTAAATTTTATTTGTTAATGATTGATGGAAGCTAAAGAGAGTTGAAGTTTAAATATGCAAAAGGCTTTTCGAGTAATTTACAACAAAGTAGAAATACCTCTTTTGTTAGGAATAATCTGTCTTGCGATATGGTTGCGTTTGACAACTGCAAACATTCCAACTATTCTAGACTACGACCCATGGTTTTGGTTCAGGCATGCTCAAGAAATTCTCGACAACGGTTTTCTACCTCCAAAGTGGGACATACTAAGTTATTTTCCACCAGGAAGGCCCACAGACTACCAGCTAGGCTGGCCATACACAATTGCAGTGTTTTATAAAGTGTTTCAACTTTCTATACCTTCTCTAACAACTATGCAATTTTCAATCTACTGGATAGCAGTTTTTTCTGGAATATGTGCAATACCTGCTTACTTAGTCGGAAGAATGGTAACGAACAAGTGGGGAGGACTCGTAACCGCTCTTTTAGCAACAATTTCAGTCACGTTCCTATCTGTTTCCATGGCAGGATATCCGGACTCAGACGCTGTCGATGTTTTCTACACATTCCTAACAATTCTTACAACGCTTTATGCGGTGAAACAAAATCCTAAAACGAAGAAAGGAATTTTTGCAATTGCGCTTGCAGTAATCAGTTACTGGCTCTTCGCTTTCAACTGGAACAGCAGCTGGTACATCTACTACATCTTCCTCGGTTTCATTCCTCTCTATCTCTTCTTCCAAGTCCTCGAAGGACTCATCTCACGCGAGCAGCGCGGCTCACTCTTCGGTCTGATAAAAACAAAAATCAAAGACAACAAAAATGCAGTATTAACAATTTTACTTGTCGGAGTTTTAGGTGGAGTACTAACATTCCTTACAAGTGGCTGGCCTTTCAACACAATAACTCCTTGGGACCAGCTCTTGAACGGGTTGAATTTCTTAACCGGTCGAGCTCTCATAGTAAACATCTCGGTTGCAGAACTTCAGCCAATCAACGTTTTCTCAAGAGAAGGTATAGTGCAAGTTTTCAATAGAGTTGGAATGGTTCCTGCAATTCTTGCATTGTTCATATTTCCACTACTTGTTCTGAAACTCTGGTACAAGAAGAAAATTACAATTGTTGAATACTTTGTAATAATTTGGATGATTTTTTCATTATGGCTGATCACACGAGGTGTTCGTTTCTCGCTTATCTTCTCGCTTGCAATTGCTACATCAGCAGGTCTTATCGTCGGTTCGTTAGTAGACTTCTTCAAAGAAAGGAAAAATCTTTTCTTCCTTGCTTCAGTCTACGCACTGATTATTTTCGGAATGATTTGGTACATTTCCGACTCGTTGCAGTTCTCGCAGAGCACAGGCGGTCTCGACATCGGCGACAACTGGCGCAACGCTTTGAACTGGATAAAGGACAATACAAACACAAAAGCGCTGATAGCGACTTGGTGGGATCCAGGTCACATCCTCGCAGGCTACACCGGCCGTCGTGTGCATGCAGACGGAGCTCACTGCACTCCGGAGAGTTGCATTCCTTACAATCACAACGTTCGAATACAAGACATGGGAAGAATTTTTGCAACAAGCAATGAAGATGAATCTCTTCAAATCCTCAAGAAATACGAGCAACTCACTCCACAGGACTGCCAGCGTGTCAAGCAAACATTTGGAAGCATCGTGCCAGCAGAGGCGTGCGACAAGGTTCCTGAAATGTATCTGATCGCAAGCGCAGACCTCATAGGCAAGTACTACTGGCTCAGCTATTTCGGTACTGGCACCGGCAAAAACTACATCCAGCTTCCTCTTTCGAACTATGGAATGGACCAGCAGGGAAACATCGCAGCTTACTATTACGGTGGTGGGGCTATAGCAGTCGTCATAAAAAACAATTCATACATTCCAGTGCTGAACAACAAGGTCATAGCACGTGAAATTATTTACTTCCAGAACGGCAAGATGGAAACACGTACGTTCAATACAAGCGAGACAGTGGAAGGAACTGTATGGGTCGATCCTTCATTCCAGGCAGCAATATACATGGAGTCATCTGTCAAAAACTCCGTCTTCACACGTCTTTTCTTCTTTGACGGCGCTGGACTCAAAAACTTCCAGCTGGTTTTCAACAACGGCGAAGTTAAAATATTTAAAGTCAAACTCTAATTCTTACTCGTTTTTCGAAATTACGTATAGTATTTAAAAATAACCTTTGAAGTAGTAAAGTAGTTAAAATGAAGTTGAAAGAAGCAGCGTGATAAAATGAAGATAATGATTAGCACTGACCTCGCTCCGCCATATGTTGGAGGAGGAGAGTCTTACGTCATAAACGTAGCTAGCGGAATGGCAAAAGAAGGGCATGAAGTTCATTGGCTCACGTCAAGAATTCCCAACACAGAAGCTGAAGAGGACTACATCGGAATAAAAATCCACAGAACAAAGATTCTTTTTTCAAAACATTACAAGTTTCCAGGAAGGCTCACTTACGCTTTCACATCAATCTCAGCCGCCGTCCATCTGGCAAAGAAAATGGACGTTCTTCAGTTCAACACATTCGTCGCAGGCACCACAGGATGGCTGATTGCAAAGCTAGCTGGCAGACCTTCAGTACTTTTCTGCCACGAATTTTTTGGCCACAAATGGAAGCATCTTGGCCAGAACTTCATAGAGCGGAATTTCTACCCATATGTTGAAAAATTTATGGCGCACATGCCTTACGACGCCTTTGCTTGCCCTTCGGAATACAGCAAACAAACGCTTTTGGAGGCGGGTGCAGATGAAAGAAAAATTCACGTCGTCCCACACGGAATTGATTTTACAATTTTCAATCCAGAGGCAAAAGCAAGCGGCAAGAGCGAAGAGTTGCGAAGAAAGCACAATCTTGAGAAACACAAGCTCTTCGGATTCACAGGACGTCTTAGCATAAAAAAGGTCGGCCACTCTAAAAACATTCTCGGCCTCCTCAAGGCTGCGAAAATTGTAACAGAAAAAGTTCCTGACGCACGCCTCGTTCTCGGCGGAACTGGTTATGAAAATATTCTGCCAACGATCCGCGAATTAGGAATAGAAGATAAAACAATTTATCTGGGCGAGAGACCTCATGATGAAGTTCCACATTTCTTCAATGTTCTCGATGTCGTCGTTTGCCCGGCACTTGCAGAAGGATTCTGCTTCATGATCGGCGAAGCGCTTGCATGTGGCCGTCCGTCAGTCGCAACAGCCCTTGGCGCTCATAACGAGAGGATAATTCACGAAGATACAGGTATTCTGACAAAGGAAGACCCGCAAGAACTTGCAGACGCGATAATAAAAATATTGAACGATCCAGCAATCGGAGAGAAGTTCGGAAGAAGTGCAGCAGAACATTCGAAAAAACTATCGTGGGAAAATTCCGTCAAAAAACATCTAGAGATTTATGAATCTGTCATTGAAAAGAAAAAATCAAAACAACCAGAACAGCCAAAAGAGACAAAAGAACAATAACTTATAACTTATTAAAACAATTTTATTTTTATGCTGCCATTAATTCCGTTCGAGAGAATCTTAAAGAAGGCAGGAGCGAAGAGAGTATCGCACGAAGCTCTTGATGAATTTTCTAAAGTCGTGGAAGATCAGATGTACAAGGTGGCAAAGGAGGCAGCAGCCCTTGCAAAGCACGCCGGAAGAAAGACGATCGTCGAGGAAGACATCCGGCTTGCAAGAAGAAAGATTTATTAGAATTGTTTATTAGCGTTACTTCTGCTTGTTAGAAAAAATTGCGAAAAGTTTAATTCTTTCAAGCTCTATTAATTACACGACATTTGCATTGATTTTTCGGTGGTTTCTATGAATTCCGACGAGATTGTAGAGAATATTCTAAAGAAGACTAGCTTTAGTAGGGACGAGATCAAACAAAAGATCGAAAGGAAGCAGAAAGAGCTTAGCGAGCTCGTTTCTGAAGAAGGTGCTGCACACCTCGTTGCAAAGGAATATGGTCTCGATCTTCTCAACAACACGAAAAGGAAGCTGCAGATAAGGAACATCATCAGCGGAATGAAGAACGTGACGTTCGCTGGAAGAATTTTTCGAACCAGTAACATCATCGAGTTCAAACGTTCGGACGGTAGCGCCGGCAGCGTCGTTAATCTTTTTCTAGGCGATGGCAGCGGTTTCTGCAAACTAGCTCTATGGAACGAGCAGGTGAAGCTTGTTGACGATGAGACTGTGAAGATCGGTGATGCGATACAAATTATCAACGGATTTGCCAAGGAAAATGTTTACGGAGATATGGAAATTTCGTTGGGAAAGTTTGGAAAAATCGCGACAGCGACTGATGCTGATCTGCCGGCTGCCGAAGAACTTGCAAGAAAATTTGGAACATTCCAGCCTCAACGGACAAACATCGTGAACATAGTACCTGGAAATTTTGAAGTGAAGGTGACAGTCGTGGACGTTTTCAAGGGCAATTTTATTTTTTCTGTCTGCCCGATGTGCGCAGGTAAAGTTAATGTCGATGTTGTTGATGGAAAGGCGAAGTGTGCTGAGCATGGAGAGGTTGAAGCAAACAACGCGCTTGTAATAAATACAGTCGTCGATGACGGGACTGAAAGTTTGAGGGCGATTTTCTTCCGTGACAAGGCTGAGAGACTGATTGAATTTATTGCGGACGAGATTGCAGTGCTGAGTCCGGAGAAACGTTATGAATGGATACGTGATCGCTCGCTAGGAAAGGAGTTGCTACTTGTCGGGAAAGTAAAAAAGAACAAAGTATTTAAACAGTTAGAGATGCTGGTCGACGAAATTAAAGAAATAAATCCTTTGGAAGAGAGTAAAAGAATAGCAGATGAAATTGAGCTTAAGTTAGGTGTGTGAAAATGGCAAGTAAAAAAGAACCGACAATTGACGACATTGCAGGAGTAGGAGAAAAAACTGCCGAGAAGCTTCGGGCAGTTGGATACACAGATATGATGAGCATTGCAGTTATGTCGCCATCTGATTTAGCGGCGATTGCGGAAATCGGAGAGGGACAAGCGCAGAAAATCATTTCCCAAGTCCGAGAGATGCTTGACATTGGATTTGAGAATGCTGGTCAAATTTATGAAAGAAAGCAGGCTGCGCTGAAAATCACAACAGGAAGCAACGCTCTCAACAATGTTCTCGGCGGAGGAATTCAGACACAGTGCATTACAGAATCGTATGGCCAGTTCGGTTCGTCAAAAAGCCAGCTCGGTTTCCAACTAGCAGTCAACGTTCAGCTGCCAGCAGGAAAGGGAGGACTTGGAAAGAACTGCCTGTTCATAGACACGGAAAACACTTTTTCGCCAGACAGAATTGTCAGCATGGCAAAAGCATCGGGTCTCGAGCCGGAAAAAGTTTTGAAAAATATTTTTGTGGCGCGTGCGTACAACAGCGAACATCAGATTCTTCTCGTGGAAAAAGCCCAGGAAATAATTGAAGAGAAAAATATTGGACTGATTATTATCGACAGTATTACTTCACACTTCAGAGCAGACTTCGTGGGCAGAGGAGAACTCGCAGAACGTCAGCAAAAGTTGAACAGACACCTTCATTTCTTGCAGCGAATGGCGGATGCTCATAACCTGGCAATTTACATAACGAACCAGGTGATGATGGATCCTTCAGTTCTTTTCGGTGATCCGATTCGCGCGGCCGGAGGAGCAATTCTCGCACACATGGCAACTTACAGATTGTATGTCAGAAGAGGAAGAGAAGGAACGCGTGTGTGCCGTGTCATAGACGCGCCAAATCTCATCGAGGCAGAAGCTGTTTTCAAGATTACTGAAGATGGAATAAGGGACGTTGACTACGAACCTGCTAAAGCTAAGTAAAATAAATATTCTAGAAGTTGAAAATGAGTTTTATGGAAATCATTAAACAGGGAGCAGAAGCAATCCTTTACATCAACAGTTTTGAAGATCAGAAAGTTCTAGTGAAGGAAAGAATAAAAAAACGTTATCGTATTTCGCAAATTGACGAGAAGATTAGAAGAACAAGAACAAAAAAAGAAGTTAACTTATTAACGACAGCGAGAAAGATTGGCGTTCTTACTCCAACAATCCTTCATGTCGATTACAAACTGAACAAAATTTACATGGAGTTTATAGACGGAACTGTTGTGAAAGATTTGTTCAATTCGAAGAATGTGACCGAGGCGGAAATAAAAAGAGTTTGCGAGAAAATCGGGACGGCGATCGGTAAACTTCATTCAATCAATTTGATTCACGGAGATTTGACGACGAGCAACATGATTCTGCGTGGCGAGGAGCTCTATTTCATTGATTTTGGACTCGGCGAGCATTCTCGAAGAATAGAGGACAAAGGGGTTGATTTGAATCTACTTTATGAAGCGATTTCATCGACTCATTTTAGAATTCTAAAAATTTGCTGGGAAATAATTATCAAGGCTTATAAAAAAGAATACACTGAGGCAGAGAAAGTTTTGAAGCAGATTGAAGAAATTGAGCGGCGTGGCAGGTACATGACAAGAAAGCCTTAAAACATTGTTTCTAGTTCTTTCAGATCGTCGATAATGTAATCAGGATTGCTTTCCTTTAATTTTTCAAGCAAACCAAAACCTGCAGTTATTGCAATAGTTTTCATTCCAGCAGTTTTCCCTGCCATGATATCCATTGAAGTATCTCCAATGTACACAGCGTTCTCGGCACTTTCACTCAATTTTTCTAGAGTCATGAAAAGTTGAGTTGGTGCTGGTTTGACTTCCTCCATTTTCAATCCTTCTCCATTTATAATGACGTCAAAAAAATTTCTTATCCCCCTTCTTTCCAAATCAAGATTTACTCTATTTTCGCTACCGTTTGTCACTAGCGCAAGCCTGAATCCTTTTGATTTTAGATAGGACAGAATTTCTTGAGTATGCGCAAACAATTCAGGACTTTCATTTGAAATATAATGTTGTCTCCACATCTGACTTGCACGCATCCATTCACTTTCAGGTATTCCCATTTTTTGATATAACTCAAAATAATTTGGAGTGTACCACTCTAGAAATTTTTCCATGGTAAGTTTATTCTCTGCATTCAACACATCACCAACTAATTTGAATGTACGAAAGTTTGCTTCTTTAGAATCAAGAAGTACTCCATCCAAGTCGAAAATTATTGTTTTCGTCATATCATTTTTCTCAAGATTCTCAGGAGTTTTACTTTGTTTTTTCACAAAGGATGAAATCATTCTGCCTTCATTCAAAACAAAATGGTGCCTCCTGCACCTTGCCTCGTAAGTCTCTATCCCTCCAATGACAACTTGACTTTTAATTGGAACTTTTCTCAACGATCTTGTGGCAGGCTCGTGACAAAAGACCCCGTTTTCCTGATATGTGCACATTGCTGTGAGGGAGGTTATAAAGTCTGCCTTCGCCATAAGATCGCCGGCAATTCCAAAAACATTTCCTGCAAAATCGGTGTTAAGCGTGTTGACTATTACTACCTTGCCATCCTTCATCCACTCGTCAATTTTCCCCACAAGACTTTTGTCATAAAACATTCCCTCGTCTATCATTATCACGTCAGTATCTTCCTTCAACTGTTTTACAATATCGTCAGCGTTTCTTGCATAGAAAACGTCTTCTGTCTTAAATTGGATTCCATCGTGCGTTCTGATACCCTCTACCCCATATCTCGTATCTATGTCGCGACGGAAAACCTGTATCTTCATGTTGCAGATCTTGAAGACTTCATACTGGCGATGCATCTCTCTTGTCTTTCCCGAGAACATCGGCCCGGCAATAACTTCTAGATACGACTGCCCTTTTTTCAACCTCACACTCTCACACTCGCTAAACTTTCACCAAATTCCCGCCAAATACCAAGAAAACTTTTAAACCTTTTCATATAACCATTAATGCTTAAAAGATAAATCATTTCGTTAGTGAGTGTTATAAGTTAAGTTGGCTAGATTAAGGTTGGTTAGGTTATTTATGGCTGCAGCAACTGCAAACAAACCATTAACGTCCAGTGGAAAAGAATATCACATTAACGCAGGTCCGGGTGACTTGGCACGTTGTGTATTGTTACCAGGTGATCCAAATAGGGGCATAGCGATTGCTGAAGATTTGTGGGGTGTTCCGTACAAATTAATTTCCGAACAAAGAGGAAACAAAGTTATTCGAGGCAAGTACAATGGTGTTGATATTTCTTCATGCGCCACGGGAATGGGAACGCCATCTGCTACGATAATTCTTAGTGAGTTGATGACACTTGGTTGTGACACATTCATCAGAGTTGGAACTTGCGGTTCTTTCAGACCAGAAATTCATGCAGGCGATTTGGTAATTATGAAAGGAGCAATAAGGGACTATGACGGTGTGACTTACCTGTACGCTCCTAAAGATTTCAAGGCAGTTGCAAACAGCGAGATAACGAACGCGTTAATTTCCTCCAGCGAAAAGCTTGGGCTGTCGCTAGGAAAAAATCTGCATGTCGGCAACTCCTGCTCAACAACCGATTATTACATCGGCCAGGGCAGGCCATGGATTGATGAAAGTTTCATGACTGATTACATGACTGAACAGAAGGATAGAATATTCAAGGAAGTGAAAGACAAAACAGACGCGTTAATTTTTGAGATGGAGGCTTCAGTAATTTACACGCTGGCAAGCTTGCATGGCGTCAGGGCTGGCGGCATTTGCCTAGTTGTTGCTGACAGATGTGAAAATAAATTTTTGTCAACTGAAGAAATGTATAATGGAGAAAAACTCATGGGCAAAGTTGCGTGCGGTGCTGTTGAGTTATTGTTTAAATCCGACTCGGAAACAAAAAGATGAAAATATTAGCAAATCATCAAGAAAACTTTTAAGCCTTTTTCACGCAACCATTAATCCTTAAAATGTAAATTATTTTGTTAGTGATTTGATGTCGCATGATTCAAGAAGGCCTCCCAATCTTTATGCTTGGAAGATTCTTTATGACGCTTGTTTGGACCCTGAAAGATATCTAAGAGATGGAAGGAAAGAAATTCCTCTAACAGGAATTTCTGTCCAAGAATTTAATGAAATAAAAAATCATCTTCCCATGCCAGTTATGCCTCTGGCTGCTGATAGCTCACGAACTACTTCTGATATGTATGGAGATTCGTCTGGTTTTAAATTCAGGTACAGGAAAAAAATCTATAGTATTGTTTCACGTGAGGACAATGTAATTTTATCCGAAATTACCGAAGAAAGTCAGCAATGAAATCAATTTAAATCTTTAAGTTTTAATTACTACTTACTTTACTATATTACATAAACAAATTGAAAAGTGATGGAATGAAACTACCAAGCTTGAAGGGAAGGGACAAGTATGAGACTGCTGAGAAGTATAGCATAGCTGTTACTCTCTTGGGCGCAGTTCTTCTTGCCGCTGGAATAGGCCTTACGACAGTTTCTACGGTCGGAATACCAACAATAATGGCGATGCTCGGAAGTTTGATTGCTTTTCTAGGCACGATTGCGCTGATTGTCTCATGGCTCTGGGCAGAGTTTGCAGGCGCAGAGTGATTTAACAAATTGTGAGTTGAAAAAATGGCAAGAGTTTATTCAAGAAAAAAGGGAAGGCATGGAAGCCACAAACCGCCTGTGAAGATTCTACCAAAGTGGGCTAGGACTAACAAGAAAGACGTTGAAGAGACGATTGTCAAGCTGGCGAAAGAGCGTTACACTTCTGCAGTCATCGGACAGATTTTGCGTGACCAGTATGGAATTCCGGACGTCAAGCTTTTGATTGGAAAGACCGTTTCCCAGGTGATGAGAGAGCATGATGCTTATCCTAGCATGCCAGAGGACATGCTCAGTCTGCTGAAGAAGGCAGTCATTCTTCGAACGCACATGGAAAAGCACAGACAAGACTACCATTCGAAGAAAGGATTGCTAAATCTTGAGTCGAAGATCAGACGTCTTGGAAAGTATTACTCACGAACGAGCGTTCTGCCAAAGGGCTGGAGATATTCTCCAGAAGAAGCAAAACTCTTGGTTCAGAAAGGTTAAATCTTTTATCATTCTGATATATACTGACAATTATGCCGTCAGAATTTGATATCTATCTAGATTTTTGGGTAGAAGGACAAAGACAAGGATTTGCTGGAAATTTGGAAAGAATAAAACTTCCTAACGGCTCAAAGATGGTTACTCTATATAATCCAGAACGTCGTTGGCTATATGTTGATCATTGGTACGGTTCTGATTTAGGTGGAGGACAAACAATTTTGTATGTTGCCGCAGAACCTTGGAGTCCTTCTTCGCGAATTGTTGGAACACCTGTTGCACGACTTGGATACAGTGGACAAATTGTAGAAAGATTTACTCCTGAAGAAATTGTAGACATCAGAAAATTTTTCGGCGATATCACTCAGTCCGAAGTAATTTGGAAAGAATTGAAAGCTGCTTTGAGTCAAGTTACTCCTGAAAGACCATTCAGAGGTCCTGAATTTCATGAGTATCCAGGATTTCCACATTTGTACTACTCAAGCCACACAGAACAAAATGAGGATATATCAGCTGCAATAATAGAAGAGGACGTCAGTTTTCAAAAAGAAGATTGGTGTAAAACTCATTTCGTTGGTCATGCTTACTTTACTTTGATAAAGAAAAATCTTGAAGACTCGTTACAAACTTAATAAATTCATCTTCTCAACATTAAATCATGTCAGATATAAACAGAGACTGGGAAAAGGTTTACGAAGTAGAAGCAACCCCATGGGACGCAGGGCAGCCGGAAGACGCACTTGTTGAATTTACTGATAAAATTTTTGTAAAGCCTTGCAAAGCTTTGGAAATAGGTTGCGGCAATGGAAATGATGCAATTTTCCTTGCCAAAAAAGGCTATTTTCTTCTCATAGTTTCAAGCGACAAAGAAACTCCTAAAGGGCCTTATCAATTCTCGAAGCAAGATATAAAAGAAATTTTTGGAAACGATTTTGATATCTTGGATATACGACTGATCACTTTAAAGCAGCATAAAGAAAATCCAACACCTTATTTGTGCATAATGAAGAGGAAATAATAGAAAAAAATAAAATCTTAAATCTCTTCATCAACTTCTACTAATAGAAAAGATATGTTTGTAGAGCAAGTATCGAGAGCAGCGAAAATTTTCAAGGCTGTTGCAAAGCAGAAGAAAGTTAAGTTATTCTCTCACTTAGATGCAGATGGACTTTGTTCGGCAGCAATAATAATTAAGGCGATGCTGAGAGAGGGAATTAATTTTGAATTGAAAATTGTCAAGCAGCTGACTGCAGATATCATTGACAAAATTGAAGTAAGCGAAAACGATGTTTTATTTTTTACAGATTTAGGAAGTGGGCAATTGAAAAGTTTGCAAAAGTTCTTTGACAAGACACAGATTTTTATTCTCGATCATCACGAGCCTGAGAAGGTCAGCCATGTTAGCAACATAAACCTGTTTCACATGAATCCGCTTGCTTTTATGGAAGAAGAAATCAGCAGCTCGATGATTTGCTACCTTTTTGCAAAATCGATAAACGCAGCAAACACGCAACTTGCAGATTTGGCAGCAGTCGGCGCTGTTGGTGACGAGCAGGATGAGAAGTGGGAATTCAAAGGCTCTGCCAAAAAAATTATCGAGGAAGGAGAAATAATTGGAAAGATTGTCGTGAACAAAGGTATGCGTTTGTACGGTAGAAACACACGCCCACTTCACAAGGCTCTTGCAAACAGCTTCGATCCTTACATTCCTGGAATAAGCGGTGACGAGTCAGCAGCAGTCCAGTTCCTATCCGAACTTGGAATTGACGTCAAGTATAAAGATCAATGGAAAAAATTGAAAGACTTGACTACAGAAGAGCAGCAGAAACTTGCATCTGCGATAATCATGGAGAGAATGAAATTGAGCGACGTGACTGCAGAAGATATTTTCGGCGACAACTACACTTTGCTCGGAAGACCTGAAGAGTTGGAAGACGCTCGAGAGTTTGCGACGATGCTGAATGCATGCGGACGTTTAGGACGTTATGATGTTGCTTTGAGGTTGTGTTTGAATGACAGAATTGCGCTGATGCTTGCAGATGAAGTCATCGAAAGTTATAGAAAAATTTTGAGCGAAAGCCTTGAGATTTTCAGGACGAATCCGCAGATTGTCACCAAAACGAATTTTGCAAACTACCTGATTTTTGAAAACAGGATTCCAGACACGGTTGTTGGAACGATAACGTCAATCGCGCTGAACTCGGCTATGATTGATGCCGGCAAGCCGGTGTTCGGATTTGTAGATACTGAAAATAATATGGTGAAGATTTCCGTTCGGGTTGGGAGGGAGGTAAAGAATATAAATCTTAGAGACGTTGTACTTTTTGCTGCAAGCGCGGTCGGCGGTGAAGCCGGCGGCCACAGGATGGCGGCAGGCGGCTTGATTGCTAAGGGAAAGGAAAAAGAATTTATTCAAGCTGCAGATAAAGTTATAGAAGAACAGTTGAAGTGAAGCAAGAAAACAAAGTAAGAAAGTGAAATAAGAAAGCGAAGCAGGAAAACGAAACAATAGGAAACAATAAACAGGTGTCGGTGAAAGAATGGCAACGCAGAAGGCAAAGGCAAAAGAATGGTTTTCTTTGATAGCGCCGAGACTCTTCGGAGAACGCGAGATAGGAAAGACGATGGTCAGCGATCCTGACAAGCTTGTTGGAAGACGCATCAGCCTTAGCCTGCTCGAGTTGACGAACAACTACAACAAATTCTACATGAAGTTCACTTTCAAGGTCAAGAAGGTTGAAGACAACAAGGCGTTTGTAGAATTTGACGGTTCTGAAATCTTGCATGACTACATTTCAAGAATGGTTTTGCGGCGAACGCGCAGGATAGATACTGTGCAGGACTTGAAGACGAAAGATGGAGTGAAGATAAGAGTGAAAGGCCTTGCAATATTTCCAGGAAAAATAAAGAGCAGCATCATGGGACGCATCAGGAATCAGATACGCGAGATGATGAAAGAAGAAGTCGAGGGGTCGAATTTTGAAGACTTTGTCGACAAAATTATGAGCGATGAGATAAAAGGAAAAATCTTGATGGCCACACGAAGGACATATCCTGTGAGAAATTTTGAGATAAGAAAGACAGAGCTTCTCTGAAGTCTTTATTTACCTTTCTTTCTTGTTTAAGCCGTGTATGAAATATATCCAATAAAGAGAACTGAAGAAGAGTAGCATGACCAACTTTGATGCGAAGTTTAAGTTAACTGGATAAATTCCAGTTTTATTCAAAATATCTACGTTCGTCATATTGAAAAGTGATGTTACGTTGAATTTTTGACTTTCAAGCAAATTCTTTAACGCATCAAGATCAGTCCCAATCCCATAGAAGTTGTAAAGAGAGAACCAGTAAAAGAAGTTGAAGAGAACTTCATAGAAACTTACCATCGCTATGAAAAATCCGACAATCAAGTAAACTTGCTTTTTCCATGTAAGATCTCTTTCAAAATTCTCTTTAAATGCCTGAAGAGAAAATGCGAAGGCCAAGAAGGTTGTGTATTGAAAGAGAGTTATGGGCTTTGCAAAGTAAAAAACCTGCTGTGAGAATCCATAAAACAACCCTACCAAAAATTCGAAAACGCTGAATGCAGTGAATATCAATGAAATATAAAAATATGTTTTGTTCATTGAATCACTTTTTTTTACTAGATTGCTAAAATATTTTTTGTTTTTAGTTTTTAAAGGATATACGGGCCAATAATGTTGATAAGGATTATTGCAAAAGTTATTATCGATATTGCGTTTATCAACATTTGAGTGTTTTTCTTGAACACCAATTTAAGAATTTCTTCATAAACAAGTCCTCCGTCAAGAGGCTTTATTGGAAGAAGATTGACAAGACCAATCCCTATGTTAAGGAATGCAACCCACACAAGTAGTTGGTATGTCCAATCGACTGCACCACCGAGTAAACCGATTTGCGGAGTGACTGCGAAAAATGTGTTTGGATTAGCGATACCTATGTAGCTTTGGGTTGAATTATCAGGGCTGGCTGCCGTCGAAAATTTGTAGTTGCCTTTATTTGTTTTTATATCGACTTTCTGCCCTACAGAGACGTTCGCCATGACATTCTTAAAATCGTTGATGCTCGAAATTTTTTGACCATTTATATCAGTTATGGCACCCTTCATCTCAGCTTTCATTGCCGGCGACCCTTCTATCAAAGCTTGATAATACACACCACTTTCTACATAAAGAGATTGAAATATTCCAATCGAAACTGCAGTCAGCATAGCGAAGATAAGGATGTTTGCAAAACTTCCTGCAGCGTAAATCTTCAACTTTGTCAAGCTACTGCTTCTCTTGAGCTGCTTTTCGTCGGGCTCGACAAAAGCCCCTGGCAGGATTAGAAGGGAAAGAAGGCCGAATGACTTGATTCGAATGTTAGCAGATCTTGACACGAACGCATGTGACAGTTCGTGCGACAAAAGAACAACCAACACACCGATTATCCAATACCAGAACGGGACGCACAAAGCATACTTGCAAACAGCAGCCGAAGGCACGCTTGGTATTATCGGTTGCAGCCCAGGCCTTGCCTGTTCAGGTCTTGTTATTATTTCATAACTTGACTGAACGATTAGGTAAAATGAAATAAGCGATGCGATTATACAGACAACAATTGCAACAAGGCCAAAAATGCTGAAAAATCTTTTGTGTTTGTCGCCAACGACGTAAATCCACTTCTTTCCTTTCTGCATCTTTCTCATGAAAACTCCATACTTGAACTCTATGTTCTTCCTGTCACGGAAGGCCAGGACTACGATTATGATGAGAAATGCTATCGTCGACAAACTTTCAAAATCCATGGGTATGAAACCTGCCATTAACTATCACATGTTTGCTGCAAATTTATTCAGCTTATTATTCAGCTTGTGTTTGATTTGTTAAAATTCTATAAAATACTTAGGAAAATAAGGCATTATATCTTTTTAAACATTTTCGAAAAGTGTTAAGAACGTACTGAGGCGTTTTTTGAAACAATTTGAAATAATTTAAAATAATTTTATGTAATTCATTGAACAGTGGTTACCACTTTCAAAATATATTTTAGAAAATAGAAATCTACTTTAAATCTGCATCACAATTTTGTTTTTGGTCTTCTAGGTTGGGAAGATTTTGCTAAGGGCTTGAAGGGTTTTTCGAATAGTTTGGGAGTTAGTGTCGATGCCGGAGTTACCAGAACGAGACAGCACACGCGATATTGTGGACATTAGCCAGCATGTCGAACTTCTAGGCAAGCAGGGTTTGCATATTCCAAGAATTTTTACAAAGAAGGGCGAAGATCCGCTTCAGTCTGTTGAATGGGATGTGCGTTCGTCGGCGATAAAAAATCCTGATGGAAGCATTGTTTTTGAGATGCATAATGTAGAGATTCCGAAATTTTGGACGCAGGTTGCGACTGACATTGTTGTACAGAAATATTTCAGAAAGAAAGGCGTCCCTCAGTTCGACAAAGACGAAAAGCAGATGTTCGACGAGTTCGGCAAACCCATTCTCGGATCTGAAGTTTCTGTCCGTCAGGTCGTGAAGAGGCTGGCCGGAAGCTGGAGGCACTGGGGAGAAAAGTTCGGTTATTTCGCCACTCCTGAAGACGCGCAGGCGTTCGAGGACGAACTTGCTTCCATGATTGTTCACCAGATGGCTTCCCCTAATTCTCCGCAGTGGTTCAACGCAGGACTGAACTGGGCTTATGGAATTTCAGGACCTCCGCAGGGTCATTGGTATGTCAATCCTCTCACGAAAGAAGTCGTTGAGTCTCAAGACGAATATTCACATCCGCAACTTCATGCATGTTTCATACAACCAATCAAAGACGATCTTGTAAATGCAGGCGGCATTTTGGATCTTGCTGTGAGGGAGGCAAGGATTTTCAAACTCGGAAGCGGGACTGGCACGAACTTCTCGACGGTGCGAGCCGACGGCGAGCCGCTTTCCGGTGGAGGCAAATCATCTGGCTTAATGTCATTCCTGAAAATTTTCGATGCTGTCGCAGGGTCAATAAAATCAGGTGGCACGACAAGACGCGCTTCAAAAATTGTTATTGTGAATGCAGACCATCCCGAGATTGAAACTTTCATCAACTGGAAGATGAACGAAGAGAAGAAAGTTGCGGCGATGGTTCTTGCAGGATATTCTCCGGATTTCGAAGGAG
>Ga0315289_10003658_pt1 | contig 23189 bp, 25 predicted proteins | sample YL17G11_40_MG_FD_203452 | JGI IMG/M metagenome (GOLD analysis project Ga0315289, IMG submission 203452) | Sediment microbial communities from Yellowstone Lake, YNP, Wyoming, USA - YL17G11_40 | ecosystem: Environmental > Aquatic > Freshwater > Lake > Sediment | place: USA: Wyoming | collected... | reverse complement strand
TGTGGAAGACATACACAATGGATTCTGTCAAAGTTGATGCTATCCGCGGCATAAGTTTCAGTGTCGGAGTCGGGGATTTTGTTTCAATAATGGGGCCAAGCGGAAGCGGAAAATCAACATTGATGGATTTGATAGGCTGTCTTGACAATCCCACTCGCGGAAGAATCCTTTTGAAAGGAAAAGACATCTCAAAAATGAGCGAAGAGACTCTTGCCCAGATGAGGGGCAAGGAGATAGGCTTTATTTTTCAGGCATTTAATTTAATTCCAACATTGACGGCCTTGGAAAATGTGATTCTGCCCACTTTGTTTCAGCCTGAAAACAAAGGCAAAGAAGACGAAGCTAAAAATATTCTCAAACTTGTCGGGCTTGGTGAAAGAATGACGCATCTTCCAAGCCAGCTTTCCGGTGGAGAAAGGCAGAGAGTTGCTATTGCAAGAGCTCTGATAAATGACCCAAGCATAATTCTCGCGGACGAGCCTACAGGAAATCTTGACAGCGAGACAGGAAAAGAAATAATGGACTTGTTTGAAAAATTGCATAAAAAGGAAAAAAAGACAGTGATTGTCGTAACTCACGATCCTTATATAGCCAAGTATGCCCACAGAAAAATTCATATAATTGACGGCAGGATAGCTCATGACCATCGGCTCGCTGGAAGGTTTGTATGGGCGCGATAAAGAATGAAAAACCTTTTAAAACGCATTTGGCTTGATAAATAAAAGATGGCAAAAAAAGAGATAGTGATATTAGCACTAGCATTCATGCTTCTGCTTAGTGTTCAAACTGCATTGGCATATGAAATAAATTACACTTTGAATGCTGTAGAGTTTTCTGACTTGTCAATGCGCTCTCTGAAATATGAGCCTTATCCTGTAGAGCCGGGAGAGACTTTTGACTTGTGGATTAAAGTCCAGAACTATGGGAATTCAGACGCAACAGACGCTTCATGCGTTCTACTCACGAAGTATCCATTTTCAATTTATTCTGGGACAGCTGAGCAGAACTTTGGAGAACTTGGCTCGCAGAAGCAGGTTATTTTGGAATATAAAATCAGAGTTGATGAAAATGCTGTTGAAGGAGATAATGAATTCAACATAAAATGCAGTGAAAACGGCATTTCATGGAAAACAGAGAAAATAAGAATCAGTGTCCAGACAAGATATGCCACTTTGAATATAAAAAATGTGAAAACAGACCCCTTGATGATTGCGCCAGGGGAAAAATCAAAATTGCTTGTGACTGTTGAAAATCTCGCGGATTCTTCAATGAAAGACATCACAATAACTTTGAACTTGAGTGATGTAGACATTGCGCCTTCAGGGGAGATTCCGCAGCAGAAGCTGAGGAGAATCAATGCAGGAAGTCTGAGTGATGTAATTTTCAATATTGTCGCTCTTCCGACTGCAGAAGCTGGAATCTACAAAGTCCCTATCTCAATCTCATACACTGATGAGCTTGGAAAAGCATACAGCGAAAACAGCATAATAAGCATCGAAGTCGGGGCAAAGCCTGATTTTTATGTTTTAGTTGGTGAAACAACAATAAACACTGCGCAAAAAACAGGGACAGTCTCAGTAAGAATAGTGAACAAAGGAGTAACAAACCTGAAATATGTTGATGTTGAGCTGCTTGAGTCAGATGATTACAAGATTCTCTCTCCATCCAAATTTTATATTGGGGAAGTGGATTCTGATGATTATGAAACAGCAGATTTCAAAATCTCGGCAAAAACAAGCAAAGACTTTGAATTGCCGCTGGAGATTTCATACAAAGACGCGAGCAACAATGTTTATTCTGAGCAGATAGATGTTTCTTTCAAAATGCTTTCTTCATCTGAAGCCGGCGGAAAAGGAAGCAGCTGGTTTGTCCCTGTTCTGCTGCTGGTAATAGCTGGATATTTTGGATACAGGTTTTATAAAAAAAGAAAGAAGAAGTAATAATTGAAAGATGATTAAAAGTTATTTTTTGCTAGTTTTGAAAAGCATAGTCAGAAGGAGACTGCGAAGCTGGCTCACTGTTCTCGGCATTTTGATAGGCATTGCTGCTGTTGTCGCGCTTATTTCAGTTTCTCAGGGGCTTGAAGATGCGATAGTCAGCCAGTTTCAAAGCATGGGCACAGACAAGGTTTTGATAATGCCAGGCGGAGGCGGGGAGATTTCTTCTTTTTACGGCGCTTTTTCTCAAAGGCAGCTTACAAGAGAAGATCTTGAAACTGTAAAAAAATCAAGAGGTGTTGAAATAGCCGGAGGCATGTATTACAAAACCGCAAAAGTTGAATTCAAAGATCAAGTCAAGTACACATTTGTAATCGGAATTCCTACAGATGAAACAGAAAAAATTTTTGAGGAAGTCCAGACATTCAAGGCTGAAAAAGGAAGAGTAGTGACTCAAGGGGACAAATATGACACTAATGTCGGCTGGCTTATCTGGAGCAAAGACAATGAATTCTTTGATAAAAAAGTGAACTTAGGGGACAGGATTTTTATCGAAGATATTGAATTCGGGGTTGTCGGATTAGTAAAGAGAATAGGCAACAGGGCTGATGACACGCAGATTTATGTGCCTATGGAAACAGCATGGGAAATTTTCAAGATAAAAGATGAATATTCAATGTTAATGGTCCAGGTCAAAGGCGGATTTACCCCTGAGCAAGTAGCTGAAAACATAAAGAAAGATTTGAGAAAAAGCAGGGGAGAAGAGGAAGGGGAAGAGGGATTTTCAATACAGACTTTTGAGCAGCTGATCCAGCAAGTCAGCTCTATTCTCAACATTGTCGGAGTTGTTCTAATAGCAATAGCTGCGATTTCTCTGCTTGTCGGAGGCATCGGAATAATGAATACAATGTACACTTCTGTGCTTGAAAGAACCAGGGAAATAGGGATAATGAAAGCAATCGGGGCAAAAAGAAGAGATATAATGACAATCTTTCTAGTTGAATCAGGGATTTATGGGCTGATTGGGGGAGTAATCGGGCTTCTCATAGGAATCGGAATTTCAAAAGTAGCTGAATTCGCTGCAACAACTTATCTTGGAACATCATATCTCAAGGCATCGCTTCCTTTATGGCTTATTGCAGGCTCATTGCTGTTCTCATTCCTGATTGGCTGCATCTCAGGAGCAGCTCCAGCTTATCAGGCATCGAAGCTGCGGCCTGTCGAGGCGCTGAGATACGAATGAAGAAACGGGCCCGGCAGGATTTGAACCTGTGACCTACTGCTTAGAAGGCAGCCGCTCTATCCAGGCTGAGCTACGGGCCCTTGATAAAATTAAGAAAATCGGGTTTTAAAGCTTTTTGAAAAACAATATCTTTTTAAATATCAGTATTCTAGCTCTGGCATGGCAAGAGTCTTGCACTACTCATTACTATTACTAGTACTGGTAGTCGCTATTCTCTAAGCCGCTGTTTTTCTCGGGGTTTAGCAAATGACTGTTAAAATAAAATTCATGGATGAGGAAATCGAGGGATATCTTTACAGAACTGTAGCTGAAGTCAGGGAGAACGGAAAAGCAAAAGAGTTTGAGTACAAGATTTACCTGAATCACAAGATTAAACTTAAAGATGGCAGGATTTCTTTTGAGAGAAATACAGAATACGGCGGAAAGCCTTGGAATTATGAAAAAAATCCTATTGGACAAGCAGTAACAGCTGTAATGCCGATAAGCGAGGGCAACGAGCATTTCAATAAGATGATGCGCCATGCTGATGACATATGCAAAATAATAAATAGCGCGTATGCTTTGCATGAAATGAAATGGATGAAAGCGGATAAAGCATGAAAGTTAATTTTAACTGCAGCAAAAGGGGGATTGTTCTTGAAGCGAAAAACAAAAAGTTTTCAATGGATTTTCCTGAAAGAATATGGCAAACTTACAGAGACAAGGATTTTTTTCTTGACAATTATGCCCTGCTTTCAACAATATGCATGCCTCTTATTGCTGGAATTAAAAAAGTGGAATATAATACTTCTTTGCCATTATTCAAAAAGCAATTCTCAAATATGATATTGGGGGATATTCCATGCTCTACTGAAGATTATGCGCGAGGTACAAAGGAAACAATTGAGCAGTTCAAAAAAACAAAATATATTTTTTCAAGCAATCAAGCCAAGATGCCGAATGAAACGCTCGGAAATCATCGGATTTCCGGCGCGCCGAAAACACCAGAAAATCAGGGATTTTCTGTGTCCCGAAAATCTGGAGGATTTTCAAGGACTCGCAAGTTTTCGAGCGAAATAAATTCTGATGAAAAAGCAATTATCCCATTGTCATGTGGAAAAGACAGCCTTCTGACTCTTGGAGTTGCCCGCGAGATTGGGCTGAAGCCTATCGGAATTTACATTGATGATACAGTTTCTCCAAGTGAAAACAAAATCAAAATAGAAATGCTGAAGCAGATAGAAAAAAATGAGAAAATAAAATGCCATGTTGTTATAAACAGCCTGGAAAAATTCAATGACTTTGAAACTTGGAAAAAAGCCGAAACTTGCCTTGGATACGGGCACATGGTCACAAGCTTCTGCTTCGCGTCATTGCCTTTTCTTGAATTTTACAACGCCAAATACGTTGTTCTTGGAAACCAGCAGGACCTTGAATGGGGCATAAAAAATAAGGAAGGTTTTGTCATATACCCCTCTTTCGACCAAACATCAAAATGGCAGACTGAACAAAATAAGATGATAAAAAGGGCAACTAACAATGCTGCTGAAATCACTAGCATCATAAGGCCTTTAACAGATTTGGGAATAATGCATGTCTTGTTTTCAAGGTACAAAGAATTAGCAAAACATATTGTTTCATGCGACAGTTTGGATGCAAGCAATGAAAAAAGATGGTGTGCAGATTGCTCAGGTTGTGCAACATATTCTTTATTTATGCTCGCTGTAGGCGTTAATCCAAAGACTGTGGGTTTATCTCCGATGCTTGAAAAAAAACATGAAAAATTTTACAGATTATTTGATGGAAAAAAAACAGAATTTTATGATGACAGCAAGAATGCCAGGGGCAAGCAACTGCTTGCTTTTTATATGGCAATGAAAAACGGAGCAAAAGGCTATCTTGTTGATAAATTCAAGCGCGAGTTCTTGAAAGAGGCTGTTTCAAGGGAAGATGAGCTGAGAAAGTTTTTCTTTTCCCTGCATCCAGCGGACATTCCGAAAGAAATTAAAAGCGATGTTCTTAGCATATATAGAGAAGAGTTAAAGAGGATAAGATGAAAAAAAGAGCTGAAGCGCAGAAAGAGGAAGGCGCTGATTTTCATGCTATAGAAGCGAAATGGCAGCGCGAGTGGGAGAAAGCAGGAATATTTAAATCCAAAACAGGAAAAGGGGTAAAATTTTACTGCCTTGAAATGTTTCCTTATCCTTCAGGGGCTGGATTGCACATGGGGCATACAAGAAATTATGCAATAAGTGATTGTATCGCAAGAGTAAAGAGAATGCAAAAGTTTAATGTTCTTTATCCAACAGGTTATGATGCATTTGGCCTGCCTGCAGAAAACGCAGCTATTGCCAATAAAGCAGATCCTAAGAAATGGACTTATAACAACATTGAATTAATGAAAAAACAACAGAAAATGCTTGGCTTAAGCTATGACTGGGACAGAGAAATAAGAACTTGTGATCCAGATTATTACAAATGGGAACAGCTGTTCTTTCTGAAGATGCTCGAAAAAGGGCTTGCGTATAGAAAAAAGTCCAAAGTCAACTGGTGCCCTAGCTGCAAAACAGTTTTAGCAAATGAACAAGTGCACGAAGGCGCTTGCTGGAGATGCTATTCAAAAGTTGAGGAAAGAGAGCTTGAACAGTGGTTCTTGAAAATAACAGATTATGCAAATGAGTTGGTTGATTCTTTGGACAAATTAAACTGGCCTGAAAAAGTAAAAATAATGCAAAGAAACTGGATTGGAAGAAGCGAAGGAAGCGAAGTTGTCTTTAAAATTACTGGGAGCAAAGAAGAGATAAGAATTTTTACAACAAGAATAGATACTTTATTTGGATGCACTTTCATAGCAATATCTCCAGAACATGAGCTGATTGACCAGCTCATTACAAAAGAAAAGAAAAAGGAAGTTCTTGCATTTTTGAAAAAAGTAAAAGCAAAGTCGCTTCAGGAAAGGGAAGAAAAAGGAAAAGAAGGGGTTTTTACAGGATCTTATGCAATTAATCCCGCCAATGGCAAAAAAATTCCAATTTATATTGGAGAATATGTTCTTTCAGAATACGGCACAGGGGCAGTAATGTGCGTTCCTGCTCATGACAAAAGAGACTTTGAATTCGCAAAAAAACACAAGATTCCTATGCTGAATGTGATAATTCCTGAGGAGGATGTTGATGAAGAATGCTTTATTGAAGATGGAATTCTAGAAAATTCAGGAGAGTTCAATGAATTGAAAAGTGTAGAAGCAAGGGAAAAAATGACAGAATGGCTTGCCAAGAAAAAACTTGCTTCTTTCAGGACAAATTTCAAGTTAAAGGACTGGCTTATTTCAAGGCAAAGATATTGGGGATGCCCCATTCCTGTGATTTACTGCAAGAAATGCGGAATTGTTCCTGTTCCAGAAGAACAACTGCCTGTAAAGCTTCCTGATGCGAAAAAAGTAAAATTCGGAAAAGGAAATCCTCTTGAAACAAACAGCTCTTTTGTTAATATAAAATGCCCTAAATGCAAAGGGCCGGCAAAACGCGAAACAGACACGATGGACACATTTGTTGATTCTTCGTGGTATTTCTTGAGATACTGTTCTCCAAAAGAAAACAAAAAGCCGTTTAATAATGAGGTTGGATTTTGGATGCCTGTTGATTTTTATATCGGAGGAATAGAACATGCTTGCATGCATTTGATATATTCAAGATTTTTTACAAAAGCGCTGAATGATTTAGGATATGTAGATTTGAGAGAGCCTTTTTCTAAATTAATCTGCCAGGGAATGGTAACTCTTGGAGGAAGCGCAATGTCAAAATCAAGAGGGAATGTAGTTGACCCCTTGACAATCATAAAAAAATATTCTGCAGACACCGCAAGAGTATTCATTCTATTTGCCGCATTGCCTGAAAAAGAGCTTGAATGGAATGACAAGGGAGTAGAGGGTATTTTTAGATTCCTTAACAGGGTTTACAGACTTCAAGATTCAAAAAGTTCTGGAGGGGACTGGGATAATTTTGTTGCAAGCAAAACGCAAAGACTAATAAAGCAGATAACAGATGATATTGATAATCTTCGTTTGAGCATTGCTCTTACAAATTTGATGGAATTTGCCAATCTTCTTGAAAAATACAAGGGGAAAATTTCTGCAAAAACATTCAAAGAGAGCTATAAAACTCTTATTTTGCTTCTTGCGCCCTTTGCACCTCATTTATGCGAAGAAATCTGGCATAATCTTGGAGAAAAAGGCTTTGTAAGCATGGCAACATGGCTTATTTTTAATGAAAAGAAGATTGATGAAGCGGCTGAGAAAGCGGGAGAAGCTGTTGAAAAAACAATTGAAGATGTAAATCACATCATACAATTAACAGGCAAAAAGCCGGAGAAGATTTATCTTTATACTTTGCCGAAAGAGCTTGGAATGTTTAAAGATGCTAGTGATTTCTTGTCACAACAACTTGGCGCAGAAGTCACGATTTTTTCAGTCGCTGACAAGAAAAAGCACGACCCTCAGGGCAAGGCGGGCAAGGCAAAGCCGGGAAAGCCCGCGATTTATATTGAATAAAAATGCTGAAAATCATAAAAAACAGAAGAAGCATAAGGAAATTCAAGCCAAAGCAGGTTGAGGGAAAAAAGATTCTTAATATTTTGGAATCAGGAAGATGGGCGCCTTCCGGGTATAACAATCAGCCATGGAGATTTTTTATTGTTAAAGACAAGAAGATTATTGAGAATATTGCTGTTATGACAAATAAATTTGATGAAAAGACAATCAAAAACAGCATCGCATGCATTCTTGTTTATGCTGACAAAAAAGCGATTTATAATGATGAGCAGGATAATCTTGCAATGGGGGCATGCATTCAGAACATGCTTCTTGAGGCGTGTGAGCAGGGGCTGGGCGCATGCTGGGTTTGCGGGATTTTAAAACCAAGAGCTAAAATAAATAAGATGCTTAAATTGCCTAAAAATTTTGAATTAAAGACTCTTATAGCATTGGGATATTCGGCTGAGAAGCCTAAAATGAGCAGAAAAGCGCTTGGCAAGCTCATTTTAAATAAAAATAAATCAAGTATTAACTAGAGTGCAGAAATCTTTAAATCCGCCAGATTTCTTTAATATTTATGGAAAAAGACAAGGTAAAAGAGGCAATGGTTGCTGCTGTCGCGGCTGCGCTCAAGTACAGGCAGACGCATCCAAAGGCAAGCGATGAAGAAGTGATAAGCCATGTTGTAAAGTTCTCAAATGATATAATCAAAAATATGAGATGAAAAGAAAATTCCTTTTTCTTCTTATTTTGGCTGTGATAGGCGTGGGAGTGTCAAGTTTTATTATAGGAAATTCATTTGCCAAATGGGAATGTCCTGTCTGCCAGCTTTCCGGCAATGAAATTTCAATAACTCCGATGATTAACCGCCAGTATTCTGAAACTGCGATAGATGCAGTGAATTCCGCAGAGTCAAGCATTGACATCGCAGTATATCAGATGAAATTTTATGACAGCAACAATTCTGTCAGAAAACTCCTGGATGCGATTTCAAAAGCTGCTTCGCGCGGAGTTAAAGTCCGCGTGATTTTGGAGCAGGGGGAATGGCAGGGCAAAGTCACAGATTTGACAAAAGAGAACAAGAAAACTGCATCAAATCTCGAAGAGATGGGGATGGAAGTCAAGTTTGATTCTATAGAAACCACGACTCATGACAAAATCATGATAATTGACAGCAGAATTGTAATTTTAGGGAGCCATAACTGGGCTTATTCCGCATTTGAGAAAAACAACGAGGCGAGCGTTATGATAAAAAACAGCGAGATAGCAGCGTACTATGAGAATTATTTTGAGAATTTGTGGGCGCAGTTCTAGCGCGCCCTGCTGGGCGCGCGATGTTTCAGCAGTTTATTTTAGCGGCTTCGCCGCCCAGAATAATTTTGGTTATTAATAATTTGATATAGGCATCTTACTGATTAGCAGGTGTTTTTATTCTGAGCGATGAAATCGATGAAAATCAAAAGATTTTCAGCGTGCAGAAAACCGAAGTTTTCTAGCACGCCAATAAAAAATAATATAAGCGCCGAGCGTCAGCGAGGCGCGACTTTATCCGACATAGCCGGCTTCGTCATCATACGTTTTCTTTGAAAATTCCTCGCCTTTTGTGAGAATATCCTTAATCTTGCTTTCAAACTTCTCAGCTTTTGCTATCAAAGGCTTGTAGTCAACATCCAAATCAAGATATTTGTCAAGAAGTTCAATTACCTTGGCAGCTGCCCTGCTGTCCGGAAGCTCAGAATAGCTTTCAGAAAAAATAAATGACGAATCTTTAGCCTCTCTCAATAACAGCGCTGTAATCCCAATGATTATCCCTTCTTCAAGCTGCTTGACTCCGAGCTTTTCAAATTTCTTAGCCTTGGTTTTGTCAGAAGTGAAGTAAAATGTCTCCATCTCTTTCGGTTTCGTGAGCCCTTTTGTTGAGCTTATGCCCTCAATCGAGATAATCTCCTTGGCACAAATGTCTTTTTTCAGCTTTATTATCGCATCTATTATCTCTTTTTCAAGCTTGTCTATAGAAGCAATTGCCCTGACAATTATTATGTTCTCTTTTTCATCATAGAAAACCCCGAACGGGTCTATAACATCGCCCTTGTGAATTGCTGCGATTGCTGGTATTTTGTCGCTTGAAAATCTGCCTATCGGGACCGCTTTAAGATGGTCTATGAGAAATTCAGTGGTTATTGTGCTTACAAGCCCGAATCCCGGAAATCCCTGTATGATTATCGCTCCTTTTTTCGGCTTTTTGAAAAGTTCTATTTCCATTTGTCCCCTTTTGATGGATTATTCATGCATGCAAGATTTATAAATATTGTTTTTGAAACAAAAGTTTTATAAACTATAGAAAATCTATAGAAGCATGACAATAACAACAATACAGATACATGAAGATGTCAAGAGTGAGCTTGACAGGCTTAAAGAAGGGAAGCAGACATACGAGGAAATCATTCTTAATATGATAAAAATAATCGAGATGCAGAAGCGCAAACAGAAAGATTTGCTTATTGAGGGGTGTAAAGTTATGGCCAAAGATAATATGAGAATCATGAAAGATTTTTCTGCTGTTGATAATGAATTAAATTGGGAGTATTAAATGAAGATTTTAAGGGGGGATATTATTCTGGTTAATTTAGAACCAACTATTGGACATGAACAAGGCAGGATAAGACCTGTTCTTATTATTCAAAATAATACTTCAAATCTTTACAGTCCGATAACCCTTATTGCGCCAATCACATCTAAAGTTTACGACAAAGAGTATCCTACAAATGTTTTCTTGAATAAAAATGATTCTGGATTAGATAAAGATTCTAATGTATTGTTAAATCAAATTAGAGCTATTGATAAAAAACGAATAATAAAAAAATTAGGTTTTCTTAAAGAGGATATTATGAGAAGAGTGGATATTGCAATCAAAGTCAGCCTTGGGCTGGAATAGAAAAGGCTTATTTCGAGATTTACTCGATTTTAAAAGATTCGACGCTTTTAACCTTCGTCAGCACTTTAGGGATTCTGTTTATGTTCTCTTTTGTCCCTCTCACTAGCAAAGTTATGTAGAATTTTTTGTTCTTTTTGTCTATGTTTATGATTGGAATCTGGTAATCTTTTATCCCCATCAAGGAAGCCAGTTCGCCGGCATGTATGTTTTTGTTTGTTATTACAGAAAGCTTTTTCTGATATGAGCCGATTCCTTTTTTCTGCAAAAATTTGTCTATAAACAGCACAAACCATATGAGAATATACATGCTAATCGCAAGCAGATATTCTCCAAGACCGATGACAACGCCCATTATCGCGAAAATCCATATGCCTGCTGCGCTCGTAAATCCGAAAATCTTGTCAGTTGTTTTTATCAAAGCTCCCGCGCCGAGAAAACCTATACCTGTTATAATCGCGCCTATTACTGGCAGAGGATCTTCCAAGTTCAGAAGCAGTGCAGCCATTGTAAGCCCGCAGGCTCCGACAGAGACATAAATAAAAGTTCCGAATCCCACCGGCTGATGCGATCTCTGCCTTTCAAGCCCGAATATCAGCGCAAGCGCGAATATCAGCAAAAAACGGAATAAAATTACTGCGATTTCCATTTTATCACTCCTTTTAACATTTCATCAAGATAATTTATGCTTTTTACATCAACAAAAATTCCTGCTTTCTTGGCAGTTTCAATTGCTTTTATTTTGGAATATCTTCCTCCGCTCCCCATTACGCCGTTGTCTGTAAAAAATATCAATAAGTCTGCATTAGCTGCTACAGCAAGACGCGCTGCTAAAGGGTCATTATCATAAAAACCATTAGGCAAATTAACTTTGATTAGTTCCTCATTCGTCAAAGCATCATTTGTATTCCAAATTGTTATTTTTCTTTTTTTCCAAGAGCGCTCTATTATTTTTTTAATATTTTCAATTTCTCCTTTTGTGTTAAAACTATGCCAGGTAATCGGCACATAAATTGTCCCAATATTGTATCTCTCAAAAGCTTTCGCATAAAGATTCCAGAGATATCTTGCTCCTTCTGCTGAGAGGTCTTGCAATTCTTCTGTTCTTTTTGGTCTTACTATTAGTTTGTTTAATTCCATTCCTGCAGCAACTGCCCCCGATGTGACTATGATTGGCTTTTTCTCCTGATTATAAAGCATGTCTGTAACCTTGGCTATTTTTTGGATTATTGAATTGTCAAGCCTGTTGTTCTTAGTTAAAGAATTAGTGCCGAACTTCATTAAAATTTTTTGGAATTTTTCCATTTTACTCAAGCACCGCTTTTATCCTTCTGATGCCTGCGGCAACAGCCTCTTCCTTTATGATTTTGAATTTGCCAAGCTGGCTTGTGTTTTTTACATGCGGGCCTGCGCAGATTTCTCTGGAATAATTGCCGATAAAATAAACAGAAACTCTCGGAGGATATTTTTCCCTGAACTCTGCCTGCGCTCCGGCTTTAATTGCCTTATCCAGCTCCATTTCTTCTTTTTTCACTTCAAGATGCTGGCTTATGGCTCTGTTAACCTCATTTTCAACCTTTTTGATTTCCTCATCACTTAGCTTTCTGCCAAAATTAAAGTCAAGCCTTAATCTTTCAGGAGTGATATTTGAGCCTTTTTGTTTTATGTCTCTGCTTATTATTTTTCTTAAAGCCTCATACAAAAGATGAGTTGCTGTGTGAAGCTTTGTTGTTTCTTCAGTAACTTCTCCCAGTCCGCCCTTGAACTTTTTTTCAGAGCCGACTTTTGAAATTTCCTGATGCTTCTTGAATTCGCGCTCAAAATCAGATTTTTTTACAAACTCGACTTTCTTTTCCCTTGCAAGCTCCTCTGTTATCTCAAGAGGAAAGCCGAATGACTGATACAGGAGGAAGGCTTCTGTTCCGGAAATCTTTTTTGATTTTGCCATTTCTTCAAACTTTCTGAGCCCTTTTTCAAGAGTCTCCCTGAATTTGTTCTCTTCTTTTTCAATTTCCTCAAAAATGAAACTTTCGTTCTTCTTTAGCTCAGGGTAGTCTGAAGAATAAATGCCAATTACTGATTTTGCAATCTCTTTCGCAAAGTTTTTTTCAATTCCAAGTTCTTTGCCATGCCTTATTGCCCTTCTTATCAGTTTTCTCAGAACATAGCCCTGCTCAACATTGCTCGGGGCAATGTGCTTCTCGTCTCCCAAAATGAACGTTGCAGCTTTAAGGTGGTCTGCGATTATTCTCATGCTTTTTGTTTCTTCCTCGCTTCCTTTGTATTTTTTCCCGCTTATGTTTTCTATTCTCTTTATTATGGGCAGGAAAGTGTCTGTGAGATAATCATCATTTATACCATTGAGAATCGCGAGAGTTCTTTCAACACCCATTCCTGTGTCAACATTTTTCTGCTGCAATGGGATGAACTTGCCGCCCTCTATTTTGTTGTACTGCATAAAAACATCATTCCAGATTTCGCACCATTCATTTTCTTTTGTTCCTGGATTGCTGTCTTTACCTGGCTTTCCCTTTCCTACAAAGTAAAACATTTCTGTATCTGGCCCGCAAGGCCCTGTTTCTCCTGCCGGTCCCCACCAATTGTTCTTCTTGGGCAGATAAGCTATTTTATTGCTTGGAATTCCAAGAGCCAGCCATGCTCCTACAGCTTCGTCATCTCTCTCAGCTGTCTTGTCTCCTGCGAAAACAGAAACTGCAAGCATTTCTTTTTTTATTTTTAGGATTTTTGTCAGGAACTCAAAGGAAAATTCAATAGCTTCTTTTTTGAAATAATCTCCGAAACTCCAGTTGCCGAGCATCTCAAAAAAAGTATGGTGAAAAGCGTTTCCTACTTCATCTATGTCAGATGTTCTTATGCATTTCTGGATGCTTGCAATCCTTTTTCCAAGAGGATGCTTCTGTCCCATCAAGAAAGGAACAAGAGGATGCATCCCCGCTGTTGTGAAAAGAACAGAAGGGTCATTTTCAGGAATAAGAGATGCAGAAGGAATTATCATATGTTTCTTTGACTTGAAAAAATCAAGATATTTCTGAATTAACTCTTTTCTTTCCATTAATGAACCTAGAAACTGTGATTTAAAATTCTTTTCTTTTCTTATGCAAGCCCGCCAAGCTTTCTTTTGATGTCAAGCAGCTCCTGCTCAAGCATTTCCTCTTTTGTTTTTGGAACTTTCCTGACTTCTTTCTGCCTTGCTTCCTTGAATGCCTTTTTCGCCCTTGCTTCCCTTTCAGATGTTTTTTCCAGTTTTTCCTTTGCTTCCTCAAATTCTTCCATTTCTTTCTCTTCAGCAGGCATTTTTTCCTTTCTGCCTTTTGGAAGAATTTCAATCAAAGAACTTATGAGATTCTGAATTTCATTGAGATTTCTTTTCATGACAGTTCTTGTCTTGATTTCTTTTTCCCTCAGCGCCTTGTATCTTTCAGAAATAATTAATGAAGCAATACTGTTTGCTGTCATCTCAAGAAGCTCTTTCTTGCCCTCAATCGCCTCAATCGGCTCGAATTTTATAAAAACATCATTGCTTTCAACATCAATTTCTATATCTTTTTTTCCTATCTGCATAGAAACTCCTACTGCTCTACTTTCTCGAACAGCTTCTTGTCAACCATCATTATCTTGTCTTTCAGCTCTTCAATCTCTCTTGCCCATTTGTCTATCTCCTCATTCTCTCTTCTCTGAGTTTCTCGGATGCTTTCAAGAAGCTCTGAAGACTCTCTTAGCTTCTTTTTTATTGATTCAAGAATATTTAATGCATCTCTGAATTTGTCTATTTTTACAAAAATAGGCTCTCTGAATTTGTCTCCCGCAAATCCGGCATATTTGATTTCTTCAACCATTGGCCTGATTGGAGGAAGCTCCATTGGCATTTGCTGCCTTTGAGGCAGCATTGGAATTGTTTTTAACTGAACAGGAGGCATTTGAAACATGCTTTCATCTGTTTCTTTCGGCAATTCCGGAAAAGAAGGAAATTCCGAGCCTTCAAGCCTAGGAAGTTCAGAAGCATTTTCTATTCTTTTCTCTTTTTTACGTCCAAAAAGCGGCATTTTCCCTTATAAATCTTTAAAACTGGAAATGCTATAAATAGTTTAGCTAACATTTTAAAGTAGTGACATAAAAAAACAAAGATATTTATTCAAGCGCCTTCTGAAATTGAGATGCATCTCACGCTTATAAGAGAACTTATAAAGGAAGTGGCTGGAAAGAACACAGAGCCTATCGCAGAGATACTGAAGGAAGAGAAGCCTGTAAATGAGTTCAAAATAGCAGAGAAAATCAAGCTTACTATAAATCAAACAAGGAACATTTTGTACAAACTTTATAACAACGGAATAGCCAATTTTTCAAGAAAGAAAGACAAAAGAAAAGGGTGGTATATTTATTTCTGGACACTGAACATTCAAAAATCGCTTGAAAAGCTCGTGGAGCTGAAAAAGAAACAGATTGAAAACGATGAGCATCAGATAAAAAGCTATGAGACAAAAAGATTCTTTCTATGTCCTTCGGACTGCGCCAAATTCAATGAAGAGTCTGCCTTGCTTCATAATTTTATATGCCCTGAATGCGGGAATGTCCTGCAGCTTGAGGAAAAAGCCCCTAAGATAAAGGAATTCACAGATAAAAAGGAAAAAGCGCTAAAGGAGCTTGCATTGATTGAATCAGAGCTTGCTAAGATAGTAACTGTAAAAACAAAGAAGCTTGAAATTTCAAGAAAAAGGAAGGCGAAAGCAAAGAAAGAGAAAAAGAAGAAAGAAGCGAAAAAACTTGTTAAACATCTTGCGAAGATAGCAAGCAAAGCAAATAGGGCAAAGAAAGCCAGGAAGGCAAGAAGGATGCTAAAAAAGGCAAAGAAGCCAAAAAAAATGAAGCAAAAAAAAGCAAAGAAAAAAGGGAAAAAGTCACATGCTAAGAAAAAAAAGTAAATTCAGCTGGACGCTCGCTCTTGTTCTGATTAATGTTGTTTTTTTCATGATAGTGATGCTGGCATCTGTTATTTTTAGAATACCCTTTGAAATTTTCTTAAATTCCATAGCAATTACACTTACTCCTTCGCATTTTTTAAGTCAGCCATGGACAATAATCACAAGCATGTTCATGCATGCTTCAAGCACGCATATTTTTGTGAACATGATGTCTTTGATTTTCATAGGCTCTTTTCTTGAAAGACTTATAGGAAAGAAAAGATTTATTTTTATTTACATGCTCGCGGGCATTTTGGGCTCTGTTTTTTATATCCTGTCATTTTATTTTTTGGGAATGCCTGACATTCCGGCTGTCGGAGCTTCAGGAGCTATTTTCGGCATAGGAGGCGTGCTTGCAGTACTTACTCCTAAGATGCCTGTTTATGTAATGTTCATTCCGATTGCAATGCCATTGTGGCTCGGAATAACGCTGTCGCTTGTGGTTATGTGGCTTCTCAGCATAGCTGTCGGTTTGCCTATCGGAAACTTCGCCCATCTCGGCGGGCTTGTTGCCGGAATTTTGTACGCTGTTTTTCTGAGAATAAAATATCCCGCCAAGGCGAGAATGATATCAAGATATTTCTCCAGATGATAAAATAGTCTTTTTAACATATATATCTTTTAACAGGTATTTTTTTAAACGGGCGGCTTATAGTTTAAAAATGGAAGAATATAAGGCTAAGTTTATTGATTTTTTATTAAAGAAAGGAGTATTAAAAGTCTTTGAAAATCCTTCTGATGACAGAACACTAAAAAGCAAGAGAATTTCTCCCTGGTTTGTTAATATAGGAGATTTTAACGATGGGGAATCTTCTAATGTGTTGGCTGGATTTTACGCTGATGCGATAATTAACTCAGGAGTTGAAGCGAATGTTCTATATGGTATTCCAGATAAAGGAGTAGGATTAGCTGCGCCTGTTGCGATGGCTATGGCTGCAAAAGGGCATAATGTTGGATGGTTCTTTTCAAGAAAAGATGAAAAAACTCATGGAGAAGCAACCAATTTAGGTCCGGAAGATAGAATCAAAAAATTAACTGTTGGAAGAGCTCCAAAAGCAGATGATGCTATTGTTCAATTAGATGATGTTTTTACTGCAGGCGATGCAAAATACGAAGCAAATGCTTTTATGAAAAGTTTAGGGAGAACAAATCTTCCATTGCTTGCAATTGCTGTAGACAGACAAGAGGTAGCAATTGACAGTAGAGAAGCGATTGCCGAATATCAAGAAAAAACCGGAACAAGAGTTGTTTCTATTGTAAATGCAGTTGATGTTTATAATTTTTTAAAAGAAAAAAATCTGGCTTCGGAAAGAGCATTAGAAAGATTGGCGAATTATGTAAGAGTTTATGGAACAAAAGAATCTCGTTCTGCTATCGGCAGGGGATTGGAGCAAAAAATAATTGGAAGAGATAGGAGTGTTATCCCCGCATGTGATGTTGAAACATTAGAACAACTTGAAGAGTTAGTAAAGCAAACTGCTCATGTTGCTGGAATTGGGGGGTATAAGATTGGCCTTTCCCTTGCCTTAAGATTTGGTCTTCCACAGGTTGTAGAAACTATCAGAAACTATACAGACAAACCGATAATACACGATAATCAAAAAGCAGGGACAGATATCCCTGAAATGGGTAAAGAATACGCAAAATTATGCAAAGGGGCAGGAGTAGATACAGTTATATTTTTCCCACAAGCAGGTCCTGAGACAGAGAGAGCGTGGATTTATCATGCTTTAGACAATGGATTAAAGGTTATTGTTGGTGGAAGAATGACGCATCCAGCTTATGCTGTTAGTGAGGGCGGATTTATTACAGACGAAGGGGCTTTAGAAATGTATAGAATTGCCGCAAAAGCAGGTATAAATAATTTTGTTGTTCCCGGAAACAAGCCAGAAGTTATCAAACAAGTTAGAGATGTTGTTGAAGCAGAAAATATTGATCCTATTTTCTATGCCCCTGGCTTCATTGCCCAAGGCGGAAAAATTGAAGCGGCTGCAAAAATTGCAGGCGATAGGTTCCATGGAATTGTTGGAAGAGGAATTTATCAGGCTAAAGATATGCATGCTGCAGCAGTTGAGCATACCTCTCAACTTTAAAATTCTTCTAGAAAAATGGTGAGAATAACTAAAAAGAAAATAGGAAACAAAGAGGTAATGCCTTTTACAATTCCTTCTGGAATTGTAACAACGGAAGTTTCCTGCCTAGAGAGGATTGCCCAAGAAATTCCTGAAATTGGCATATTAACTACAAAAAGTATTGGACCTCAACCGCGAGCAGGAAACAGGGAACCAATTTTTGCACAATATCTTCCTGGAGGATTCATAAATGCTGTTGGACTGACAAATCCCGGAGCAGAAGAATTTGCTAAAAAATTATCTTCTGTTAGTATTCCACAAGATAAATTTTTACTTGCTTCAATTTTTGGCAAAGACAAGGATGAGTTTGTTTATGTAACAAAAACTTTAGATAATTATGTAGATGGATTTGAATTAAATCTTTCTTGTCCTCACGCAAAGGGATACGGAATGCAATTAGGGCAAGACCCGCAAATAGTTTATGAGATTACTCAAATCGTTGCTCAAACAACTAAGAGGCCTGTTTTCGCAAAATTAACCCCCAATGCGGGAAATATTGGGGAAATTGCTGAAGCAGCGATGAAAGCAGGAGCTTATGGTGTTGTCGCAATCAATACGGTCGGTCCAGGATGCTGTATTGTTGATGGAACCCCTGTCTTGACAAACAAGGTTGGGGGAATGTCTGGAAAAGGAATAACTCCTATAGGAATTAAATGCGTAAGAGATATCACCCAGAAATTAGGAGACATCCCTGTAATTGCAATGGGCGGAATTTCCACAGCAAAGGATGCCGAAGATTATGCTTTTGCTGGAGCAAGCTTCTTTGGAATAGGAAGCGCCTTAGCTGGAATGACTGAACAAGAAATAAAACATTATTTTTCTGCTCTTAGAGAAGATTTGAATAGTAATGGATGGACAAATAATGCATCTCTGTATATAAAAAGTGTTGATATGAATTATAGAAAAGTAAGGTTAGATTCTATAGTCAATTCAGATTGTGATTTTAAGATTTATAGAACTGATGAAGAAATTGATGCTAAGATTGGACAATTTGTTTTTGCTTGGTTGCCAGGGGTTGGAGAGAAACCATTTTCTATTATGGATAACTCTCCATTAACTTTAGGAGTATTAGAAAGAGGAGAATTTACTAAAAAATTTAATTCATTACACAAAGGAGATTATTTCTATTTTAGAGGGCCCTATGGAATAGCTCCTGCTGTAAGCAAGGGAGAGGATGTTGCATTAATCGGGGGCGGATGCGGGGTTGCAGGATTATATCTTTTTGCCAAAAGTTTGAGTAAAACAAATAAATTAATAACTTTCTTAGGAGCAAGAGATAAACAGCACCTTCCATATCTTAAAGAATTTGAAGATTTTAGCGAGGTTCATATAGCAACAGAGGATGGAAGTTTAGGAAGAAAGGGATTAGTTACAGATCTGCTTAAGGAAGCAGAATTAAGGAAACAAAGCTATTTCTTGAATTGCGGGCCAAAGATGATGGTTGAAGCAGTTTTGCCTTTAGAATTAAAAATCTCGGGTCCAGAAAGAGTTTATTCTTCTGTAGATTACATGACCAGATGCGGTATAGGAATATGCGGAAGCTGCGCTGATGAAAAAGGAAGAAGAACCTGTGTTGAAGGTCCTTTCATGAATCCTTAAATTTTGAAATAATCAAAAATTCTTTTCTGAACTTTGCTTTTTGATATTCTAAACAAAGGATTTCAATTAATAAGAATTGTTGCTCTTCGCCTTTAGATTGAATCTTTCAGACTTATTTGGAGTTTATGTCGCTTATTCCAAGCATCACAAACATCACTCCTATAAGAATAACTCCGACAATAATCCCGCCTACAACAAACTTCCATGTAATCTCCCAAAGCGCCAGATCGCTAAGGAGCAGAACTACAGGGACTATCACCAGAATCAACCCCAATAAGATTTCTAACCACTTGTTCATGCTTTTATCAGTAATAAATATTTTAAATATCTTTCTGTCATCACAGCTTTATGTTTAATTTAGCTATTTTCAATAGATAATGGATAGAATTTATAAATATCCCTTATATTTTAGGGCGTTCTTATGTTTTTATTATAAATTGGTTAGATATGCTGCAGATATGCCTAAATAAAATGGAAGATATCAGTAGAACCTGCTTATCTTATGCCTTATTTCCTCATGGATCAGCCATGCTATCAGGATTATCCCGTCTATGCCTGAAAGAAGGGTTTCTCTCAATTCCAGCGATATTGCGCCTATCAAATTAATGCCTAATGAAAAATTGCTGAAAGGATAAAAAGGCATTATTGAGCCGTCAATTGTCGCATCAAGTACCAAATGCGCGAATACCCCGAATGAAATCGCCAAAAAGATGCCTGCGAGAGTCAGCTTGTGCTTTGACAAAAATTTGATTTTTGTTTTGCTGAATATCAGCGCCAGAAGCAGGAAGAATGCCAAAAATAGAAAAGTATGGGTGACTGTTCTGTGAAAAACCCCTGTGTTTACCGCTGCTCCGAAAGCATTCAGCAGCCAGGAAACAGGAATGTCAAGGTCCGGAAAAATGCCTGCAATGCCTGCAATCAGAACATAATGAAGAGGAAATTTCTTTTTTGCAGAATAGTCTCTGAAAATCTCCGCAATAACAAGCGGAATAAGAATATGTGTTGTTATGTGCGGCATTTTTCTCTTTTTATCCTTATATGATTTAAATTATACTTAAAAAGGTTTTGCCGGCAAAACCTTTAAAAACGCTTAAGGGCAAGTAAAAAGATGACGAAAGGAATGTATCAGTATCTAAAAGAAGCATGGAAAAACCAGGCTCCTGAAATAATGAGAAAAAGAATGGAGGAATGGAGGGCAGGAGATGCTATTACTAAGGTTGAAAAGCCTCTTAGACTGGACAGAGCCAGAACTCTAGGATACAAGGCAAAGCCAGGATTTATTGTAGCAAGAGTGAAATTGATGAGAGGCGGAAGAAGAAGGCCAAGAACAAAAGCAGGCAGACAATCAGGAAAACAAACAATAAGAAAAACTCTTCTTATGAATTATCAATGGGTTGCAGAGCAGAGGGCTGCAAAACGATTCATCAATCTTGAAGTCCTGAATTCATATTTAATCGGCAAGGACGGAACTTACGCCTTTTATGAGGTTATCTTGGTTGATCCAAAACACCCTCAGATAATTGCAGATAAAGATGTGAACTGGATATGCAGCGAGAGAGGGCGAGTGTTTCACGGAAGAACCTCTGCGGCAAGAAAGTCAAGAGGATTGAGAGCGCGCGGCAATAAAAGAATGAAACAATAAATCTTTGTTTCTGGGCAAATTGAGCTGATGTGATTAAAATGATTCCATTGGAAGAAAAATTAAACAACATTTTGGTTTGGGAAATCAAAAGCAAAAAGCTTGAACAAGCAGACAGAGCAAGAGTTAGGATAAATAATGATTTTTCTATATTAGCAAGAGAAACAAGAAATAAAAGGCCAAATCCATATACTGCAAAAAGGCTAAGAGAAAGCATAAACAAACTCAGAGAGGAGGTCCATTTTATAAAGGCTCAAACAGATTTTGCCAATCTTGTTAAGAGAGACATAATCTCGCAGTTAGAAGCACAAGACACTTATGTTGATTACTGGTATCCTGCAAATTATCCAGAAAAGGACAATAATGGCATGAATATCGAAAATTATATTGATGGAATTTACGGCAAGGGCGCTCTTGCCTTGATAGACAAAGAATTAGAGAAATATGACTATAAGCTAAATGATAGTAGAGCAAAATTATTACATAAAATAGAAATATCTTCTCTTATGAATGAATACGAAGAGATTAGAGAAAAAATTAAAAAAATTCTGCCTAAGCTTAAACAAATGATTTTGGATTACAGCAGAAAAAAGCAGCTCCTTTCTGAAAGATTTAACTTTGATCTTATTCTTGCAGAACCATCTTCTGAAACAAGTTATTGGGATGGCATAAACTGGATAATGGCGCTAAAAGATGATAAAATTAATGCGTACAGAAAGCCAGGCGAGAAGAAAATAAGGTTTTATGAAGCTGATATAGATTTAGTTAGTTTCCATGAATGGAGTCATGCCCTTCGCGGATATTTTTCAAGAAATATGCCTTTGGGATTGCGAGCAACAGAAGCAAATGCTTACAATTTAGTGAGCTCTGTTGTAGATGAAGGGGTTTGCCAGTATTCAGAAGTTCTTGGCCAAGAGTATATAAAAACAAATAAAAAAAGCCTTGGCTTGAGCAATAAAGACATAAAACTGGCAAAATTATTTCTCAAGTTTTTTTATCAAGAGAAGATATTTGATTTAGCCCATACTATATATCATAAAAAAGAAAGAGAAGACCCGCGTTTTGATGCTCATGTAGAATTAGCAAGAAGGGCAAGAAATCCTGTATTTGAAAAAGATCCTGATATATTAGATGACGAGCCACTGTCAGAAGGTAGACAGGATGATATATGCTATTTTCTTGGAAGAGACCATGTGCATGGCATAATGAAAAATCTAAAAGAGACATATTACAGCGATGTCATAAAAAGAAATGAGCCCTTGATTTTAAGAGGATTGCTTACCGGATATTGGAGTTTCGAAACGCACAGGGATTTTTTCTTTAAAGAATACATGCCCAAAATAACAAGGCTTCTCAAATAAAAGAAACTTTAAATATCATATTCTCTTTTCATAGGCATGGAAAAGAGGGCGAGGATTGTTTTTCCTGAAGGGAAGGACAAAAGAATTTTGAAAGCTGCAGGGATAATCGCGAAAATAGGAATTGCAAAGCCGATTGTGATTAACGGGAAGGCAAAAGGATGCGAGAGTATCAGCGTGAAAGGAGATGCGATTGACTATGCGATGAATCTTGTGAAAAAAGGAAAGGCAGACGGATGCATCTGCGGGGCAACACACTCGACACTCAAGACAATAAAAAGCGCGCTTCATATTATAAAATCTAAATTCGCATCCAGCTATTTCTTTTTTCCTGAAAAAAAGATGTTTTTTGCAGACTGCGCCCTGAACATCAATCCTGACGCAAAACAGCTTGCGCAAATTGCAGAACAGACTGCTGCAAGCGCGAAAATGCTCGGCATCGCGCCGCGAGTAGCTTTTTTATCATATTCAACAAAAGGCTCTGGAAAAGGGGAAAGCGTTGACAAAATGAAAAGAGCTGTAGAGATTTTCAGGAAAAGAAACAGGAATGTTGCTGCAGACGGCGAACTGCAGTTTGACGCAGCGGTTGTTCCAAGCATTGCAAAACTCAAGGGAAGCAGAATAATCAAAGGCAATGCAAATATCCTGATTTTCCCAAATCTTGATGCAGGAAACATCGGATACAAGATTGCGCAAAGATTCGGCAAGATTCATGCGCTCGGACCTGTGCTTCAGGGCCTCAAAAAGCCAATAAGCGACTTGTCAAGAGGCTGCTCTGTAGAGGAAATCGTGCAGGTTGCAAAAATAATCGCCAGGCAAGCAAGAAAATGAAAACACTTATTTTAAATGTGGGCTCTGCG
>Ga0315289_10003657_pt1 | contig 23200 bp, 19 predicted proteins | sample YL17G11_40_MG_FD_203452 | JGI IMG/M metagenome (GOLD analysis project Ga0315289, IMG submission 203452) | Sediment microbial communities from Yellowstone Lake, YNP, Wyoming, USA - YL17G11_40 | ecosystem: Environmental > Aquatic > Freshwater > Lake > Sediment | place: USA: Wyoming | collected... | reverse complement strand
GAGTGTTCCTCGGTACTGCTCGTGCCCGAAAACATGGATGTGTCCTGAATGAAATACGTCGGGCGGGTCCTCGACTACCAAGTGGTCCACTGGCAGTGGCGCGATAGAGGTGCGCTTGCCATATTCGGGAGCTATATGTCTGCACCTGAGCTGAAGTTCCATGGCTCGCTCGGGTCTTTCGAAGCTCATGCCAGGAGCACTTGTCAACATGTCTTCTAGGCTTCGGCCATGATGCAGTAGGAAGCGTACTCCATGAAGCTCGACTTCACATGGGTTGCCGAGCCAGGTGACAGTTCGTGCCTCATAGACAGGTTCAGCATACTCTTTGGAGATTGCGGGTTGAGGGAGCGCCTGCCTTACACCATCGTGATTGCCTGGGATGATTATGACCTCCATATGTTCTGGGATCTGTTCGATGAATCGAGCCGCAGACTTGTACTGTTCGTAGATGTCGGGGATGCTCAGTTCATCCTCTTGGCGAGGGTACACCCCTATTCCGTCCACAAGATCTCCGGCGATGATCACATACTTGGTTCGCTGAGCCACGTATACCTGTTGAGGGTTCCCTACCTCGCCGTTCAACCAATGAATTGCTCTTCTGAAAGCGTCTTCTAGGAACTTCTTACTGCCAACGTGGACATCCGATAGGAGAACTGCATAGACCTCCTCCTTGGCTCCTCGAGGTCTTCTCTCAGGGATATCTGGAAGTGTGATTCTCTCGGCGACGAGAAGACTCCGGCTACTCTTCACGGCTTCGATACAGACAACTTGGTCCAGTGGAGCCCTCAGGGCGTTCTCGTAGAGTTGGCGGTCGCGATCGGTCTGGACCAGAACCTGCGCAGAGTCCTCGAGATCGTCTACTGCCAGGAAGAGTCTGTTCCCACGCTCGCGTTTCTCCATTATCATTGCGATAAACTTGACGTGCTCGTTCTGCTGGGCATTGAGAGCGTTCGATATCGTGCCTGCATCTTTCGCGTCGCTTCTTCTGCGGAGAATCTCTCGCATCTTCGTGAATCGGTCCCGAAAGTGGAGAGTGAAATCTTGCATTGATCCGCCGAAGATCGAGGCGGCCGCGGGATCTCTCAGAACCTTTAGCTCGCTTTCAATCTCAGCAGCGACCGGGGCCCCAACTCTGACGGGTTCCGAAATCCGGATCGTCTGAGTCAGAGGAAGCAGATGATCAAGAACCTGCTCGACAATACTGCGGTCGATCAGGTGCTGTCCTGTTGGTTGCTTCTTTGCTGCGGCGATCAGTTCGTCAGCTAGCTCATCGTGGTCGAGTCGGCCTGCCGTGGTTTGAACGAGTTCAAAGGCATCCGTGCTGAGTTGCCATCCTGCAGAGACCACGCGTTCGACGACCCGTTTGGAATCAGCGTGGATCTGCATATGGGATGCCTCGGCTCAGAACCTAGAAACTCCTACAACCCCTAGACTACGCTGGACGATCTTAAACGGAGTGGTGATCTGTTCTAATCACTTCATTAATCTGAGTGATCATGGAACGAGTCACTGGTGTTGAGACAGCTTGGATCTCCGCCGACTCCAGAGAACGTCAGACGGAACATTCTTCGTGACTCTTCCCAAAGCATGGGTTGTCAGAAACAAACTCGAGAGAGGTGCCATTCTGAGTTTCTCCGAGCGCAAGGACGGGAAGCTCCTTGTTGAGCCTTATGGCGAGCAGGAGCGGAAGATAAGCACGGTGACTTTGGCGCCAAGCCAGATGCTGCGACGGGAGATTGAAGAGAAGTATCTACTCGGGTATGACGTCTTCGAAATCGTCTCCCAACAGGTCATCCACGCAGACACAAGAGAGACAGTGAGGAGAATCGTCCGGAGCCTGGTGGGTCTGGAGATTGTCGAGGAGGACGGGAAGAAGATTGTCATTCAATGTCTCATCGAGCCATCCTTGCTCTTTCCTGACAGAATCCTCCGGAGGCTTCACCTGATCACATTGTCCATGCAGAAGGACGCGATCTCGTCGTTTGCTCGTGGCGACTCAAGGTTGGCGCACACGGTTGTGGAACGCGACGAAGACGTAGACAGGCTGTACTTTCTTCTTGTGAGGGTTGTTCGAGCTGCTTTGACGGATCCGGCGATCGCTGACAAGCTTGGCACGAGCGCCATAGATTGTCTCGATCATAGGATTCTAGCAAGCTTCGTCGAGAACTTCGCAGACTACGCTACTGATATCGCAGAGAGCACATGGACTCGGGCGAAAGGTAAGGACATGGATAGTACAGTTCGAAGTATCGAGAGGGCGGGGAGCATTCTCAATCGCATGCATAAGGACGCGGTGGAGGCGGTCTTCACCAGAAACCTTGCGCTCGCCGAGCAAGCGACAACTCTCTACAAAGACGCTGAGACGAGCATTAGAACAGCGGAGCGGGCCTTGGTCAATGCAAAGCCGGAAACGATCGATCGGCTAGCAACCGTTGTGTCAGCGCTCAAAGCGATGTCCGAAATAAACGTCGACATTGCCGACCTAGCGGTCACCCGGTAGCGCGCCGCCGCCCCCTGCCCTTACGCTGCTGCTGATGTGTTGCCAGATAATACAGTGCGGAGATTGTTTTGGCATCTTGTATCCTGCCGCGATCGATTGCTTTCAAGGCTTCATGCAAGTCCATGGCCCGGACAGTGATCGATTCGTCTTCTGCTTGTTTCGTCTTCGTGTGGACCAGTTGACTTGCAAGGAAGAAGTGGATCTTCTCGGTGCTGTAGCCCGGCGCCAAATAGCAGGAGAAGAGCTTCCTGACTTGTCTCGCCGCATATCCGGTCTCCTCAATTAGCTCCCTTCTTGCGCACGAGAGAGGAGCTTCGTCCGGTTCGAGGGTTCCAGCAGGGATTTCCAACAAATGTTTGTGTGCAGCGCTTCTGTATTGCCTGACGACCAAGAGCTTCTTGTTGTCAAGGATCGGGATGATCGCGACAGCTCCAGGGTGTTCCGCGATCTCCCGCGTGGTCTCTCTGCCGTTCGGTAGCTTGACGGTGTCAACGCGGAGTCTCAGCAGTCTCCCGCTGTACACACGCTGAGTGTTGGTGATCAGTTCGCTCATGTTGCTCTCTGGCGTCTGTCATCAAGCACCGATATAGCTCCGATCATGCAGGAGGAACACTATCGACTATGCCCCCGCAAAAAACAGCCAGGTAACGTACATTAGTACGCGCGGCGTTGGGCAGAAAGTCCTCTACTGCGTCCTACGCGCGCAGCCACAGCAGGTACTGAGCTTGCCCTTTGCAGCGAGAGCACCTACAGGCAGGAGTCGGAACGAATTCAGCCGGGATCCACGTTTCCAGCAAATGGGGTCGGCTTTCAAGCCCGCAATTCGAGCAGAAGACCCCCTCCAATGTCCATGCCATCCTTCCTGAGCCACACTCGCAACCTTCTCGTTCGAATTCAAGATCAGCGGTCGATATTCTGACAGCCCGTTTCAGGAACTTCGTCTGATAGTATCGCTTCCGTTTCCACATTAGGTAGCATTCGTGAGAACAGACGCGTCTCGGTCTGCCGAAATCATAAGATATCTCTCTTCCGCAGACGACGCATGTTCTCTGGGTCATGGACGGTCTCTCGTTCCTTCGTTCGACTTTGCCGGCTAGGATGGCATGTATGTCTTAAGCCTATTCAAGCGTTCGTCGGAGCTCAGAAGAGCGCTTAGTTACGGACAGGATGCAAACTCTATGCTCGCGCTAAGCCCAGTGGCCGCAACATCTTCAGTGATCTCTACTTTAGGGTCAAGAAATCCGACACGAACTATTGCATCCTTTCGGGACTTCTGAATGGAGAGCACACAAGATCGTTGAAAACGCCTGACCATCTCCATAGCAACAGCTGAGGGGCAACAGAGAACGACATTTATGCGTGACAAGCCTCCGGACGTGGTAGCCCGGGTTGCCGAGCCAGGTACGGCGACAGAGCCTGAGCGCTTCGGAGCGCTGGGCGTTGAACCTCGAGATCGCAAAGAATCGGACCAGCAAGCTGTTGGTCCTCTGGGCCGCGTGGGTTCAAATCCCACCCCGGGCGCTTCTGCTCAGCGAGACGTGTAGGAGCGGATCGGTTTGTGCACGCCTCCAGTTGCGCTTTCTAACACGCAGCGTCTAACGACTGCACCGCAAGCGGCAGATCGCAGCATTTCATTTGCTGCTAGCTGTCTTCGCGGAGACTGGAGTGCTCCAACTCTTCTAATTCCACACATGTTTGGAAAGGATGCGATACTAGGTTCAGTAAGGAGACCCGTGTCATAGATGCGACCGTGGACCCCATTAGCGTTTATCGCAAGAATCTGGGCGCACATGGCAAATACTCGTTTCACAGGCGATTTCACTTCTTTTGCGCGACGCCGGTAAGTTGCTTGACGAGCTGCACCGTTGTCAATCCGTCAGGCGCATATCCGTCCGAACCAATTCTCTTCGACCATTCTCTTGTGACAGCTGCGCCCCCCACCATTACCTTGATTCTATCTCTAATCCCGATTTCACTCAGTCTCTTGATCAGTCTCTCTTGAGCGGCAACTGTAGGTGTTAGTAGCGCCGAAACTCCAACCACCTGAAATTTCTCTTTCGTGACCGTTTCCACGATTCTTACTGTAGGCACGTCGACCCCGAGATTCGTCACTTCGAAGCCTGCCGCTCTCAGTAATGTGATGACGATATTCTTGCCAATGTCATGGATGTCGCCCTCAGCGGTGGCCATAGCGACTCTGCCCAATGTGGCAATTCTGCCTCTATTCTCAAGGATCAGAGGCTCGATGATTCGAACTCCGGCATTCATGGCTTCGGCGCTGCCAACGAGATCAGTAATGAAGACATCTCCTTTTCCGAATTTATCGCCAACCGCTCTGATGGCGACGTTCATCTTCTCAAGGACCGTGAGAGGATCGACCCTTCCGTCTATGGCCTGGCGAACCCTTTGCGCAACAGCGTCCGCATCACAGTCTATGATTGCTTCGTAGACCTTCTCCAAAACATCTGCGAAGGTTCGTCACCTCATGTCTTGTACAGTGTTTGCTTTGCTCTCGTCATGATAGAATCCAGTTCTCTCTGGATGTCCTTGGCCAATTCGTTGGGGTGATGGTTCCTAAGTATCTCCTCCGCTCTCTCCTTGGCAACTTGAGTCGCAGCTTTTGATCCCTTCTGCTCCCATGATTCCCTAACATTCTTGTCAAAGATCGTCGGAATGAAGTGTTCAGACAGTATGTGCGTTCTAGTGTGCTTTTCCGCCAGAAAACTCCCTCCCGGACCTATTCTGTCCATCAACTCTAGACCGAGAGTCTCATCCTCAACATTCACTCCTTTCATGATTCTGTATACCATTCCTAAGATCTCATTGTCGATTACTATCTGAGCAAAGCTGGCTGTTCGTATTGTCTCAATGAAGCCTGCGCCACTTAGGAGGTTGGCACCGGCCAATGCGGGAAGCACTAGATTCAGTGATCTTTCGACGGCGGCCTGTTCATCAAGGCTCTTTGAATCCGTGCCGAGACTGTACGTATCGACGGGCAGGCCACAGAAGTGTCCAAGCTGAACGCAGGCCGCTGACATTATGCCAAACTCTATCGATCCCCAGGCTGCATTGCCAGTTCTCATGTCCATCGTATTCGGTCTTGGACCATACACGACCGGGGTGCCCGGATGAAGGATCTGAGAGAGCGCGATTCCGGCTAGGTTCTCACAATGCAGCGTTACTAGATGGCCGGCGAGGGTTATGGGTGATGTTGCGCCTCCAATCGGTGTCGAACAGAAAAGTGTTGGAACTCCGTATCGTCCGGCGAGGTCGAGTTGGTCTATCATGAATTTGCCGAGCTTGAGCGGACTCGACGGAGCCAAGACTACACTCAGAACGGGCCGTCTTCGTAGCTCGTTCTCTCCTCCTTGGACGGCCTTGGCCATTTCGATCATGAATTCGAGATTCTTGCCTTCGTATGCTTGCAAGCAAACATGCTTCTCAGAGTTTTCCAGAAATATCTTGAACAGACTCACATCTCGATAGGAAGGATGTTCATCACCTGGGTAGATCCAGCCGCCACAAAAATGTATGTTGTCCAACGCATCGATTATTCTCGCTCCATCAGCTGTGTCATTCTTGGTGGCTTCCCTGCATTGACCGGTCTCCATGTCCAAGACATGACTACAGCCCGAAAGAGAGCGTGCGAAGACGGATCCATTTCGCACAACGAAATCGAATTTCCTAATCCTCCCGGCCTGCAAAAAGTGGGGAGGAGCCTTGCGTACGTAGTCCTGAATTACGTATGGGGGAAACCGAGCTAGTTTCCTATCCAAGTCGACTTGTACGCCAACGTCTCCTAGGGATTTCAGCGTGTCAGTTTGCTCTATTACAACCCCGGTCCTTTCAAGCACTTCGAGTGCCGAGAAGTGAATCCTTTCTATCTGCGTCCGGTCAAGTATCTGTAGCATCTAATGACCTAGTGCAACGTGCACCGATACAACGCATATATCGCTTCTGTCTAGTCTCCCACCAATTGCGACAACAATCTTTCGGTCAACAAGAAGCTGTAGGAAAGCCTAGTTCTTCTGAATAGGCGGACCCTTTCCTTGCAGTCAATTGAGACTAACGTCGAAAAGACAAATTTCAATGCACCTCTCCTTCCCCCACTTCCACATCATCGTACCAAGCCACTTTATCGCCAAGTAGGCTCCTCAGCTTCCACCTGAGCGTCTTCCTCTGTGCTTGTACGTAGACTCGAATCGTCGTCAGCTTCTGCGTAAGGTCTCTCTTCTCGAGAGGAGTGAATTCGCCTATCTCTGCAAAGTCGATCATCACCTCAAGGTTATCATTCAGCGTCTTGTACAACCCCCAGTCTCCTGCCGATGTCTGCGCCATACGCCTCAAGTTCAGTGTCTCTTGATCGTCAACGTATCCGATTTGATGATCCTCCAGAAGAGCTACTACGTCCTTAGCGTCCTTTGCATTGATTCTGACGATCAGGAGTTTGGTCAATAAGAGATCTGTTACCGGGATTGTTACTGCGTCCAAATGCAGGCGCTCTCTGAAATCCAGTACATGTTCCATCCTAAACCGATCCAAGAATACGTCTACCTCCCAGCCGGTCTCGTGATAGATGAACTGTAGACGAGTGCGACCATACATCGCGTTGTAGACATCGTTGGATGAGTAGCCAAGCTTACGAAATACAGAGAATATTCGCTCGGATTCTTTCTCTAAGCCAAACAGATCAATATCGTGATAGGCCCGTAGATGCGTAGAGTGCTGTCCATGACAGTGAAAACGAATCGCCAGACCGCCAATAAGCCTTAGAGTTATCCTCTCATCCTGCGCTGCTCTCAGAATCCTCTTCGCCTCTTCTACAGGATCGGGCATCTTTGCATCCGTGTTGATCACACCTAGAACAGAGATGGCGAGTTTGCCTTAAAGGCCTCTAAGAGAACTGACACGCGAGTCCTTCGCGTAGCGTGCGCATCGAGAGGACGTGAGAAGATGTCCTGGATTCCATGAAAGAATGAAGCAGAGAGAACCTTATCTGTTCAGGGATAGGATGTCAGTTGCCAATCCCGTCCGAGTGAACAACCATGGTTGAAAAGCTCGCAATGGAAGGAGGTAGGCCCATCAGACGGCGTGAATTTCCTCAGTACCACGCTATAGTTGATGACAAAGAAATCCGAGCCGTCACTAAAGTTATGAAGTCAGGCGTATGGCGCCGGGGGCCCGTTGTCGATCAATATGAACGAGACCTAGAGAAGCACTTCGGCGTCAAGCATGCCTTGGCTGTTTCTGACGGAACAGCAGCTCTCCATGTGGCAATGGCAGCACTCGGCTTGGGACCTGGAGATGAAATCATAACGACCCCCTACACTTTCGTTGCTAGTGCAAGCGCCGCGCTTTACCAAAACGCTGTACCAGTGTTCGCCGATATAGACTCCGACTCCTACAATTTGGACCCTCATGAAGTCGAGAGAGCCATCACCAAACGTACAAAGGGGATCGTGGTAGTTCACCTCGCGGGTCACCCTGCTGAAATGGACGCTTTTCGCGAAATCGCTCAGAAGCATGGCCTTTGGATACTAGAAGACGCGGCTCAAGCGAGCGGAGCCTTGTACAAAGGAAAGCTGGCAGGAACCATTGGAAATGTTGGGACATTCAGCACGGTCGACGGCAAGATAATGAGCACTGGAGAGGGGGGTTTCTGCTTGACTAACGATGATGAGCTTGCTCAGAAGATGGGTTCAATTCATAATTTCTTTAGAGGACATGCCACTAGCAACGTTCACGAATTCTATGGAATCGGCTACAACTATCGAATGACGGAGTTCCAGGCAGCCATCGGCAGGGAGCAATTGAAGAAACTCGATCGGATGGTTGAGACGAGAAGACGAAATGCGGCATATTTGACGAAACACCTCCGCGGGATTGAGGGAGTAAGGCCGCCTAGCGAAGCGCCGTCGGTGAGCCATGGATTCTACTACTACGCCCTGAGGGTAGACACAAAGGTGCTAGGAATGACCAGGGAGCAATTTGAGAGAGCACTGACAGCGGAGGGAATTCCAACCAGTCTAAGCAGATCAACTCCGCTCTTACCCAGCACTGAACTATTTGCAAAGAAGCTCGGATACGGAGGAACGAATTGTCCGTTCAGCTGCCCGCACCGGACAGACGCGATCGACTACAAAGCCCAGAGATTCCCAGTCGCGGAGGCCGTCCACAAGGAAGTGTTTTGGCTAACGGATGCCTTGCCAATTCTCTCGCGGAGGGACATGGACGACATGATCGCGGCTGTTGAAAAGGTGGCGTCGACTTTTCTCGCACGAGCGATCAATTCTCGCTAGTAGTATTCGCAGATCATGTCGAGCTTCGTTGAACTGGATCGCGTCATTTTGGGAGTTCGTATTCCCTTTCAGGAATCGAACGTAGGCATGGTGAACAAGCCGGAATCTGGAGCAAGTCAGGCGTTGACCTAATAGACGGATTCACACCGCCCCCAATGGGAGACCTAGCTATCGGTGAGGCCCCCCAATTATGGCCAAACAAGATGCTCTGGGTGAATTTTCCATCTTCTGTCTCGACTGCGTTGGAAACATCTCTTCGTGGAGTGAAGCAATACTTTGCACGGGAACTGGGACTAATGATTCCAGGCGATAGGGTGATGATCGCCGCGTCGACAGAGAACTGTGTTCCTGAGGATAGTATAGCCGCTATGGCCGAACTAATGGAAGAAGTAACGCTCCCGCTTTCGACAGACGTTGTTAACAAGTTGCGCGCGTCATGTTCCTGAAATACCGCGTATTCATGGTCGCGTTTCCTGCCAACGGGTGTGCGGTGCGCATTTCGTGACGGTTGCTGGCTAAATCGATCTCTTGACTTCTTTGAGGCTTTCTTCAATAGCATTCAGAACAGCCTTTAAGTCTTCATCCGAGTGTGCGTAGGATACTCCATGGTGGAAGAGATGAGTCGGGAACGAGGTCCCGTGATAGAAATAGATCCCACGATTCATCATGGCCTTTTGAAACACTGCGTATTTCTTCTCATCAGATGACGCTGCGGTTCTGTAGTCGGTAGCCTCATGATTCGTGAAGTAGACCTGGAACTTGCCACCGATTCCCTGCATTCGAGCTGCTACTCCAACTGCGCCTGCGATTTCATTGAAACCTTTCACAAGTGTTTCAGAAGCTCTGTGGAGATGGCTCTGTACCTCTCCGTCGGCGAGCTGCCTAACGCTTGCATCACACGCGGCTAAGGATGTTTGGCTCGCGTTGTACGTGCCCATGAAGGGGACCTTGCCTTTCTTGGGATCCGTGATTTCCATGACCTCTTTCTTTCCTACGACTGCACTCACCGGAAAACCATTCGCTATAGCTTTGCCGAAGACCGATATGTCAGGGGTCACTTTGTAATAGCTCTGTGCGCCACCAGGGGCCAATCTGAAACCTGTGATGACCTCATCGAATATCAGCAGGACGTCGTGGCGCTCGGTGATCTCTCTGAGACCCTTAAGATATCCTTCCTTTGGCAGAACGCATCCCATATTGAAGGCAACGGGCTCCACAACTAGACCTGCAGCTTCTTTGGTGAATCTCTTCACGATAGTCTCTGCAGCATCTAGGTTATTGTAGGGAATCACTATGGTCTCCTTTGCTGCTGAGGTTGATATGCCTCTCGAACCGGACACCGCGACTGGAGCGTCCGCTGGGCCTGATTCTTCGGACTTGGGGTGAACACTCACTAATGTGAAATCGTACCAGCCGTCGTACCCACCTTCAATCTTGATGATCCTGTTCTTGCCGGTGAAACCTCGGGCGATTTGTATGGCGTGCATCACCGCCTCCGTTCCTGTGTTTGAGAACTTTACGATCTCGGCTGATGGCACGATCTGCGATATTCTTTCAGCTGCTCTCACGCTCAGCTCAGATTCGAGGCCGGCGGTCAGACCTGTCGATAGTTGTGCTGTAACGGCTTCCAAGACCTTGGGGTCACCGTGCCCTAAGACGCAAGCACCCATATTGACTATGCAGTCTATGTACTCGTTCTCGTCGATATCCCAGACCCTTGAGCCTTTTGCTCTCTTGAAGTAGATCGGATGAGGTTCCTGAAATCGGACACCGGAGTGCACCCCACCAGTAATCACGCGTCTCGCGGATTCGTAGAGCTCTTTCGAATGCGTCAACTCTCTCAGCGGCAACTCTCCATCCAACTGACGAGGCCCCAATCCCTCTCATAAGTCTCTAGGAGGAACATGAGGCATAGAACCAGCAGACATGTCTCTCAGTCTGTGGCCGAGCCGCTCGCAACTCTGTCGATCCCTTGTTCTCCGAGATGCAGAGTCTGCGAACGCTGCGAAGGCCACAAACCTTATGAAGAAACCGCAACAGCAGGCCCAGAGATTCAGGATTGTCGAACACAACAACGCTCCAAGACTTCGAACAGGAAGCTCTACGAATAGTCAATGAAGCACAAAAGGAAGGCATAGTTCTCAGGTTGATGGGTGCTTCGGCTGTCAAGATGCACTGCATCAAATACAAGGCACTGCTCGAAGAAATGGATCGGGCACTAACCGACTTGGATTTCATGACTTACAGGAAGAACAGCCAATACCTGACAAACCTCTTTCGCCGACTAGGGTATGAGCCGAATGATATCTTCATTCAGATGCACGGTCATACAAGACACATATACATGGACAAGCTCCACCGACGTGTTGCCGACGTGTTCTTCGACAAGTTGAGTTTCTGTCACACGATCGACTTCCAGAATAGACTGGAGCTCGACTCTCCGACAATCACCCTTACTGACATACTACTGGAGAAGATGCAGATTGTCCACATCAACGAGAAAGACATCAAGGATTCGATAGTCCTTCTGGCCGAACATGATATTGGGGAAACCGACAGAGAAACCGTAGATGCCAAACACATCGCAGAGTTGTTGTCGAATGACTGGGGCTTCTACTACACAGTTCAAACCAACCTGAAGAGGGTGGCGGGATATGTTGAGGAGAAGCCTGCGTGGCCAGCTGAAGTCAAGGAGACGGTCAGGAATAAGGTCGAGACCCTGCTCAACCGCATAGAAAGCGAGCCCAAGAGCTTCCGATGGAAGATGCGGGCAAAGGTCGGAACGTCCAAGATTTGGTACAACGAAGTCGAAGAGGTAGAGCGCTAGAACAGAGTGCTCCGCACCATTATCCTGAGACTGTAAAGTAACTCTTGATCTTGTCTTTGTCGAGGTTCAGGACTATGCCCTTCAATATTCCCTGAGGGTACTGGCTTCCCGTATTGATGCACGTGGTCTTGCCGATCTTGAAGATCCCTTCGCTCTCGTGAATGTGTCCATGAAGTCCCAACAGCGGCTGGTACTTCTCGATCAGCTTGTAGACGCTCGTGCTGCCTACAGGAAGCATTTCAGAGCTCTTAGAAACCGGGAGTTTTTCTCCCTTCACTATCTTCAGTTTGGGAGCAAGGTCAAGGCCAGAATTATAGGGCGGACAATGCAGGTTGAAGATGCAACTTGTCATATTCTTTACCTGAGTCGTCATATCTTCGATCATTTTCATCAGATTCTCCTCGCTTGTCTCTCTTGGACTGTCGAACGGCGTCGGGTTGCTCCAACCAGTGCTCACCATCTCGTGATAGTCATCGATGTAGACGCATTTTCCGGAAGGATTGACTACGTAACCTGAAGTATCTATCGCGGTATCTATCTCCATCCTATCGTCGTTGCCAGGGCTTAGAAAGCATCTGATTCCCGCGGGTTGGAGTCTTTCCTTCGCTATTGAAAGCCAACGCTGAAGTGTTTCAGTCATCACTTGGGAAAAGAGTGCGTCCATCTTCGCTGGATCGCTTGAGATTTCGTCTGCTTCGCTACGGGAGCAAACGTACGGATAGAACCCAGAATGCCGAATATCTTTCTGGATGGCGTTTAGTTCGTCATCGTCCTTCATGTGATATTCGTTGTCCATGAAGACGCATCTGTACGTTCCGTCCTCCAATCTAATTACTGGGACTATTACTTTGCCGGTAATATCTCCTCCCATTATCAGTACGTCTGCCTTGTAGAGCGCTCCGGCGTTGACAAACTTCATGAAACACTTCTCTGAACCATGGATATCTGTCGTGAAGAAGATCCTCGTCATTTGAGTCACTTGTGAAAATCCTCGAGTTTTGCCTTCGCGACATTCGTTCAGTGGCCGGTAGATGAAGGTTGTGTCTAGAACGTGCCGGACATGCCTCAATCTTGTGCGCTCCCACCTTTTTTTTTCACGAGGCGCATTTCAGTGCCTCGTGGCAATTGTTTGAACGAGTTCGCCTGCGTAAATCATTACGGTTGATCATTACGGGAAGGTACGAGAGATCATGACCTCGGTTGATCTGTCGAAGATCTCAAAACAATTTGGCCAGTAGGCAAGCGTTAAATAGCGTCCGAGAGGCATCCATGCCATGGCTCAAGAAAAAGAGCTGTGGGCAAGAAAAGCTACAGGTCTAGTGCGGGAATGGACACAATTCGATTTCACCATCTATAACATTTTCAACTTGGGCACTTGGGTCGGAATGGCGCTAGCCCCTCTGTGGGGTTTCGTAGGCTTTCCGGGCGCTGACCAAATGATTTCTTGGGTATTTATCATAATACTCGTGGTCATAGCGAGTCAGCCGACGTACGCCATGGTCCTCTCGGCTATGCCGCGTACAGGGCAGCCCTACCCGTTCCAGGCGCGTGTACTCCATCCCTTGATCGGCTACATGGTCAACTTCACGATGATAATTACAGTGGCATGGCTGTGGCCCGCGTTCGGATTCTGGTGGATGAGGGATCTCACGGTAGTTCCCTTCTTCGGGACGCTAGGCTACTTTACCAACAACCCGTTCTTCACAAATCTTGGAGCATGGTGGAGCTCAACCACCGGTCTCGTGGTCTTCCAAGTCGGGGGCATTCTTGGAGCCGCCTTGGTAGCTTCCATAGGCATGAAGAGGTACGCGCTCTGGCAGAGATTCTGCATCATACTCGGAGCAATAGGAATGGTAGTTGTCACTGGCGTATTCCTGATGACGAGCCAAACCGGATTCATCAGTGCAATCGATGGATTTCTCGGCGCAAATGGCGTGCCTGGTGGTTACAATGCAATAATCGATCAAGCCAAGAGCGGTGGTTGGGATCCCACTTTCCGCTTCAATTGGACCGACACAATACTCTACATGGTGGTCATTGGTATGATGGGATACACGTTTCTCCACTGGGGCTCCTACCAGGCAGGAGAAGTGAAGGGCGCACAGAAAGTCAAGACCAACATGACGTACATGGTCGGAGGCGCAATTGTACTGGGACTGTACTTCATACTCAGCATATGGGCATACACTAACGTGGGCGGACACGACTTCCTTTCCTCAGCTGCCTACTTGTACTATGTCGCGGGTTCATCGCCGCTGCCAATGCCACCGTACATAACGATGTTCGCCGGTCTAGTGTCAGGAAGTATACCACTACTCGTCATAATATTCGTAGGGATGTTGGGTCTATCCGCGATCAATGCAATGTCAGGCATAATGCCCGGCCGAGGAACGATCTTCGCATTGGCTTGGGACAGAATGTTTCCAATGGCTTTCGCGAAGGTCAACGAGAAATATCACATACCATTTAACAACATACTACTTCAAACAGTGATGGCGCTCATCTTCGTTGCCATAGTTGATCTCAATCCAGGTGGGTTGGGCTCCTGGATCGGGGGCCTGATGGGCATGCTATACACCTCATGCTGGATATGTTTCCTAACAACATCAGTCGCTGCAGCTGTGTTCCCATGGAGAAGACGCGAAATGTACAGAGCTTCCCCAGTTGCCAAGTGGCAAATAGGAGGAATACCCCTCATCACCATCGTCGGAGTGATAAACGCGGCATTCATGTTGGTCCTAGCATACGCCAATCTTGCAGTTCCCATTATGGGCGGAGGGAACCTTGTCTCCATAGGTGCACTCCTATCATTCTATGCAATCTCAGCGATACTCTACTTCGCTTTCAAGTACTACAGGAAGTCCCAAGGCATAGACATCGACAAGATATTCAGAGAAATCCCTGCCGAATGACTGTAGCTTCCCCTTTTTCTTTTTTTAACTCCAGACTTCCAGTTTTCGGGAGTTTCACTCAGGCCACATCGTTGAACGGTCGTGACGTGGTAAGTGCTCGCGATAAGGTTCCATGGTGACGGCGATCTCAGGTGTGAGGAAGCGCCAAACCCGCGTGTTACTGAATCGAGCTTATTGTTGAAGATAGCGCATGCCGGGGTATGTGGTACTGATACTGCTATTCTAACAGGCAAGGTTAGGGCCAGACCCGGGGTGACGCTCGGGCACGAGTTCTGCGGGTCGGTTGTGGATATTGGAGATCGGGTCAGCGGGTTCAAGATCGGTGACAGAGTGTTCGGCTCTCCTTCCATTCCCTGCTTGGATTGTCACTATTGCAGAAGAGGTGATACACAACTTTGCAACCGATTTACTATGTTTGGCGTGGAAATTGACGGGTCGTTCGCTGAGTACATGCTGGTGCCCTCAGCTGAGCGTGTACTGGTTACGACAGCGATTGACGAGAAAGTGGCATCACTGTTGGGGGATACCATGGCGACTGGCTATCATGCTGTGGAGCAAGCTGGTTTGGCGCGTGGGCAAACGGTTGCCGTACTGGGTGCTGGTCCAGTTGGTTGTGCCGTTTTGATGGCGGCGTTGGCGAAGAATGTTAAGGACGTCTATATCATAGCGCGATCCAGGTATCGCCTAGACATAGCCGAGAAGTTGGGTGGAACGGCCCTAGACGCGACTCAAGATGTTCATAGACGCGTATTGCAGGATACACTGTTCGGAGTGGATGCTGTAGTAGAGTGCGCTGGCGCACAAGTTACTCTGGACTTGGCCACTAGACTAGTCAGGAAGGGGGGGAGGATAGTCGTAACCTCCATAATGCCCGAGGTCAATTTCTTGATGCAAGACCTCATGATAAACGAGAAACATGTCATTGGAGCTTTCTGTCCAACCGGGCCTGCGTATCTCAGGAAGATTCAGAGATTTGTAGAAGAAAACGGTTTACAATCGAAACTTGCGGCCCTCATAAGTCACGAATTTGCTCTCAAGAACGGGGTAGAGGCAATCCGCTCTCTCGACTCCACGGAGAGGATGAAGGTACTAATCAACCCGTAGGATGAACTCGGACTCTTCGGGAAACGAGACTCTTCGCAGCAAGGCGACACGTTTATAAAACGAGCGAAGTCCCCGCTGTCTCGGTTCTCATGTTGAAAGGAAATCCCATCGTGAGCTTGGTCCACAGAGATAGCGTTCCGGGGACACCCGGGCGATATGATCAGGATAGCCTGGACATAGTCGAAGAAATGGTCAAGGAAGCAATAGACCATGTTGGTGGAATCAAGAAGTTTGTGAAGCCTGGCGACAGAGTCCTTGTGAAGCCAAACGTGGTCGGTGCTATACCTCCCGAATGTGGTGTTACTACGGACCCTCGGGTCTTGGAGGCTCTGTGCAACATAATCCTTGATGCGGTCCCTGATGTCGGCGAGCTATCGATTGGTGAATCTTGCGCTTCGCCCGGGAGAAGCAAGGTCGCTTTCGAATCTGCTGGAATCACTAGCATATGCAAGAAGCTAGGCGTCAAAGAATGTTTCTTCGACGAGGCTGAGAGGGTCAAGGTCAATGTTCCCAGCGGCGTTATCAAGAAATCGTTCATGCTGCCGAAAGTGCTACTCGATGCAAATGTGTACATTAACGTTCCGAAGATGAAATGTCATCCTTTTGAGCTCGCGACGGTGTGCATCAAGAATCAACATGGATTGCTTTCGCAGACGGAGATGCTCGAGCATCATAGGGATGATGGCCATCAGAAGTTCGTGGACATCTACAAGGCAATAAGACCCCATTTGAATATCGTCGACGGCATCTACGCCATGCAGGGCACAAATGCTTCGAACGATCGGAATCACGTCATAACTGACATGAACGTCATTCTAGCAGGGGAAGATGGGGTAGCTGTGGATGCTGTCGCGAGCGCGATTATGGGCTATTCTCCAGCCGAGATCCCGACTACGAGAATAGCATCAATGTCGAACCTTGGAGCCGGAGATCTACGCAACATAACTGTCAAGGGTACACCCATCGAGAGAGTAGCCAGACGTTTCGAAAGACCTCCAATTTCATGCGACGGCGTGGATGCGGATTTCAGAATGTACATTGGAGGGGCTTGTATCGGATGCAAAGTGACGATCATTCAGGGCGGTGTCAATCTTCATGGTGCTCTGGAGGGCAGGGCAACTTTCACGCCGCAAATCAAAAGGGAAACCTTCAGGGAATTGTTCGGTCACTTATCGATCATATCGGGCATGACGGCGCCGGTTCCTGATGAGCCCGATGCCGGTCTAGTGATCGTTGTCGGAAACTGCGCAAAAGAACACAAGGACAAAGGGCTCTTCATACCAGGGTGCTGGGGCGCCAGTGGCATGCCGGTCTCGGATCTGCAGATTGTCGATGGCGTCGGTGGTCGTGAGAAGATTATTGAGGGCAAGCAAATCTCAGAAATAGGCAAATCGCCTTGGCTCTGGGATCTTGATAATCTGCCCCTCATGGTAATTGATCAGATGGAGAAGAAGCTCAGGCAGAACCTATAGCAGCCGTAGCGCTTCCGGTACTTACAGCCCCGCTTCAGCGAGCTTTCTTAGGTACGAAGCATATTGCTCGGCGGACAAGAGTTCTGGACGTTCAGCGGCTAGGTTCAAGGCCTCGACCTTCAAGATCCAACCTCGGTCGTACGGATCTTCCAAGATATCTTTCAATTGAGATAGGAACTCGGCGTTGACTTCTTTGACCTCCCCGCTGACTACTGCGTACAGTTGAGTTGTTCCCTTGACTGTTTCGATCATCCCCATCGTTCTGTTTCGGTCCATTCGAGTGCCAACTTCAGGGAACTCACATGATTGAATGTTCCGGTATCTCTTGAGGAAGTAGTCTGACAGCCCTACGAGGGCAGTTCTCTCGCCCACTATTCTAACCCACATGTGGTCTTTTGTGTACATGCTATCTTGATCGACCCTGTAGCCATTGACCTGAATCATTGTCATCACGTTTCCTGCCAATCGGTCCTTTTATTCCTGCCACAGCGTATAATATTTCCGCAGAAATCCGGGTTAGCCGTTCGCATCGACCCGGTTCTCGGTGAATGCCATTGGACAGATCTTGGAGGTTACTGGATTTCGGTCGGATCGACATCTACACAGCGATGGCTACGGATGAAGCCATACTCAACGGGGTCGCGGACGGGAGTTCCCCTGACACGATCAGATTCGCTCAGTTTGATCCTCCAGTAGTTTCGCTCGGCTATTTCCAATCAGTGCGTGATGAGATTGATCTTGACGCGTGTGAGCGTCTTGGGATCGGCGTGGCACGCAGACTGATAGGCGGAGGAGCAGCATACGAAGACTTCAGAGGCGAACTGACCTACGGAGTCTGCGTCAGGCTCCCCCATCCAAGAATCCCATCGGATCTCCTCCCTTCCTACGAAGCTCTGAGCAGCGGAGTCATCGCTGGGCTAGGACATCTCGGAGTGAATGCATCTTTCGCTGGGGTAAATGATGTCGTTGTTCGAGGGAGGAAGATCGGAGGAGTCGGTCAATGCAGATGTAAGGACGCTTTGTTGCAGGAAGGGTCGATCCTGCTCGACGATATGCCCAACATGTTCAAGGTTCTCAAGATTTCTCAGAGAAAGATGCAGGAAAAGGGATTCTCTGACCCTCAGGATCGTATGACAAACATCAAACGCGAACTCGGAGAACAGGCAGACATCGGTGGGTTGAAGCGGCTCTTGGTTAAGAGTTTCGAGGATAGACTGCAAGTCGCGATCACACCCGGGGCCTTGAATGATAGGGAGAAGAGTGTCATCTCGAATCTTCGAGAGAAATATTCTAGCGTCGAGTGGGTCCATAGAAGGTAGAATTAGAGTTCGAAGTGTGCATCTTCGGAACAGCAACGATGGTCAGCAGAATAGTTCGTTGTTTTGCGTCGCGAAGATGAGATGCTTTTTATGTGACTTTGTCGCGGTTCGAGCTTGTGAAGTCGGATGAAGTATGAAGTTCATGCTTTGAAATGTGCCTCGACTCAGAGCCCAACGCCTGAGCTGCTGTATCTAACGGATTGGGGGAAATGGACGCCTCTCTACACCTACATCTGGGTGATCAAAGGTGGACCGAAGCCTATAGTGGTAGATACTGGGTTGAGAGAAGGATACGAGAAGGAATTCAATCCCTACTGTCCAGGGGAGGAATACACTGTTGGCCCAGGCGAGGACACATTATCATGTTTAAAGAAGGTTGGAGTAGCACCCCACGAAGTGGGCCAGCTCATAGCGACACACCTACATTACGATCATTTCGTAAACGTGAAGATCTTCAAGAACGCGGAGATCTACGTGTCCAAGAAAGGCTGGTTGGAGCTTATGGCTCCAAGACACCGACAACTGGTAAGTCGCATACTATTCCCTCGAGATATTCTCGCATACCTGGCAGATGAAGCATGGGATAGACTGCACCTCGTGGAGGAGGAGGAAATCTCACCCGGAGTGAGAGTCTTCTGGGTTGGTGGCCACACGATGTGCAGCCAGGCCGTAGCCGTGCAAACACACCAGGGAACCGTGATATTGGGTGGCGATACGATTTTTCTCTACAGAAACATCGAGGAGAACATCCCAGCAGGAATTTGCCACAGCGTGACTGATTGCTACGACGCTATGGCCCGCATGAGAAGGGAAGGGGACATAATACTCCCGAACCATGACCCAGAGGTTCTAAAACGCTATCCCGAAGGAAGAATAGCTTAGACCGGACATTTGTCGGGACAAGACGATCCCCTAGATCTGGACGACAGGGTGTTCTATCGTGAATGGCTGCAGAATAAGTGCCGATTGGAGCTACATGAACTTGCGGACTGTGATTCTTGAGAACCAGAGACTGAGGGCATGCATAGTTCCTGAATGCGGTTCGAAGATTCTGGAGTTCGTCTACAAGCCATCAGATAGAGACTTCCTGTACCATAATCCTAGGATGGAATTGAGAGCGCCGGTCTATGATCAGCATGCAGACAACTGGTGGAACGGGGGCATAGATGAGACTCTTCCGACCTGCTTGGGCGGCGAGTACAATGGAGACATCCTACCTGATTTCGGCGAACTCTATTCACTTCCGTGGTCGTGGGATATACAGAAAGATACGAGTGAAGAAGTCACTGTACACCTCTGGAGAAAGGCCATCATAGCACCATTGAGAATTGACAAGTGGCTGACACTAGGTCGAAAAGACGCCGCACTACTTGTAAGACACAAGATAGTGAATCTGAGCAAGTCGAAGTACAAGTTCCTTTGGGGAATTCACCCATCTTTTGAAATTAATCCCCACTTCAGAATAGACACGCCAGCGGGAAAGGTTGTAATCGTATATTCGAAACCTGATGATCGATTGGGGAAACCGAGTTCATCCTACACGTGGCCCTACGCACATAACAAGAATGGTGAGACGGAGGATATGCGACTCGTGAAAGACTCAAGCAGCAATACAAACGATTTCCAGTACGCCACCGATCTGAAAGAAGGATGGTTTGCGATCACCGATACGCAGAGAAAGGAAGGATTCGGCATGACCTTCTCAACCAATGTTTTCCGGTCCCTCTACATGTGGTTCGTTTACGGTGGATATCGCAGTCTCAGTTTCTGCGTAGTCGAACCCTGGACTGGGTATCCGCCATCTCTTTCAGAAGCCGAAAAGAGCGGGGTCTGCTCCGAGCTCGAGCCCGGAGAATCCTTGAACTCGGATTCCATCATGTTCGTATACGACGGATTCTCGAGGGTTAGAAGGATAGACAGTTCGGGTGCGGTGGAAGGGGAAACCTGAGGCTGATTCTTCTGCAGACACGTTTCACATTCTGACAACAATCTCAGGACCGGTCATGGCGCTCGTTCTCAGCGGCACATAGCGTCACGAGAACGCGAGCTGTCTTTGTGGCTTCCTTGTACCCTCGTTAGATGACAATTGCCTGAGAAGTTTCTCTGAAACGCTTCGGGCTTGTGCTCTTATATACCAATTCCTGCGCAGTGCACAAAGGGGTAATGGCGTGCCTGCCGAATTCCTAAGTGAGAGGTTCAGACCTGAAGACGGCGCGATATTGGGCGACTTGCACAATTATTGGATCTATCTGAACGGAATCTGGAAGAAAGGAGACGACGCTCGAATATCCGTGTTTGACAGAGGCCTGCTATATGGAGACGGCCTATTCGAAGCGATCATGGCCTATGAAGGCAAGATATACTGGATAGACCGCCACATTGAACGACTGTACGATGGCGCGCACACAGCAAGAATAGAACTCCCGCTGACAAAGGAGGAGCTCAAGAAAGCTGTGGTTGAAACGGTAAAGAAGAACAAATTGAACACATGTCAGATCAGGATCGTAATCACTAGGGGCCTGGTTTATCCCATACCATATTTGAGACCCAGGCACAGCAAGAAACCGACCGTCATAATATACGCGTATCCGCTCCCACCTTACCTTGGTAGTAAACCAATCAAGATGATCTCGGCGTCCACAAGGAGAACCCCGGCGCAATCGATAGATCCACATCTGAAGACCCTGAACTATCTGAACAACATACTTGCAAGGTTAGAATCCGATCATGCAGGGGCAGACGAAGCTCTGATGCTTGGGACAGATGGCTATGTCTGCGAAGGAACAAGCTGCAACATATTCCTCGTGAAAGGAGTGACGCTGTATACGCCCAGTCTCACAGGATGCCTCCCCGGCGTAACTCGAGCGACTGTAATGGAGATAGCAAGCGACTTGGGCCTCAAGGTTGTTGAGAAGAATATCACACTCCACGAAGTGTATACCGCGGATGAGGTGTTTGTCACGGGATCTGGCGTTGAAATCGTCGTAGTGGACGAGGTAGATGGAAGAAGAATTGGCAAAGGTGAAGTCGGTCCCACAGCGAAGAGGATACAGGAAGCATACAGAACGTGGCTTAGCACAAAGCACGTAACACCCGTCTATGAATGAAACACGCGGCTCAGTTCAAAAGAAGCACCCAACGGCGGAGACGCAAGACCAAGACGTCGTGTATGCGGATCCTGCTCTAACGTAAGCTGGAAGACAGGGTTGACCACGCTCGAACGGATCTTGGCGACTTTCGAAGATCGGAAACCTGACAGGATAGTGTGGCAGCCGCGTATCGATCACTGGTATGACGTCAACAAGAAGCTGGGAACCCTTCCATCACGGTACAAGGGAAAAGGGCTGCTGGAAATCTATGATGATTTGCGGGCGTCGCCGCGAACATACCTTTTCTTTGATCCCACAGTTAGGGCCATTGAGGACGAATCCGTGGGAAAGAAAATCGTCGAGGACGAAGAGAAGATAGTCACCACGTATGCTACGCCGGTCGGAAGACTCAGAGACACTCAGGCTAGAACGGTTCACGGGACGACAACATATCATACTGAATATCTGCTCAAGAGTGTGGATGATTTTAGGAGAATGACCTATGTTCTTCGTCGGCAAAGATATGAGTTCGACAGGCAACTCTATGATGAAATGATCAACATGATTGGAGAGAGATCCCAGCCTATAATAAACGTCCCCTGGGGCTCCATCCAAAGGCTGACGGTCGACTGGATGGGCTTCGAAAGGACTGTATTGTCAATGTGGAAACATCCAAGAGAAGTGGAGGGCTTCATCCAAGAGATTGAGGATAATGACGACAAAAGGTTCGATTGCATCAAGGCAACTCCTTTCAAGTTCGTATGCTTCGCAGACAATATTGATCAAGACCTGATATCTCCGCCAATGTTCGAGAAGTACATGTTACCGCGGTACAGGAAAAGAACCCGCGAATTGCATGAAGCGGGGAAGATCTGCGTTTCACACTGGGATGGAAACATCGGACTCCTTGCCAAGTACGCAAAGGAAACGGGGCTCGACGCTCTTGAATGCGTTCCCCCCTATCCGATGGGCAATATTACGCTCGAGGAGCTGCATCATGCCATGAAAGACATGATTCTCTTCGATGGCCTTCCGGCAAGCTACTTCTTGGATTTGGTCGCAAGTGAAGAGTTAGAGAGTTTCACCAAGCGCATCCTCGAACTCTTCTCGCCAAGGATCGTCCTTGGCATCTCGGATCAACTTCCGCCGAATGGGAACATAGAGAAAGTCAGAATGGTCAGCAAGATCGTGGAGAGCTTCGTGCCGTAGCACGCAGGCAGAGCATGGGAACCGATGCAAGGCGAGTATGCCGCGACTCTATTCGACGAACTTGTGAGCAGTGTAACTTGCAGCGAACTCTTATCTAGAACTCTCAGGAAGACGACCCGGCATGTTCCCGATTTCTTTGAAGGACAAAGTAGCGGTTGTGACCGGTGGCTCGCGTGGGATTGGCGAAGCCGTATGCACATATCTTGCCAAGGCGGACGCCAATGTTGTAGTCGCTGACATAGATCTAGATACTGCAGTCAGTGTTGCAGAAAGGCTGAGGAGTGACCGTTCGAAGGCTATCTCGGTTAGGACAGACGTTTCGAAGTCAGACCATGTGCAGTTTCTCATCGAAAAAACGTTGCAGGAGTTTGGCAGGCTCGACATCATCGTGAACAATGCAGGAGTCGATTCCGGCGTCGGAGTAGAGAATATGTCCAAGGAAGAGTGGGACAGAGTCTTGGACATCAAC
>Ga0315289_10003655_pt1 | contig 23209 bp, 35 predicted proteins | sample YL17G11_40_MG_FD_203452 | JGI IMG/M metagenome (GOLD analysis project Ga0315289, IMG submission 203452) | Sediment microbial communities from Yellowstone Lake, YNP, Wyoming, USA - YL17G11_40 | ecosystem: Environmental > Aquatic > Freshwater > Lake > Sediment | place: USA: Wyoming | collected... | reverse complement strand
GGGCGCGGTCCCGGCGGTCCGGGGCGTGGCCCCGGCGGTCCCGGGCGCGGTCCCGGCGGTCCCGGTCGCGGTCCCGGTGGTCCGGGTGGCCGCGGCGGGCGTCCCGGCGGGCGCGAGGGCGGCTTCGCCCAGCGCGCCGGCGCCCAGCGTCCGCAGCGCAGCCGTCCGACTGAGCCCAAACCGGCTGCGCCCGAGGCTCCGGCGCCCGAGGCTCCGGCGCCCGAGACGCCGGCGGCCGACAGCACGACGGTCGAGGCGTAGGGAGCGGGGAACAGATGCTACTTCCCAAGAGAGTCAAGCACCGCAAGCAGCAACGTGGCCGTATGGGCGGCGCTGCCAAGGGCGGCACCAGCGTCGAGTTCGGCCAGTACGGCCTCAAAGCGCTCGAGCCCGGCTGGATCACCAACCGTCAGATCGAGGCGGCCCGTGTCGCGATGACGCGCCACATCAAGCGTGGCGGCAAGGTGTGGATCAACGTGTTCCCGCACAAGCCGGTCACGCGCAAGGCGGCCGAGACGCGCATGGGCGGCGGCAAGGGCTCGCCCGAGACGTGGGTCGCCGTGGTCAAACCCGGCAAGGTGATGTTCGAGCTGGCAGGGGTCAGCGAGCCCGTCGCCCGCGAGGCGATACGGCTGGCGATGCACAAGCTGCCGATCAAGTGCAAGTTCGTGACCAGGGAGGGCGGTCTCTTTGAAGGCTGAGAAGCTTCGCGAGCTTTCTGACGACGAGCTCTTGCTGCGGCTGCGCGACACGCGCAAGGAGCTCTTCAACCTGCGCTTCCAGCACGCGACCGGTCAGCTCGACGACCCGCACAAACTCAATCTGACGCGGCGCGAGATCGCGCGGCTGCTCACCGTCCAGGCTGAGCGTGCCCGTGCCCGTGGCGCCGCCGGTGGTGAAGGCTGATGGCGACCAGGAAGAGCGAGAGCGGCAAGCCCGCCGCCAAGCAGACGGCGGCGCGCAAGACCGCCGCCAAGAAGACAGCGGCGAAGAAGACCGCGGCCAAGAAGACCGCGGCCAAGAAGCCGGCGGCGAAGACCGCGGCCAAGACGACTGCCGCCAAGGCCGCGGCCGCCAAGGCGCCGGCGAAGAAGGCTGTCGCCAAGGCCAAGGCCAAGGCCAAGCCGGCTCGTCCGGCGCCGGCCAGCGTCCCGGGCCGCAAGGACCGGCGCGGCGTCGTCGTCAGCGACGCCATGGACAAGACCATCGTCGTGCGCATAGACACGGTGCAGAAGCACGAGCGTTACGGCAAGGTCGTGCGTCGCTCGAGCAAGCTGCACGCACACGACGAGCAGAACGCCGCCGGCGTGGGTGATGTGGTGCGGATCGTCGAGACGCGCCCGCTGAGCGCCACCAAGCGCTGGCGCCTGCTCGAGGTCATCGAGAAGGCCAGGTAGGCGGAGAGCGGGCAGAGGGACGAGATGATCCAGGTTGAGTCCAGACTCAGGGTGGCCGACAACACGGGCGCGCGCGAGATCCTCTGCATCCGGATCCGTGGCGGCTCGCGGCGGCGCTACGCGACCGTCGGCGACATCATCGTCGGCACGGTCAAGCAGGCGACGCCGGGCGGCAGCGTCAAGAAAGGCGAGGTCGTGCGCGCCGTCGTCGTCCGCACCAAGAAGGAGTTCGGCCGTAAGGACGGCACGTACATCGCGTTCGACGAGAACGCGGCTGTGCTGATCGACAACCAGGGCAACCCCCGCGGGACCCGCATCTTCGGCCCGGTGGCCCGCGAGCTGCGCGAGAAGAACTTCATGAAGATCGTCTCGCTCGCGCCCGAGGTCCTCTGAGCCGCGCGGCGGCAGGAGCTACGCAAGAGATGAGCAAGCTGAAGATCCACAAGGGCGACCAGGTGAAGATCCTGAGCGGCAAGGAAGCCGGCAAGACCGGTAAGGTCATGCGCGTCGACGTCGAGGCCGGCAAGGTCTACATCGAGCGGCTGAACATGCTGAAGCGCCACACCAAGCCTCACCCGAAGAAGAACCCGCAGGGCGGCGTGATCGAGCGCGAGGCGCCGATGGACGTCTCGAACGTGATGGTCGTCTGTCCCGCCTGCGGCCAGCCGACGCGCGTCGGCTACCGCCTGCTCGATGACGGCGGCAAGGTCCGCGCCTGCCGGCGGGCGAACTGCGGCAAAGACATCGACAGGGCGTGACCATGGCAAGGCTCAAGGACCAGTACTTCTCCCAGATCAGGCCCGAGCTCATGAGCGAGTTCGGCTACCGCAACTTGATGGAAGTGCCGCGCGTGACCAAGGTCGTCCTCAACATGGGGGTCGGCGAGGCGAAGGTCAACGCCAAGCTGCTCGACGACGCCGCTGAGGAACTGGCTCTCATCGCCGGCCAGCGGCCCAAGATCACCCGGGCACGCAAGTCCATCGCCAGCTTCAAGCTGCGCGAAGGCATGGCGATCGGCTGCAGCGTCACCCTGCGCGGCGAGCGCATGTACGAGATGATCGATCGTCTCGTGTCGATCGCCCTGCCGCGCATCCGCGACTTCCGTGGCGTGTCGCCCGACCAGTTAGACGGCCGCGGCAACTTCGCCATGGGCGTGCGCGAGCAGACGATCTTTCCCGAGATCGACTACGACTCGGTGGATACGTTCCGCGGTCTCAACATCGTGATCACGACGACCGCCAAGACAGACGAAGAGGGACGCGCCCTGCTGGCCAAGCTCGGCATGCCGTTCCGGGCGAACTAGGAGTATCTGAAGTATGGCGAAGACATCCCTCGTGGTGAAGGCCGGACGCAAGCAGCGCTACTCGACGCGCGAATACCACCGGTGTGCCAGGTGCGGGCGCCCGCGGGCGTACTACCGCAAGTTCGGCGTCTGCCGTATCTGTCTGCGCGAGCTCGCCCATCAGGGCGTCATCCCCGGCCTGACCAAGGCCAGCTGGTAAGGAGGCGAGGACCATGTCCATGACTGATCCCATCGCCGACATGCTCACGCGCGTGCGCAACGCGAGCTCGGCGCGGCACTCCCAGGTCGAGATCCCGTGCTCGAAGATGAAGCTCGAGATCGCGCGCATCATGACCGAGCAGGGCTACGTGGCGAAGTACGAGCTCAAGCCCGGCGAGCACGGCGACGTCATCGTGATCGACCTGAAGTACAGCAAGAACCGCGAGCGCGTGATCTCGGGCATCAAGCGGGTGTCCAAGCCGGGCCGTCGCATCTACGCCCGCAAGGACACGCTGCCCAAGGTGCTCGGCGGTCTCGGTACGGCGATCATCTCGACCTCCCGCGGCCTCCTGACGAGCGCCGAAGCCGGCAAGCTCGGCGTGGGCGGCGAGGTCATCTGCTTCATCTGGTAAGGAAGACGAATGTCGAGGATCGGAAGACAGCCCATCCCGTTGCCCGACGGTGTCGAGTTCACCTACGCCGCCGCCGTGGTCACCGTGAAGGGCCCCAAGGGCGAGCTCACGCAGCGCGTGCCGCGCGAGGTGCAGGTCGAGGTGGGCGACGGCGTGATCGAGGTCAGGCGACCGACCGACAGCGCCCAGCACCGCTCGCTGCACGGTCTCACGCGGACGCTCATCGCCAACATGGTCGAAGGCGTGACCAATGGATTCGAGAAGCGGCTCGAGATCGTCGGTGTAGGCTACCGTGCGGCGGTCAAGGGCAGCGCCCTCGAGCTGCTCGTCGGCTACAGCCACCCCGTGGTGATCGAGCCGCCCGAGCACGTGGAGTTCGAGACGCCGCAGACCACGGTCGTGCTCGTCAGGGGCATCGACAAGCAGGTCGTCGGCGAGGTGGCCGCCAAGGTGCGTTCCATCCGGCCGCCCGAACCCTACAAGGGCAAGGGCATCCGCTACGCCGGTGAGTACGTGCAGCGCAAGGTCGGCAAGCGGGCCTAGGCAGAAGGACGAGGAAGAGGACCGGCAGGACGATGAGCGCACCAAGCATCAGAGAGGCGCGCGCCAAGCGCAAGAAGCGCATCCGCGGCAAGGTGGCGGGCACCACCGAGCGCCCGCGCCTGGCCGTGTTCCGCTCGAACAAGGCGATCTACGCGCAGGTCGTCGACGATCTGCGCGGACGTACGGTCGTGTCGGCCCGTTCGGCCGAGATCGCGACTGCCGGGCTCGACAAGAGCGCCGTGGCGCGCAAGGTCGGCGAGCTTGTCGCCTCGCGGGCCAAAGAGAAGAGCATCGAGCAGGTCGTCTTCGACCGCTCCGGCTACCTGTACCACGGTCGTGTCAAGGCTCTCGCCGAGGGCGCCCGCGAGGGCGGCCTGGTTTTCTGACAAGGAGAAGAGGACCCGTTGGCTAGAGGATCATTCAACGAGGGCAACGAGCTCAAAGAGCGCGTCGTCGACATCAACCGCGTCGCCAAGGTCGTGAAGGGCGGTCGGCGCTTCTCGTTCACGGCCCTGGTGGTCGTCGGCGACGAGAACGGTCACGTCGGCGCCGGCTACGGCAAGGCGCGCGAGGTGCCTCTCGCCATCCAGAAGGCGATCGAGGACGCGAAGAAGAACCTGTTCACGGTGTCGCGCTTCAACACCACCATCACCCATCAGATCATCGGCGAGTACGGCGCGGCGCGCGTGCTGCTCAAGCCGGCCTCCGCGGGTACCGGCGTCATCGCCGCCGGAGGGGTGCGTGCCGTGCTCGAGCTCGCGGGCGTCCGCGACATCCTCACCAAGTCGCTCGGCACGACCAACCCGATCAACCTCGTGCGTGCGACCGTGCAGGGTCTTCAGTCGCTGAAGACGCCCGAGGGTCAGGCGCGTCTGCGCGGCATCTCGGTGGCGAAGGTGCTCGGCCGCGACGAGCCAGTCGAGGCCGCCGCTGAGCCGGCGCCCGAGAGCACGGCGCCGGCCGGGAAGGCCTGACCGTCATGGCGCAGCTCGAGATAAGACAGACGAAGAGCGTGATCGGCCGGCTGCCGAAGCATCGCGGCACGCTGCGCGCGCTCGGACTCAAGCGTATCGGCCATACCGTGGTCCACGAGGACACCCCCGTGATCCGCGGGATGGTGAACCAGGTCGCGTACCTCGTCGACGTGCGCGAAGTGACGAAGAAGTCATGACATGACCGAACTGGGACTCCACAACCTGCGCCCGAACCCGGGCTCGACCAAGGACACGAAGCGGCTCGGCCGCGGCAAGGGTACCGGTCAGGGCAAGACCGCCGGCAAGGGGCACAAGGGCTACAACGCCCGCTCCGGCGGCGGCGTGCGTCCGGGCTACGAGGGCGGCCAGATGCCGCTCTACATGCGCCTCGGCAAGCTACGCGGGCCCAACATGAAGAAGAGCATGCCGATCGGCCCGTTCCGCACTTATGCCGTGCCGGTCAACGTCGGCCGTCTGGCCAAGGCCTTCGAGGCCGGCGCCGAGGTCACGCCGGAGGCGCTGGTCGAGAAGCGCCTCGTCAAGAACACGCGCACGCCGATCAAGATCCTCGGCGGCGGCGAGCTCGACAAGGCGCTCACCGTGCGCATGCACATGTTCTCCCAGACCGCGCAGGCCAAGATCGAGGCGGCCGGCGGCAAGGCCGTCCTGATCTGACCATGACGGGAAGGGCCAGGCTGTGAACAACAAGCTCTGGCAGTCGCTCGCCAACTCCTGGAAGGTCCCGGAGCTGCGCAGCAAGCTGCTCTTCACGGCGGCGATGATCGCCATCTACCGGTTCGGCTCGTACGTGCCGACGCCGGGCATCGACATCGCGGCCCTCGACGAGTTCTTCGCCAAGGGCGGGGCCGGCGTCGTCGGCTTCCTCGACCTGTTCTCGGGCGGCGCCCTGGGCAGGGTCGCCGTGTTCGCGCTCGGGATCATGCCGTACATCACGGCGTCGATCATCATGCAGCTGCTCACCGTGGTGATCCCCAAGCTCGAGGACCTCGCCAAGGAGGGCGAGCAGGGCCAGAAGGTGATCACCAAGTACACGCGCTGGCTCACGGTCGGGCTCGCGCTCGTCCAGTCGATCGGCTACGTCTTCCTCTTCCAGCAGTACAAGGCCCTGCCCGACCTCAACTGGTGGCGCGGCGCGCTCATCATCACGACGCTGGTCGCCGGCGCGGTCGCCGTCATGTGGCTCGGCGAGCTCATCACCGCGCGCGGCATCGGGAACGGCATGTCGATCATGATCTTCATCAGCATCGTGTCGCGGATCCCGTCCGGGACCTCCAAACTGTTCACGCAGAGCATCGTCTCGATCTTCCTCTTCCTCCTCCTCGCCCTCGCCGTGGTCGTCGCCGTGATCTGGATCACGACCGGCGAGCGCCGCGTCCCGGTGCAGTACGCCAAGCGGGTCGTCGGACGGCGCATGATGGGCGGGCAGAGCACGTTCATCCCGCTCAAGGTCAACATGGCCGGCGTGATCCCGGTGATCTTCGCCTCGTCGGTGATGCTTATCCCGGCGACGTTCTCGCAGTTCATCGACAGCAGCGTCACCAACTGGTTCCAGACGGCGTTCAGCCCGAGCGGTTTCGCCTACCTGGTCGGAGAGGCGCTGCTGATCGTCATCTTCACCTACTTCTACACGGCCGTGACGTTCAACCCGATCGACCAGGCCGACAACCTCAAGAAGTACGGCGGCTTCGTGCCGGGCGTGCGCCCGGGGCGGCCGACGGCCGAGTTCCTCGACCGTATCCTCACGCGGCTGACCTTCGTAGGGGCGCTGTTCCTGGCCGCCATCGCCGTGCTGCCGTGGTTCCTCATCCGTTGGATGGACGTGCCCTTCTACTTCGGCGGCACGTCGCTGCTGATCGTCGTCGGCGTGGCGCTCGACACGATGCGCCAGATGGAGGCGCAGCTGCTCATGCGCCACTACGAGGGCTTCCTCAAGTAGCTTTCGCCGGCGCCGCAACCAGGAGGTCGGGTCGTGGTCAGTGACCAGCTCAACGTGATCCTGCTCGGCGCCCCCGGCGCCGGTAAGGGCACCCAGGCCGAGCGCATCGTGGCGGAGTTCGGGATGCCGCACATCTCGACCGGCGAGATGCTTCGCGCCGCGGTCGAACGAGGCACGGAGATGGGGCGCGCGGCGCAGGGGTTCATGCAGGCCGGCGAGCTCGTCCCGGACGAGGTGGTCATCGGGGTCGTGCGGGACCGGCTCGCCGAGCCCGACACCGACCACGGCTTTCTTCTCGACGGCTTTCCGCGCACCCTCGAGCAGGCCCAGCGCCTGGACGAGATGCTCGCGCAGATGGGTCGCGCCGTGACGCACGCCGTGCTGATCGACGTCCCCGAGGACGAGCTCGTGAAGCGCATCTCGGGCCGCCGATCGTGCGGCGAGTGCGGCAAGCTGTACAACGTCACGTTCGACCCGCCGCGCAGCGAGGGCGTCTGCGACGTCTGCGGCGGCGCGCTCGTGCAGCGCGCCGACGACAACGAGGAGACGGTGCGCAACCGTCTGGCCGTCTACCGCGGCCAGACCGCGCCGCTGGTCGGCTACTACTTCGAGAAGGGCGTGCTCGGCGAGGCGCACGGCGGCGGCCAGCTGCCGCACGAGGTGTTCGAGCAGGTCCGCGAGATCCTTCGCGGCGCGTGAGCGATTGATCGTCCGCAAGTCCGCAGCCGAGGTCGAGCGCATCGCCGCCGCCGGGCGCGTGCTCGCCGACTGCCTCGACCTGTTGGCCGGCGCCGCTCGACCGGGAGTGACCACGGCCGCGCTCGACCAGCTCGTCGAACCCTTCATCCGCGAGCGCGGAGGCGCGCCGACGTTCCTCGGCTATCGCGGCTTTCCCGCCTCCATCTGCGCCTCCCCGAACGACATGGTCGTCCACGGCATCCCGGGCGGCTACCGTGCCGCCGAGGGCGACCTGCTCAGTCTCGACGTCGGCGTGACGCTCGACGGCTACGTAGCCGACTCGGCGATCACCTTGCCGATGGGGACCGGCGACGCCGAGGCGGTGCGACTCATGGACGTGACGCGCGAGTCGCTCGAAGCCGGGCTCGCCGAGTGCTGCCCGGGACGTCGGCTCGGCGACGTGTCGCACGCCGTCCAGGAGATCGTCGAGGCGGCGGGTTTCAGCGTCGTGCGGTCGCTCGTCGGACACGGCGTGGGGAGGACCATGCATGAAGACCCGCAGATCCCCAATTTCGGCGACTCGGGTCGCGGGCCGCGCCTCGAGGAGGGCATGGTGTTCGCGATCGAGCCGATGGTCAACGCCGGGGGGCACGAGGTGTACGTGGCCGACGACGGCTGGAGCATCTTCACCAGCGACGGGTCGTTGTCCGCCCATTTCGAGCACACCGTGGCCGTGACGAGGGATGGCCCGAGGGTCCTGACGAGAAGGCGGTCGGAGGGCGTCTGACGTTTGACGCGCTCGCCTCGACTGAGGTGGACCGTTTGTGGTAATATATCGGGCCGTTGTCCCGTGAACCGCAAGCTAGGGAGCATGGCGAACAAAGAAGAAGCGATAGAGATCGAAGGCGAGGTCGTCGAGGCTCTTCCGAACACCATGTTCAGGGTGCTTCTCGACAACAACCACGAGGTCCTCGCCCACATCTCGGGCAAGATGCGCATGAACTACATCCGCATCCTGCCCGGCGATCGCGTCAAGGTCGAGCTTTCGCCGTACGACCTCACACGCGGTCGCATCACGTATCGGTTCAAGTAGAGCGGCCGCCGGTCGCCCGAAGGGTGTGCGCGGCGGCCGTCGTTGCGCGTCAGCGAGGGTACCCATGAAGGTCAGAGCATCAGTCAAGGCGATGTGCGAGAAGTGCAAGGTCATCCGCCGGCACGGGACCGTGCAGGTGATCTGCTCGAACCCGCGGCATCGGCAGAGGCAGGGGTAGGTCCATGGCACGTATCGCGGGCGTCAACATCCCGCCGCAGAAGCGGGTCGAGATCGGTCTCACGTACATCTACGGGATCGGCCGCTCGACCTCCAACAAGGTCCTCTCGCTGGTCGGCATCGACGCCGACACCAAGGTCCGTGACCTCACGGAGGAGGAGATCCTCCGCCTCCGCGAGGCCATCGACCGTGAGGTCGAGGTCGAGGGCGACCTGCGCCGCGAGCGCTCGCAGAACATCAAGCGGCTGATGGACATCGGCTGCTACCGCGGCATCCGTCATCGTCGGGGCATGCCGGTGGACGGCCAGCGCACCAAGACCAACGCTCGCACGCGCAAGGGACCCAAGAAGACGGTCGGCGCGCGGCGCAAGAAGTCGGTATGACCGGCGACCGCGACAAGCAGCTCAAGGAGTAGCGAGTGGCCAAGCCGCAGAGAGCCAAGGGGCGCCAGCGCCGCAGGGTCCGTAAGAACATCGCCATCGGCCAGGCGCACATCAAGACGTCGTTCAACAACACCCTGGTGACGCTCACCGACAAGGAAGGCAACGTCATCGCGTGGGAGAGTGCCGGGTCGGTGGGCTTCAAGGGCTCGCGGAAGAGTACGCCGTTCGCCGCTCAGGTCACCGCGGAGTCGTGCGCCAAGAAGGGCATGGAACACGGCCTGCAGAAGGTCGAGGTCTTCGTCCGCGGTCCGGGATCCGGCCGCGAGACCGCCGTTCGCTCGCTGCAAGCCGCCGGGCTCGAGATCCTCGGCGTCAAGGACGTCACCCCGATCCCGCACAACGGCTGTCGGCCGCGCAAGCGGCGTCGGGTCTAGGAAGGTCGAGTCGTGGCCAAAGACACGTCACCACAGTGCAAGCAGTGCCGCCGCGAGAGCGAGAAGCTCTTTCTCAAGGGTGAGCGCTGCCTCACCGACAAGTGCGCCGTCGAGCGGCGCTCCTACGCGCCCGGCGAGCACGGCCGTGGCCGCATCAAGCAGTCCGAGTACCTGCTGCAGCTGCGCGAGAAGCAGAAGACGCGCCGCTACTACCAGCTGCTCGAGAAGCAGTTCCATCAGTACTACGTGGCGGCCAGCCGCAAGCAGGGCATCACGGGTGAGAACCTGCTGCGCCTTCTCGAGATGAGGCTCGACAACGTCGTCTATCGTCTGGGCTTCGGCGCCTCGCGCCGTCAGGCGCGCCAGCTCGTGCGCCACGCTCATTTCCTGGTGAACGGCAAGAAGGTCGACATCCCTTCCTACCAGGTGAGGCCGGACGACGTCGTGTCGTTGCGGGCCAACAGCAAAGCCATCGAGGCGGTCCGCGCTGCGACCGACCTCACTTCGTCGGTCGCTCCCTGGCTGCTGGCGGACCACGACAACCTGACGGGCAAGGTCCTGCGCGCCCCCGAGCGCGACGAGATCGACACGCCCGTTCAGGAGCAGCTCATCATCGAGCTCTATTCCAAGTAGTCCGCTGCACCTAGACACCGGCGGCGACGACTCAACAGGAGGCCAGTTGCTTCAGTTTCAGATGCCCAACATCACGCGCGAGCAGCTCGCCAACAACCGCGCGCGTTTCGAGGTCGAACCCCTCGACCGCGGTTTCGGGCATACGTTCGGCAACGCACTGCGCCGGGTCCTGCTGTCCTCGCTCGAGGGTGCCGCGGTCAGTTCGGTGAAGATCGAAGGCGTCGCCCATGAGTTCACCACGGTCAAGGGCGTGAAAGAGGACGTCACCGACGTCATCCTCAACCTCAAGGGTCTCGTGTGCCGCCTGCACGGCGAGATCGACGAGGTCCAGGTGCGGTTGTTCAAGGACAAGCCGGGCAAGGTCGTGGCGGCCGATATCGACATCCCCGCCGAGCTCGAGATCCTCAACCCGGACCATCAGATCGCGACCCTGTCCGACGGCGGCGCCCTCGAGATGATGCTGACGATCCGCCGCGGCACGGGCTATGTCGCCGCCGACGGCAACAAGGCGCCCGACATGATCATCGGCGACATCCCTATCGACTCCATCTTCAGCCCCATCAAGCGCGTCGCGTATCACGTCGAGAGCGCCCGCGTGGGGCAGCGCACCGACTACGACAAGCTCATCCTCGACATCACCACCAACGGCGCTCTCAACCCCGACGAGGCCTTGCGGCAGGCGGCCGAGATCCTGGTCGACAGACTATCGATGTTCACCGACCCCGACCGCACGCGGACGCCCGAGGACTACATGCTCGACGGCGTCGGCGTGACGCCCGCGCCGGGCGGCATGGACGAGGTCCTCATCGAGGACCTGGAGCTCGGCGTGCGCTCGTACAACTGCCTCAAGCGCGAGGGTATCCAGACGGTCGGCGACCTCGTCTCCAAGACCGAAGCCGAACTGCTGAACATCCCGAACTTCGGCAAGAAGAGCATCGACGAGGTCAATGACAAGCTCGCCGCACGCGGCCTCTCTCTGCGGGGTGAGGAGTAATGCGTCACCAGCGCTCCGGTCGCAAGTTCAACATGCCGCCCGACCAGCGCCGTTGCCTGCTGTCGGGACTGGCCTGTCAGCTGCTCGAGCACGAGAAGATCAAGACCGGCGAGGCGCGCGCCAAGGAGGTGCGCAGCATCGTCGAGGAGGCGATCACCCTGGGCAAGCGCAACGACCTGCACGCGCGCAGGCAGGCGGTCTCGATGCTGCGCAACAAGAAGATCGTCTACAAGCTGTTCAGCGACGTCGCGCCGCGCTACGAGACGCGCAGCGGCGGCTACACGCGCATCGTGAAGCTCGGCCCCCGTCAGGGCGACGGCGCCGAGCAGGTCTACCTCGAGCTCGTGTAGGCGACGACACCGTCGCGGTTGTGGTCGCGAGGGGGCGGGGGCCATCGGGCCCCCGCCCCCTCGCGCGTTCCGGGCGTGGGATAAGCTTCCCGCGACATGAACGCGGACGTCGTCACCCTCGAGAAGCTCCACTTCCGGTACCCCGGCGCCGACCGTGACGCGCTCGCCGGTCTCGAGCTGACGGTCGCCGAAGGCGAGACGCTCGCCGTCGTCGGTCCGAACGGCTCCGGCAAGTCGACCCTGGCGTGTCTGCTGGGGGGCCTTGCGCGGCCATCCGCCGGACGCCTGGCCACGGCCTGTGGCTGCGACCTGCTGACCGCGGCCGGCCGCCAGGCGGCGCGGCGCGAGGTGGGGGTGCTCTTCCAGGACCCCGAGAACCAGCTTGTCGCCGAGCACGTGGAAGAGGACGTGGCCTTCGGCCTCGAGAACCTGGGGTGGGCCCCGCCGGCCATCCGCGAGCGCACCGACGAGATGCTCGCCAGCTTCGGACTCGAGGATCTGCGACGGCGCGAGCCCCACCTGCTCTCCGGCGGCCAGAAGCAGCGCACCGCGCTCGCCGGCGTGCTCGCGATCCCGCGTCGCGTGCTGGTGCTCGACGAGCCGACGGCGATGCTCGACGCGGACGGGCGCGACGAGCTCCTGGACGCGGTGCGCCAGCTACGCGCCGGGGGGCTCACCGTCGTCATCGTCACTCAGGAGATGGACGAGGTAGGCATCGCCGATCGCGTGGTCGCGCTGGAACGCGGGAGCGTGCAGTTCGACGGCGCGTGCGAGGAGCTTTTCGCACGCCGCGATCTGGTCCGCCGACTGCGGCTCGGTCTGCCCCTGGCCGGCGAGGTGGCGCTCGCCCTCGCGGCGCGCGGGCGGCCGCTGCGGCGCCTGCCGCTGACCCTCGAGGACCTCGTCGTCGAGTACGAGGCCGGCGGCGCGGAGGAGGGCGACCAGCTCTGGCTCACAGTCGGCGAGGCGCACGACGCGGGCGAGGCTCGGGTTCCGGAGGAGCCCCCTGCGCCCCCGTCGCCGTCGCCTTCACCGGCGCAGCCCGGCATGAGCCTGCGTTGCGAGGACCTGTCGTTCGCCTACGACGAGGGCGGAAGGCCGGTACAGGCCCTGCAGGACGTGAGCTTCACGGTCGAGGCGGGCGCCTCCGTCGCTCTGCTCGGGCCGTCGGGATCGGGCAAGTCGACGCTGCTCCAGGTCCTGCGCGGGCTCCTCGAGCCCGCGCAAGGACGCGTCGAACTGGACGGAGTCGAACGCAGGGAGAGCCGGGCGGCGCCGCTGCAGCGCGAGGTCGGCGTCGTCTTCCAGACCCCCGAGCTGCAGCTCTTCGCCGCCAGCGGCGCCCAGGACGTCGCCTTCGGTCCGCGGCGACTGGGCTGGCCCGACGATGTGGTGGAGGCGGCGGTCGAGGCCGCCATGGAGCTCGTCGGCCTGCCGCTCGCCGAGTTCGGCGAGCGGCATCCCTACTCGCTCTCGGGCGGCGAGCAGCGCCGCCTGGCGCTGGCGGGCGTGCTCGCCATGCGACCACGGGCGTTGCTGCTCGACGAGCCCTTCGTCAGCCTGGATCCGGCTTCGCGGCGCGACCTCGCCGCCGTGCTCGCACGGCTGGTCGAACGAGGCACGACGGTCGTGCTCGCGACGCACGACGTCGACGCGGCGTGGAGCCTGTGCTGCGAGGTGCTCGTGCTCGACGGGGGACGAGTGGTCGCGGCGGGAAGGTGGGGCGCCGCGACGGACGCTCTCGCGGGAGCCGGGCCGCTGAGCCCGCCTTTCTTTGTGGAGCTTTGGCGGCGCCTGGGCCGCGACGCGGCGGAGGCGCCGCGCACCGCCGCGCAGGCGGCCGAGGCCCTCGCGTGAGCGCGCGCGCTGCAGGAGGCGGAGGGTGAAGGCGGCGCTCACCCAGTACTACCCCGGCGATTCACCGCTGCACCGCGCGGACCCGCGAGCCAAGTTCGTCGCCGTGACCGCGCTGGCCGTCGCCCTGTTCACGCGCGACTCGTTCGCCGCGCTGGCCGTCTACGCCGCCGCCGGCGCCCTGGCCTTCGCCCTGAGCCGGGTACCGCCGCGCTGGGCCTGGCGCGCCCTGAAGCCCGTCTTGTGGCTCATCGGACTGACCTTCTTCGCCCAGGTGCTCTTCGCCCCCGGAGAGCCCTTCTTCACCGTGGGTCCGTTCGAGCTCTCGTGGGAGGGCCTGCGCCTCGCGGGGTTCTTGAGCGTGCGTCTCGTGGTCCTGATCATCATCGGGTCCGTCCTCACGCTGACGACCCCTCCGGTGGCTTTGACCGACGCGCTCGTCTGGCTCGGACGGCCCCTGCGGCGGCTGCGCGTGCCCAGCGACGAGCTCGCGCTTATGGTCACGATCGCCCTGCGCTTCATCCCCACGCTGCTTGTGGAGCTCGACACGATCATGCGCGCCCAGCGCGCCCGCGGCGCGGACTTCTCGACCGGCGGGCCGCTCCGTCGCGCCCGCGCCCTCGTGCCGGTGATGGTGCCGCTGTTCGTGGTCAGCTTTCGTCGCGCCGACGAGCTCGCCCTGGCCATGGAGGCGCGCTGCTACACGCCGGGTGTGGCGCGCACCCGCCTCCACCCTCTGCACGCCCGTCCCGCCGACGCCGTCCTGCTCGTTCTGACCGCGGCGGTGATCGTCGTGGCCTCGGTGGTCTGATGGCCGGCGGGCCTCGCCTCGGCACCTTCCGCCTCGACCTCGCCTACGAAGGCACGCGGTTCAAAGGGTGGGCGCGTCAGCCCGGCCAGCGCACCGTCGAAGGCGTGCTCGAAGAGGCGCTGGGGACGGTCCTGCGCGAGCCCGTGCGGGTGCGCGTCGCGGGACGCACGGACGCGGGCGTGCACGCCCTGGCGCAGGTCGCGTCGTTCGCGACGACGCGCGGCGACGTGCGCCCGCAACGCTTGCGGCAAGGGCTCAACGCCCTGCTTCCGCCCGATGTCGCGGTGAGCGCCGTCACGCCGGCGGCGGAAGGCTTCGACGCCCGGGCGGCGCGCTCGCGTACGTACCGCTACCGCCTCTGGGTGCCGCCGGTGCGCCCGGTCCACGAACGCGCCTACGTCTGGGACGTGCGCGGCCCGGTGGACGTCGACTTGCTCCGGCAGGCGGCGAAGGCGCTCGTCGGCGAGCGCGACTTCGCCGCCCTCACGCCGTCGGCGCGCCTCTATCGCAGCTGCGTGCGCGAGGTGCGCCGGGCGGCATGGCGTCCTGAGGACGGCGGCACGGAGTGGTGCTTCGAGATCACGGCGGGAAGCTTCCTTCACAACATGGTCCGAGTGGCGGTCGGGAGCATGGTCGACGTGGCCCAGGGCCGCCTCAGTGTGGCGCGGTTCGAGTCCGCTCTGGCCGGCGGCGAGCGGCGGGCGATGGGGCAGACGGCGCCCGCGCGCGGGCTCGCGCTGGTCGCCGTCGAGTACTGAGTGCGGCGCGGGCGCGTCGCGGCGCTGCGGGACCCCGCGCGACTCAGCCGCCGAGGAAGCGGCTGAGGATGCGGTCCTTCTTCGCCGCGGAGGGCGGCAGGACGTAGGCCACGCCGCCGATGTACGCCGGCGTCCCCACGAGCACGTCGCGCCGGCTCTTCTTGTCGTCGGCGCGCCACTTCACCCAGGCGAGTTCGAGCAGCTGGTTGGTCGTGAGGTCGGTCTCGACGCCGCTCATGAAGCGGCGTCCCACCTCGGGCAGCTTGGTGAGGTTGGAGGGCCGGGCGATCTTCTTCTGCAGGGCCTGGACGAAGCGCTGCTGGCGCTCGGCGCGATGGAAGTCGTCGTCGGCGTAGCGGATGCGCACGTAGAGCATCGCGTCGTCGCCGTTGAAATGCTGCCGGCCCTTCTCGAACGTCATCGCGCGACCGCCGCGGCTGGGGTTCGTGCTGATGGTCTCGGGCACGAACATGTCGATACCGTCGACCGCGTTCACGACGCGCGGGAACCCGCGGAAGTTGACCACCATGACGTGGTTCACGGGGATGCCCAGGTAGGCCTTGACGGCCTTGACGGCGAGGGCGGGGCCGCCCCAGAACATCGCCTCGTTGATCTTCATCGCCCCCCGACCGGGCACGTCGACGCGGGTGTCACGCGGGATCGAGAGGTAGTTGACGGTGTGCTCCCCGGGGTCGAAGCGCAGGAGCATGATGGTGTCGGAGCGCGCGGGCTCGCCCTTGCGGCTGTCGGTGCCGAGGACGAGAAGGGTCGTCGGGTTGCGCAGGAGCATGCCGTCGTCAGGCGTCAGGGGCTTGCGTGCGGCGGCGCCGAGTCGCGCGTTGCTGCGTTGCACGGCGTCGTCGAAGCGCCGGTAGCCCGGGTACGCGAGGACCGTGATGACGACGCCGGCGAGTACGAGCGCCGTGAGCAGAGCCAGGGGGACGTGCCACCAGCGGAGGCGGCGGCGCCCGGCCGGCGGGGCGGCGCGCTGCGCCGCGCCGCCGGCCGCCGCGCCGCCCGCCTCGTACCGGCGATACGGGCGCTCGCCCGACGCTCCTGTTTCGTCGCGCGGCGCCGCCTGCCCGGGCGACGGCGCCGGCCTGCGACCCTCGTCGCGGCGCGACGGGCGCAGGCCGGCCAGCTCGTCGTCGAGCGACCGGCGGCGGCCGCCGCCGCGGTAGGTCCTGTAGGGTTTGCGTCCGCTGTCGTCGTTCGTCATCGTCGGCTCTCGTCGCCTCCGGGGAGTCAGGCTGCGGCTCCGCAGCGCATCGCTGCGCCGTGTGTGAAGGGAGTCGGGCGGCGGGTCGGTGCCTAGCTACGCCCCAGGGTGGGCGAATCCTCTGCTGGTATTGTACACGGAGCGGCAGGCCCGTCGGCGCGGCGGGAAGCGGACATGGGTGACGCCGGGCGCTGCGGGCGAGCGCGGCGTGCGGAAAGGGGCCCGCGGGCGATGAAAGAGCGGACGCTGATCGCGGTCGACATCGGCGGGACGAAGACCGCGGCGGCGGCGGTGCGCGCGCGGCTGCCGCGCGCCGGCTCTGCCGCCGGGGACGTCCGGCCCCCAGTCGTGCTGCGCCAGGTCGTCAGCTCCACCGTGACCTCATCGGCCAAGGCGTGCCTCGCGGCCCTCGTCGAGAGCATCGCCGCCCTCGTCACGGAGACGCGCGCGCCGAAAGGCGCCGCAGCGGATCCTGGGGGACTCGAGGGGATCGGCGTGGGCACGGCGTCGATGGTGGACTTCTCCGCCGGACGCATCGTGGAGTCGGTGAACCTGCCCCTGCGCGACGTCCCCCTGCGCGCCGTGCTCGAGGACCGGTTCGGCGTTCCCGTCGTGATCGACAACGACGCCACGGCGGCGACCATCGGCGAGCACGTCTTCGGTGCCGGCGCCGGCACGCGCGAGATGCTCATGCTGACGCTCGGCACCGGCGTGGGGGGCGGCATCATCGCGGGGGGCCGGCCGTACCGGGGCTTCAGCGGCGCGGCCGGCGAGCTCGGTCACGTCACGGTCAACGTCGACGGCCCTCAGTGTCGGGGGGACTGCCCCAATCGCGGCTGCCTCGAGATGTACGTCTCGGGCACGACGATGGGCGCGGCGGCGCTGGCCGAGGCCAGGGCGAAGCCGGCCTCGGCTCTGGGCCGCGCCCTCGCCGCCGGACAGACGGTCGACGGCCCGCTGCTGACGCGTCTCGCCGGCGACGGCGACCCCGACGCCGTCGCCCTCGTCACGCGTATCGGCGAGGACCTCGGCGCCGGGCTCGTGACCCTGGTCAACGTCTTCAATCCCGAACTCGTCGTCATCGGCGGCGGCGCGGCGGCGGCCGGCGAAGTCCTCCTTGCGCCGGCGCGTCGCGTCCTCGCCGCCCGCGCCCTGCGGCCGCAGCGCGACGAGGTCCGCGTGGTGCCGGCACGCTTCGGTAACGACGCCGGCGTCGTCGGGGCCGCGGCGCTCGCCCTGACGGAGCTCTTCTGAAGTCGATCTCGCGACGTCCGCGCCGGGCGTCCCTTGGCCATCCGGTCGAGACGCGGTACCGCGCGCGTCCCGGACGGCGTCTTGACTTCGCTCCACCGCTGTTGGTAAATGGCGGGGAAGCCCCGCGCGGCCTGCTTCGCACCGCGCCAACGGTACGTCACAGGAGACCCACATGGCCTATAAGATCACCGAAGAGTGCCTCGCCTGCGGCGCGTGCGTGGACGAGTGCCCGAACGATGCCATCACCGAAGGTGACGACATCTACCTCATCGACCCCGACCTGTGCGACGACTGCGCGACCTGCGTCGAGTCGTGCCCGAACGACGCGATCGTCCCGGGCGACTGACCGCCGTCACAGGCTCTGGACCTTTCGAGGCCGGCCCGGAGGGCCGGCCTCGCCGCATCTAGGGCGCCGAGGCTCCCTCCTCCGTGAGCCCCGGTCCCTCGCCGCCGACGAGCTCGGGTGCGTCCCAGGCGAGGCGCCGCGCCATCGTGCGGAACGCCTCGGGGCTGCTGTCGACGAGCAGGTACCGGCGGCCGAGACGCGCGGCCGCCTCGCCCGTCGTCCCGCTGCCGGCGAAGAAGTCCAGGACCAGGTCGCCGGGCTCGGAGTGCACGCGCACGATGCGCTCGACGACGCGCAGCGGCTTCTGCGTCGGATACCCCGTCTTCTCTCGGCCCGTCGGGCTGACGATCGTGTTCCACCACACGTCGGTCGGGGTCTTGCCGCGTGCCGCCTTGCGTGGCCCGACGAGGTCCGGCGCCATGTACGGGACGCGGTCGATCTCGTCGTAGCGGAAGACGTAGCGCTTGGGGTCACGCGCGTACCAGAAGATCGTGTCGTGTTTCGCCGGCCAGCGGGTCTTCGAGCGCCCGCCGTAGTCGTAGGCCCAGACGATCTCGTTGACGAACGAGGCGCGGCCGAAGAGCTGGTCGAGCAGCACCTTGCAGTAGTGCGCCTCGCGCGGGTCGATGTGGAAGAACAGGGAGCCGTCGGCGGCGAGGACGCGCCGCGCCTCGGCGAGGCGCGGCGCGAGAAAGCCGAGATAGTCGTCGTAAGCATCCCGCCAGGCGCTGCTCCCGAGGACCTCGGTCCGGTACCGCTCGCCCTTGAAGCCGGTCCGGTCGCCGGCGTCGTCGCGCACTGTGCGCAGCCGCGGCCGGCGCTGCTCGCCGCCGGTGTTGAAGGGCGGGTCCACGTAGATGAGGCGCGCGAGGCCGTCGGGCAACGCGCGCAGCACGTCGAGGTTGTCGCCGAGGACGATGCGTCCGCCGGGATGCGCCGCGGCCTCCATGGCCGCTAGTGTACCGCCCGGCGTCTCGGGCGGCGTTCTGCTCTGTACTGCGTCCCCGCGGGTGCCGCTCTGCCGGCATCGTCGTGACCAGGTCGTGAGAGAATGGGCGTGGTCGAAGGCCGGACGCCGACCCGGGCGCGTCGGCGATGACCGGGAGGCCGCGTGAGCGAGAACGTGTGGCAGCAGTTCTTCGACGGCTATGCGACGCGGTACGAAGACGAGGTGTTCACCAAGGGCACCGAGGCCGAGGTGGCGTTCCTCGTGGACGTGCTGGGGCTGCCGGTCGGAGCGCGCGTTCTCGACGTCGGCTGCGGCACCGGCCGCCACAGCGTCGCCCTGGCCGCGCGTGGCTACCGCATGACCGGGCTCGACCTTTCGGCCGGCATGCTCGAACAGGCGCGCGCCGCAGCCGGGGCCGCCGGCGTCGAGGTCGCGTTCGTGCAGGCCGACGCGACGGCCTTCAGTCTCCCGTTCGGCTTCGACGCCGCCGTCTGTCTCTGCGAGGGGGCGTTCACGCTCATCGGCGCCGACGACCCCGTCGAACACGACCTGGCGATCCTCGCCAACATCCGCGAAGCGTTAGCCCCGGGGGCGCCCTTCGTGCTCACGGCGAGCAACGCCATGCGCCTGATCCGCGAGGCCACGCCCGAGCAGGTCGCGGAGGGCGGCTTCGACCCGATGACGTCGTCCACGTCCTGCGACATGGAGTGGGAGGACGCGGACGGGACGCACTCCCTGCGGGTGCGCGAGCGCGGGTACGTGCCCACGGAACTCGCCCTGCTGCTGCGCTTCGCGGGGTTCGCGGTCGAGCACGTCTGGGGAGGGACGGCAGGGAACTGGGGCCGGCGCCCGGTCGACCTCGACGAGTACGAGATCATGGTCGTGGCGCGACGGCCGCTCGAGGACGCCCCGTGAGTGCGTCGCCGGTGATCCGCCCGGGCGCGCCCGCCGACGCTCCCGGCGTCGCGCGGCTCATCAACGCCGTCATCGCCGAGGGCGCGCCGGTCTTGCTCACGGGGCCATTCTCGGACGAGGAGGAAGGCGCCTTTCTTGCGACCCTGCCGCCGCGGGGAGGCTTTCACGTGGCGGAGACGACGACCGACGGTCCGCCCCAGGTCGTCGCGGCGCAGGTGTTCGCCCCGTACGCCGTCGAGATGCCCGCCCACGACCACGTCGCCGCGATGGGCACCTGGGTGGCGTCCGCGCGGCGGCGCCACGGTCTGGGTCGCGCCCTGAGCGAGCGCACCTTCGCGCTGGCGCGCAGCCACGGCTTCACCAAGGTGTTCACCGACGTGCGCGCCGACAACCTCGACTCGCTCGCCTTCCACCTGGCGCTGGGCTTCACCGTCGCCGGGACGGCGCGCGGGCAGGCGGTCATGGGCGGCCGCGCCTACGACGTGGTCTTCATCGAGAGGAGGTTGTAGATGCTGTATGTGTGCGCCACACCCATCGGCAACCTGGACGACGTGACGCCGCGGGTCGTCGAGGCTCTCGGCAAGGTCGAGCTGATCGCCGCCGAGGACACGCGCCACACTCGGAAGCTCCTCAGCCATCTCGGCGTCCACACCCCTCTGACGAGCCTCTTCAAACACAACGAGGCGGAGAAGACGGAGGAGGTGCTGGCGCTGCTTCGCGAGGCGCGCGACATCGCCCTCGTCACGGACGCCGGCATGCCCGGGGTGCAGGATCCGGGCATGAGGCTCGTGACGCGCGCCATCGCCGAGGGCCTCGAGGTGACCGTCCTGCCCGGCCCGTCCGCCGTGCTCACGGCGCTCGTCGCCGCCGGCTTCGAAGGCGACGGCTTCCGCTTCGTCGGCTACCTGCCGCGGCGCGCCAGGGAGCTGGAGGCGGCGCTCTCGGCGTGGCGTCGCTGCGGCGGGCTCGTGGTCGCGTTCGAGACGGGTCAGCGCCTTCCACGGAGCCTGGCCGTGCTCGCGGCACAGGCGCCCGGTCTGCGGGCCGCCGTCTGCCGCGAGCTGACGAAGCTCCACGAGGAGGTCGTCCGCGGCACGCTGCTCGAGCTGAGCGCGCGGTACCCGGTGAGCGGCCCCGACGCGACACCGCTGGCCGGCGCCGTGCGCGGCGAGATCACCGTGGTGATCGACCTGGGTGCGGCGCAGGACGAGGCGGCGCGAGGGGTTCTGGAGGCCCGTGCCGCAGCCGCGGCTCTGGAGGTACGCGGGTTCACGAAGCGCGACACCGCCACGGCCCTGCAGATCTGCCTCGGCGTACCGCACCGCGAGGCTGAGCGCATCGCGCGCGAGGCCGCCGCCGGCTGAGTCCGGTGGGGCGCCGCCGGTCTCCGCTCGTGTGTGTCGTCGGCCGTCTGCTACACTGCCGTCATGGACCTGCTCGCTGCAGTCAAGGAACGGACCCTGCTGCTCGACGGCGCCATGGGCACCGAGCTCATCAGCCGCGGCTTCAGGCCGGGCGGACCCCCGGAGGACTGGAACGCCACCCGCCCTGACGACGTGGCCGCGATCCACGCCGCGTACTTCGCGGCGGGTTCGGACATCGTGCAGACGAACACGTTCGGCGGCTCGCGGCCCAAGCTGGCCGCCTACGGCGCCGGCGGCCGCGTCGCCGAGCTCAACGAAGCGGCCGCGCGACTCGCGGTCGCGGTCCGCGACCGCGACTGTCCCGGCCGCCTCGTGGCCGGCGACATCGGGCCGACCGGCACGTTCGTCGCGCCGATGGGCGACGCCGACCCCGACGAGCTGCGGGACGGGTTCGCCGAACAGGCCGCGGCGCTCGTCGCCGGCGGCGTCGATCTCGTCCACGTCGAGACGATGTTCGACCTCGCCGAGGCGCGGCTCGCCGTCGAGGCTGTGCGGCGCACGGCGCCGGACCTGCCGCTCATGGTCTCCCTGGCCTACAAGCCCTCGCCGCGCGGCTACCGGACGATGATGGGGGTCGACCCGCAGACCGCGGCGGACGCCCTGCTCGCCGCGGGCGCCACGATCGTCGGCTGCAACTGCGAGATCACGGCCACCGACATGGGCGAGCTGGTCGAGGAGTTGCGCGAAGCGTCGGGCAGGCCGGTCGTGGCTCAGCCGAACGCCGGGGCGCCTCGGCTGGAGGACGGCGCGACCGTGTACGACGAGACGGCGGAGCACTTCGCCGGCCTGGTGGCCGGGTTCCCCGGCCACGGCGCCGGCATCGTCGGCGGCTGCTGCGGCACGACGCCGGCGTTCATCGCCGCGCTCGCCGCGAAGCTCGGCCGCTGAGAGCGTGCGAGGCCGGCCTTCGGGCCGCTAGCGCTCCCGCGCGGCGAACACCGCCCCGACAGTGTCGATGATCAGCCGCGCGGCGTGCAGGGCGGTGAGCTGGGCGGGGCTGTCGTAGACGGGAGCGACCTCGACCATGTCCATGGCGATCACGTTCACGCGGGCGCAGACCGCGCGCAGGATCGCCTTGGCCTCGTAATAGGTGAAGCCGCCCGGCTCGGGCGTGCCGGTCGCCGGTGCTATCGCCGGGTCCAGAGCGTCGATATCGAAGGTGACGTACGTGTCGACGCCCGGTTTGAGGTGCTCGACCAGCTCCTCCGGCGCCGTCCGCTTCGCCTGCTCGCACCAGAAGAGGCGCGCCCCGCGGCTCGCCATGAGGTCGAAGTCCATGTCGGGGCCGTAGAGCCCGCGCAAGCCGTACTGGGTGATGCCGCTCAGCAGGCCCTGCTCGTCGGCGCGGATCATCGGGTTACCGTGCGTGTAGTGCTGCCCGCCCTCCTCACCCCAGTAGTCGGTGTGCGTGTCGAAGTGGACGAGCTGGAAGGGCCTGCCGCCGCGCGCGGCGTGCACGGCCATCAGGCAGGGCAGCGTCACCGAGTGGTCGCCGCCGAGCACGACGGGGAAGAGCCCGGCCTCGATGATCGGCTGCAGGCGCGCGACGACCGCGGCGTGGCGGTCGTCCGGCGACTGCGTCGGCCCTAGTACCACGTCGCCGGCGTCGACGACGCGCACGCCGCCGAGGATCTCGCGCGCCGTGCCCTCGCCGAGCTCGACGTCGAGGTAGGCGTTGGGGACGTCGCGATACGCCCAGAAGGTCGAGATGTCGCGGATGCCGCGGGGCCCGAAGCGCGCGCCGCTGCGCGATGTCGTCGCCTCGTCGAAGGGGATGCCGAGCACGGCGATCTCGCCGTCGGCGAGCGTCGGCATCTCCACGTGCGGCGCCTTCAGGAAGGTCGCGATCCCGGCGTACGGCATCTCGCCGTTGCCCATCTACTTCACCCCTTTCGCGTACTTGGCGGAGACCTCGGCGACCGACTCCTCGACGATGTCGCAGCCCAGCGCGAACAGCTCGGGCGGCTGGTTGAGAGCCGGCGTGGGCCGGAACCAGTTGAACGCCGGCTCGTAGATCGGCACCACGCCGCGGCGCTCCATCGCGTACACGATCTCGCGCGTGATGTCGTGCGCCGGCGCCTTCGAGTCCTTGTCCTCGACGAACTCGACGCACTGGTAGCAGCCCTTGACGCGCACGTCGCCGACGACCTCG
>Ga0315289_10003653_pt1 | contig 23219 bp, 18 predicted proteins | sample YL17G11_40_MG_FD_203452 | JGI IMG/M metagenome (GOLD analysis project Ga0315289, IMG submission 203452) | Sediment microbial communities from Yellowstone Lake, YNP, Wyoming, USA - YL17G11_40 | ecosystem: Environmental > Aquatic > Freshwater > Lake > Sediment | place: USA: Wyoming | collected... | reverse complement strand
ATGAGTTTTGACGAGCAACTTCGGTAATCGCTTTGCGGGCTACCCGGTCTTTCTTGGCAAAAGGCGGCGCGGCAAGGCCGCCCGCGCAGGTTCTGATTACCGATTTTGTCTGTCAAAACTCATTAGACGTCCGAGTGGCAGCGGCAAGGCCGAAGGCTTTGCCGATGGCGGACAGACCAACCATCGGCAAGCTGCGCATAGGGCCCCAAACGCGATTCGTCGCATTTGGGACCCCTTGCCGCTGCCACCCACGCTACGAGATTTTCGAGCGTAGTGCGCACAAGTCCCGGCAGGACTATGGTCCCGTGGAGTGCGGACGCGATAGGGGTTGCCGCCGGTGTGTCGGTGGACTCTGCTCGCACAACGACGGAACAGTAATAGCAGCCCGGCGCGCCAAATCCGCCCACTTACGGCACGGAGCACGATTCCGTGGTCTCCAGGTTCGCCGCAGGATCGTAGGTGAGCGAGTCGGTCACGTTGGTCACGGTCGAGGTACAGGTCCCGCCGATCCCCGACCGGACCGACAGGGTCGCCGCACCGTCGGAGCCTGTGACGGCCGACTGCGAGGTTGACCTCCCATTTGGCAGCGTGGTCGTCACAAGAACAATCGCTCCGGACACCGCCTGCGGTGAGGGTGACGAGTCATCGACAACGGCAACCTTGGTATATATGAGATAGCCCCTGCTGGCCTTCGCCGACCACATGTCTATGCCTGATACGTGCATCGTCGTTGGCCCGGGCGGCACCTCGGCCACATTATCTACCACGACGTTGATAGACTGGCTTGCCGTCTGCCCGATGGTATCCATCGCTACGACAATCACCTGGTGCGCACCGTCCACGGAACCTGTTGTGTCCCACGCGATGGACCAACCGTCCGCGCTGTTGGCATCGGATCCGATGCTCGTGTCATCAACGAAGAACTCCACGCTGGCGATGCCGTTAGCGCCGCGGGCCGTGGCCTCTATAGTAACGATTCCGGAGACCGTGGCCCCGTTGGCGGGATTTATGATCTGCACGACGGGCATACCGGCAGCTTTCTGGGCGTCCACGATACCGTATCCAAAGTTCGGGTCCCTGCCGGCCGCACCGAGGTCCTCCGCCGTGCTTGTCAGCGTGTCGCGGACAGCGGCATTCGAGGCGGCCCCGGATGCCCACACCAGAGCGGCGGCTCCCGTCACGTGCGGACAGGCCATGGACGTGCCGCTCAGGTAGGCGTAGGAGCCACCCTTGTAGGTTGAGTAGATGCGAACGCCCGGGGCGGCCAATTCGATCTCGGGCCCGAAGTTCGAGAAGGACGCCAGCTTATCCTGAGAATCTGTAGCCGAAACTGCGACAACAGAAGGGTAGGCCGCCGGATAGCTGACCGGCCCGCTGTAATTGCCGGCCGCTGCCACCAGGAGCACACCTGCTACGAACGCCGCCTCGCAGGCGTTCTTGAGGCTCGTGGTGCCGCCTCCTCCCAGGCTCATGGACGCGACGTGCACGTGATTCGCCGCGCACCAGTCCAGTCCCTGTATGATGTCACTGGTATAGCCCAGGCCGCTGTCATTGAGCACCTTCACGGCATGGAGACGGGCGCCCGGCGCCACCCCGACCACTCCGATATCGTTGTTCAGGGCGGCCACAATGCCCGCACAATGGGTGCCGTGCCCGTGGCCGTCCTTCCAATCCCCAGGGTTCGTGCTGCCGTCCTTGGAGGGCAGGCCCGCGTAGTTGATGCCATCGACCACCACCAGGTCCGGGTGATTGCCGTCGATCCCGGTATCCAGAATGGCCACATCCACTCCGGCGCCCGTGTTGCCGCCGGGCCAGACGAGGTCGGCATCGATTCGGTCCACGCCCCACGGCGTTGACTGCGCAAACGCATAGAGCACGGCATCATCCTCCACGTAGGCAACGTCAGGCCGGTCTCTCAGCGCATCGAGAGCCTGTTCCGGCACCCACGCGGAGACGACCGGAATCAGGTCGAACGCGGCGTGAACGGTCCCGCCGGCCAGCCAGATCACGTCGGCACGGGCCTGAGCCGCCTGCGAACCGGGAGCAGACTTAAAGCCAATCAGTACGCGCCGACCTGGGGGTTCATTTTCCTGGGCCAACGTCCGTTGCGCCCGCCCCGCGACGATGAACATCAAAAGCAATACCAATAGCGGTCTCAATGCGGTCTTCATGATGTAGTCCTCCACTGGAAGGAGAGCGCTCCGCTTTCTCCTTAGTCTCTCGCCCCTCACCATACCGTTAGTCTCGGACAAACAAAAACAACATGACTGCATCGTCTACGGACGGGGGGAGTCGGGGCAATTAAGGAAACTCCGCATTTTCCGGGTTTGAGCTTCCGGGGATGGCGAAGAGGGCAGGCTCGCTCACTATCCGCCCTCCGATATGCTTGCGGTCAATCTTCCAGATTTCGGGTCAGCTTCGGGCCTGATCGAGGATGAGGTCCTTGACCTTCTGGCTGGGCAGGTTCAGGGAGCCGTAAGCGGCGGCGGCGCCGGCCCGCAGAGCGGGGTCGGCCTCGGCCGAGCCGATCAGCTTGTATATCTCATCCACAGTGGCGTCGGGCAGCATGTTGCCGTTGAGCTTGGCGGAATTCGCCAGCGATTCGAACGCCGCAATCCGTACGGGCGGCTCGTTGGCCGCATCCATCGCCATCGCCGCAATCGCCCGCTGGGCGTTGGGGCTGTTCAGGTGGGCCAGCGTCTGTCCCGCCAGAATGCGAATCTCTTGTCGAGGATCTCTCGTGGCGGTGACCAGTGCGGACTGGGCCTGTGAGAGGTCAATCACGGGATTGCGGCTGATCGCCAGTTTCAACAGGGCCTGTGCCGACCGCAGGGTATACATCTGAGCCAGTTCCGCCGTCCATTGCTCCGCGACACCCGCGGCGGCCTGCCCGGCTCCGGCACTCTGCGCCGTGGCGGGCTGTCCGACCCGTGTCAGGGCTTCCGCCAGACTCTGCACGAGCAGCCCGCTCTCGTTGAACTGCTGTCGCGGGCCGGCGTTGGCAATGGCAATCGCGGCGCTGTATCGCACCGCCCGGTCGGGGAACACCAGGGCCGCCAGCAGCGGCTGCGACGGTCCCAGCGTGTACATCAGAGATTTCTCGCCGGCATTGGTCGCCAAGGCCTCGACGGCCCCGAGCGCCACGGCGGCGTTCCGGTCGTTCACCGCGCGGGTCAGCGCCTGGTGGAGGTACTCCGGGCCCGCCGTGGTCGCATAGACCAGCGCATTAGCGTGATTCGGGCCGAAATACTCGGGCATCGCAATCCCCGTGGATTCGGCTTTGAAGAAAGCCGCCAGCCACAGGCCGATGGCCAGGCCGAATTGCTGATCGGCACGCAGCGACCATTCGCAGCACTGCATCGCCATCAGCTCGTGGAAATACGCCTGGGCCACTTCCACACGCTGCAGACGATTCGCCTGCGGATCCCAGAACCAGATATTCCCGAACGGCACACCCTGCGCCGCTGCCAGAGACTCGTCGTGATAGTAATAGCGCTCGCCGAGTTGATAGAACAAAGCCGCGGCAGGAGTATTGGCGGCCCGCGGGTCAACCTGGCGAATGCTCTCGAGGGCCAAGCTGCGGAGGTCGGCCGATTCGGCTTTTTCCGCCGCGTACTTCAGGTATGGCAGGGACTGAGGATAGCCGATCCTGCCCAGCGCTCGAATGACCTCGGCCTTGAGCTGGCCGTTCTGCATCTGCAGGGCCGCCGCCAGGGGCCGGATCGCCGGCCGGCCGATCTGCGGCAGCGCCTCGATCATATCGGACAGCCTGGTCTCGATGGACGGGTCTTGGATCGCGTCGGCCATGATTTCCAGCAGGTACGGCACGGCATACTCACCGGCGTCCTTCAACCGCCGGATGGCCATCATTTTCCCGCGCGGCGTGCTGGTCAGCCGGCGAATGTCCTCGACAATGAGCTTCGGCTCGGTCCGCCGCGCGAACCGCCCCTGATCGATGACGCCCAAAAGCTGCCGGCTCAACTGGGCCAGCTCTTCATCGTGGGCGGTCTCGGCAACCTTCATGGCAAGGTCGTAACCCTGTCGGTTCTCTTCGACCAGCTTGAACAACTCGGCGGGATCGGGATTCCCCTGAAGAACGGCCTTCGCATAGCCCTTCGCAAGGTCGAAACGACCGATTTTCGTGTAGTGCAGGAAGTCGTTCCAGTTCTCGGCCAGCGTTTGGCTGGGCTCCCGAACGCCAGGTGCCGCGTTCGGGGACCCGGCCGGATTCTGTGCGAAACCGACTCCGACGAGACAACATCCGATAAGCAGAATCACCGCGGTGGTTCGTCCACTCAGCATCGAGACGCCTCCAAATCCCCTGTCCAATTATAGGACCACCCCCGGCTGCAAAAAGCGGAAAAGTGGCTCAGAAAACCCCTGTCCTCCCGGCGTTTGCAATCGAGTGGTCCATCCCTTTTACGTAGGCGGTTACAAACAACAAGCCGTCGTAAGTATTCGGCTCCAATGTAATTATCCTAAAGTTAAATTCCCGTTCTGTCAATAAAAAACCCCCTTCTCCGCCCTTCCCTATCTTCTCACGCCATAGAAAGGGCTGGGACAGAGCCGGTTTCCCCTGAGACGGCCCACAGAATCGCCTCATCGTGACCTCCCGCATCGACTGCATAGCAATGCGACGCCGACCGGTCATCTTCCTGCTGGTCCGGCCCCGGCGGGCGCGGTAATATGGTGCCGGATTCGCGGGGGAACACGATGATTCAGGCAACGTCACGAAGACCTGGAAGCCGCACAAACAGGGAACCGCCCTGCCTCGCGAACAATCCCGCCTCGCGCCAACAAATCATCAATCATCCATCATCCATTGTCAATGCCACGGGCTTCACGCTCATCGAGCTGCTCGTAGTCATCGCCATTGTCGCTCTCCTGATGGCCATTTTGATGCCCGCCCTGCAGCGCGTCCGAAAGCAGGCCAGAGGCATCGCGTGTCAATCGAATCTGCACCAGTGGGCCCTGATTGGGGCCATGTACACCGAAGACAGCGGCGGACACTTTCCTCGCGAGGTCCTGACGTGGCCCGACCTGTGCCGAACATACCACAAGGAGCCCCACATAAGCCTGTGCCCGACGGCCACGAAGCTCCGCTCCGAGGGTGGGCAAAGCCCGTTTGCCGCCTGGGGCACCACGACCGCCGACGTCGCCAGCTACGGCCTCAACCAGTGGGTCCTCAACGCGCCGGGCAACTTCGTCGTCGGCGGCCGCGAGCCCGCGCGGCTCTGGCGGACCCCCAACGTCAACGGCGCCGGCGCCGTCCCGCTCTTCGGCGACTGCTTCATCAGCGGCGCGACGCCCAGGGACATCGATCAACCTCCGGATTACGACGGCCAGGCCGCCGAGTGGCTGGTCAGCGGGGACATCAACGAGATGCGGCGCTTCTGCATGAATCGTCACGACGGCCGCATGAACGCCCTCTTCCTCGACTGGTCGGTCCGAGCCGTCGGGCTCAAGGAGCTCTGGACCCTGAAATGGCACCGCCAGTTCAACACCGCCGGTCCGTGGACCCAAGCCGGCGGCGCCCGCCCCGAGGACTGGCCCCCCTGGATGCAAAGACTCAAAGACTACTGACCTCGCCCCCGGCGCCGTCATTCCTGCAAAGGCAGGAATCCAGGTCTCTTCCGTCACGGACAACCCCAGAGGCTCCTTACCCCTCCAGAACGTAGCGACTGTGTTGGATGAGCTTTAGCCCATGCGGATTCCAGAAAAATGCATCCCAAATTTATCTTTTAAGGGCTGACCCTGGAGGTCCCTGGAGGTCCAAATTCTCGACGGACTCCATCGCATTCTCCTCTGCATCCGGCAACTGCCAGAAGAAATCCAACCTGCTTCCCGGTGCCCCCGCCCCCAGGAGCCGGTGCATCGAAGCGAAGTCACAGTGGGTGTCTCCGTCTCTTCGTCGAACGACGAAGCTAACCGGGCGGCGGCCAGCGACTCTCAAACCGGGCTTCCGACTGGACTGCTGCCCCGATTGAGCGAACTCTCAGCTCCACTTTGCGGATCCAGATTGAAATAGGCGTAGCCCGATGCCACGGCCAATCCGAGCCACGTTGTCCCCATTTCGCCGAGTATCGCATTTGAATCTGGAAACACCATCACACCTACTATCAATGCAGCGAGTCCAATAACCACCCACCCAACCAGATAGGCGCCGGTCAAGAACGTAAAGAGCTCACTCATCCAAGGGGGGGCGTCCGGTAGTGTCACCGTCGGCATCGTTTTGGGCTTTGTGATGGTCAACTTCGCAACGACCAAAGCCGAAACAAGCCCACCGATCATCGTAACGATGTACGTGGTACCCGCTGGAAATTCCAACGGTTTCTTCGAGAGAGTCTTGCCGTTCTCGTCTTTAGGCGCCTCTGCTACCCCGTGTAGAATGACCGCTTTTGTCATGTTGATCACTGTAGATGCATAGAGCAACAGCAAAATATACGCCACTACTCCGCGAAATATCACCGGCAAGTTTTCTCCCATCATTCGTCCCTTCCGATTTGGACCCTGTGAGCGCCGCCACCCTGGATCAACGTGCGACAGCCCCAAGGGTCACTGAGCTAGCAATGATTGGACTGATCCGCACAAGATGCGGTGTTCTGATTTCCCGCCTACATAACACGCCTTTGGACCGAGTGACGATGGCGTGCTAAGCCCTTTATCTACCGCTGGCGGCGCTCTTTCTTGCGGTTTACCATGCCATTTCATGCAGATCGGCATAATGATCCGCCTTCCCTGTCTCAAAGCCCGTCTACCGGACCGCGCACGCCAGCCGGTCCCTGGTTGAGGACATGGGTATAGATCATCGTGGTCTTGGGCACTCCGAACATCCAATTCTCCTTCTCCTGATGCGAAGATGACCACACGCCACGTCGGTCAATGCCACAAAGTCGGCGAGAAGAATGGTCAGGTCCAGGGCACGCTTCGGAGGACGCGGGCCTTCTCGTCAAGGTTGAAGATTCGGCGGCCGTTGTCCGTCTCGTGAGGATACGAGCCGGAGTCAAACCCAAGGATCGACCGGGCAGATCATAGGCGTCCCGGAGCTGACGCCAGCATAAGTGTAGAGCTCTTCGGCTAAGCATCCTTACGGCCTCCCTATGGTGCACGGTATGCCGCCTGCCAACGCTGGGTCTTAGCTTTTCAGAGGTGCTTGCTCTAAGAAGTCAATCGCTGTCTAAAACCAACACAACCCTACTCATGCCCGCATGTGTGTCAAGAAGAAAACCGACAGATTCACAGGAAATCCTGCGAATATGACAATTCGTGTGTGACCAATCCCCTACGCCGTGGCATCTGCTTTCCACCGGATACGAAGAATTCTGGAGAGCTTGCTCCAAAGCCTTTTCGCGGATGCCCCCGATACCTATTTTCCCTACGCCTGGCAGAACTGAAGGGGCAGAACTGAAGGTGTCAGGTACTTTTTCCGAGACGGCTGGCAGAACTGAAGGTGTCAGGTGCTTTTTCCGGCTGAGAACTGAAGGTGTCAGGTACTTTTTCCGAGACGGCTGAGCCTGGCGATGGCCGGAGGGGCAGGCGCCCCGCGCGGCCCTCCGCGGCCCCTGCGATTCCACGTTGTTTTTGCAGAATTTCTTTAACCCTTGCGGGGCAAGGGGTCATCTGCATCACGTGGGACATTTTCCCCTTGACGAACTTTCCTCATTCGTTTATTATCTACGCAATATCAGATAAAGCGATATGCCGCCCCGCTGGCGTGCGGCCCGGAGCGGCTGATAAGCGGAACGTTCGTTGGACGAGAGTCACCGATATGCCCCATCATTCCAGCATTCCATATTCCAGTATTCCGCCATCGGATTCCCACGACCGAGATTGCTTCCCCCGCCTGCGCGGGGGCAGGCTTTGCTGCACTGCTCGCAATGACAGGAGTGGGAGCCGGGCGGGTGAGACGTCTGCGCAAAACAAAGCCAATTTGCCAAGGGCCAAATCAGCGCCAACCTCTTTGTGGAAAAGGAGTTATGGAGGCTTCTTGTCGAAGCGAGCGATTACAAAACAAACCCAATTCCCCCGGGCCGGCGTCAGCGCTAATGCCGGTTCAGGTCAGCGGGAGGCGGGGGTCAGGGCCAGGTCCTGGGCGACTTCGGCGAATTTCTCGACGGCGAAGTCCAGGTCTTCGCGCGTGTGGGCGGCGGAGACTTGCGTGCGGATGCGGGCCTTGCCCTCCGGGACGACAGGATAGGAGAAGCCGATGACGTAAATCCCTTTTTGCAGCAGGCGCCGGGCCATTTCCTGGGCCAGGGCCGCGTCGCCGAGCATGATCGGCGTGATAGGATGATCGCCCGGCAGAACGGTCAGGCCGGTCTGCGCGATGCGCTGGCGGAAGTAGCGCGTGTTCTCGCGGAGCCGGTCCAGCAGCTCGGTCGAGCCGTCGAGCAGCGCCAGAGCTTTGAGCGAGCCGGCGGCAATCGCAGGGGCCAGGGTGTTGGAGAACAGGTACGGCCGACTGCGCTGGCGGAGCATCTGCACGATTTCCTTGCGGCCCGAGGTGAACCCGCCGCTGGCGCCGCCGAGCGCCTTGCCAAAAGTGCCCGTGATGATGTCCACCCGGCCCATGACGCCGCGATGTTCAGGCGTCCCGCGGCCCGTCTCGCCGATGACGCCGGTCGCGTGGCAGTCGTCGATCATGACCAGGGCGTCGTACTTGTCGGCCAGCGCGCAGATGTCGTCCAGCCGGGCGACGTAGCCGTCCATGGAGAAGACGCCGTCCGTCGCGATCAGGCGGAAGCGCGCGGACTTCGCCGAGCGGAGTTTCTCTTCGAGGTCCGCCATATCGCTGTTGTTGAAGCGCAGCCGCTGGGCCTTGCTCAGCCGGACGCCGTCGATGATGCTGGCATGGTTCAACTGGTCGCTGATGATGACATCTTCCGGCCCGAGGAGCGTCTCGAACAGGCCGCCGTTGGCATCGAAGCACGAGCCATAGATGATCGTGTCCTCCGTGTGGAGGAACCGGGTGACCGCCGCTTCGAGGTCCTTATGAATCTGCTGGGTGCCGCAGATGAATCGCACCGAGGCCAGTCCGAAGCCCCACGTGTCGTAGCTCTCGCGTGCGGCGCGAATCACCTCCGGATGGTTGCCCAGACCCAGATAGTTGTTGGAGCACATGTTCACGACGCGCTGGCCGGTCGAGACGGTGATCCGGCTGCTCTGCGGGCTCGTGATGATGCGCTCGGGTTTTTCCAGGCCCGCCGCGCGAATCCCGGCGAGCTGTTCCGTCAGATAGGTTCTCATGTTTCCGTGCATGGCTGCATCCTCCCGGCAAGGAGTCGAGTATTTTAAGCATCCTTCCAATTCAGTACGACTTTTCCGGAGTTGCCGGAGCGCATCGCCTCGAAGCCCTTCTCGAAGTCGCGGTAGTCGAAGCGATGGGTAATCAGGGGCGAGATGTCCAAGCCGCCCTTGATAAGCATCGTCATTTTATACCAGGTTTCGTACATTTCCCGGCCGTAAATCCCTTTGATCGTCAGGCCGTTAAAGACGACGAAATCCCAGTCGATTTCTGTACGAGGCAGGATGCCGAGCAGTGCGATTTTGCCGCCGTGGGCCATGTTGACGACCATATCGCGCAGGGCCTGCGGGCTGCCCGACATCTCCATGCCCACATCGAAGCCCTCCTTCATGCCGAGCTGTTTCTGGGCGTCAGCGATCCGCTCGGTCCGCACGTCGAGCGCCAGGGTCGCCCCCATCATCCGGGCAAGCTCCAGGCGGTACGGGTTGACATCGCTCACGACGACATGGCGGGCACCCACCTGCCGGGCGATCGCCGCCGCCATGCAGCCGATGGGTCCGGCCCCGGTAATCAGCACGTCCTCGCCCACCAGGTTGAAGCTCAAAGCGGTATGAGCGGCGTTACCCAACGGGTCGAAGCAGCTCAGAACGTCCGTCGGTATGGTCGGATCACAGTACCAGATATTGGTGACCGGCACGGAGATGAACTCGGCGAAGGCGCCGTCGCGATTGACGCCGATGCCCGAGGGGTGATTGCACAGATGCCGCCGGCCCGCCAGGCAGTTGCGGCACCGGCCGCAGACCACGTGGCCCTCGGCACTGACCAGATCGCCGACCTGAAAGTCGTGCACGTTGCACCCGAGCTCCACGATCCGGCCGACAAACTCGTGGCCGATGGTCATCGGCACCTTGATCGTCTTCTGGGCCCAGGCGTCCCAGTTATAGATGTGCACGTCCGTGCCGCAGATCGAGGTCTTCATCACCTCGATCAGCACGTCGTTGATCCCGATCCGGGGAACCGGAACATCCTCCAGCCACAGCCCCACGTCCGCCTTGCGTTTGACGAGTGCCTTCATTTCCATATCTCCGTGCGCTACGTGAAGGGAAAGCACGCGGCACGAATCCCATGCCGCCCGCCATCCAGGGAGGTAAACATGCTTTCCTGTCGGCGGCTATCATACCACGCACCGGGCTCACTTGCCAGAGGGGTACCATTCGTACGCTGGCTTCATACGACGACGTTTGAACTCGTAGTAGACTTCGGTTCCCTCCGGCTCAATCGTGTCCTCATACAGGTCGCAGACATCCAGAATGCTCTCGAAAGCAAAACGTCGAAAATGACCGGTGGTGGTAAGAGAGGGAGCTTCATAGCGCCGGAATTCACGCATGGCTTTGCGTGCCGCCTCGTTGGGCGAGCGCGCCGGCACCAGCACGATGCGATCTTCATAGGTCTGCATGCCCTCCGTCTCCCCTTCTATTTGCAGGGCGAAACGGGCCTTCACCGCAAACCACCATACCGGTCCGCGCGGCGCGCGACGCTTTCGAGGCACGCCCTGGATGCGCCGCACCCAAACGTCTTCGACCGGGGCCTTCGTGAAAAGTTTGCCTATATCCTTTGCGGGAAGCGAAACACGAACACCTACCGGGTCGCCGTTGAAATACACCACGTCGAAGTCGTGGGAGGATACAGCGGCACGCAACTTGTCATGCTGGCGAATTCGCCAGCGGCGAACCGCCGCACGGCGTTCCTCGGGCGACTGCCTCAGGAGCCGGCGCAGGCGTGCGCCGTTGGGGTACACATCCGGCGAATTGGGGATGTGCGCCTCAATATCAACCAGGGTGTCTCCCAGCCGATGCAGGTCTCTCTCCGTGAGGCCGTAGGCGTCCAGTCCGAGGATCAAGGGTTTCCCTTTTCTGCTCATCGGTTAGCCAAACGCCTTGCGGAGCACGCCCAAGCTCTTGGGGAGGGCGGTTTTCCAGTCCTCGTTGCCCTCGAATTCGAGCGAGACGTAACCCTGGTAGTTGTTCTTCTTCATGATGCCGGCGATGCGGTCGTAGTCGAGGTCGAGACTGTACCAGAGTCCGCCGCCGTAATAGGTCTTGGCGTGCATGTAAACGACGGACGGTGCGCAGGCCTCGATTTTCTGATAGGGGTCTTCGAGGAAGTTGCCGGTGTCGAGAATCACCTGGAGCCAGGGCGAGTCAACAGTCTTGAGGATCCGCAGGAGCCCTTCCGGGGTCCGGGCCATGCCCCAATGATTCTCCAGGCCGAGGATGACGCCGCATTCCTGGGCTTTGGGCAGGCATTTCCGGATGCTGTCGATCGTCCACTTAAAGCCGTCCTCCTCGGTGTAGCCGGGCAGGACCGGCTCGACGCCGCGGTTGGCCATCAGGTCGTCGAAGCTTTTGGTCGTGCCCCAGCGGCCGGTATTGATGCGGATGATCGGGATGCCGAGCTTGTAGGCGATTTCGATGTATCGAATCGTGTCGTCAACGCCCTTCTGTCGCTTCGCCTCGTCCGGCGTGACGAAGCCCTGATGGGCGGACATGCAGCACAGGTCCACACCGTTGATGAGGGCCCGGCGTTTGAGGTTCTGGAGGTAGCCGTTCTCCTCGCTCTCCATCTGCATGTGGAGAATCTCCACCCCCTCAAAGCCCATGCGGGCGGCCTCGTCGATGCAGGTCTCAATCGGCAGCTTAAGGCCGTCTTTGAATCGCCAGAACGAGTACGTGGAGACGGCAATCGGATTACCGCGCTGCGACTTCGCTCCCGACCCGGACGACTTCTCCGCCGCGTGACTGGCCCCGTTGGCCCCCACCAAAGCGGCAACCGAACCGGCCATGAATGCCCTGCGATCGACCTGTGCCATATCCTGCTCCCTTTCTCGACTCCCAGCAAGAACCAGTGCGATAGCCATGATGCGTTTTTCGCTTTGCAGGCTACCAGCAGAACAAAGGAGGGCCCGGCCGAAGTCGAGCCCGTCCTGCTGTATAGCCGTTGGACTCGGCGCTCGGGTCGCACGCCTGCGTTGCCCTATCCTCCGGCCCAACGGCGAAATCCTACGGCATATACTACGAGGATTCAAGAGCAAGGCCTGACAAATAACCTTGCATCCACGTGCCTGCTGGTAGCCCGCAAGGCGATAAACGCAGTCTGTAGAGTCTCATACCAGACGCGGCGGCCTGACAAGAGAGCCGCTGCGGATTTGTGCGGCCAGTTGCTGGAAGCGCGGCACAGTATAATCGAAGAACTGGCGGTAGCTCTCGCAGAAGTAGCTCGGCCCCGCGCCGCCCTCCGCCCCGTAGGGGAGCCGGTCTTTCAGGCAACCGCCCCGACAGAGCGCCAGGTGCCGGCAAACGAGGCATTTGTTCGTGAGATTCTGCTTCCGCCGGGCAAAGGCCTTTTTCTGGGCACCGGCGGCGAGGTGCTCCATCGGTGTCTCGAAAAGGTTGCCGAGGCGCCATTTCGGCTCGACGAAGAAGTCACAGGGAAAGACATCGCCCGTATGCTCGATCACGATGTACTGGCTGCACTGGCGGTCGAACGTACAGATCGTGTGGTGACCGCCGACATAGTGGCTCAGGATGGAATCGAAGTCGCGGATGCTCAGCCTTTGCGGGCCGAACGCCAGCCATCGGTCGAACACCCGGCACAGAAAATCGCCGTACTGCTTCGGCGCAACGGAGAACTCGGCTATCCCGCCGGTCTGCGGGTCCAACTCCACGCACGGGATGAATTGCAGATAGCGCACGCCGAGACCGATCAGAAAATCGAAGATCTCATCGGGGTGGTCGGCGGTGAGATGATTGACGAGCGTGAGCGTGTTGAATTCGACCTTGTGCTCTTTGCAGCACTCGATGGCCCGCATGACCCGTTCCCACGTGCCATGGCCGCCGAGGTCGAGGCGGTAGTGATCGTGCAACTCTTTCGGGCCGTCGATGCTGATGCCGACGAGGAACTTGTTCTCGTGCAGAAACCGGCACCAGTCGGCATTGTCCAGAAGAAGCGCGTTGGTTTGGAGCGAGTTGCCGACCTCCTGGCCGGCGATGCCGTACATCTTTTGCAGCTCGACCGCCCTTTGGTAGAAATCGAGACCCATCAAGGTCGGCTCGCCCCCCTGCCACGCAAAGCCGCACAGGTGGAAGCGCAGGCCCAGGTAGTCCTTGATGAGCTTCTCGAGGACTTCATCGCTCATGCGCTGCCGGCCCGTGCCGACCTGCGGCGCACGGCACTTGTAGAAACAGTACGTGCAATCGACGTTGCAGTCGGAACCCGAGGGCTTGATTAACAATGTAAACGGCTGCATGGAAGAATATCAAATATCAAAACTCTGGAGCTGCTGCGTTGCGCCAACAACTCTCCCTCATCGTTGTGAGCATGTTTCAAGTACTGCACGTGCATTGTCATGTCGAGCGGAGCGCAAGCGAAGTCGAGACATCTGGCCCCGAACCAGAGGCACCTATCATTCACGGCGGGTGGCAGCGGCAAGCGCAGCTTGCCGATGGTTTGCCCATCCACCATCGGCAAAGCCTTCGGCCTTGCCGCTGCCACCCGGATGCTTAGAGCAGCTATATAGTCGGTATCACGTCTCACCTTTTTCTGCCGGCTCGATGCGGACGGTCCACATGTCCTGCAAAGCGGGCTTCTCGGCCCTCAGGAGAATCCGGGTCATCTGTGCGGGCCACACGGAGCGGAGCCGGCCGTCCTCGACGGGGATCGTTTCCGCAACCGCCTTGAGCTTGCCGCTGTCATACAATACTTGCACAGCCGCAGCAGGTTCAGCTCCGTCCGCAGCTTCGAGCAACAATCGGCCGTCTTTTTGTACCTGAACCTTGCACGGCGTCATGAGGCTCAGCGTGATTTCATTGGCCGGCTCTTTGAGAGCGTACTCTTCAGTGACGATGATGCCCCTGCCTCGCTGGAGGCGAATCGTGCGCGTCCAGGACTGGAGGTTCGCCTGCGGAGGATAGGCACCGGCTATGTCCAACTGAAGCTGTGCGTGCCCCTCATCGGCGTCGTACCGGACGTTCTTTGCCGCGAACTCCCGGCCGGGGCTTTGCATGACGCCATCAATGGTCGGCAGGCTGTGGTACGCCGACTGCATCGTCCAGATCTCATAGCGCTGCGAGCTGAAGGTCTTGCGACTGTACGTCTCGACGCCGATATCGATGATAACGGGCCGGCCGTTCCGGTAGACGATGAAATTGCCCACGTCATTGTGATTATGGCTCTCGGCGTTGTGGCCGCCCTTGGCCGCGACGAAGAACCCTTCGGTGGTCCCTTCCTGGCAGCGGGCGATCATCACCTGGATGCCGTCCAGCCAGGCATCTCGGGGCAGCGGGGCCTTGCCCGGAGCCGCCGCCAGCTCGGTCGCGTGGAAAATCGAAGGCAGATACCGGCCCACCGTGTAGCCACCTCGGCCGGCAAACCCGGTGCCGTCGCCCCGGCTCCGTGCCCAGAGGTACGCTCCGAAGGCAGCAAGCCGCTCATCGCCGATCCGCTTGCCGTAGCGGTAGACGAGTTCGCCCGGTGGACCGGCCTGCGCCGAGGCGTCGGCGAAGTTCACGAAGTAGTCATCCGCGATGTGGACACGATAGATGTACCGGCCGATCTCTTTGACGAGGGGCCGGTCGTAAACGTTGATCCCGCCGTTGGTGGCGCTATGGAGCAGCTCCAGACAGTCGAAGAGCGAAGCCCCCGCCCGGCTCCAGTAGCCCGGCCCCTCGTCGCAGCCACCATCGTCGGCATAAGCATCAAGAAAATGGTCCAGGCTGCGCACGATTTTGGCGACCGCCTTGCTGCGCCGGCTCTTGTCCGGCTCGACCAGGAGCGTGCAGGCGAGCCAGTTCGAATTGCACCACGGGTTCCAGTTATTGACGCGCCCCCCACCGAAGCCCATCCAGCCGAAATCGTCCCGCTCCAGGCACGGCGTCAGAATCCGCCGGTCGATCTCGTACTGAATCCGCTTGCGGAGCATTGGCGAGACGTGATCGAGTTGCTCGCCCAGCAGGTAGTACGTCCACGCCAGACTCTCGCCCGTCTCGGCGGCGAACAGGTCGACAATGGGCTCCCGGGGGTCGGGCAGACCCGAGCCGGCCTTCTGGGCGCCGACATGCGCGGGGACACCCCAGAACGACTCCTCGCAGATAGCCCAGACACCGTTCGCGATATCGTCGAGGAACCGGCCCTGGCCCTCCACGCATTCCGCGATAATCAGGTCCGTCAAGGCGGTGCGGCGGGCGAAATGCTCGTGCTCATACCGGCTGCGATTGCCTTCGCGCGCGTATTCGAGGAAGAGTGTTGCCGGCAGGTCGGGCCAGGCATGACCGAGATGCTGCTCGCCGTTGGCGACCAGGTCCCTGCGAATCTGGGGCGGCAGATTCTCCCAGGGCTGTCGCTCGTTGCACCAGGGCCACGGGTGCCACTGCGCGCGGGGAATCAGGACTTTTTCGACCTTCTCCTGCGGATACAACTCACGCAGTTTGAATCGGCCTTCTCGTGCCGCCACAGGGCTCAGAAGAAACGCGATGGTAACGAAGCCACAGACAAGGATGCTTGCTTTCATGCGACATGCGCCTCCAATCGCAACCTCAGGGTACATTGGCGGCCTCGCGCGGTCGGGAGATGACCTCCGCCACCGAGACGCCGGACAGGTTGGCACCAATCAGGCAGGGACAGTGACCCACAACCAGGGACAGACGGTTGGGAATGAGCTGGGCCCTGCCGGCGTTGTACTGGCGGAGCATCGCCTGCACGCCGGTGATCCAAGTCCAGCACGCAACGGGCACAAGGACGGACACGATGACAACGATCGAGAGTGCGACCGAAGGAAGCGCTCGCATGACCGACATCTCCTTGCTCTCATTCATGCTATCCCGGGCTCCATCATGCGCATCAACCAGCCGGCACGAAACCAATCCAACAGCCAGCTACGATGCGATCAAGGTCCCCATGATAACAGAAAGCATACCGGGTGCCACCGCCAAACTTCGTTTGACGGTGCGTGTTCAATCGAGATGGACGGTTCGACGGGGATACGGCGTGGCCGGCACATAGACTTGGGGAACACGCTCAAAACGAGTTTGAGCGTGGCACCCCGGCGTTTGGGGTCCCAGGCATGGCAGCCGGCTCAGAGCGACGAAGGCACGGGCTTGGTGTCACTCGGTGGGGCACGGAGGGCCGTCGAGGGGCTCATCGTAGCCGTACAGGCGAATGAAGGGCGGCGTGTCCTGCCATTCGGTGGGCCGGCACTCGCGGGCGCCGGTCGAGTAGAAGATCAGCCGGATATTCCGGGCCCGCAGCTCGTCCAAAGCCTGCGGCGGGATGCCGGGCTCCAGGGTCGGCTCGAAGAGGAAGTTCTTGGGGCACAGGTGCGAGCCGCCCCCGACGCTCTGCGAGAAGTACCCGGTCAGGACAATCGGCTCGGTGGTCAGGCCCTCAATCCGTGTCTGCTCGAACTGGACCGAGGTGGGCGAGCCCCATCCCCAACCCCAGCGGACGTAGAACCGGGTGGTGACGGATACGCCGATATTGGGATCACTGAACGAACATTCCTCGGGCATGTCCTGGTCGCTCGGCTGCCACGGCGTATAGAGCGATATTTCCTCCGCCGCCGCTGTCTGCACGTCATCGAGAGGTACGGGCGTCTGGTACTCGACTTCGAGGCCGATGCGCACATCCTCAAGCGTCACGACGGGATCGGGCACAGCGCCCTGGAACAGCGGCGTGGTCCGCAGTCGATACGTTCGCGGGTTGCACAGGTCCGGCAGCCGCCAACTGTCGACCAGCGTGTACGGACCGAATTCCCACTCCGGCGCTTGGTAGGCGTGCGCGGCTTCCGGCAGGGCCGACAACTCGCCCGTGACCTGCCGCACCTGGCCATCCGCGACGTATTCCATCGTCACTTCGCCGAACGTGCAGCTTTTCAGGTTCTCCTCGTTGAGCCACAGGCTCTTCGGCTTGAGCGTCCACCGGGACTTGAGCCGGTGATTGGTGAAGACGTTGCTGCCGCGACCTTGAAGCGTCTGGTACTGCTTCGGCTGGCCCAGCAAAAACGGCGTGCTGTACGTCGCTTCACCGGCCCGCGGAATCTCGCGTATCTGCTTGACGATGAGCTTGTTCTGCGGGGCGATTTTCTTGTATTCGAAGTCGAGCACGACGTTATTCTTCTGCGTCACCTGGCAGTACCGCTCGGCGGCGGCGACCAGCAGGTTGTACAGCTCGATATACTCGCCGTCCCACTGGAGCACGGTATTCTCGCGCAACGGCACGAGGCTCGAACGCTGGACCACCCACGGCATGGGCCCCTCCCAGCCAGCATCGATCCGGACCTCTTCCGGCACCGCATCGGTCGGCGGATTCGTCACAGAGATCGGCCCTTTCTGGCTGACGACATTGACGGACCAGCCCTGACCCTCGACCTGTTCCATCGTCGCAACGCCGTTGGCCAGCTCGATCTCATCGGGGAACGATTGATGAACGAGCAGCGCCATGCCCACCTCAGACTCGTTGACGCCGTGCTTGAGCCGCTCCAGGAAAGCGTTGTCATTGTAGAAGCTGGCGAAGACCTTGCGGATGGCCCGCAGGACGCCGCGCTCGCCGCCTTCCGCCGGATCGCACGCACACGGCCCCGTTGTGTCGTTATCCAGGTCGTCGGCCAGACAGCCGCTGAAGCTGTCGTACAAGCCTGCACCCGTGAATTGCTCGCTGTCCTCGACATTCGTCGAGCTGCGGAAACGGATGTTGTAGCTTGGCTCGAACCCGAATTGCTGCAGGGCATTGATAACGATGGACTCCGATTGACCGAACCCGGTCGCCTGCGCGTCCTTGAACAGCTCCCGAATCGCCTTCAAGTCACTGGAGAGAGCTTCCATGTCCTGTGGCGGATACGTCGAATACTTGGCCAGGCGGCGCGAGATGTCCTCTCCCAACGTCAGCCCGGTGGACCCCAACAATGGCTGAGCCAGAAAGGCCCGCCACAGGTCGAAGGAAAAGGCCATCGCCCGTGGGGAACTGTCCGGGACGGCGTCGCGCAGAATGCCGAAGTTGGCCGCCTTGCCGCCGAAATAGCAGATGTTCGCCGGGTCCAGGTCGTTCGTATCGGCCCAATAGGCGCCGAGCGACTTCATCGGCCGGATAGCCAGCGGCGGCGATTGCTTCAGCGACAGCAACGCGGCTTTCTCGGCCTCGCCGAGGAACCCGACGTCGAGCAGCTTGACCGTGCTCGACGGGCCCTGACTATCCATGGTCACAGCCAAGTAAACCGTGTGGCCGACAAGCTCCCGCGCCTTGCGGGCATCCTGCTCCACGGCCAGGTGCACGAACGGCACGCCCTGCGAGCGGGACAGGATCGCCACGTGCGAGTTCGGCGTCGACGGCATCAGACTGACGATCCCGGCGACAGAAGGCACTTCCGCCGGCACACCGTCGGTCAGCAGAATATCGTCGGGCAGCAGCTCGCGGGCGGTGTACGCCTTTTGAATGTCGGTGCCGGGAACGAGCTTGAGCGTGCCCAGCGCCCACCCCTGCGAATAGCTGGCATTCCCTTCCATCCACTGGGCGGTCGAGCCGATGGGTATGCCCTGGGCCTCGAACCACTCGCGGTTCTGCTGTGCGACCGGGTATTGCTCGTAAGTCGGGAAGTAATAGGCCCTGACGTTCGGGTCGGCCAGGATGGAGTTCTTGACGCAACGGAAGAACTTCGCCGTCTCTTCCCGCGTGTAGGGATCGCTGCGCGTCAGTTGGATGCCGTACTCGTTAAAGGGCGGGTCCCGCCAGGGCGGCAGGAGGACCGCGCCGAGCACCGCCTGCTGGCCGGCGGCATGGAGCGTGACGGCGTCGAACTCCTCCACGGTCAGGCCGATGAAGGGCTCCAGCCATGCGAGGGCAAAATCGAAATGAAACTCGTACCGGCTCGAATCCTGGAAGTAGACGAGGTTCGGGTCGAATCCCTCCATCGTGATGATCGTGAACTTCACGTAAGCCGGCGAGGTCCAGCTCTGGAACGGCTCATCCGGCAAGCTGATCCGGCTCTTCCAGGGCACATTGTTCGGCTCCTCCTCCTGGGCCCAGGCCGACACCGAGCCGAGCAGAACCGCCAGCGTCCAAACGACCCTCCAACCCATACTCATCCCACCTCCCGTTCATAACATACGTGATCCGCCACGTCCACAAGCAGCGTCTTACCCAACGTTGGATTATACCGGAAAGAGGCGGGAAAATCAACTCTTTCGGACCGGCTTCCCGAACCCACCCATACAAAAAGGGCTGTAGGCACTCCACCCACAGCCCTGCTTTCAACATTCCATCGCTAAAACGCTGTTACGTGCACGTAGATGCTTCGCTATGGCCCAACCAGCACAAGGATGATTGCTTGAGCATCAGCAACGAGCGCGTCTGCCTGCTCGATGGTGAGTTTGTTGCCCCGCTGCGCGTTCACCTCGCTAATGAAGGCTTCCAGCCTGTTTACCGCGGAAGCATCGTTGTTGGCATTCACGTCTTCCAGAGCCTGCAAGGCCGCTTCCAGCTTGGCATCCAGACTGTTGTCTATGCCCTGCTGCAAATTGAAGCTCGCCACTTTAGTAATCAGAGCGTTTATCATCGCACCCGGGCCGACGGGGTAACCGGCTTCAACTGCGTCCAAACGGACGGGCGCTGTTTCTGTCGTAATCATCAAATACTTGACCGGGACACTGATAGGGATGCCGCTACCGGTCTGGAACCATTCAAAATCAACATCAGGGATGTCCGTATACACATACATGTAGCCCAACATGGTTTTGGCGCCATCGTACGCCCATACGTATGCCCCGCCCGCACCTCCATCTTCCGGTAGTATCGAGAAATAGAAATGAAGATCAATGCCAGAGCCGTTCAGTACCCCGTCCCCCGGGAAGGCAAGAACGAGCGTTTCCCCCCAAGGTATCTCCAACGCGGAGCCGTCGTTGGCCGCGACCCTCTGGGCCGCGTCACCAGGAAGCCAACCCGGCGAAGTACCCCAGTCCGTGATAATCTCATTAGCGAATACCGAACCCATAGCTGGGGTCGCCATGATGCTCACGGCCACGGCGACCAACGCGATCAATCCTGCCTGCCACCTCTTCGTTCTCATGTTGTTTTCTCCCCGACTGTTCGTCGTTCGTAGATGTGTAGGAATCGAGGCCGGGACGCGCGTCCGCGAAAGCCTCCAACCAATTGTTCTGGTGCAGATATATAGAGAGTGTCTATGGTCCCCTCGGGCGTACGATAAACCGCACAGTACGGCACATGACACCCCTCCTGGAGCCGCTGATTACCGAGGCCTCCTCCTGACCTGGACCCATCCTCACGTTTGCAGCATCAGGATACGCCCGACAGCGTGCCTTTGTCAAGAGTTATCGGTCGGTCGAGAGGAATTTCTTGACCGAATGTGGACGAAAACCGGACTTTCCAAGCCCCAAAGGCACAGATTCTCAGACCCGGAGCGGCACTCGAGCTCGCAAGTCCCGAAGGGGTATGGTCTTGCGACAGCGCCGCAAGCCCGCTATCATTGGCGAGGAATCGATCGCGGGTCGTTCGGAGAAGTGCGAGGAGTCAAAAAATGGGGGTGTACCGTGCACCGGAGAACCCGATTGTCCGGCCGGAGGACGTGAAGCCTTCGCGGGACGACTTCGAGGTCATCGGCGTCTTCAACGCCGGTGTGACGCGGCTTCGGGACGAGGTGATTCTTCTGTTGCGGGTCGCCGAGAAGCCAGTTGCCGGCGGTGCGGACGTCGTCTTGTCTCCCATCTACGATGTGGATGCCGGCGAAATCATTATCAGGCCGTTTGCACGGGACGACCCGAAGAACGACTTTTCCGACCCGCGCCTAATCGTTCGCCCGCAGGAAACCTACCTGACGTCGATCTCCCACCTGCGACTGGCCCGCAGCACTGATGGTATCCGGTTCCAGATCGCCGATACCCCGGCGCTCGGACCGGCGAACGAGTACGAGACCTTCGGCATCGAGGACCCGCGCATCACCTCTATTGACGGCATGTTCTATATCGACTACGTCGGCGTCTCACCGCTGGGCGTGACGACCTGCCTGGCCTCGACGCGGGACTTTCAATCCTTCGAGCGTCACGGCGTCATCTTTCACCCCGACAACAAGGACGTGGTCATTTTCCCCGCGCGAATCGCCGGCCGGTATTACGCCCTGCACCGCCCGCACTCGTCTCTCTTCCTGCGTAACGACGTCTGGCTGGCGGAATCGCCCGACCTGCTCGGCTGGGGCCGCCACCGGCACCTGCTGGGCACGCGCGACGGCTGGTGGGACGAGCTCCGCATCGGGGCCGGGGCCGTGCCCGTCCGGATCGACGAAGGCTGGCTGGAGATTTACCACGGGGCCGACCGCAACAACCGCTACTGCCTGGGCGCGGTCCTGCTGGACGCCGAGCAGCCGTGGAAGGTCCTCGCCCGGTCCGACCGCCCTCTCTTCGAGCCGCAGACCGACTACGAGCGCACCGGCTTCTTCGGCAATGTCGTCTTCACTTGCGGCCTCCTGCTCGAAGACGACCGACTGAAACTCTACTACGGCGCCGCCGACACCTCCCTCTGCTACGCCGAAATCCCCCTGCCCGACGTCTACCAGAACCTGACCCTCTGAGCACCGCCATTCATCGCCATTCCGAACGCCGCCCGGAATTCGCGCACGACAGCAGCCCTACCACTGCCCTGTCAGTGAGAAAATAATTTGTAAATTGAAGATGTGACCCTATTCCCCCCCAGGTGTGACCCCCTGTCCGTGCTTCAGCAAGGTCCCTTAGTGCTGTCCTTGTCAGTAATTACAACGTTCACGTGGTCCGAAACGGTCATTCGGTCACCTAAGCCAAGCAAGATCTTGCTGAGAAACCTCATTGCGAACTCCTCCGGAGTTGAATCTGGCCTTAACTGAACGTGGATGATCCTGTTGGCTTCTGCCACCTGCTTCGCCCCCTTTTGAAGTGGTAGAGGCGATACGATTATTCCACCTGATGCGCCGGTGTCGGCAATTATGTACGAAAAAGCAGCAACCTCTTGTGCATTTGGTCGCCGTGACCGGCGGCGGCACTCGACCAATACAATTGCGTGGTCGCCCTCACGCACGCCTTTTGCATCAATTTCCCAAGATCTACTCTTACCAGTGACTTTCTGCTTTCGCTCAACCCTGCCAAGGCCAAAATCCTCTCGAAAACGATCGAGAAGAACGCGGGCTACATCTTCGTAACATCTCCATGGTTCCTTGCTGTTCATAGAACCCTCCGAGGCGATTTGGACTCTGCACACGGCGGTCCCACACGCATCGCGGGCAGCTTTATATCGACACACATCATTCTGCAAGGCCATTCTCCACCAAATACGGATATCTGGGGACACCATAGAATGGCGGTCCGTTAAGCCCCTGGGCCGCAATTTTCCACGTTTTCTGCAGATTGTTTATCTGAATGGCCGAAATCACTCATAAGCAGGGTTTCTTCGTCTTTCTCGCGATGAAAGCAAGAACCGCCGATTTGAACGGATGCAATCATCGCCATAGATATTTTCTGCCTACAAATCCCTTAACGGACCGCCATTCCAAGGTGTCCCCGGAATTCAGCAGGGCAGAGAGGGCTATTCTGGTACGCCCACATGCTTTAACTTCATGCCATTCGTGGCTGTCCCCGTTATTGCCCTCCGGTTTCCTAAACTCCCACAGTACCAATGTATTTGCCATAAGTGTCGGGCATGTTCTGATCGTCTAAGAAGTCAACGGAATAATCGTCATTGGACACGTAGATGTGTGTTCTCCCTGAGACGCATTCGAGTACGATATGACGTGCGGAATTCTGGGTAATCGTGTTGTAGCCATGATAGTAATTCAAATCCTTGGACGGGAGGTTGCCCCGCTTGTCGTGGGAATTGGACCTGCGGCCGGGTGACAGCGGCTCGACTTTACGCGACGGCCTCCTTCATGTCAACGGCTTTGCCTAACGCGTTG
>Ga0315289_10003652_pt1 | contig 23225 bp, 19 predicted proteins | sample YL17G11_40_MG_FD_203452 | JGI IMG/M metagenome (GOLD analysis project Ga0315289, IMG submission 203452) | Sediment microbial communities from Yellowstone Lake, YNP, Wyoming, USA - YL17G11_40 | ecosystem: Environmental > Aquatic > Freshwater > Lake > Sediment | place: USA: Wyoming | collected... | reverse complement strand
CAGAGCCGGTCTCCCGCGCGAACCAGGCCGCGGCTTTTGCCAAGATCTCACGCTCGAGGCGTAGCTGCCGGTTCTCTCGCCGCAGCCGCTGCAAGTCAGCCTTCTCGTCCGTGGTCAGACCAGAGGCCCTGCGCCCTTCATCGCGGTCCGCTTGCCGTACCCACGTACGGATCGTCTCGTACGACGGCTCAAACTCCCGCGCCAGTTCCCGCGGCGTTCGCCCCGCTCGTGCCAGCTCCACTACCTGCCGCCGGAACTCCGGCGGGTACGGCGCTCGTGTCTTCGGCATCGTGAACTCCTCCTCGTTCAAGTCCTAAGGTGTCCACGAAACCGGGTCAACTCCAGAGCTGCCCCGTCGAATCACCCTCCCAAGCGGGCTCGTCGACAAGGGACACGCTCTCGACGCCTTCTACGTCTCGTCGCGGTACCCCAACGGCCACGTGGAGGGCGCTCCGTTTGAGCACTACGGCCCGATGCAAAGCGAGGAGGCCCTACGCTATGCCCACGAGATCCTTGACTTCGTCCGCGCTCACATGGCCTGACCGCGCTACCGTGGACCCCGCCGTCCGCACTTGGGCGCAGCGGATCGCCACGCTCCGACCGGAGGTGCTCCGCATCGGCTACTTCGGCTCGTACGCCCAAGGCGACGCCGGGGTGGGAAGCGACCTCGATATCATCGCCATCGTGGAGCGAGCCCCCTCCCGAGCCGAAGAGCGGATCCTCGGATGGGACGCCGTATCGCTCCCCGTCCCCGTCGATCTCCTCGTCTACACGCTGGGCGAATGGGCTAACGTGTCGAGGCGAGGCCGGTTCGGCGAGACGCTCATCAAGGAGACCGCGTGGGTCTACGAGCGGGGTCCGCAGCTCGAACGTAGGACGCACAGCGCGAAGCCTGCAACCCCTCGACCCCGTCCTCGTCCTCGCGTACGGACGTAGCTTTAAGAACCCCTGTCGCACGCGGTTCCCGGACCTTGAAACTCCATCCACCGCGCTCCGCGCGCCACTCACGGCGCTTCTCGCAACCTCCCCGGACGAACGTCCCCCCTGGGACTACTTCGCTAGGTATAATGCGATTCGTGAGACAGAAGACGGCTATGCAGCAAGTCTTCTCGTGTCTGGCGCTGGGCGTCATCTTCTTCATGGGCCTGCCTGGCTTCGGACAGGGGACTCCGTCTCAAGCGCCGCTCAACCCCGCCTTCGAGGCGTACCTGGAGAGCCTCCGCGCCGGCGAAGCCCGGCCCCTGGCGGTCGAGGACGGGCAGACCCTCGGTTACGTCCCGCCCCCAGTCGACCTGAGCGCCGTCGAAGCGACCGCCCCCTACGAGCCGAAGGCCGTCGTCTCCCTCCCCGCAACCTACGACCTGCGCACCCTCGGCCGCCTGACCTCGGTGAGGGATCAAGGCGGATGCGGCTCGTGCTGGTCGTTCGCGAGCTATGCCTCCCTCGAGTCTTGGCTCCGCGGACAAGGCGCGACCTGGGATCTCTCGGAGAACCACCTCAAGGAATGCCATGGGTTCAGCCCCGCCCCGTGCGACGGGGGGAACCTGTTCATGTCCACAGCGTACATGGCCCGCCTCTCCGGGCCAGTGCGCGAGAGCGACGACCCCTACCGCGCCAGCGTGTGCGGCTGCTCCCCAGGCCTCTCTCCGCGCCTGTGGGTGAGGGACGTCCTCGTGCCCCCCGACATCTCCGACTCCGCTCCCCTCAACAACGCCTACCTGAAACAGCTCGTCATGGACTACGGCGCGGTGTACACGTCGATGTACTACTCGGGCGCCTACTACCTCTCAGCACAGTACGCCTACTACTACTCCGGATCGGCATGGGGAAACCACGCGGTAGCCATCGTCGGCTGGGACGACGCCTTCGACCGAGCCCGCTTCCTCTCAGCGCCCCCGGGCAACGGCGCCTGGATCGTGCGCAATAGCTGGGGATCGTCGTGGGGGCAGAGCGGGTACTTCTACGTCTCTTACTACGACAGGCGCTTCGGCGAGGAGAACGGCGTTTTCGTGAACGCCGAGCCCCCAGGCGATGTCGTCGCCTATGCCTACGACCCCCTCGGCTGGACAGGGAACCTGGGATACGGAACCTCGACCGCTTGGGGTGCGGCCGTGTTCAGGGCCGACGTGGCTGGCGCGCTCGTGGCCGTCGGAACCTACGCCGCAGCGTCCGACACCAACTACGAAGTCCGGATCAAGGACAGCCTCAGTGGGGCCGTCCGGGCGACCAAGACCGGAACCTTCGCCTACCCCGGCTACCACACCGTCGCTCTCGACACCCCCGTCCCTCTCGCCGCGGGCAGCAGCTTTGCCGTCGTCGTCAAGTACACCACCCCCTCGTCGACCTACCCCGTCCCCACCGAGGATCGCATCCTCGGCTACACCAACGCGGCGAGCGCCCTGTCCGGGGAAACATACACAAGCGCGAACGGCTCGACGTGGTCCGACCTCGCAACGAGCTCGTTCGGCTCGAGCGTGTGCATCAAGGCCTTCCTCGACCTGACCCCGCCCCTTGCGCCTACCCCGCCCGCTCTCATCGGCGACTTCGCCGCCTCGGATGGGGAGGACGGGCAGTCGACCCTCTCCTGGACCAACCCGGCCGACGTCGACCTCGCCCAGGTCATCGTGCAGAGGAAGACCGGCTCGTATCCTACCTCCCACGCCGATGGCACGACCGCCTACGACAACAACTCCCCCGCGCCGGGCGCGACCGCGAGCGCCCTCGACAGCGGACTCGCGAGCGGAACGACCTACTCCTACGCCGTCTTCAGCCGGGACACCGCCGGGGCCTGGAACGACGCCGTTCAGACGGGCAAGAACGCCGACACCGCGACCCCTTCCGCCGCGAGCCCGAGCGGCCCGGTCGCCTCCTGGGCGATGAACGAAGGCTCAGGGAAGACGATTGCGGATGCCACCGGCCGCGGCCACGCCGGCACGATCACCGGCGCCACCTGGACGACGAGCGCCGATGGGAGCGGAGCCCTCTCCTTCGACGGCCGGAGCGACTACGTTCGGGTTCCCACCGCCGCCGACCTCTCCTTCGGCGGACCGTTCACGATCGAGGCCTGGATCAGGCCCTCCTCCCTGTCGGGGACAAAGGCCCTTCTCACCAAGTGTGGAACGAGCCGGCAGGCCGTCTACGGGCTCTGGCTCAACGGAACGAAGCTCTACGCCGAGGTGCGGAACACCAGCCGTTCGAGCGGGACGACCCTCACCGGGACGACCGCCCTCGCCGTCGACACCTGGTACCACATTGCCCTCCGCCGCGACGCGGCCGGGACTATCTCCTTGTGGCTGAACGGCACCCAAGAGCCTGCGACGGCCACGGTCACCGGCGCCGTCACCCCGCCGCGGGACCTGTACATCGGAAGGCGCAACGGAAGCTCGAGCCAGGACTTCAGGGGACGAATCGACGAGGTCCGCGTCCACGCCCGCGCCCTGGATCCCGGCGAGTTCAACCTCCTTCCCTCTCTGCCCACGCCTCCCGCTCTCGTCGCTGACTTCGCTGCCTCCGACGGAGAGGCCGGCCAGTCCACCCTGTCGTGGACGAACCCTGCCGACGCCGACCTCGCCCAGGTTGTCGTCCAGAGGAAGACCGGCTCGTATCCCACCTCGCACACCGACGGGACGACCGTCCACGACAGCGCCATGCCCACCCCGGGCGCGGCGGTGAGCACAATCGACAGCGGCCTCACGAACGGAACCACGTACTCCTACGCCGCCTTCAGCCGGAACGCCGACGGAGTCTGGAATGACGCGGTACAGAGCGGGAAGAACGCGGACAACGGGGCGCCCGCAGCCCCAGCCTCCTCCGGGCCCATCGCCTACTGGCACATGGACGAGGGCGCAGGGAGGGCGACCTCGGACGCCTCTGGCAACGGCCACACCGGGACGATCGTCGGTGCCACTTGGACCACAAGCGTCGATGGGAGCGGGGCCCTCGCTCTCGACGGCCGTGGCGACTACGTGCAGGTTCCTACTGCACCCGATCTCAGCTTTGACGGCCCATTCACGATCGAGGCCTGGATTCGGCCCGTTGCCCTCAGCGGGACCAAGGCCATCCTCACCAAGCGCGGGACGAGCAGGCAGGCGATCTACGGCCTCTGGCTAAGCGGCGACAAGCTCCATGCGGAGGTCAGGAACCACGACCGCTCGAGCGGAGCCTCCCTCACCGGGACAACCTCCCTCAGTGCGGGCACCTGGTACCACGTCGCCCTGCGGCGGGACCCCTCAGGCACGGTCACCCTGTGGGTGAGCGGTGTCCAGGAGGCGACGGCCGCGGTCGTCACTGGGACGCTGAACCCGTCACAAGCTCTACACATCGGGAGGCGGAACGGAAGCTCCAGTCAGGACTTCAGAGGGAGTATCGACGAGGTCCGTATCCACAATCGTGCTCTCGCCCCGGCTGAGTTCAACCTCCTCTCCGGCGCGGTCTGGTCTGCTCTAGAAGGCAACTCCTTCTCCCTTGAGCGGATCGTTAGTTTCCCGAACCCCGTCCGCGAGGGAGAGGTCACATTCAGAGCGGAGGGAGAAGGGATTCAGCGGATCTCAGTCGAAGTCTACACCCTTTCCGGAGATCGACTCTACGCGAGCCCGTGGGAGGCCGGGACGGAGCAGGTCTGGGACCCCATCGGCCCCGCCGGTGAGGCGCTAGCCCGGGGTATCTACATCCTCGTGCTTTGGGCCCGCGGACCAGACGGCCAAGAGGCCGTGGCCCGCGCCACGTTCGTCCTCTTCGAGTAGGGCGGACCCGGAGGACGAGCCCCGCCTCATGGATCGCCAGGAGACGCCTCCCTCCGGTTCCCGAAATCAGACCGCCCCCTCAGCCGAGACTCCGCGGGCGACTGCCGCAGCATCAGGCGGGGCCTAGCCCTTCCCACAACTGGCGTTGTACAGTTCGGAGGCACAGCCGCGGATCGGGATGCGAAGGGGGATGGGTTTCGGGAATGAGAGGCAGGCAAAGCTCGGGATCTCGTAGGCACAACTTGTGAAGATGTAGTTCTTGACTTGTGGCACATAGATCGGTATATTGTGGTCACAATGTACCTGCGCACCGTGACCACCCAGGGCCGGCACTACGTCCAGCTCGCCCACAACGTCCGCGCTCCCAAGACCGGTGTCAGCAAGGCCCAGATCCTGTACAACTTCGGGCGCGCCGATCGAGTCGACCTCGATGCCTTGCGCCGGCTGGTGGGGAGCATCGTCCGGTTCCTCGAACCGGGGGAGGTCGACGAGGTCGAGAAGCGGCTCGATCTCGACGGCGCGGTGGAGTACGTGGGGTCCCGGCGTCTGGGCGGTACGTGGTTCCTCGATCGGCTGTGGAAGAGGCTCGGGATCGACGAAACGCTTGGCGCTCTGATCGCGGAGCGGCGGTTCCGCACACCGATCGAACGGCTGATCTTCGCGATGACGGCGAATCGGGCATTGGCCCCGTCCAGCAAGCTGGCTCTCGAGGACTGGGTGGCCGGCGAGGTGATGATTCCCGACCTTCCCGCGGTGGAGGTTCACCAGCTCTACCGGGCGATGGACGTTCTTCTCGAAGCGAGCGAAGCGATCCAGCGCGATGTCTTCTTCTCGGTGGCGCACCTGTTCGATCTGGAGTGCGATCTGATCTTCCTCGACACGACCAGCACCTACTTCGAGATCGAAGGGGAGGATCCCGACGCAGTGGGAGACGACGGGGAGATCTCGGACGGGCTGCGCAAGCGAGGCTACAGCAAGGACGGGCGAAGCGGGGCGGCTCAGGTCGTCATCGGTTGGGCGGTGACCCGGGGCGGCATCCCGGTCCGGTGTTGGGTTTGGCCGGGGAACCGGTCCGACGCCACGTTGGTGGAGGAAGTGAAGCGGGATCTGAACGGATGGCGGTTGGGTCGGATCATCACTGTGCTCGATGCGGGGTTCAACTCGGAGGAGAACCGCCGAGTGCTGCACGGGGCCGGCGACCACTACATCATCGGCGAGAAGCTGCGCCAGGGGGAGAAAGGGTCCCCGGTGGAGGCGATGCGGCGTCCCGGCCGGTACCGAGTGCTCGACGGGGGCCTGGAGATCAAGGACGTCACCGTGGGAACCGGAGCGAGCCGGCAGCGGTTCGTCGTGGTGCGCCACCCCGAAGAGGCGAAACGCGATCGCGTGAAGCGACAGGAGATCCTCGCCGAGGTGGAGCGGCGGCTGGCAGCGCTCGCGCAAACCGACGCAGCTCCCCACCGGAAGGCGGCCTGTGCGCTTCGGTCGCATCCGACGTTTGGGCGGTACGTGCGCCAGACGAAGACGGGGACGCTCGTGCTGCACCGCGAGAAGATCCGCGGCGAAGAGCGCCTTGACGGCAAGTTCCTGATCCGGGTCTCCGATGATGGGTTGTCGGCAGCGGACGCGGTCGCCGGCTACAAGCAGCTGTGGCAGATCGAGCGGGTATTCCGCGACCTCAAGCACGTGGTCGACATCCGGCCCGTCCACCAGCGCCTGGAGGATCGGATTCGGGCGCATGTGCTGTTGTGCTGGCTGGCGATGCTCCTCATCCGCCTCGCGGAGAACGAGACCGGCCAGGCGTGGCACCAGTTGCAGCGACACCTTCGACGGCTCGAAGTCGGCATCCACCGCACGCGGTCCGGCGAGGTGTGGCAGACGAACCGCGCCACGGACGGGCTGGAGAAGCTGTTCGGGACGCTCGATCTCAAGCTCCCCCCGCGTTACCTGGCGATCCCCGCGGTCAGGGGACCTGCTGCGTAGTCACAACCCGTTCGCGCGCTCGATGCAGCTCCTTTCCAGACCAAGTCTACGTTCACGGGCTCTCGGTGTGCCCACGAACTGTACAACGCCAGCTTAGCTGAGGCAACGATCCCATTTCGAGTACCTTTCGGGTGAGGCAATGCGCCAGCTTGCCGGCGCAGCTCAGTTGCCGCACAATCCGGTCTGCGAGGAGGTAGAGTCTCTTGGCGAGTACCCGTTCTCTCTGGGACGCTTCGGTCCGAATTCACCCGACAGCTGACGTCTCACCCGAGGCCGTGGTCGGTGCCGGAACGCGTATTTGGCACCAGGCGCAGGTACGAGAGCGCGCAGAGATTGGGCGCGAGTGCATCCTCGGTAAGGGCGTCTACATTGATGCCGGCGTTCACGTGGGAGATCGGGTGAAGATCCAGAATCACGTCTCGGTCTTTCACGGCGTCACGATCGAGTCCGGCGTGTTTGTGGGGCCGCACGTGTGCTTCACCAACGACCGGTATCCCCGGGCCGTGTCCCCGGACGGCGCCCCGAAGATCGACAGCGATTGGACCGTCGCCCCGACCCTCGTACGATCCGGAGCGTCCATCGGTGCGAACTCGACGGTCGTCTGTGGGGTCACTATCGGCCTGTGGGCAATGGTCGGAGCCGGGTCGGTGGTCGCCCGTGACGTTCCCGACCACGGGCTGGTGTACGGCCACCCAGCCAAACTCCGCGGGGTGGTCTGTTCATGCGGTCTGCCTCTCGACATCTCTCATGTGGCGAAGGACACTTTGCCTTCCGAGACGGTTGGACTATCCTGCGGGAACTGCGGGAGTGGCGTCAGGGTCCAACGTGCGACCCTGCTGGAACTGACCGAGAAAGCGAGGACCGGATGATCCCCATCTCGAAGCCATGGATCGGAGAAGAAGAGAAGCAAGCTGTTCTGGAAGTCCTCGAATCAGGAATGCTGGTCCAGGGGCCACGAACTGCCGCGCTCGAAGCGAAGTTCGCGGAACTGTGCGGTGTCAAGCATGCCATCGCAGTCTCTTCCGGAACCGCCGCTCTCTACGTCGCCCTCCTTGCGAACAGGGTGGGGCCGGGCGATGAGGTGATCACGACCCCGTTCACCTTCTTCGCCTCGGTGGGGAGCATCCTCGCCGCCGGGGCGGTGCCCGTGTTCGTCGATATCCGGGAGGAGACGTTCAATATCAACCCCGATCTGATCGAATCCGCGATCGGCCCTCGGACCAAGGCGATTCTCCCAGTCCATCTCTACGGATACCCGTGCGACATGGATCGGATCTCCGCGGTCGCAGTCGACCACGGTCTGGTGGTCATCGAAGACGCCGCGCAGGCCGTCGGAGCAAAGTACCGCGGCCAGCCAGTAGGCAGCTTCGGGACGGGATGCTTCAGCCTATACGCGACCAAGAACGTGATGAGCGGAGAAGGTGGGATCATCACAACGAACGACGACGTGGTCGCCGAACAGAGTCGCCTTATCCGGAATCACGGAATGGTCTCCCCCTACCTGCACGGCATCCTGGGATTCAACTACAGAATGACCGACCTGCACGCTGCGATTGGCGTTGCTCAGATGAGGCACCTGGACACCTTCACGAAGGAGCGTCGCGAGAACGCTGTCTTCCTCACCGCCCACATCCGCTCCGCCATCACTCCCAAGGTGGAGGTGGCGTACGAGCACGTATGGCATCAGTACACGATCCGCATCCCAAGCGGACGGGACGCAGCCGCGCAGAGGCTCCACGAGGCCGGTATCGGAGCGAGAATCTACTACCCGATCCCCGTCCACAAGCAACCCTGCATGAAGGGCCGCGGGCGAATCACGGGGAGTCTTGCTGTGACGGAGAGAGTGGCTGGTGAAGTGCTATCGTTGCCGGTGCACCCGTCCCTGACGGCGCAGGATCTGGAACAGATCGTGTCCGGGGTGAACCGGCTATGTTGAGAGTCGCGGTCATCGGAACTGGAAGCATAGGGCGAAACCACGTCCGCGTGCTTGCGGATATCCCCGACGTGAAGCTCGTGGGCGTCGCGGATCCCAACCAGGAGGCGGCCGTCGCCGCCGCGGCGCGCTACGGGGTCCCCGCCTACGCGACACACAGCGAGTTGTTCGAGAAGGTTCGCCCTGAGGCCGTCGTCGTCGCAGTCCCAACCGCGCTGCACCACGACATCGTCATAGATTCGGTCAATCGCGGGTTGCACGTCCTGGTCGAGAAACCCATCGCGTCGACCGTCGACGAGGCGAAGCGGATGATCGACGCAGCGGACCGAGCCGGCGTCGTGTTGGCGGTGGGGCACATCGAGCGGTTCAACCCCGCGGTCATCGAGCTCAAGCGGCGCATGGATGCGGGCGAGTTGGGACGAGTCTTCATGCTTCACTCTCGTCGGCAATCCCCGTTTCCGCAGAGGATCCAGGACGTCGGCGTAGCAAGTGATCTCGCGATCCACGAGCTCGACATGATGCTCTATCTCACCGGGTCCACTGTAGCTCATCTCAAAGCCGAGACGTCGCAGGTCCTCCCGCATCCTAGCCGCGAGGACATTGTGTTTGCCCTGCTGAGGTTCGAGAACGGAATCCTCGGTGTTCTCGACGTCAACTGGGTTACTCCAAGCTCCGTTCGCGAGCTGACGATCACCGGCGAACGCGGGATGTTCGTCGTCAACTACCTCAGCCAGGAACTCTTCTTCCACGAGAACCCCGCAGCTCCGAGACAGGAGAACACCGCCATCTGGGACTTCAGCGTGGTTGCGGGGAACATGACACGATTCCAGATCCCACGGCGTGAACCGCTCCGCGGCGAGCTGGAATCGTTCCTCACATCCGCTCGAACGGGCCGTAGACCGCTTGTGGACGGCCGTGATGGCCTTCGCGCCATTGACTTGGCGCTCCGAATCGTCGAGGTTGGAAACCAACGACGATCCTGCGCTGTCGAGAGCAGGTGCGATGCATAGTCTGAAGGGGAAGCGGGTTCTCGTCGCGGGTGGAGCAGGCTTCATCGGGAGTCATCTCGTGGATCGCCTGGTCGATGAAGAGCCTGCCGGGCTGGTTGTGGTCGACAGCTTCTTCCTCGGGTGCGACGAGAACCTCGTGGACGCTCGCCTGCGCTTCGAGTCGCTTCGCGTCTACCGCCTCGATGCCCGTGACCTGGCCGCGATGCGCCAACTCGTCCAGAGCGAGAGAATCGATGTCGTCTTCAATCTCGCAGTCGTTCCGCTTCCGACGTCCCTCGACTACCCGGCATGGACGATCCGCACCAACATCGACATCGCCGTGACGTTCTGCGAACTCGCCAGGTGCTGTGACATCCAGACGCTGGTCCACTTCTCATCTTCGGAAGCGTACGGATCTGCGCAGTACGTCCCCATGGATGAAAAGCACCCTGTGATTCCGACCACCCCGTACGCCGCGAGCAAGGCAGCGTGCGACCAGATCGTTCACTCGTACCGCGAGACGTTCGGCATCGATACGTACATCGTTCGCCCGTTCAACAACTTCGGTCCGCGGCAGAACGCTCGCCTGTTTGCGGGCGTGATTCCCACCGTTGCACGGCGAGCAGCGATGGGCGAACCCATCGAGATCTTCGGTGACGGAGAGCAGACCAGAGACTATGTCTTCGTGTCGGACACGGCGGAGGCCGCGGTGCGGCTCTACCATGTCGAAGCGTCTCGAGGCCGGATCGTCAACGTGGCAACCGGCTGCGAGACGTCGGTTAACGACCTAGTCGCCCGAATCCTCAGGATCCTTGGCAAGCCCAACCACCCCGTCAGGCACGCCGCCAGCCGTCCCGCCGACGTGCGGAGGCATCGCGGTGCTCCGTACCTCCTTAAGGAGCTCACCGGTTTCGAGGCCGCTCAGCTCTCCGACGAGCGCCTTCAGAAGACGCTGGATTGGCACCAAAGGAACGGTGCGATATGAGGCTGCATCTCCCGTCGATCGATGACGAGGAACTGGAAGAGATTCGCGAGGTCCTGGCGTCCGGCTATCTGACGCAGGGTGCGAAGACGCAGGAACTGGAGCAGGCGGTAGCACAACTGACCGGACGGAAGCACGCGTTCGCGATGAGCTCTTGCACGACGGCTCTCCACTTGAGTCTCGTCGCGCTCGGCATCGGCCCCGGCGACGAAGTCCTCGTGGCGGACTTCACGTTTCCAGCCACGGCGAACGTCGTCGTTCAACAGGGAGCGAAGCCGGTGCTCGTCGACATCGACCTCGACACGTTCACCATGGACCCCGACGACCTGCGCGAGAAGATCACTTGCAGATCGAAGGCAATCATCCCAGTCCATGCGTTCGGCTGCTCCGCAGACATGGATCCGATCGTACAGATCGCCAAAGAGCATGGTCTCGCGATCATTGAGGACGCGGCGTGCGCCATCGGAGCAACGTACAAGGAGCGTCCGTGTGGCGGCATCGGCGACCTGGGCTGCTTCAGCTTCCACCCACGCAAGGTGATCACGACCGGCGAGGGCGGAGCTATCGTCACCGACCGCGCTGAACTGGCTGAGCGGATCCAGATTCTGCGGAACCACGGGGGAGTCCGAACCGGGTACTGGTACCGCTACGAGGCAGCGGGATTCAACTACAGATTGAGCGACGTCCTGGGGGCCCTGGGCGTGGCGCAGATGCGGAAGCTTGCCTCGCTGAATGCTCAAAAGCGCACCCTCGCGAAGAAGCTCCGCGAGCTTGTTTCGGAGATTCCCGGTGTGCGCCCGCCCACGGAGCCGCCGTGGGGAGGCCACATCTACCAATCCTTCGTCATCTTGCTGGACGAGGGTCTCGATCGTGATCGCATCGTGGGGGAACTCCGGAATCGGGACATCGAGGCGACGCTCGGGACGTACGCTATCCATGCTCAACCGTTCTATCAACGGGAGTACGGACATGCGGCCGGTGACGTGCCAAGATCCCACGCGGCGTTTCGCAGGACCATTGCGCTGCCGTTCTACGCCCAGATGAGCGAAGCCGATTTGGATCTGGTAGCGGCAGTCCTGCGCGAGGCAATTGCCGCGGCGCCAGGCAGGCGCGTTAGACGCGCAGGCGTCGGGCCACGCATGGAGGCGGAATGACCGGTCACGCCGCATCTTGAGAGAGGGGGAAGGGAATCATGGTGAGTTGTATAGCGATCGCCTGCTATTCCGGACAGAACACGGAGGATCTGTCGCCCCTTTTCAGCGGCTACTCGTTCGGGCGCTACTGCTCAGATCACGCACTTGACATCAATGCGTCCCGCAACTACGAGCGAGACCGTCTCCTCACGTTTCTGCAGCAGAACCCGGAGACCTGTTGGGTCGCAACGAGAGGAACCGAGCCCGTGGGGGTCTTGGGACTGCGGGAGCCCTCTTGGGATAAGGATTTCTGGGGAATGCGCTGTGTCAGCATCGAACACCTGGTTGCCTCCGATAACGACCAGGAATCGCGTCGGAGAGTCATGAAGGCGCTTGTCGAGACCGCGGATCAATGGTGCAGAGCGAACCAAGCGGAATTCGCCTTAGCACGACCCGACGCCTGCAATCTCCCGGCAGTCCACGCTCTCGAGAGCTACGGCTTCCGATACATCGAGACCACGATCGTCAACAGCCGGGATTTGCGAGAGACTGCAGCTCTGGCTCACGCCGGCGATCGAATCCGAATCGCAGATCCCAACGAGGCCGATCTACTTGCCGACATAGCCAAGGATGCGTTCCTCTCGCACCACTTCTATGCCGACCCCGGGTTCCCGAAGGAGAAGGTCGATGCCATGTACCGACAGTGGGTGCTCGGTAGTCTCCAGAGCGACATCTGGACAACGGTAGTGCTGGAGATAGAGAATAGAGTGAGGGGGTTCTTCACGTACCGCATCGAGGACTTGACGCCCTACTTCGGCTTCCGCTTTGTGAAGTGGCGAATGGCTGCCCTTTCAAAGGCTGACCGCGGCATGGGATACGGGGTACAGCTGTTCAACGGAGCCATGGATTTCGTTCGCCCACAGGCAGAGATAGTGGATTCCGGTTTGACGCTCCGAAACACTCGCTCCGTCAACTTGCACAACAGTGTCGGCTTCAGGATTCTGTGTTCTTCCACAACGCTTCACAAGTGGTATTCTCAGAGATGAGGACGTTACAGAGAGAGCATGCGCCAGGTGGTTGGTGAATCGAAGAGCGCCGTCGAGGGCTCTGCCGCTGGAGGCTGCGCCGTATTGATTGCGATTGTTGACTACGGGATGGGAAACCTCGGTTCGATTCTCAACATGCTGAAGCGAGTCGGGGCCACCGCTCGCATCTCAGGGAACGCTGATGAGATAGCGCAGGCTGACCGTGTGATTCTCCCGGGCGTTGGAGCTTTCGACACAGGGATGCAGAACCTGTCTGATGCTGGGCTCATCCAGGTGCTCACTCGAGTCGCGCACTCCGGCATTCCGGTTCTTGGCATCTGCCTTGGGATGCACGTGATTATGGAACGGAGTGAGGAAGGGTCCCTCCCGGGACTTGGATGGGTGAAAGGTGAGGTGATTCGGTTCCGATTCGCTCCGCAGGGAGCGAATCTCCGTGTGCCTCACATGGGATGGAACACCGTCACGCTCCAGCGAGAGGATCCGCTGCTCGCAGGATCAGATGCCGATCGACGGTTCTACTTCGTCCACTCGTTCCACGTCGTCTGCAGCAACCCCTCGGATGTTGTCGGGACTACTGAGTACGGCTATCTATTCCCTTCCGTACTTCGCCATGGGAATATCATGGGAACGCAGTTCCATCCAGAGAAGAGCCACCGGTTTGGAATGCAGTTGCTCGACAACTTCGCGAGGCTGACCTAGGGTGCTCGCGACTCGTGTCATGCCGTGCCTGCTCCTCAGAGGGGGATCGCTGGTCAAGACAGTACGCTTCCGAGATCCCGGATACGTTGGCGACCCGATTAACGCGATCCGAATTTACAACGAGAAGGAGGTGGACGAGCTCATTCTCCTGGATATTGATGCGACCAGAGAGCACCGTCAACCTCCGTTTGAGGTCCTAGGGCAGATTGCAGGCGAGTGTTTCATGCCGGTCACGTATGGCGGAGGAATTCGCAGCTTGGAGGACATCAAGGAAGTTCTGCGGCTGGGCATCGAGAAGGTAGCCATCAACAGTTATGCGGTCGAAAGACCGTCGTTCGTCAGAGAGGCGGCGGATCGGTTCGGAAGCCAGAGCATTGTCGTGTCCATCGATGCGAAGAAGCGTGATCTGCATCGCTACGAAGTGTGGACACACGGGGGGACAAAGCGGACCGGCCTGGTTGCCGCTGAAGTGGCTTGTCAGATGGAACAAGTCGGAGCAGGTGAGATCCTATTGACATCCATCGATAGAGACGGGACTCGAGAAGGCTATGACCTGGAGCTTCTCAAGCAGGTAGCGAGCGTAGTGCACGTTCCTGTGATAGCATGTGGGGGAGCTGGTTCAGTCCAGGATTTGCGGGCAGCCGTTTGCCAGGGCGGTGTGCCCGCATGCGCGCTGGGAAGCATGGTAGTATTCTTTGGGCAGAACCGTGCTGTGCTTATCTCCTTCCCTGCGAGGGATGAGCTAGAGAAAGCATTCCAGGAGTAGAAAGGCGGCGAGAGTATGGCAAGGCGGTGCACACGTTGTCTATACGACGAGAACGTTCCCCAGACAGTGTTTGATGTCAACGGCGTCTGCAACTACTGCCACACCCATGATGCGTTGAACCGCGAGTATCCAACCGGGCTGGAAGGCCAGAAGAAGCTGGAAGAGATCGCAGCTAGAATCAAAGCAAGAGGGCGCAGCAGGAAATACGACGTAGTAGTGGGAATAAGTGGGGGATGCGATTCCTCCTATATGCTCTACCGAACCGTCGAGCTAGGGCTCCGCCCTCTAGCGGTTCACTTCGACAACACGTGGGACTCCACCGTGGCGGTCGAGAACATCCAGACCATCCTTAGGAACCTTAAGGTCGATCTCCACACATACGTCGTCGACAACAAGGAGTACGACGACATCTACCGCTCGTTCCTCAAGGCTGGAGTGCTGGATATCGAGACGCCGACAGACATCGGGCTTGCAGCGGCCCTCTACAGAGCGGCGGAGAAGTACAGGATTGAGTACATCTTCGAAGGCCACTCGTTCCGAACGGAAGGGATTGCGCCACTTGGTTGGGTGTACATGGATGGAAAGTACATCCAGAGCGTACAGAGACAGTTTGGGACGCTCCCCCTTCGCACCTTCCCGAACATGCTGTTGCCCGACTTCCTCAAGTGGACTACTCTTCTGGGCATCAGGAGAATCCGCCCTCTCTACCACCTCGACTACGTCAAGAAGGACGCTATGCTTCTTCTGAGCGAGGAACTCGGCTGGAAGTGGTACGGTGGACATCACCTCGAGAACCGCTTCACGGCGTTCTGGCACACCTACTTCGCGCCGCTGCGGTTCGGGATCGACAGTCGCCTCCTGGGCTACTCTGCTCTCGTAAGGTCGGGTCAGCTCTCGCGTGAGGAGGGGCTCGAGCTGATCAGCAAACCACAGGAGCCTGACCAAGGGCTCGTGGACATGGTCAAGAAGCGGCTCGGGTTTTCCAATGCGGAGTTCGAGGAGATCATGCATCTTCCGAAGAAGACGTATCGCGACTATCGAACCTACAAGAGGACCTTTGAGCGAATGCGCTGGTTCTGGTGGCTGATGTACAAGGCGCATCGCGTCCCGAAGAGCTTCTACATCAAATGGACCCGGCCGGATCCGCTCCCAGCGTCGCGTCACGAGTAGGGCACCTGCCGGGGCTGGCAGCGTGGATTCGCCGAAGCGTCGGCTGGATAGCGGGTGGGGTTCCGTGCGCGACAGGTATGTACTACACTACGGGAACATCGCGTGGATCTCGTACTACAACGCCTTGGCGCTTCGGCAGTTGGGAGTTGCGAGCCGCAACGTGATTCCCACCAAAGGCGATCGCCTAGGTACAGATCAAGGGGGATCGAATCGATCCCTTCCGTTCGATGGATGCTGACGTGCTCCGAGAAGACTGGACCAGGGACTAGGCAAGCCCTTACCTTGGCTCACGTTTCGGAGGAGGGAGGCGCGTGCGGCAGTCGAGGTTGACCGAGACCGAGATCGTCTACGCCGTCAAGCAGGTCGAGTTGGATGTCGCCGTGCGGGAGATCGCCCGCAAGTGCGGCATGAGCGACAAGACCATCTACCTGTGGCGCAGGGAGTACGACGAGCAGCCTCTTGAGCGATGCTGTTCAAGGACACGGTCCATGCTGCAGAAACCGGACGGATGTGAGGAGCACGAGAAGCGGGTCCCATCGTAGCCAGAGGTGCGGGAGATGGAAGCTACAGACAAGTCTACGTCATTTACCTTCAGATTTGCAGACCTAGAAAGGAACTTCAGTGAGGTTCTGGAGAATGGTTACAGGGTCATTGCTTGCGAGGAGTATCTTGCCTACAGGAGAGAGTGCCGCACTGAGAGGGTGCTGGTGAACAGAGTGGACATCGATGTGTCATGCAAGAAGGCGAGAAGACTGGCGCGAATCTTCAACGCGTTGGGCATTAGAGCTTCGTTCTTCGTGCGATTGCACGCTAACGAGTACAATCCTTTTGCGTTTGAGAACTACCGATGTCTCAAGTACATTCGCGATTCTGGCCACGAGATCGGGTATCACTCGGAAGTGATGGACGAAGCAGCGATATGGGATGAATCTGCGGAAGCGTGTCTGAGACGCGATGTGGACGTGCTTAGCAGAATGTTTGGTGTTGTGGTGCGAGGAGTTGCCAGTCATGGCGGCCTGACTGGGATCAACAACCTGGATTTCTGGCGAGGCAGGAAACCAAGTGACTTGGGACTCTTGTACGAAGCGTACGACAGCCAGCCTGAGTTCGGTCTCTTCCACAACTCACTCTATGTCTCTGACTCAGAATGGACTCGCTGGAAGTGCTACGACAAGGGCGTGCTCATGCCAGGAGACACGAGGACCCTCGGCGAGCATAGCAGAGACGCGCACCCAGTGCTGTACTCGCTCATCCATCCCGAGACGTACTACGACGAGCATTTCTACGAGTGATTCGAGAGAGCCTCAGTGAGGGAAATGGCTCTCGCTGTCGGTAGTTGATGTGGAAGACTCTGCACGCGCGGCGCTACGCACAGTAGCGTACTGTGCCACTCGTAGGGCACAGGAGGGGATATTCTGATGCCTCAGTACACGGTAGAGGACGTACTGCGGGTGCTAGGCCATGGTTTCAAGGTTGTCGGAGTGCCTGAAGGGAGGGTGTTTACCAACCTTCGGCCCGTTTCTCAAGCAGAGCGGCTCTCCTTGGTTTTTGTTGCCCCAGAACGAAAAGACAGGCAGACCCTGGCTGAGCAAACGAAGGCAGCCATAGTTATCTGTGACAACTCGATCGCGATTAGCGAGAGCATGTCTGACGGAAGGTGCTTCATCGTCGTGGGAGACCCGAGGTTTGCCTTCAGCAAGGTCTCCAAGTCCCTCTTTCCGATGAAGAGAAACTGCGGAGTGCACCCAACTGCTCTCGTTGATCCAAAAGCGCAGGTGCATCCGAACGTGTATGTGGGGCCTTTTGCATGCCTGGGTGAATGCACGGTCGCTGAGGGTTCGGTCATCCACGCGCACGTGACCCTCTACGACAATGTGCGAATCGGCAGGAATGTCACCATCCACTCGGGAAGCGTCTTGGGAGCGGAGGGTTTCGGGTACATCCGCGATGAGAATGGGGACTACGAGAACTTCCCGCACATTGGTGGTGTGGTTGTAGAAGACAACGTGGAGATAGGGGCCAACTCCTGCATAGACAGGGGGGGCTTGGGGGATACACACATCCACAAGGGTGCGAAGATAGACAACTTGGTGCACGTCGCCCACAACGTCGTCATCGGCCGCCACACGCTTGTAGCTGCTCATGCTATGCTGGGTGGCAGCGCTTGGATTGGCGAGAACGTCTGGATCGCTCCGAGCGCATGCATAAGAGACGGGATCTCAATTGGTGACGGGGCGCTGGTGGGACTCGGCGCTGTGGTTGTCAAGGATGTCCCGCAGAACGAGGTCGTGATGGGCGTTCCCGCCCGTCCAGCCGCGGAGTACAAGCGATTGCTGGCGGCGCTCAAGGGATTGATCAGCACGTGACCAGACCCTCGCGAGTGCAGGCGTCACAGCCCATACGACAGGCTAGGGGACGTTCTCCTTGACCATCGCTCCTCGTTGATGTACAACTTTGGATCGCGTCCCGAAGTCCTTCTACACTGAAGTCCACGAAGAGGTGAGAGCCCTTGCTTATGGCTGTCCCCGCGTCCGTAGAGGAGCCAAGCGGCGCGCCGGAGTCGGGAAGGTCGGCGTCCATGAGAGTCCTCCTCTTGCCGCTGAACCTCGCTTCGCAGGGCAGTGTGACGGTTCGCGCACTGAGGGCGCTAGGCGTTGATGCGCGCTGCCTCGTCCTGAACAACGCCGTCATCCAAGACCCACGCGGGATCGAGGGATTCGAGATCTCATCCCCTGCGCGGCATCCACTTCGCGGCGGTCTCCAGGCGCTATCCTGGTGGAGAGCGGTGCTGGGGGGGCTACGCTGGGCTGATGTGGTGCACTGGCAGTCGACCCCCTGTTGGCTGCCGTTCGACTTCGACCTGAGGTACGTCGCCCACCTCAAGAGAGCCCGAATCGTCGAGTTCTGGGGAAGCGACATTCGCGTACCCGAGATCGCTTCAGCGGACAACCCGTACATGGCGAGCCTGTACGGGGAGCACCCAGAGCTGGCAGATGGGAGGAGCGAAAGGTCACTCAGGACGCAGAGGAAGTTCGCCGATCACGGATTCAGTTGCCTGGTTGGCGATGCGGACATGGAGTCCTATGTGCGCAAGGACCTGTTCCCGGCGCCCTACAGAGTACCGGCGCGGGTGCTCCCAGAGGAGTTCGTGCCGTGCTACCCGAATCCGGATGAGACATGCCCCACCGTCGTCCATGTGCCGTCACACAAAGTCCTGAAGGGAACAGAGCACATTCTGCGAGCGATTGACGAGCTACAACGGGAGTCCCGGTTCAACTTCAGACTGATCCACGGAGTCGAACACGCTGAGGCCCTTCGCCTCGTGAGCACTTGCGACATCATGGTCGACGAGGTCATTTCTGGAGCCTACGGGCTAGCCGCCATCGAGGCGATGGCCATGGGGAAGCCAGCCGTTTGCTACATCAAGCCGTCGCTTCGGTCCTCGTGCCCGAGTGAGCTACCGATTGTGAGTGCGAATCAAGACGACTTGGTCTCTGTTCTCGGAGCTCTTCTGAGAGACGGCGAACGCCGCCATCAAGTCGGCCGACTGGGCAGAGCGTATGTCGAGAAGTACCACAACGGGCACTTGATCGCTGGCAGGCTCGTTAGCATCTACAGAACCCTTCTACGGGATGGGTAGGGGAGTGTGACAACGACTGCCCGGCGTTTGGTGCAACTCGGCAGGGAGTCGATTGTCTATGGGTTCTCGGGAGTTGTCCAGTCGATCATTGGCGTTGCGCTCATCCCGCTCTACACCCGGGTTTTCTCCCCAAGCGACTTCGGCGTCATAGCCCTGGTCAACTCCCTGGCCGCCCTTCTGTTTCCCCTCGTCGTCCTTGGGCTGGACAACTCATCCGCGCGATGGTTTTATGATACGGATGATCCAGGCCGCAAGAAGACCATCATCTCCTCGTGGTTCTGGGCACAGGCCGCGGCGGGTTGCCTGATAGCGGCGCTGGTTCTGCTATTCGCACCTCATGTGACAGCGCTCATGTTCGGCTCGCGTGAGCATCTTCTGCTTGTCTGTCTCGCCGTAGGCGCGGTCCCGTTGGCCACCCCCGTCAAGGTGCTAGGAAACCTCCTCCGCTACCAGCGGCGACCCTGGACGAGTTCCACCTTCTCAGTAGCCACGGTGTTGGTCACCGTCGGTATCACGATCTGGCTCGTTCTGATACGGCGTTCTGGGATTGCCGGTTTCTACTTGGCGTCGCTCATCGCCGCTGGAGTGACTGCAGTTGCTGCCCTTTACCTGCTACGAAACTGGGTATCCATCACCTCCTTCTCCTGGAAACTACTGAAAGAGATGGTGCGATTCGGCTTGCCGCTTGTTCCGGCGGCTGTCGCATACTGGCTAGCGACGTCATCAGACCGCTTCGTCCTGACGCTGTTCTGGAGCGAGTCAGAAGTCGGCCTCTACTCACTGGGCACCTATGTGGCATCGGCCCTTGGGCTCGTCGTTGGCGCCTTCCAGAGGGCCTTCGGGCCTTTCGCATTCTCGATTCATCGGGAGCAGGGTTCTGGCCAGGTCTATGCAAAGACTCTGACCGTCTACGCATGGGGCGGCTGCTTTCTGTGCACCTCGCTGACTCTTTTCGCCCCGATGCTGCTGCGTGTGTTCACGACCGGGCAGTACCTGCCCGCAGCGTCCTGCGTCCCATTCCTGGCATTCTCATACGTGCTTCTGGGAGCCCGAGACATCGCATCCATTGGCGCGGCAATCTCGAAACGGTCCATCCCGGTGGCAACCAGCATTCTGATCGCAGCTGCAACCGGTGTGGGGCTGAACTTCTTGCTCGATCCTCGAATGGGCAGGGATGGGGCCGGGATCGCCTCAATGTCGGCCTGCCTCGTCTCGATCATCTACCTGTTCTGGGTCAGCCAGAGACTCCACAAGATCCCGTATCGGTTCGGACCAGCGGTGGCCTGCTTCGTTCTATCGTGGACCCTGATTGCTGTAGATCGTTTCTGCCCTATCCCTAACGAGCTAACTGGGTTCGCAGTTCGCGTCGCGATGTGCGCGGCTTTCATTCCAGCCGCCTTCGTCTTCCGGGTCGCGCGTCCCAGCGACGTTCGCCGGATCATGGTAAGATGGACCAGCGGCAAGGGGCACCAACGAAGCCGATAGCACGGTGTTTCAGATTGAGGACCCCTCCTGCGGCGCCAAGGCACGGTCGCTGCCAAACGCGACGCGACTGCTAGACAGGGGTTGCGTGGGGGATGCCCGCTTCTATTCGGTGCAAGCCTCCTGCACGGTTGAAATGTGCGTGCCCAGGGCTAGACTCTCCGGAGAGGGCAGGAAGATGGTCAGAAAGTCGGGCGCGGACATGGCCAGGAAGCTCGTCGCCTCCTCAGACGAGGAGATCGAGACGCTGACGATTCTTCTCAAGAAGACCTACCACAGGCCCTACAAACGGGCATTCGAGAGACTCCGCTGCTTCTTCTACGTGATGTACGAACTCGACTGCGTTCCGAAGCTGTTCTACCTGAAGTGCTCCCAGAAGGTGAGGCCCCAGTTGTAGAGGAGCAAGAATGCCTGGTATTCACACTGTCATCAGTGGATCGGGGGTCTCGGATACCCTGCGTGACGCAGGCGTGACCGAGGTGACCCACGCCGGAGCCTTCTCCTCCAGCGTCGTGCTGCACCAGGGAAAGGCACTTCTCGTCGTCTCCTCGTACGATGGTTACCCTTGGAGAACATGGGAGAACGGCACAGCAACGGTGCTTTTCGAGGGAGCCATCTACAACCGATCGTGGGAGGAGGTCGAGCGCGTAATCTCGGGCATCGCGCGCAAGCTCGTGCAGGGCGCCGACTACCGAAGCACAGTACGCCAGTTCGTCACGAAGAGTGACGGCGACTTCGTGGTTCAAATCTGGGACAAGGAGGGAGAGCGGCTTCTTCTCTTCAACGACTATCTGGGCCGCCTGCCGGTCTTCTTCTCCTGCGGCGGAGGCAGGTGCGCTGTGAGTCGGGAACTGAAGTTCGTCCTGCGAATGCTGCCCCGCATCTCTCTCGATCGATTCGGAATCGTTGAATTCCTGATGTTTGAGCATTGTCTGGAGAACAAGACCCTTTTCGCGGGAGTCTCTCGCCTCAAACCGTCACAGACTCTCGTCGTCGACGCGAGCCAGGCCACGCCCCTAGTCGAAGTTGGCCCGTCGGCCGAGCTAGACTGCGTCCTCAGAGAGCCGTTCTCGACTCCAGCTGCGAGCATCGCGTTCTTCCGCGACGCGTTCCTCGAGGCCGTTGAGAACCGAGTGCGCTTCCTGGCGCGCGCGCGTTTCGATCTCGTGTCGGATCTAAGCGGTGGGTTCGACTCGCGGACGGTGCTTGGAGGCCTGGCCAAGTTCACCAAAGACGTCACCTACTGCACCATCCGTTGGAGCCATCGTGACGAGACCGAGACCGCGAAAGCTCTCTTCTCCGCGCTGGGCTGCCCCGGCCGTCACAGGACAATCGAGGCCGACCACGTGTATCAAGCCGAGGCCGTTGCCCCGCTGGTGTACAGAACTGACGGACTAGTGAACTACCGCTCGACTCTCATCTGCTACGAAGATCTCGAGGCCATGCGAGCGGTGACGCTTCGCCGAGCAGCTAGGTTCACAGGGCTTGGGGCCAGCGACTTCCTGCGCAAACAGCCTAAGCCTCCCCGTGCTGGCTCACTCCTTGACTGGATCGAGAGGGGCCGGTACTCAGCATGGGTCCCACTGAGGGAGACCTGCCGGATGGTCAAGGTCTCCCCTGCAGAGTTCTACGAGGGACTCCGCGCTGAGCTGTCTGTCTGGCCGGAAAGGACCCCCGAGGAACAACTCAAGCGGTTCTACTTCGAGTATCAGCATCACTTAGCGTACGGTGCTCCGGAAGACCGGGAACGCTTCCACTTCTGGAGCGTACCCCCGATGTGCAGTCTGGACTTCATGCGGGCGGCACTATCCCGATTCCCGGTCTCCTGGGCGGGGTACGGGTACTACATCCGCTTCATGGAGGCCCTTGATCCGCGCCTCCTGCTGGTTCCCATCGCTTTCACTAACATCGACATTCGCTCAAGGCGGAGCATCCGCCGATTCGACCTGAAGGCCTTCCTCCAAGTCGCGCATCCAATTGCGGCTCAACGCTACCGCATCCTCAGAACCTTCCTTCGTCCTCGCAGAGCCCCGACCCCGAGAGCAGGCCTGAATGTAGCTGTGTCGACCCTCGATGAGATAGTCGCCGGATGCAAGCCCCTCTTCGAGAAGCTCCTCGCGGGCAGCACCTGGCTGAGAGACGTGTTCGACGAGCCCACGACGCATCGCTTCCTGTCGAGTTCTCCTCGAACAGCAGAGCGGGTGCTAACCTTGTGTATGTTCCTGACAGAAGTCGAACTGCACCACGAGGAGAAGCTTTGAGATCAGACTGCGGAGAGAACGCCTAACATCGTGCTGCAAGACCGAGGTGCCGTTCGGAGGGAAGCCGGTGCTGGTTCAGACGACGGCTACGAGGGCATCAGGGGTGCCAGTGCTGCATCCGGCTCCTCTAGCCACGGGAATCTCGGAACGTGCTGCGACTGGCGTTGTACAGTTCGTGGGCACACCGAGAGCCCGTGAACGTAGACTTGGTCTGGAAAGGAGCTGCATCGAGCGCGCGAACGGGTTGTGACTACGCAGCAGGTCCCCTGACTGCGGGGATCGCCAGGTAACGCGGGGGGAGCTTGAGATCGAGCGTCCCGAACAGCTTCTCCAGCCCGTCCGTGGCGCGGTTCGTCTGCCACACCTCGCCGGACCGCGTGCGGTGGATGCCGACTTCGA